>Ga0308169_10002504_pt1 | contig 18995 bp, 17 predicted proteins | sample PhyBR1_2_FD_202139 | JGI IMG/M metagenome (GOLD analysis project Ga0308169, IMG submission 202139) | Phyllosphere microbial communities from UC Gill Tract Community Farm, Albany, California, United States - DLSLSB.R1 | ecosystem: Host-associated > Plants > Phyllosphere > Unclassified | place...
CCACAAATACGGTGAGCGCGACTACCGTGGCGGCGGGCGCAGTTCGGCCCGGGAAACGGCCATGCGCGTGGCAGCGGGGGCAATTGCCAAGAAATACCTGGCCAGCCAGGGCATTGTGATTCGTGGCTACATGAGCCAGTTGGGGCCTATCGAAATTCCATTCAAGACCTGGGATTCGGTGGAGCAGAACGCGTTTTTCTGCCCCGACCCGGACAAAGTGCCGGAGCTTGAAGCCTACATGGACCAACTGCGCCGGGACCAGGATTCGGTCGGCGCGAAGATTACCGTGGTGGCCGAAGGGGTGATGCCTGGCCTGGGCGAGCCCATCTTCGACCGCCTCGACGCCGAGCTGGCCCACGCCCTGATGAGCATCAACGCCGTGAAAGGCGTCGAGATCGGCGCCGGTTTCGCCTGCGTCGCCCAGCGTGGCACCGAACACCGTGACGAACTGACCCCGCAAGGTTTCCTCAGCAACAACGCTGGCGGCATCCTCGGTGGCATTTCCTCGGGCCAGCCGATTGTCGCCCACCTGGCCTTGAAGCCCACGTCCAGCATCACCACGCCGGGTCGCTCCATCGATATCCATGGCAACGCCGTGGACGTGATTACCAAGGGGCGCCATGACCCGTGCGTCGGCATCCGTGCCACGCCTATCGCCGAAGCGATGATGGCCATTGTGCTGATGGACCACTTGCTGCGCCATCGTGGCCAGAACGCCGACGTGCGGGTCGGCACCCCGGTGTTGGGCCAGCTCTGATGGCTGGCCTGCCAACCGCCGTGGCCTGACGACCATGGCGGCACTGCCGTACTGGCGGCTCTCCAGTTTCTACCTGTTCTATTTCGCGCTGCTCGGTTCGACGGCGCCATTCCTGGCGCTGTATTTCGATCACCTTGGGTTCAACGCGGCGCGCATCGGCGAGCTGGTGGCGATCCCCATGCTGATGCGGTGCATGGCACCGAACATCTGGGGCTGGCTGGGGGATTACACCGGGCGGCGCCTGGCAATCGTGCGATTCGGTGCGGTCTGCACGCTGCTGGCTTTCTCGCTGATCTTTTTCGATAAAAGCTACGCCTGGCTGGCGATGGTCATGGCGCTGCATGCGTTTTTCTGGCACGCGGTACTGCCTCAGTTCGAGGTCATTACCCTGGCCCATTTAAGCGGGCAGGCCTCGCGCTACAGCCAGATTCGCCTGTGGGGCTCGATTGGCTTCATCATCACGGTGGTCGTGTTGGGGCGGTTGTTCGAATGGCTGAGCCTGGACATCTACCCGGTGGCGCTGGTGCTGATCATGGCCGGCATCGTGCTCGCCAGTTTCTGGGTGCCCAACGCCCAGCCGGTGCAGGGGCCGCGTATCGCGGGGGAAGGTTTCCTGCGGCAACTGCGCAACCCTGGCGTGCTGGCGTTCTACACGTGCGTGGGGCTGATGCAGGTCAGTCACGGGCCGTATTACACCTTCCTGACGTTGCACCTCGAGCGACTGGGCTACAGTCGCGGGTTGATCGGCCTGCTGTGGGCCGTCGGCGTGGTGGCGGAGGTCCTGGTCTTCCTGCTGATGAGCCGGATTCTCGCGCGGTTCTCCGTGCGTCGGGTACTGATGGTGAGTTTCCTGCTGGCGGCGTTGCGCTGGCTGTTGTTGGGCTCGCTGGCCGAATTCCTCTGGGTGCTGTTGTTTGCCCAGGTGTTGCACGCGGCGACGTTCGGCAGCTTTCACGCTGCCGCCATCCATTTCGTGCAACGCAGCTTCGGTCCGCGCCAACAAGGCCAGGGGCAAGCACTGTACGCAGCGCTGGCCGGTACCGGCGGAGCCCTGGGCGCGTTGTATTCGGGCTACAGCTGGAATGCCCTGGGCGCCGGCTGGACGTTCAGCCTCGCCAGCCTCGCTGCCTTCGCCGCAGCCGTAATCATTGCGACACGCATGCAAGAGGACCGGCCATGAGCCTTCGAACCGTTAATTTGCTGGAGCCATCGTCATGAGCAGCCTGTCCGTCTACCACGTCTCGAACCCCGAGATCCCGAACAAGGTGTTGACCCACCTCGAAGACATCGCCGCGACACTGGCCGAACAAGGTATTCACTTCGACCGTTGGGACGCGACGACGAAAATCCAGCCTGGTGCCAGCCAGGAGGACATCATCGCGGCCTATCAGGTTCGGATCGATGCGTTGATGACGGACAGGGGCTACGCCACGGTCGAGGTCATCAGTGTTGATCGTAACCACTCACAAGTAGCCGAACAGGGAGAAAGCTTTCTTGAGGAATACAGCCATAGCCAGGACGAAGTAAGATTTTTCGTCGCTGGCCGTGGTCTGTTTACCCTGCACCTCGACGACTATGTCTATGCCGTGCTGTGCGAAAAGAACGACCTGATCACGGTACCTGCCGGTACGCGCCACTGGTTCGACATGGGAGAGCACCCGCACTTCATTGCGATCCGTTTGTGCAACGACCCGCAAGGTTGGGGTACAAAAGTCACGGGCGATGACATCGCCAGCCGTTTCCCGCGCCTGGAAGACTGACCCCGTTGCGCGGGGATTTGTGCGATCAGGCTTGATTGTGAAATCACCCGGACGCTTGTGGAGCGAGCAAGCTCGCTCCACAAGCGATCAGCGGCTATGCAAATGCAATAGCCGCTGAACATCCGATTGGGAGCGAGGGGTTCAGACGCTGTGGTAAGTCGGCAGGGCAAAGCGATGCTGACTCTGCAGCAGGGTGATCTGTGGTAACTCACTGGCTTGTTCAGCCAGGTCACGACGGATCGCGCTGATCGCCCAGGACAACTGATCCCCGGCGTGCAATTGAGCGTAGGAAATCGTGCGTTTGAACAGCTTGCCGTCGCTATTGCGCAAGGTCAGCAAAATGCCGCCATCCGGGCGGGGCTGGGTGGTCACTTCGTAGTTGGAAAACAGCGACGCAAATTTCTCTTGAATCATATTCATAGTTGACTGCTCCATGGTGTGGCAAACCGTGGAGGGGTAGTTGCAGTGTCTGTGCCATCGTCGAAGTATGAATAAATCCTTTTAAAATCAATATCTTATAATTTAGATTGATTTTCGCTTTCGTGCATCTTGCATGAACGGCCATCGTGCATCCTGCATTTTGCGTGGTTCTGCGGATTTATTTGGAACCAATCCACCTTCCGGTGCTCACGCTTCGCCTGCCCTGGGCTGTGGATACAAAACATTGCAAAAACCGCATGTACAGCGCCAGAACCGCTGGCGTACTTTCGAGCGAAATCCAGCTGCAGCCCGACAACAAAAACCGAGGCCCACGAGGTCGAACGGGGAGTCACATGAGTCGTACACCCAGCGACGCGATCACCTGGGGCATGATGCTGCGCAAGCTACCCGCCATTGCCAGGACCATTCCCCGGATTGTCCGAGGCATGAAGCTCGCCAACGTCCAGGACCCGACCCAGCCTTGCGGCCTGGGCTGGTGTTTCGAACAGGCCACGCAACGTAATCCCCATGGCCCGGCGCTGTTGTGCGGCGACACGGTGTGGAGTTATGCACAGGTCAACGAGCGGGCCAACCGTATGGCCCATTATTGGGTGGCAGAGGGTATCGGCAAGGGCGACTGCGTGGCGATTTTCATCGAGAATCGGCCGCAGCTGTTGATCACCGTGCTGGCAGTGGCGAAAGTCGGCGCGGTCAGCGCGATGCTCAACACGTCGCAAACGGGCGACGCGCTGGTGCATAGCCTGGCCTTGGTCGCGCCTGTCGCGGTGGTGGTTGGGGATGAACGGGTCGCCGCGTTCAACGACGTGCGCGGCCGGACTGCATTACCGGATAACAGGGCCTGGTGGGTGGCGGATCAGGACAGCACCGGCGCTCCGCCAGGCTTCATCGACCTGATGACCAGCAGCAACGATTACCCCCTCGATAACCCGGCGTGCAGCCGCCAGGTTTTTTTCAACGACCCATGCTTCTATCTCTATACCTCGGGCACCACCGGGCTGCCCAAGGCCGGGGTGTTTCGGCATGGTCGCTGGATGCGCACCTCCACCAGCTTCGGCCTGATCGCCCTGGACATGCAGCCCGACGACGTCTTGTATTGCACCTTGCCGCTGTATCACGCCACGGGCCTGTGCGTCTGTTGGGGCGCGGCGATCTGTGGCGCATCGGGGTTTGCCATCCGGCGCAAGTTCAGTGCCAGCCAGTTCTGGAGCGATGTGCGCCGTTACCGGGCCAGCACCCTGGGTTATGTCGGCGAGTTGTGCCGCTACTTGGTCGACCAGCCCGCCACTGCCGAAGACCGCCAGCATGGCGTGAAAAAAATGATCGGCAACGGTTTGCGGCCGGGGGCTTGGTCTGCCTTCAAGTCGCGTTTTGGCGTCGACCATGTCTGCGAGCTGTACGCGGCCAGCGACGGCAATATCGGCTTCACCAATATCCTCAACTTTGATAACACCGTCGGCTTTTCCCTGATGGGCTGGGAACTGGTGGATTACGACCATGACAGCGGCATGCCGTTGCGCAACCTGCAAGGGCGCATGCAGAAGGTGCCGAAGGGCCAACCGGGGCTGCTGATGGCGCGAATCGACGACAAGGCGCCGCTGGACGGTTACACCGAGCAGGCCTTGACTGAAAAAACCATTCACCGGGACGTCTTTGCGCCGGGAGATCGTTACTTCAATACCGGGGACCTGCTGCGCAATATTGGCTTCGGTCATGGGCAGTTCGTTGATCGCCTGGGCGACACCTATCGCTGGAAGGGCGAAAACGTTTCCACCACCGAAGTGGAGAACGTACTACTGCAACATTCGCAGGTGGCCGAGGCGGTGGCCTACGGCGTAGAAATCGCGGGCACCAACGGTCGTGCCGGCATGGCGGCGATCACCCCGGCCGAATCCCTGGCGACCCTGGATTTCAGCGAGCTGTTGCAGTTCCTGCAATGCAAACTGCCCGGTTATGCGGTGCCGCTGTTCCTGCGCATCAAGGTGAAGATGGACACCACCGGCACCTTCAAATACCAGAAGACCCGGCTCAAGGCCGAAGCCTTCGACCCTTGCGTGGCGGGGGATGAACCGATCTACGCCTGGCTACCCGGCAGCCTGACCTACGTGCGGGTAGACCGGCAACTGGCGACCCGGATCCAGGGCGGGCAGTTGCGCTATTGATTGTGGCTATGGCGCGTGCAGAGAAAAAAGGGATGACAGGTCCCTGATCCCTCGGGAAACTAGCCGCTTTGCGAAGACCCAAGTGGAGGTTCCCATGTCCGATACAAGCCGCCAGATGACCCCGGATGAGGCTGCCGAGTTTGCCGAACAGGTGTTCAACGTTGCACGCCAGGGCGACGCTGCCATGATGGCTGCCTTGCTCAGCAAAGGCCTGCCGCCCAACCTGCGCAATCACAAGGGCGACACCTTGCTGATGCTGGCGGCTTATCACGGGCACGTGGAAACAGTGAAAGTACTGCTCGAACACAAGGCCGATCCGGAAATCCGCAACGACAACGGCCAGAGCCCGATTGCCGGTGCGGCGTTCAAGGGTGACCTGGCCGTGGTCACGGCGCTGGTGGACGGCGGCGCGCAAGTGGAAGGCTCGTCCTTCGATGGCCGCACCGCGCTGATGATGGCGGCGATGTTCAACCGGGTGGAAATCGTTGACTACCTGATCAGCAAGGGCGCCGACCCCAAAGCCAAGGACGCCAACGGCGTCTCGGCCCTGGATGCCGCCAAGACCATGGGCGCGGTGGATACCACGGCGCAGTTGGAGAAGTTGCTGGGCTGAAAGGCCAAGCGCTGGTCCCGACAGTTGATGTGGGGATCCTGACTCGACCGATGTGAATGCGCTATCCTGCTCGCCCTCAGAAAACCATTCGCCACAGGATCCACCCATGAAAGCCGCACTCGTCGAACTCATCAGCAAAATCAGCTCCGGCTGCCTGGGCGATGAGGACATTGCGAAAATCGCTGACGAAGCGGCCCAGGCCTACGCCGACCCGGCGGCTTTCCTGGCGGCCAACCCGGATATCAACTACGACGACACCTTCCCGATCCCGTTGGGAGAATGGGTGGTGGTGGGCAGCCTGCCGGACACCGTGCTGTTCCAGGCCGACACCTACGTGCAGTTGTTCGAACAGATCGTTGCCTCGTTCGGCCCCGGCGTCGAGTTCAATCTCAAGCCCAAGCAACTGGCGAAAACCGAGGCACTGACTGCGCTCAACCGCATCCAGATCCAGATGAGCAGCCTGAACAAGGAAAGCGGCGGCTACGTGCTGATGAACTTCAGCCAGTTGCTGGACGATGAGCTGCAAATGGTGCTGGTATATGGCGACGACCTGCCGCGGGTGCTCGAACTGTGCGCCGAAGTCGGCATTGCCGCCGCGCCATCCCTGGAAGCCCTCAAGGTCGCGGTCCACGTCTGACACAATAAAACGGAACCCTCGCTGGGGCCCGCTATCCTAAGTGTGCACATCACCACTTGGGAGCGACACCATGGGTTCCACTTTTAATGGTCTGATTGGCCTGATTATCCTGGCGCTCGATATCTGGGCGATCATCAATGTCCTCAAGAGTGGCGCCGAGACCGGGGCGAAAGTCCTCTGGGTGCTGCTGATCCTGCTGTTGCCGGTGCTGGGCCTGATCATCTGGGCGATTGCCGGGCCGCGTGGCAACGTGCGGATTTGACCGCTCCATTAAAAATGCCCGGCCGCCTTGAGCGACCGGGCATTTTTGTTGGGTGGGTATCAGGCCGTTGCCAGGGACTGCTTCTGCGAGGCACTCAAAAAGCGCAGCAAGGCCAGCAACGGGAAGGCGCTGCCGACGATCACCACCCACAACCAGCCGCCGTGCTCGTACAGCGCACTGGCGATCGACGAACCGAAGGCGCCGCCGACGAAGATGCTGGTCATGTACAGGGCGTTCAACCGGCTGCGGCTTTTAGCGTCGAGGGCATAGATGGTGCGCTGGCCGAGGACCATGTTCATCTGCACGCAGAAATCCAGGAGCACGCCGGTCACGGCCAGGCCAATGACGCTGTAGAGCGGATGAATGAACGCCGGCAAAAAGCTCAGGCTGGCAAACAGCATCGCCAGCAGCGAAGCGATGCGGGTGTGGCCCGCATCCGCCAGGCGCCCGGCGATGGGCGCGGCGATGGCGCCAATGGCACCGACCAGGGCGAACAAGGCGATTTCGGTCTGGGACAGGCCATGGTTGCGTGACAGCTCCAGCGGCACGGCGGTCCAGAACAGACTGAAGGTGGCGAACAGGCAGGCTTGGTAGAGCGCTCGCTGGCGCAACAGCGGTTGCTGGCGCAGCAAGGTGCCGAGCGAGCCCAGCAATTGGCCGTACGAGGCGCTATGGTCGGGTTGGCGCTTGGGCACGGTGAGTGCCAGGACGATGCTGATGACCGCCATCAACGCGGCGGCGATCATGAACATCGCCCGCCAGCCAAAATGGTCTGCCACCACGCTTGAGAGTGGCCGCGCCAGCAGGATGCCCAGCAGCAAGCCGCCCATGATCCCACCCACGACCCGTCCCCGGGATTCCTCCGGCGCCAGGTGCGCCGCCAGGGGAATCAGGACCTGCACCGACACCGAGCTGAAGCCCACCAGCAGCGAGATCAGCAGGAACACATTCGGTTGCTCAGTGAACGCCGCTCCCAACAGGCTGGCAATCGCCACCACTGTGGTGAGGATCATCAGGCGACGGTTTTCCAGCAAGTCGCCCAACGGCACCAGGAAAAACAGCCCCAGGGCGTAGCCGATCTGGGTCAGCGAAACGATCAGGCTCGCCAGGGTGCTGCTCAGGCCAACGTCCGGTGCGATCAGATCGATGATGGGTTGGGCGTAATAGATGTTGGCGACGATGGCGCCGCAGCAGAAGGCAAATAGCAGGACCATGCCGCGGGTCAGGCTTGCCCCGGCGGGCATGGTGGAGGGGTGAAGACTCATGACAATCTCGTTGGCAGCTTAGAGGAATGGCACGAGGCTAAAGAATTGCGGCGCTCAGGAACAGGCTTTGCGGCTGATATCAGACATGCGCGCCGTTGATGATCGGCTCGACGCTGCTTCTGTGGGCTGGACACTGCTTCTGTGGCGAGGGGATTTATCCCCGATTGGCTGCGCAGCAGTCGTAGGCAATCAGGCAAGGCGGGTAAATTGCTGAACCGCAATGCCTGATCTTAGGGTTGCTGCGCAACCCATCGGGGATAAATCCCCTCGCCACAGGGGATTTCGTTTGCCCTCAACATTGGGCGCTGCTCTTTGCTTTTTTACTGCCCGCTATAGATCTGGTCGAAAACCCCACCGTCATTGAAGTGGGTCTTCTGCACCGTGCGCCAGTCGCCGAAGGTTTTTTCCACCGAGAGGAAATCCACTTTCGGGAAACGGTCGGTGTATTTGGCCAGTACGGCCGGGTCCCGTGGGCGCAGGTAGTTGGCGGCGGCGATTTCCTGGCCTTCAGGCGACCACAGGTATTTGAGGTAGGCCTCGGCAGCTTCGCGAGAGCCTTTTTTCTCAACGACTTTATCGACCACGCTCACCGGTGGCTCGGCTTCGGCGGAAACGCTTGGGTAGATCACTTCGAACTGGTCGCGGCCGAACTCGCGGGCGATCATTTCGGCTTCGTTTTCAAAGGTCACCAGCACGTCGCCGATCTGGTTGGTCATGAACGTGGTCGTCGCGGCACGACCACCGGTGTCAAGCACCGGAGCCTGCTTGAACAGTTTGCCGACGAAGGCCTTGGCTTTGTTCTCGTCTCCGCCGTTCTTCAGCACATAACCCCAGGCCGACAGGTAGGTGTAGCGGCCGTTACCGGAGGTTTTCGGGTTCGGCACGATCACCTGAACGCCGTCCTTGAGCAAGTCGGGCCAGTCCTTCAGTGCCTTCGGGTTGCCCTTGCGCACGATGAATACCGTGGCCGAGGTGAATGGAGCGCTGTTGTTCGGCAGGCGGGTGACCCAGTTCTCCGGCACCAGCTTGCCGTTGTCCGCCAGGGCGTTGATATCGGTGGCCATGTTCATGGTGATGACATCCGCCGGCAACCCGTCGATCACCGAACGCGCTTGTAGAAATCGCGCATCACGTCGTAGGAAACGTTGAGCAGGGTCGGGGCGGCGTGGGCCAGGCTGCCGAAGGTCAGGCCAGCGGCCAGAAGGGAGGCGCCAAAGAAGTTCTTCACTGCGAATTCCTTTTTATAGGTCAGGGGTCCGGGCAATTAGCCAGCACACTAGCGGCAAGCCAATAGGCCTTCAAGTATTAAAAAGTGCTTTGCTTATTCCAATTTCTTGAATAGCGCGTTGCCGCAACGGGAGCAAAACGCAGCACCGTGTTCGTGGCTGTTTTTCTTGCACACCGGGCAGTCGTGCTGGAGCTGGTCACCGCGCATCGCGGTGGCCAGTTCTGCCGTGAAAATACCCGTGGGCACGGCAATGATCGAATAACCGGTGATCATCACCAGGGATGACACGACCTGGCCCAGTGGCGTCTTGGGCACGATATCGCCAAAGCCCACGGTGGTCAGTGTCACGATAGCCCAATAGATGCCCTTGGGAATGCTGCTGAAGCCATGCTCGGGGCCCTCGATGACGTACATCAGCGTGCCGAACACGGTCACCAGGGTCGATACGCTGACCAGGAACACAATGATTTTTTGCTTGCTCCCCCGCAGCGCCGCCATCAGGTAGTTGGCCTGCTTGAGATAAGGGCTGAGCTTGAGCACCCGGAAAATCCGTAGCATGCGGATGATTCGAATGATCAGCAGGTATTGGGCATCGCTGTAGTACAGCGCCAGGATCCCGGGCACGATCGCCAGCAGATCCACCAGGCCGTAGAAACTGAAGGCATAGCGCAGCGGTTTGGGCGAGCAGTACAGGCGCAGGCCGTACTCTACGATGAAGATGAAGGTAAAGCCCCATTCGATCCCGGCCAGCAGGGCCGCGTAGTTCTTGTGCACGCTGTCGATGCTGTCGAGCATCACGATGATCAGGCTGGCGAGGATGATCAACAGCAGGATGCTATCGAAGCGCCGGCCGGCCGCCGTGTCGCTCTGAAAAACCATGACGTAGAGACGTTCACGCCAGTTGTCGCTGCTGTCCATAATCTTCGCCTGAATTCGAGATCAGCGAAGCCTAGGGTGATTGCCCCGCGGAGCGCAAGGCGCGCTGTCGAGGCTGGCCTGATGCCACGCCCGGCCTGTGGCCTGGATCAGCCAGCAGGCGAGGATGAAGGGTGCCGTCAGGGGAGGCAGGCCGAGGGCGGTAAAACCTGGCGTGAGCATGACCGCCAGGAGGATGCCCAGCAGCGGCAGCCATGGCTGGCGGTGCTGTCGACTGATGGCCAGCGCTACCAGGACGCAGTTGTAACCGCCCAGCCCCGAAAGCGCGGCTGCGTTTTCATGCTGCGACAAGGTGAAGACGAGGCCGACGACGGAACCGAACAATGCCCAACCGGCGGCGCGACGGTTGGCCAGCAGCAGGCCTGTGGCGATCAGCGCACCGGCCACTGGGTGGCCGAGAAACATGACCTGGCCCAGCCCGCTCAAATGAGCGGCTAGCAGGTTGGGTATCGTCATTTCAATCGAGATGGGTGGGGACTGCGGCGAGGTAAAACTCATCAGCAGCCAAGCCAACCCTACAAAGGGCGCGGTGTAGGCGGGCAGGCATCGATGGCCTCGGGTGCGCTTGAGCCATTGCTGGGTCAACATCGCACTGAGGCCGCCGCTGGCGATGATCAATGGCGGCAGCAACGCTGACCAGGGCAAGGCAAGGCTCAACAGTAACCCCAGCAGGATGCCGTTGTAACTGAACAAGCCGGCTTGTCGATCAGCCTTTGCATAACCGCGGCGCTGGGCCGTGAGCAGCCCGGCCACGCCGCCCAGCAACGCACCGCCGAACAGGCTGGGCGCGGTGAACAGAATCGCCAGCATACACAGCAGGCCGCACAGTGGATGACGCTGGAGGAAGATCTGGCTGAAGCCGTTGAGCAGGGCAGTGGCCCAGTCGGGGCAGTGGGTGTTGGAAGAATGGTTGGGCATGATGGGTCAGGGATAAGAGAACACGGTGGCGAGGGAGCTTGCTCCCGCTCGGTTACGTAGCAACCGTCAGCAAGAGGGGGCCGCTGCGCGGCCCAGCGGGAGCAAGCTCCCTCGCCACAGGAAATTAGATCAACGTCTCGATACGCAACGAATTCGTCGACCCCGGCTGACCGAACGGCACGCCGGCGGTGATCAGCAGCGTGTCACCACGCTGGGCCATGCCTTGGGCCTGGGCGATTTCCAACGCGGTGGAACACACCTCATCCACCTGCCGCAGCCGATCGTTGACCACCGAGTGCACGCCCCAGGCCACCGTCAGGCGGCGGGCGGCCTGCAGATTCGGGGTGAGGTTGAGGATCGGCACGGTCGGCCGTTCCCGCGCCGCACGCAGGCTGGAACTGCCCGATTCGCTGTAGTTCACCAGCGCCGCCACCGGCAAGATGCTGCTGATCCGACGGATCGCGCAGCTGATGGCATCCGAGACCGTGGCCTCGGCTTTCGGCCTGCTGACATCCAATTGCGCCTGATAGTCAGGACCATTTTCCACCTGGCGAATGATCTTGCTCATCATCTGCACGGCTTCAAGGGGGTAATCGCCGGACGCCGTTTCCGCCGAGAGCATCACCGCGTCGGCCCCTTCGGCCACGGCGTTGGCCACGTCGGTGACTTCAGCGCGGGTCGGCGCCGGGGAGAAGCGCATCGATTCCAGCATCTGGGTCGCGACCACCGCAGGCTTGCCGAGGGCACGGCAGGTACCAATGATGTTCTTCTGGATCTGCGGCACACTTTCGGCCGGCACTTCGACCCCCAGGTCACCGCGAGCGACCATGATCGCGTCGCTCAACTCGGCGATTTCCCGCAGTTGCGTCACGGCCGACGGTTTTTCGATTTTCGCCATAAGGAACGCCTTGTCACCGATCAGCGCGCGGGCTTCGCGGATGTCCTCGGGGCGTTGCACGAACGACAGTGCCACCCAATCCACGCCCAGTTCGAGGCCGAAGCTCAAGTCGCGACGGTCCTTGTCGGTCAACGGGCTCAAGTCCAGCAGCGCCTGGGGTACGTTCACGCCTTTGCGATCAGACAGTTCGCCGCCATTGAGGACTTCGGTGTCGATGGCGTCACCGTGTTTGGCGGTCACGCGCAGGCGCAGCTTGCCGTCGTCCAATAGCAGGTCCATGCCGGGCTGCAGGGCCGCGATGATTTCCGGGTGGGGCAGGTTGACCCGACGTTGGTCACCGGGCGTTGGGTCAAGGTCCAGGCGCAGGGCTTGGCCGCGTTGCAGCAGCACCTTGCCGTCGACGAACCGGCCGACCCGCAATTTCGGACCTTGCAGATCCATCAGAATGCCCAGCGGATAGTTGAGCTGCTGCTCGACCTCACGGATCCAGCGGTAGCGCTGGGCGTGGTCGGCATGTTCGCCGTGGCTGAAGTTCAGGCGAAAGATGTTCACACCGGCCTGGACCAGTTCGCGGATGTCATCGATACCGCGGGTCGCAGGGCCGAGGGTCGCGAGGATCTTGACCTTTTTATCAGGCGTCATGTTTGGGGTTCTCGAGAATCAGGATGGCGCGAAAGTCGTTGACGTTGGTGCGGGTCGGTTCGGTGACGATCAGCCCATCCAGCGCGGCGAAGTAGCCATAACCGTTATTGTTGTCCAGCTCATCGCTGGCACTCAGGCCCAGCTCGGCGGCGCGGCGATAGCTGTCTGGGGTCATGAGGGCGCCGGCGTTGTCTTCGGAGCCGTCGATGCCGTCGGTGTCGCCGGCCAGTGCAAAAATGCCGGGATGACCCTTGAGGCTGTCGGTCAGGCTCAACAGGAATTCGGCATTGCGCCCGCCGCGGCCATCGCCCCGCACGGTCACCGTGGTTTCGCCGCCGGAGAGGATCACGCACGGCGCCGCCAGCGGTTGGCCGTGCAGGGCGACTTGCCGGGCGATGCCGGCGTGGACTTTGGCCACGTCCCGGGACTCGCCTTCCAGGTCGCCCAGGATCAACGGGCTGAAACCGGCCTGGCGAGCTTTCACGGCCGCTGCATCCAGCGACTGTTGGGGACGGGCGATCAGTTGGAAATGACAACGGGCCAGGCTCGCGTCACCGGGTTTGACGGTTTCCGATTCCGCGCTATGCAGCCAGTCGAGCACCGAGGCCGGAACTTCGATGTTGTAGCGCCTTAGAATTGCCAGGGCTTGGGCGGATGTGCTCGGGTCGGCCACGGTAGGACCGGAGGCGATGACCGTGGCCAGGTCACCCGGCACATCGGAAATGGCATAGGTGTACACGGTCGCCGGCCAGCAGGCCTTGCCCAGGCGCCCGCCCTTGATGGCCGAGAGGTGCTTGCGCACGCAATTCATCTCGCCGATGGTGGCGCCGGACTTGAGCAAGGCCCTGTTGATCGATTGCTTGTCGGCCAGCGTAATGCCCGGCGCCGGCAGGGCCAGCAGCGCCGAGCCGCCGCCGGACAACAGGAAAATCACCCGGTCCTCTTCATTCAGGTTGCTGACCAGCTCCAGCACCCGCCCGGCCACGGCAAGGCCGGCGGCGTCGGGCACCGGGTGGGCGGCTTCCACCACTTCGATTTTCTGACAGGGCGCGCCGTGGCCATATCGGGTCACCACCAGGCCAGTGACTTCGCCCTGCCAGCAGCGCTCGACCACTTGGGCCATGGCGGCGGCCGCCTTGCCGGCACCGATGACGATCACCCGGCCGCTGCGGTCGCTGGGCAGGTATTGTTCAAGGACTTGCTGCGGATGGGCCGCGTCGATAGCTGTGGCAAACAGCTCGCGCAGCAGTTGTTGCGGATCGACCGACATGGCGGGCTCCTGATTTTTATTATTAGTCTTGATGAAGTCCCCTGTGGGAGCGGGCTTGCTCGCGAAGACGGCGGCACATCCGATAAAGATGTTGACTGATCCACCGCTTTCGCGAGCAAGCCCGCTCCCACACAGTTTTGGGGATATCAGTTATCGCGAATCGAAAAATTCGCCATATGCTCCAGCCCCTTGATCAGCGCCGAATGGTCCCATTGGCTGCCACCGATGGCCGCGCAAGTGCTGAACACTTGCTGGGCGTTGGCGGTGTTGGGCAGGTTGATGTTCAGTTCCCGGGCGCCTTGCAGGGCCAGGTTCAAGTCCTTCTGGTGCAGGCTGATACGGAAGCCCGGGTCGAAAGTGCCCTTGATCATGCGTTCGCCATGCACTTCCAGAATCTTCGACGAAGCGAAGCCGCCCATCAGGGCCTCGCGGACCTTGGCCGGATCGGCGCCGTTCTTCGAGGCGAACAGCAGCGCTTCGGCCACGGCCTGGATGTTCAGCGCGACGATGATCTGGTTGGCAACCTTGGCGGTCTGGCCGTCGCCGTTGCCACCGACCCGGGTGATGTTCTTGCCCATGGCCTGGAACAGCGGCAGGGCGCGCTCGAAGGCGGCGCTGTCGCCGCCGACCATGATGCTCAACGTTGCGGCCTTGGCGCCGACTTCACCGCCGGACACCGGGGCATCGAGGTACTGCGCGCCTTTTTCGTTGATCTTCGCCGCGAACGCCTTGGTGGCGGTGGGCGAGATCGAACTCATGTCGATCACCACCTTGCCCGCGCCCACGCCGGACGCCACGCCATCGGCGCGGAACAGCACGTCATCGACCTGCGGAGTGTCCGGCACCATGACGATGATGAACTCGGCTTCCTGGGCAACTTCCTTCGGGTTGGCCAGCGCCACCGCGCCGCCGGCCAGCAGGTCGGCCGGGGCCGCGTCGTGATGCTGGGACAGGAACAGGCTGTGGCCGGCCTTTTGCAGGTTCAGTGCCATGGGGTGGCCCATGATGCCGGTGCCGATGAATCCGATTTTAGCCATGAGAGAATCCTCTTGTTGTTAGATGTCCGGTGTCTCTGGGTTCGGTGTCTCTGTGGCGAGGGAGCTTGCTCCCGCTGGGTCGCGAAGCGGCCCCAGAAATCCATGCCGGGTGAAAAATCATGCGTCTGCTTCGCAGCCGAACGGGAACAAGCTCCCTCGCCACAACAGCTCGCGCTGGGTCAGATTGCGTTATGGGCTTTCAACCATCCCAATCCCGCTTCGGTGCTGGTCAGCGGTTTGTATTCACAGCCGACCCAACCCTGGTAACCGATGCGGTCCAGGTGTTCGAACAGGAAGCGATAGTTGATCTCCCCGGTGCCCGGCTCGTTACGCCCCGGGTTGTCCGCCAGTTGCACATGGTTGATCTCGCCCAGGTGGGTCGACAGGGTACGGGCCAGATCACCTTCCATGATTTGCATGTGATAAATGTCGTATTGCAGGAACAGGTTGGCGCTGCCCACCTGCTCGCGAATCGACAGGGCCTGGGCGGTGTTGTTCAGGTAGAAGCCGGGGATGTCGCGGGTGTTGATGGCTTCCATCACCAGTTTGATGCCTTTGGCTTGCAGCTTTTCGGCGGCGTACTTCAGGTTGGCGACGAGGGTTTTCTCCACCAGGGTTTCGCTGCAGTTGCGTGGGCGAATCCCGGCCAGGCAGTTGATTTGTGTGTTGCCCAGCACTTGGGCGTAGGCGATTGCCAGGTCGACGCCGGCGCGGAACTCCTCGACCCGGTCCGGCAGGCAGGCGATACCGCGCTCGCCCTTGGCCCAGTCGCCGGCCGGCAGGTTGAACAGCACTTGGGTCAGGCCGTTGGCGTCGAGCAAGGCCTTGAGTTCGGCAGAGCTGTAGTCATAAGGAAACAGATACTCGACACCACTGAAGCCGGCCTTGGCGGCCGCTTCGAAACGGGCGAGGAAATCCTGCTCGGTAAACAGCATGGACAGGTTGGCAGCGAAACGTGGCATGGTGGTTTCCTATCAATGTATGGAAGGCCCCCTGTGGGAGCGGGCTTGCTCGCGAAAGCGGTGTGTCAGCCGACATCTTTGTTGGAACTGAAGCCGTCTTTGCGAGCAATCCCGCTCCCACACTGGGGTATCAATCGAGCAACGAAATCGCGGTCGGCGCATCGTTGCCCACCAGCGCCAGGTCTTCGAATTCGTTGACCGCGTTGATCTCGGTGCCCATGGAAATATTGGTCACTCGCTCCAGGATGATCTCGACGATCACCGGCACCTTGAACGCCTCGATCATCTCCTGGGCCTTGCGCAGCGCAGGCTGGATCCCGGACGGTTCGAATACCCGCAACGCCTTGCAACCCAGGCCTTCGGCGACGGCAACGTGGTCCACGCCATAACCGTTGAGCTCCGGCGCGTTGAGGTTGTCGAATGACAGTTGCACGCAGTAATCCATGTCGAACCCACGCTGGGCCTGGCGGATCAGGCCCAGGTAGGAGTTGTTCACCACGACGTGGATGTACGGCAGCTTGAATTGCGCGCCTACCGCCAGCTCTTCGATCATGAACTGGAAGTCATAGTCGCCCGACAGCGCCACGACCTTGCGGCTCGGATCGGCCTTCACCACCCCCAGGGCGGCGGGGATGGTCCAGCCCAAGGGACCGGCCTGGCCGCAGTTGATCCAATGCCGTGGTTTGTAGACGTGCAGGAACTGCGCCCCGGCGATCTGCGACAGGCCGATGGTGCTGACGTAGCAGGTGTCCTTGCCGAACACCTGGTTCATTTCCTCGTACACGCGTTGTGGCTTGACCGGCACGTTGTCGAAATGGGTCTTGCGCTGCAGGCTGGCCTTGCGCTGCTGGCAATCTTGCAGCCAGGCGCTGCGGTTCTTCAGTTTGCCGGCGGCTTGCCATTCGCGAGCCACTTCAATGAATACGGTCAGGGCCGAGGCGGCGTCGGAAACGATGCCCAGGTCAGGCGTGAACACGCGACCGATCTGGGTCGGCTCGATGTCCACATGGATAAAGGTACGGCCTTCGGTGTAGACATCCACCGAGCCGGTGTGCCGGTTGGCCCAACGGTTGCCGACACCCAGCACCACATCCGACTTGAGCAGCGTGGCGTTGCCGTAGCGGTGGGACGTTTGCAGGCCGACCATGCCGACCATCAATGGGTGGTCGTCCGGAATCGTGCCCCAACCCATCAGCGTCGGAATGACCGGAATGCCGGTCAGTTCGGCAAACTCCACCAGCAGGTCGCTTGCATCGGCGTTGATGATGCCACCGCCGGCCACCAGCAACGGGCGCTCGGCCTGATTGAGCATCGTCAGGGCTTTTTCGATCTGCACGCGATTGGCGGTGGGTTTAGCCAGGGGCAGCGGTTGGTAGGCCTCGATGTCGAATTCGATTTCGGCCATCTGCACGTCGAACGGCAGGTCGATCAGCACCGGGCCCGGACGCCCGGAGCGCATCTCATAAAACGCTTTCTGGAACGCGTAGGGCACCTGGCCCGGCTCCAGCACGGTGGTCGCCCACTTGGTGACCGGTTTGACGATGCTGGTGATATCCACAGCCTGGAAATCTTCCTTGTGCATACGGGCGCGGGGGGCTTGCCCGGTGATGCACAGGATCGGGATCGAATCGGCCGAGGCGCTGTAGAGCCCGGTCACCATGTCGGTGCCGGCCGGCCCCGAGGTACCGATGCAAACGCCGATGTTACCGGCCTTGGTCCGGGTGTAGCCCTCGGCCATGTGCGAGGCGCCTTCAACGTGGCGAGCGAGGACATGATCGATGCCGCCAACCTTTTGCAGGGCGCTGTAAAGCGGGTTGATCGCAGCGCCCGGAATGCCGAAGGCGGTGCCCACGCCTTCACGGCGCATCACCAGGACGGCGGCTTCGATTGCTCTCATTTTGCTCATGGTTTTGTGCCTCTTACGTTTTGTAATTGTATACAAGTGGCTGTGCGCAGAGTGTATTCACGCCTGGCGACGCAGGTCAATCCATTTCCTCAAGCATCTGTTTCATTTGCAATCGAGGTGGAAACACGGCGTCTTCTCGTCGAAAAATGCACTTTGTTGGAATTATTGTATACAAAAATATCGTTTGTTGTGCTCTATTTGCGGTATTCGGTTTCGCCGAGGTGAAACCCGCATGGCTTCCCCATGACAAAAGAAGGACAGAACCATGAGCGCTCTAACCTTGAAAATTGCCATCGACTTGGCAGGACAAGCCCTGGCCACGGGCCGTGAAATCGCCGCCGCACCGTTGACGGTCGCGATCCTCGACGGCGGCGGACACCTGATCACCTTGCAGCGCGAGGACGGCGCCAGCCTGCTTCGCCCACACATCGCCATCGGCAAGGCCTGGGGGGCCATCGCCCTGGGCAAAGGTTCGCGCCTGCTCGCCCAGGACGCCCAGCAACGCCCAGCGTTCATCGCGGCGCTGAACAGCCTGGGGCAGGGCAGCGTCATACCGGCGCCGGGTGGGGTGTTGATCAGGGATCAGGAAGGCTATGTGGTAGGAGCGATCGGCATCAGTGGAGACACTTCGGACGTCGATGAGCAGGTGGCGGTTCAGGCGGTCGAGATATTGGGGTTGCGGGCGGATGCGGGGGTCAGTGCTTGATGCTTTTTCGACTCGGCTGACGCCATCGCGAGCAAGCTCGCTACCACAGTGTTTGGTGCTGGACACAAAATGTTCGAACACCACAAAGCCCTGTGGGAGCGGGCTTGCTCGCGAAGGCGATGCTAGCGGTCCATCAATCCGGCTCACACCCCTTCAACACCAACCGAATAATCGTCTGTGCCGCCGCTTCATAGTCGGCTTCATCCAGCTTCGCCTTGCCGGTGACTGCGGTGATTTGCCAGTCGAAATCGGCATAGGTCTGGGTGGCGGCCCAGATGCTGAACATCAGGTGGTTGGGGTCGATGGGGGCGATTTGGCCGCGGTCGATCCAGGTCTGGATGCAGTCGATGTTGTGCCGGGCCTGGACGTTGAGTTGCTCCACCAGGTCGGGGCTCAGGTGAGGGGCGCCGTGCATGATTTCACTGGCGAAGACTTTCGAGGCGAAGGGCAGGTCGCGGGAGATGCGGATTTTGGAGCGAATGTAGTGGCTCAACACCTCGCCCGGTACGCCGTCGGCGTTGAAGGGGGTCGAGGCCTGGAGGATCGGCTCGATGATGCTTTCCAAGACCTCGCGGTAGAGGTTTTCCTTGGACTTGAA
>Ga0308169_10002507_pt1 | contig 18981 bp, 21 predicted proteins | sample PhyBR1_2_FD_202139 | JGI IMG/M metagenome (GOLD analysis project Ga0308169, IMG submission 202139) | Phyllosphere microbial communities from UC Gill Tract Community Farm, Albany, California, United States - DLSLSB.R1 | ecosystem: Host-associated > Plants > Phyllosphere > Unclassified | place...
CCGAGAGAGCGTGCGAGAAAGCTGCAAGCGTTCGCTCCAGCTCGCCCTGCAGTGCGACGCCTCGTCGAGCGACTCGAGAACGGCGAGAAAAGCCTTCTCACAGCGCTGCGCACGTCTCTATGTTGCACTCGCACACTTCTACTTGGCCGTACGTCGGTGGATGGCGAACCCGAGCGCCTCGATGGCGTTCTTCTTCGACTCGGTCACGGCGTGCGCGACGTTGGTGATGCGGTTCTCGTCAAGCTGCGTGCGAGCGGCTCGTCGACAATCAGCGCTCCCCGTCCGCACGGAGAGCGAAAGAGACGCCGAGAGAGAGAGCAGGACGCAGACGCACCGCCTCGAACTGGGTCAAGTCCTGCACGCCGGCGACGAACCTCGCGCGCTCCTTGCCGACCTTCTTGCCGTGCGCCGCGAGCTTGACGCCGAGCGCCTTGAGGGGCTCGCGCGCCGCGTTGCGGAACGCGCGCAGGCGCTTCTGGTGCTTGGCCTGCGGGCGGGCGGGAGGGGGTCGTGCGTGAGCCGAGGAGGGCCCGCGCGAGCGGCGGGGAGAGCGAGAGGACGCACCTGGTCGGGCGCCTTGGTCGTCGCGAGCTCGTCGAGGCGCTGGTTGATGCCGAGCTCGAGGAGCGCGAAGCCCTGCAAGAGCGCGAGGTGCGAGAGTCAGGCTCGTGCGAGGGCGCGAGGGCAGGGAGAGAGGGAGGAGAGGAAGGGGACGCACCTCGAGCGCGACCTGGACGATCTGCACGACCTCCCACGGCAGCGTCGCCGAGTCGTCGAGCGCTGCAGCGAAGAGCTCGCCTTGCTCTGCGAGCGAGGGAAGAGCGTCAGGGAACGAGCTGCGGATGGCTCGACGAGAGGAAGGGAGAAGGCAGAGGAGGGCCGTGCGCACCCTTGAAGAAAGCCACCGCCGCCTGCTCCTTGTGTGGCGCCTCCTCGAGCGACGCGACGAGTGCGACTTGGGCCTGCTGGGCGAACGCGACGAGCGCCGCCTCGGAGCGGGTGAGCTGCGGGCGAGGAGAGGGCGTCAGCGAGAGGTCGCTCGGCGACGCAGGGCGGGGAGGAGGGGAGCGAGGGACGCACGCTTGCTGGTGGCTCGACGGCGGGGACGTCGGTCGAGGGCGAGAGGAAGCGGGCGTAGGCGCCTGCGACGGCCCGCAGCCAGGAGGCCTGCAGGAAGAGAGAGAGCAGCTCGTCAGTCAGCCTCGCTACGCGCAGGCCGGACGCGCGACGAGGGAGGGACGCTTCGAGACGCACCTCCTGGCGCTCGGCAAGCTCGGTCTGCTCCCAGATCGTCCTGGTGCCCTTGCGCTGGTAGTTCGGCAGCGTCTTGAAGTCGCGGTTGTCCGAGTACGAGTCTGCGCGTCGATGCGGTTCGTCAACGCCCGAGCCCTGCGCAGCGAGAGAGAGAGCGCGAGCGAGAGAGAGAGAGCGACGCACCAGCCGCAGCCTTGACGAGCCGATCGACGTCCTCGACCGCCGCTTCGACGTCGTCCGCGTCGAGCTGCGCGCGCACGACGCGCATCCGGAGCGCCTCGAGGCGCACGAGCGCGCCCTCGAGGCTCGCGTCGAGCTTGTCGCGGAACGCCGAAAAGTCCTCGACCTGCGGGCAGGAGCGGGCAGGGGGTCAGCGCGGGCGCTCGTGCGCGGGCAGGGAAGGAGAAGGCGAGAGGGGGGAGGAGGCTCGAGCGCACCTTTGCGTACGCGCCGTACGAGAACGCCTTGACGACCATGTCGCCCGCCTCGCGCTGCCCACCAGTGTACCACGCCTCTGTCGCCCTCGCGTCCTCCCACACGCCCGGCGGCGCGCCCTTGGCGCCGCCCTGCTCGACGGCAAACGTCGCGCTGCGCGCGAGCACGACGTGGCTGAGCGTGTCGTGCTGGATGTTCTTGACGCCGAACGTGCGGTAGTGCGCGAGCGCGAGCGAGGGGGCGCCGAGCTGCCGGAGGAGGTTGATGGCGACGAGCCGGAGCTGGTACTTGAACTTGGAGTGCTGCAGGGCGTGCTCGGCGAGGACGAGGGCGCGCTCGAGGTAGGTGCGGTCGTCTGCGCGGGTCGTCGAGTCACGGCGGGCACCGAGGAAAGAGAGAGAGGCGGAGAGGGACGCACGCGAGAGGTGGAACGCGCTGACGAGCGCCTGCGCGGCGAGGAGCGCAAAGTCGTCTGCGGGCTGCAGCTCGGTCGGCGGGAGGTCCTTTCCTGCGTGCGCGCAGCGAGCCCGAGTTAGCGCGAGGGCACAGAGCGCAGAGGAAGGAGAGAGGCTCGTGCGCACCGAGCGGCAGCGCCTCGAAGTATCGCCGCACAAACTCGTCGGCCGCCGCCTTCTCGCCCTCGGCCGTCACGTCGCCGCCCGCGCCGCCGAGGAAGCGCAGCATCTTGTGCGCGTTGATGACGCTCGTCGCCGCCGGGACCGTCTGCGCGCGGGCGGGCGGGCAAAAAGTGCGTCAGGACAGAGCTGTTTCTCGCACCGGCCGAGGGAGGGAGGCGGGGCTCGTGCGCACCTGGACCGCGCCGCCCGCAGCGTCCGTCAGGACCGCCCTCAGCGCCGCAGCGTCCGCCTCGGTGAGCACCTCGAGGTACGGCCGCACGTCGTCGAAGCAGCACGCCTTTGTCCCGAACCGGCCGACGTACTCGTCGACGAGCGGGCCGAGCGGCTCATCTGCGAGCGGGTGGGACCTCACCATCAGCACCTGCGGGCCGCACGAGACGAGGCGAGGGAGGGAGGGAGGGAGAGGGCGTCGCACAGTCGTCCCAGCCGTGCGACTGCGCCTCGCGCGCGAGCTCGACGAGCCCGAGGAGGTAGCCGCGCTCGACCTTTGCCTTTGGGCCCTCGGTCGCGAGGTGGCGAAAGAGGGTGCGCGCGCGGAGGAGGTGGTCGAGGGGGGCTGCGGCGGGCGTGTCGGAGCTTGAGGGGGGCGAGGACGAGGAGGTGGTGGTGCTGGAGGCGAGCGCGACCGAGAGGCGGATGAGGTACAGCATCGTGTGCCAGTTGGTGTCGCTGCGAGGTTCGTCGTCGAGTGCAAGCGTCAGCTCTGTCCCTGCCCGAGGGAGACCCAGCGACGCAGCGAAAGTCGCACGCACCCCTTCTCGAGCGCCCCCTTCAGCCGCCCGACCTCGCGCTCCCACGCGCCGCCCGCGCCCGCGCCCGCCACGCCGTACGTGAGCGTCGCCTCGCGGCGCCACAGCTCGAGGCCGAGGTTGGTCGCGCACCACTTGTCGGCCTCGGGCGAGGAGAGGTGGGCGAGGAGGGTCGCTGCGGGGGAGGAGGGGGCGGGCGAGGGGGCGTCGGTGCTGGTGGTGGTGCGGGGGAGAGAGGGGAGGACGAGTGGCGGGGAAACCGAGGACGAGGTCGTCGAGGCGGCCGATGCCGCCGAGTACTGCGCGCGCAGCTCGAGCACGCGCGTCACGACGTGGAACTCGTCGGCCGACCTGTAGCCCTCGCTCGCGCTCGAGGCAGCGTACCGCGTCGAGAGCTGGCGCTCGGCGATCGAGACGAGGAGCGGGGCGTCCGGGTTCGGGTTGGCGAGGTCGCGCACGGCGAGGACGGTGCTCAGGAGCGACCACCACAGGTAGCGCTCGTCGGGGAAGCGCTTCGACATGCGGAGCGCGGTCTGTTGCACGGAGAGAGGGAGGGGCGCGATCAGGGTCTGAGGGGGAGAGGGGGAGGGCGAGAGAGAGAGAGGGAAAGGGGACGCACCTGCTGCGCGCCTTTGCGGTCGTTGGCCCGGACGAGCTGCAGGAACGCCTCGCTCGCCAGCTCCTCGTTGTCCGGGTGCTGCTTGACCGCCTCGGCGAGCAACCCGAGCGCGTCGTCGCCTGCGCGCACGGCGAGTAACCCGCGGTCAGCGCGCAGGTCCCTCGTGCGAGCGAGACGAGCGAGAGGAGGGAGCGAGACGCACCTCGACCGACCGAGCGCAGGACGTGCGTGAGGAGCATGAGGACGTCGGCATCGCCAAGCGCGGCGCCGCCATTGGCCGTCCTGGCCGTGTCGACGACCTTGAGGACGTCGGCGCGCGGGCTCGAGGACGACACCGAGAGCGCGAGGGCTTTGAGGGCCTGCGGGGGGAGGGGCTCGAGTCAGCTCGGTCGGCGGGGATGGGGAGAGGTCGAGGGAGGGAGGGGGGGCGCACGAGGGCGGACGGGTCGGTGGGGGCTTTCTTGAGGAGCTGGTCGACGAGGAGGAGGGCGCGTTTCGAGTTGTGCGCTTCGAGGGCGGCTGTTGCGCGTGGAGGGTCAGCTCGGTGTGGGTGCAGAGGTGGCTGTAGGAGGTGCACGCACAGCAGACTGGGGCGATGGCGCGCAGGTCGGTGGGGGAGAGGCGGGCGCGACGCTGGGCGTAGAAGGACCGCACGAGGGCTGTGGTCTCGCCGGGCGAGGGCATGGCGGTTGCTGGAGTGGAGCTAGAGGCGAGCAGCAGGGGCTCTGTCCGGTTGGTGGGTGTGACGAGGCGGTGCAAGGGCGCGAGACGGGCGAGGACGAGGACGAGGAGACGAGCAGCTCGCTGTTGCTCTGGCTCTCGCTCTCGTCACCACCAGCGAGCTCTCACGCAGCCACAGCCTACCCAGAAGCATCCTCTCAAGCACCCAGTTGCACAACCGACCCGCCTCGTCTTGTCGTCGTCCGCGCCTCGTCCTCATCGCCTCGCGCCCGGCTCTCGCCTCGTCCGTCCCCACTCGCCTCTCCTTGGTGCGCCGGTTCCTCTCGGGTTCACCGAGTAGCATACCAGCAGCCTGCTGACTCCATTCCCTGCCCCAGCAGAGCCTACCTCGCCTCAGCCGGCCTTTCTCGCCCCCACCCTCGCCTCGGCACGCTCCTCGTCCTCGGTGAGCCGCGCTCGCCCGTCCGCCAAGGCTTCCAGCGTCTTTTCCGCCCACCAGCCTCGCTCACACAGCTCTCCCTCCCGCCACAGCCTCGCCCCACCATCAAGCCATGAGCACCCCGCTCGGCCTCGACCCGCCCACGCTCGCCCTCGGCAGCTTTGTCCTCGTCGCCCTCTTCTTCAACTGGCACCTGCGCCCGCCGGCCCCGCAGCTCCACCCGTTCCTCCTCGGCCGCCAGTCGCTCCCGGGCCCGACCCGCAACGAGCGCGAGTCGCCCGTCTACACCTCGAGCGCAAACGGCGCCGCGCGCACCCTCCCGAGACCCGACCGCGCCGTGCGCACCCTCGCCGACGTCGTGGCCAGGAGCGAGACGTGCCTCGAGGGCGGCAAGCGCGGGACGTGGGTCACCGGCGGCGAGAAGCTCGTCGGGCTCGTCGAGGCGCTCAGGGGTGGGCTCGAGAGCAAGCTGCGCGGCGTCAAGGGCAAGGTCCTCGTCGTCGTCGACGACCCGACCGGTGCGTCGCCTCTTCCTCCTCCTCCTCCTCACCGACGCCGACCCGCACACGCCGAGCCGCGAACCTGACCCTGCCTCCCCTCCCGCGCAGACTCCCTCCTCGTCACCCTCGCCCTCGCGACGAGCCCCAACCTCCACCCGGTCCTCCTCGCACCGGGCTCCCCGCTCCCCGCCGCCCTCGCCCTCGACCTCGACCTCGGCGCCATCGTCACGGCGACCGCCCGCACCGATCTCACCGCCGCGCTCGGCGACCGCAAGTGCCTCGACCTGTCGGACGCCGAGGCCGCGCGCGACTTGGTGGCGACGGGCCGCTCGCTCGGCTCGGCGGCGGCCGCGAACGAGGAGGGCAACGACGGCAAGGTCGACGTCAACGAGGTGGCGCTCACGGTCGTCTCGGACGGACTCGCGCTGCCGTTCACGCACCAGGTCCGTCCCCCCCTCTCTCTCTCTCGTCGCCCGACCGGCCTCGCTCTCTCAGCTCCTTGAGAACCCGCTCCTGACCCACCTCTTCTCGGAACCCGCGCGCGCAACAGAACCTCACGGCCTCGCTCGCGGCGTGGCTCGCCGTCTTCCCGGCCTCGCCGCACGCGACCCAGCCGAGCCTACGCGACACGGCCCTGTCGCTGCACCACCCGGCGACGCCGCACGGGCTCGGGATCGCACTCGTGCTCATCTACTGCTCGGCCGCGCTGTCGTTCCCGCCCCTGCCGTCCGCCGCCGACCTCGCCCCGCCCGCCGACGCCGACGCTCACGCCGACGAGGCGGAGGACGCCGCCGCGGTGGCAAAGGAGCGCGCCGCCGACGCGTGGTGCGCCGTCTTTGCGCCCAAGCCCGCCCCGACCCTCGTCTTTGCGCCCGCGCACCTCGCCGCCGAGCCGCTGTACGCGCTCGTGCTCCACAAGATCCTCGGCGACTCGAGCGTGATCGTGCGCCACGCGAGGGACGGCAAGCTGAGGCTGCTGCGCGAGGGGAGCGTGACGAAGCAGACGTTCTGGGACTCGTTGCTCTGTGCGTCGCTTCCCTCTCTCTCTTTCCCTCGTCTCTCTCTCTCTCTCTCTCTCGGACCCCCTGTTCGAGGCTCTCGAGAGCGAGTGCTGCGAGACGCGCGACTGACGCGACGAGCACGATGCGCGCAGGGAAGGGCCTCCGCAAGGACATCCACCTCACCTCGCTCCGCGCCCTGTTCCTCTCCGTCTCGGCGCCTTCCTCGACCTCGGCCTCCCCCTCCCCCTCGTCCTCGTCCTCGGGCGCCGGTGCCATCCCGCAGTCGTACCTTGACACCCTCCGCTGCGCCCTCGGCTGCCCCGTCGTCCCGCTCCTCGCGCACCCAGCGCTCGTCGCGCCCGCCGCCGCGGGTCACATGTGGGACGTGCAGCGCCTGCCGCCGCCCGGCAAGACGCGCCTCGCCGGCGACGAGAGGGGCCATGTTGGCGCCGTCGGCGCTGGGTGCGAGGTCAAGCTCGTCGGCGACGAGGGCGACTTTGAGAAGGGGCGCGTGCGCGGAGAGGTGCGTTCGCTCTTCTCCTCTCCCTACTCTCTACTCTCTCTCTCTCTCTCGTCCCTCTCGTCTCGGCGCTGACGCTCCCCTCGCCCTCGCCCTCGTCGCGCGCGCAGCTCCTCCTCCGCGCGCCCTTCCTCCCCTCGCCCGCCGCCCTCCCGCCGCACCTCCTCCGCACCGACTCGTCCCTGCCCGCCCTCCCGCCGTACCCCGGGGCGCCCGAGGCGTCGACCGACGGCGCGCGGTGGTTCAGGACGGGCATCCGGGCCGAGATGAGCACCGAGGGGACGCTGTGGCTCGAGGACGACCGAGAGGAGGAGCGCGACGAGGCGAGGGCGGTGCGGGCGTGAGCGGTGCCAGCTGCAGAGCGGGTGCGAGTGAGGCGATGACGATGGGCGTTGGAGGGAGGGCGGCGAGCGGTGCAACGAGTCTGTGTCTCGGTCGAGCGCGAGAGCAGTGCGACTGGCGAGAGCAACGACAGGACACGGCGAGCAGGTCGAGCGAGCTGAGCGCTCACTGCTGAGCGCGGAGCCGGCTGCGCACCCGGCCGGCCGCGGCGCTCACGGCCTCGACAGCCCGCTCCACCTCGCCTCGCTCCTCGAGCCTTGATGCCTGCAGCCGCACCCGACTCTGTGCAGCTGCAGGACCGCGCCTACGACTCGGCCGACGACCTCGAGGCCGCCCACTTCCTCCCGTCCTCTGCTGCGAGCGATCAACTCGCCGACCCGGCCTGGTCCAAGCCCCGGCCGCGCAGGGACTGGCGCGCACCGGCGATAAGCCTCCTGTGCGGCCTCGCCCTCGGTGCCCTCCTCACGCACCTCGCCGCCGCGAGCTGGGCCGGCAGCCGCACCACCTCGACCAAGCCGGTTCCGCAGCTCCTCTCGTCCGACCTCGCCCTCCCCCTCGACAACCGCACCACGCCCGTGCGCATCCACTACCGCAGCGACAGCGCCCGCAGCCGCCGCGCCCCGATCCTCCCGCCCGCATGCCCCATCCCTGTCGTCTTCACCGACGACGAGCGCTCGGCCGACGTCGTCGTCCTCAAGACCGACTCGTACGCGTCCATCACGCCCGAAGAGCTCGCCGCCGCGCGCCAGGAGCGGCCGTGGCAGCAGTTTGCGCTGTGGGGCGTCGAGTCGGCGCCGAACCGCAAGCCGCTCGAGCGCCACTTCAACCACTTGCGCGACGGCGAGGCCAACGAGACGGCGGCGTTTGAGATGACCTGTGCGTCGCCTCGCTCGCCTCTCGAGGTGTGTACCTTCACGAGCTGACGCCGCTGCCTCCCTCCCACTCCTCCCTTTCCTGCCTCGCTCGTCCCTCCCTCCCTCCCTCCCTCCCTCTCTCCCTCCCCACCTCGCCGCACCTCCTCCGACAGACCGCCTCAACAGCAGCGTCCCGGCGACGTACAGCTACTCGTACTTCAACTACTCGACGCCGCCGACGCCCTGGCTCGACAAGCGCTCGGACCGCATCGCCGCTGCCTTTGTCACCAACTGCCGCCCCAAGAACGCCCGGTGCGTCCTCTCTCTCCTCGGCGACGCCGAGCAGCTCTGCGCCTCCTCTCGAGACGTGCGAGCACTGACGAGCGCTCTCGTACCGCGCACAGGTCGCTCATCCTCGACGAGCTCAACAAGCTCTTGCCCGGCCAGGTCGACTCGTTCGGCTCGTGCTTGAACAACGCCAAGGCGGCCGACACGCTCCAGGAGCTCGGACTCGCGGACGAGGTCGGCACCAAGACGAGGTGGAACGAGAAGGTGCGCTCGGCCGCTCGCTCGGACGTCTAGAGCGAGCGCGAGGGCGAGGAGAGAGCGCAGGACTGACGAGCCTCGACCCGCTCGCGCAGATCACCCTAATTTCGCGCTACAAGTTCAGCGTCGCGTTTGAGGTGCGTCTCGCACGTCGCTCGTCGCCCTCCCCATTCCTTCTCACTGACCCTCACCTCGCGCCGCGGCCCGCAGAACTCGAACGACCTCGACTACTCGACCGAGAAGCTCTTCCAGGCCTTTGAGCGCGGCACCGTCCCGCTCGTCTTTGGCCCGCCCGACGCCGCGCGGCGCTTCTTCCCCTCGCCGACGGCCGCCATCGACGTCGCGGCGTACCTCCCCGCCTCGTACTCGGCCCTCTCCAACAGCTCGTCCGTCCCGCCCGACGCGCTCGACGCCGCCGCGCGCGCCGGCCTCGCGCGCCTCGCCGCGCGCCTCGCCTTCCTCTCGAGCGACGCGGGCCGCACCGAGTACGAGGGCATGCTCGGCTGGAAGCGCGACGGGCGCTGGCTCGACGACGCGGCGAACCCGCTCGGCAAGGTCGTGAGGCAGAGCCACAGCGAGTGGGACCAGGACTGCCGGCTCGCGGGCGTGTTCAGGGGCGAGGAGTGGGCGAGGAACGACTGGGTGCCGCCGGCCGACGAGGAGACGGGCGAGGAGGAGGAGAAGGACGAGGAGGGCTCGTAGGCGCTCTCGAAGCGACAGACACTGCATCTCGGCATAGATTTCCTCTCTTTTGCTGCTCAGCGACGCTCAGGAGAGATGGGTAGACGAACAGCTATGGTTACACCTCGTCGGCGAGTCGTCGCTCGCTCGCCCCGCTCGAGCCGCTCGGGCCGCCTGCGCCGCTCGCTCACCACGCCGACGCCTTGACGTTGTCGAGCTTCTTGATGACCTCCTGCACGGTGCGATCGAGCTCCTGGGCGATCTGCGCCTGCTTGGTCATCGGCAGCGTGCGGAACACCTCGCACAGGTCCCCGTCGACGACGGCCTTGACGGGCGCGTACGCGCCGCGGTACGCGAGGTGGTCGCGCCCGGCGAGCGACGGCGCCTCGGCGCGCAGGTGCATCTCGAGCGTGCTGAAAAAGTCGACGTCCTCGCTCGAGACAAAGGGGACGAGCGTGCCGACCGTGCCCATGAGCCCGGTAAAGACGAGGACGTCGCGCCCGCCGGCGACGAGGGCCACCTTGTGCAGCGACGTGACGATGTCGCCGACGTGGTAGTGCGCGAGGAGCTGGGTGCGGTGCGGCGCGCCCATGAGGTACGGCTTCTCGTGCAGGATGCCGGCGCCCGTCGGGTCGTCGTCGACGTCGCCGCTGACGCCCTTGGGCAACCGGTTGACGAACAGGTTGCCGAACTTGTCGCCCGCCGCGACCGTCTCGTAGTCGACCATGATCGAGGCCGTCGTCCACCGCGGCGACGTGTCGTCGGCAAACACGAGGAGCCGGTTCTCGGGCGCCTTGTAGACCGCGAAGTAGATCGACTCTTGCGCGTCGCCGACGACGATGCGGCTCCCCTGCGTGTTGAGCGTCATGATCATCGAGGCGAACGACTGCGAGCGCGAGCGTCGAGGTCGTCAGAGAGGTTCGAGCGAGAAGAGAAGGCCCGGAGCGAGAGAGGGAGGACGGCGCGCGCACCTTGTTCTCCGACTTGCGCAGCAGCTTCTTCTTGCCGAGGTCGTACAGCCGCAGCGCCTTGCCGACGCCCGCGACGAGCCGGCCCTGGAACGCGAGGAGCGCCTTGGGCACCTCGTCGCACTCGGTCTTGTGCAGGAGCTCGAGCGCACGGCCCTCGTCGACGACGCGGTACGTGTGCAGGAACGCCTGCTTGCACGCCCGGGGCGCGAGCGTCACGTCCTGGCCCGTGCCGACGACGAGGAAGACGTCGGTCGGCTGCGTGTGGAACGAGACGAGCGCGGCAGAGAAGGCCGCCTCGTTGTCGTCGAGGTCGAGCTTGAAGATCGTGTCGGCCTGCAGCGTCGAGCCGAGTCAGCGAGCGCTCCTTCGAGAGAGCAACAGGAAGAGAGAGAGAGGGAGAGAGGACGCACCGTGACAGGGTCGATGACCCGCAGGCAAGATCCCCAAGTCCCCGCCGGCGCCCGCGGCAGCCCAAACTCCCTCGGGTCGAGCTCAAGCGCCTCGTCGTCGACCTCGATCTCGGCCGCCCGCAAGTCGGCGATCGCCTTCTGCGCTGCGGGTGCCCCAAACGTGCGGTGGTCGGCCTCGACCGTGTAGAGGAGGCGCGAGTAGGGCGACGTGAGGAGCTGCCGGGGCGTGTACGACAGGTCGATGACGGTCTGCTGCACCTTCTGGCCGAGTCGAGGGAAGGTGAAGATGCTGCGGGCGGCAAAGGTCTGCGTCAGCCTCGACCGACCGCGCAGAAGGAGAGGGAGGGAGAGAGGGACGCACCGCAGGCTGTTGCCGACGATGCCGATCAAGCCCTCGGGGCACAGCTCGGCCGAGAAGCTCCACGCGTAGTCGAGCGCGTCAAAGATGAGGGGCGTGAACTGGAGAATGCCGCGGTAGGCGTAGTTGAGCCACGGGCGCGACGAGAGGGCGAGGATGGCGGGCGAGCCCTGGATCGGCACGCGCGCGAGCTTGACGGGCCGAGAGCCGAGGAACCTGTGCGAGCGGCGCGTGCGAGAGAGTCAGTTCAGGCGAGGGAGAGGCTGGCAGAGAGCAAGGAGAGCGCGAGCGCACCTCGTCCGGGTGTCGCCGAGGCTGCCCGACAACGGGTCGAGGACCGTGCGCAGGAGGACGCCGTTCTGGAGGCCGATGTTGACAAAGAGGGTCGTGTGGTACTTGTCGATGCTCGCGTCGACGATGTCGGCCATGACGATCGACGACGGCGGCGCCGTGAGGGCCTGGAGCGACAGCGAGTCGAGCGTGTTCTCCGGGTCGAGCGAGATGATGCGGACGGTCTGGTCGGCACAGCCGACGGCCTGCGTGCGAGGGAGCGCGAGAGAGTCAGGCGAGGGAGCTACGGACGAGGTAGAGAGGCTCGAAGAGGAGGGGAGATAAGGGACGTACGAGGTAGGGTGTCCGGAGCCGGCCCTCGGGCACCTCGGCGACGCTCAGCGCAAGGATCTCGGCGCCCATCGCCTTGCGCTCCTGGAACTCGTTCAGCTGGCCCTCGAGGTCGAGCTCAAAGTAGACGACCTCGCCGCTCGACAACCCAATGACGACCTGGCGGCTGTTGGTCGTCGCGCACACGATCGTCTCGCCCTGGTTCACCTTCCACTCGTTGACGCGCTTGTCGGCGAGGATGTGACGGATCCCGCGCGGGTGGATCTGGAGCAGCGCGTCGTCGCCGAGCTGCTGCACGCCGAGCGTCGGCGCCGACGAGAGGAAGCCCGTGTCCGACACCTCCTCGATGGTGTCGCCGATCGACAGGACGAGCGTGCCGTTGACGAACGAGAGGACGATGTAGGCGTCGTACTGGTCTGCGAGCGAGGGGGCGGCGGAAAGCGTCAGCGAGACGGCCATGACGAGCGGACGGAGGAGGAGGACGACAAGGGGAGGAGCACGACGCACCGTCTCGTCGTAGCTTGGTCGTCCACACGGCGATCGGCGCTCCAGGCAGCTCCGAGCTGACGGCCTCGAGGACCTCGAGCCCCTGGCGCAAGATGCGCACCGAGCTCCTCGCGCCGCGGCCGCACGCGGCGTAGATCTGCGGCGTGTCCTCGCCGAGGTAGTTGGCGACTTTGGCGTCGAGGATGGGCGCGAGCGACTCGAGCTCGTCGGCGACGGCGAGGTTGTCGAGCGCGCGCGGGCGGAACAGGGCGACGGGGAGCGGGTCGGCGCCGACGCCGCAGTTGTCGTAGTCGGTCGAGGCAAACTCGGTCTCGGCGTCGTCGTCGCCGAGCTTCTCGAACTGGTACAGGCGCGGGTTGCCAAACTCGGACGCGACAAAGAGGAAGCCCGACTTGAGGATGCACAGCGACGACGCGACGGGGACCGTGTCGAAGTACTTGATCTTGAGCGACGTCACCTCCTCCTCCTCGTGCTCGATCGTCACCTTGAACAGGTCGCCCTCCTCGCTCTGCAACAGGAAGAAGAACGCGCCCTGCGGTCGAGAGAGTGAGCGAGCGTCAGCACCCTCGCTCGAGCCGGCGTCGAAGAGAGGAGGAGCGAGCGAAACGACGAAGCGACGCACCCTCATCTTGTGCATGACGGCCGACGTGATGATGACGTCGCGGTTCGGGTCCTGGAGCGGGTGCGCGCGGCGCGGGATCGGGATGCGGTGTTCCCGCGCGCCCTGGTGCTTGTAGATGATGTAGTTCTCGCAGCACACGAGGACGCCCGACGGGCCGTCGAACTTGTCCGTCACGGCGTTCTGCCCACCCGGCACTGTAGCACGTCGAGGAGTCAGTGAGGGTGCAGGCGAGGGAGGAAGAGGTGAGGGAGAGAGGGGGACGCACCTTGCACGAGGAGGTTCGCCCTCGGGTCGGTCGGCTCGCTCCATTTCCGCACGACGTGGTTCAAGCCGAGGTCGAGCTCGTAGTACGTCAACATCTGCGCGGCACGAGGGCGACGTCAGTCCCTGCGCGAGGCTCGAGAAGGGAGGGAGAGGGAGCGAGGCGAGACGCACCTTCTCGGTCGCCTCGAACGCTGCGCCGGTCGGGTCCTGGTCGGCCTCGGTGTAGTCGACCTCGAGGGCGGCAAACATGGGGTTCTCAAACCCGACGTCGACGCCGACGATCGAGTGAATGATGGCGCGCGGCTTGTGCGCCTCGAGCGGCGACGAGATGGTGAGGTTGGCGGCGGCGTCCTGCGCGCGCGAGGAACCAGGGTCAGCAAGCGCGCCGGTAGGGGCTCGAGGGGGCGAAAGAGGGAGGGAGGACGCACACGGTTGAGGATGTAGACGAGCTTGCTCTTCTCCATGGCGCCGACCATGACGGCGCGGCCCTTGGGGTCGGCGGCGAGGTACTGTCCGGGGAGGATGCGGCGTGCGCCCGACCGGCCGTACGTTTCCTGGTGGAGCTTGTTGAACGAGTTGTTGTCGGCGTCGTACTCGAGGACGACTATCCGCCCAGAGTCGGACCCGACGATGAGGTAGTCTGCGAGGTGGGGCGGGGTGGGAGGGGGCGAGGGGCAGAGGGTCAGCGCTCCGTCCACGTCGACGCGCAGGTCGAGCATGCACTGCGAGTGCGTGCAAGCGCGACCAAGGCAGGGCGAGAGGGTGAGAGCTGGACTGACCCTTGGTGCCGCCGGTCAGCTTGAAGGACGAGACGGAGCGGATCTGGGCAAAGACATGGGCCTCGACGATCGACTCGAGCTTGCCCGTGTTGGGGTCGACGCGGACGAGTTCGATGCGCTCTGCGCCGCGCACGAGGGCAATCTCCTGCTGCTTTGTGCCGCTGAAGTTGCCGACGCAGGCGAGCGAGATGGCGCTCGACGCGAGGAGCGACTGGGTGTAGAGGTGGACCATGGCGGGGTGGTCGGGGTCCTGGACGGCGCGCTCTGTCGCCTCGGTGGTGTGTCGTGGAGAGCGAGCGAGCGGGTGGAGTGATGAGGAGGACGAGGAGCGGCGAGAGATGGAGCCGACGCCGCTCTCGCTCTCCTCCCACTCTGCTCTCTAGCTGCCAGGCTCTCCTTCTCGACCGATGAGCCTGCAAGAAGCCGCCGACGCGCGCAAGCAAAAGCTCGCCGCCCTCAAGAAGCGCAAGGCCGCCGCCCTCACCGGCCACAGAGACCCCGCCGACGCAGACGACAGCCCCGAGTGCGTCCTGCTTCTCGCCCAGTCCTCTCCACACAGGCTCACGCTGACCCTGCCACCCGCTTTCGCCCGCCCCGCAGCGCCGAGGGCTTCAAGTTCCGCAACTACGACCCGGACACGGGCAAGGCGCGCAAGCACGCCCGCACCGACGAGGCCGACACGGTCGAGAAGCAGGTCGAGGGCCTCGCAGACCAGGCCATTGCCCAGGACGAGCTGCAGCGCGCGCAGGAGCTCGTGCGTCCTCCTCCTCCTCCTCCTCCTCCTCCTCTCTCCTCCCCGCCTCTCGCTTACCTCCTCGCTCCTCCTTTGCCTTGCTTCGCACCTGCAGGACCTCACCAACATCCAGCCGAAGAAGCCCAACTGGGACCTCAAGCGCGACCTGGATCGCAAGGTGCGTCTCGGCTCGCCGCTCTGGCGCCGCTCCTCCTCGCTCTTGGCAGGAGAAGCGCAGCCTGCTCCCGGACGTCGAAGTACTGACGCACCCCACCTCTCGCAGCTCACCAAGCTCAAGCCCAAGACGGACCTCGCCATCTCGCAGCTCATCCGTGCGTCCCCTCCCTCCTCCGCTCCCTCCGCTCCCCCTCGCTCGCGCTGACCCTCGCCCACCGCGCCGCTCGCAGGAAAACGGCTCCAGGCCCAGCGGGGGACGGCGACCGAGCCCGCAACAGACGAGCTCCTCGCCGGGCTCGACAAGGCGGGCGCGGCCGAGGACGAGGCGCAGGCGTCCGACGAGGAGTGAGTCGAGCGCGCGCGCGGCGGCAAGGTCTGTACTACCCCCTCTGTTTCGATGCGCTCTGCGCGCGTCCTGTACTGCTAGTCGTTTCTCTCGACTGGGGCGAGCGGGAAACTGTCAGACACGCCGGCCTGCAGCCGGCGCACGCTCCCTCTCGCAGCTCCGCGGAGCGTCCTCGACACTCGTCCGTCGGTCGGCCCCGCTTTGCTGCTTCTCTTCCTCTCGCTCCTCACCTCGACCCGCTCGCACCTGAGCATGAGCGGCCTGCTAAACCTGCCTGTGCGTCTCCCTGCCTCCCGCGCGTGGCTCGAGCCCGTGCATCGCGAGGTCACTCACTCCTCTTCCCCGTCGCGCAGGGCACGGGCGCCAAGAAGGGCTACGTCTCGCTCGACACGCCCGTCAAGGAGCACACCGTCTCGGCTGGCGGCATCCAGACGGCTTCGATCGAGCTCGGCGACCTCGCCAACGACGCCTACTTCGACGAGGTGCGCCCAACTCGTCGTCCTCCTCCTCCTCGGCTGAGCTGACTCTCCCTCGACGCCTGCTCGCAGGTGGCGCGCATCCACGATGCCATCCGCACCCTCGACGCCTCGCTCGACACGCTCTCGACCCTGCACCTCACCTCTCTCCAGTCCCCCTCGCCCACGCTCTCGCTCGAGCTCTCGACCCTCTCCGCCTCGCTCGCGTCCGACATCGCCGCGTACCGCGCCCGGATCGAGCGCCTCGGCAAGCAGGTCGAGGGCGACGCCAAGCGCGGGCACTGGGACGCGCTCAAGAAGGCGCTCCAGCGCGCCGTCGAGAAGTGGCAGCGGGTCGAGCGCGCGCAGCGGGAGCGCGTGAGGGACAAGATCGGGAGGCAGATGCTCATCGGTGCGTCGTCCCTCCCTCTCGTGCGCCTCCGTCTCGTGCTCTGCGCGAGGAGCAGGCGCTGAAGTTGGTGTACGATGCGCGCAGTGAACCCGGACGCGACCGACGAGCAGATCCAGCAGGCGTTCGAGACGAGCGGCGGCGCGGCGGGCCCGCCGCAGGTGTTCCAGCAGGCGCTCGCCGGTACGCGCAGCGCGGCGGCGACGGCGGCGCTCAGCGAGGCGACGAGACGCCACGACGAGCTCGTGCACATCGAGGAGACGCTCGTCGAGCTCGCGCAGCTCATGCAGCAGGTGCGTCCCCTCCTCCTCTCTCTGCCTTCGTTTCCGTCGCGCGCGCGCACTCGACTGACGAGCGCGACGCCCGCCCGCTCGCAGGTCGCCGACCTCGTCATCACCCAGGACAGCACGCTCTCGCACCTCGAGACCACGGCCGACGCCGTGCGCGCCGACCTCGAGCAGGGCACCAAGCAGGTCGGCCTCGCCCGCGCGAGCGCCGCTGCTGCACGCCACAAGCGCAAGATGTGCGCTGCGTTCGGGCTCGTGCTTGTTGTTGTGCTGGTGGTGGTCGTCGTCGTCGAGGTGAGGAAGGCGGGCGGCGGGGCGGGCGCGGGCGAGACGGGCAAGGAGACGCAGACGGTGACTGCGGGCGCGACAGAGGCGGCGACAGCGGTGGCGGGAGCGGTGGCGAGCGCGGCGAGGAGGCGCTGGTAAGGGGCGTGGCCGGCGCCGTCTCGAGCAGCGCTCGTCGCGCTGTCCTCCCTTGCTCGCTGAGGACGTTTGTAGAGTCTGTGCTACTGTGTACGACCCTTTGACTGCGCGGCTTTGCCCGAGAGCCGCGCGAGGCGAGCGAAAGTGACAGTGCTCGGAGCGCTCGAGCCTCGCGAGGTCGCCATCACCTCGACTCGCTGCGGCTGGCTGCACTCTTGGCCATTTTCTACGGATTGCCTGGCTGCAGAACGTGCAGTTCCCCAGGGTGGGCATCGTCGGAGCTCGTTCTCGGCGGCGTGCCGTCGCCGCCGCCCGCTCCTCTCCCGCTCAAGCACCTTCTTCCGCTCGCAACCCAGCGCACAAGCTTGCGCTCGCTCTCGGCACTCGAGCAGGACCTGTCGACTCTACTACAGCTGGATCCACTCGCGCAAGAGGTGCGCCGCCCCTCCTGCCTCGTCTCATCGCCCCCGCCCAGCGGCTGACCCCGTCTCGCTCTGCACGCAGCCTCGAGGACTCGTTCTACTGGTCGAACGCCATCAGATACCTCTCCATCATCAACTATGAGCACAAGCGCAGCACGCGGGCTGGTCCTGCTCTCGGAGGAGCTCGTCGACCTCGTGTGCTCCTTCGTCGTCATCTTCAAGGCTCGAGGTGCGTCCACTTGCTCGTCCTGTCTCTCCTCGGCGAGCCGCAAGCTGATCTAGAAGCCTTCCGCCCGCAGACGCAGCGACGACCCTGTGCTCGCTCGCCCTCACCGCTCGCCACTTCCTCGAGTCGGCCCGGCGCGCCCTCCTCCACGACCCGAGCAACATCTTGATGGCCGGCCGCACGTTCGAGCATGCCCACATGCTCCTACGCAACCTCATGAAGCGCCCGTCCTTGGGCAAGCACGTCAAGCGCCTCGAGCAGCTCCACTGCCTCTTCTGCACGTTTGCGTACGGCTCGATACCGGCGCTCGCCGTCGTCCACTGGACCATCTCTCTCGTGCGGCACTGCCCCGACATCGTCGGGATCTCGATCTGGCCCGACCTCGAGCTCGGCTGGCCCGCCGAGCTCGAGCGCCTCCCTCATCTTCGCGAGCTCGTTGTCTCCCCGCGACTGGGGGACGATACCTCCCGGCGGCAGGACCTCGCCGCCTACTTCGAATTTCTCACGACCTTACCGTGGAACCGCCTCCGCCTCAGCTCGGCCTGGCTGTACAATTACCGCGGGCGGGCGTCGGGCGCAGAGTCGGACTCGCCGGCGCTCTTGCGCATCCCGGCCGTCGAGTTGCACCTCGTCGAGTGCTGCGTGCCCTCGTGGTCCGCCTACGGTCTCATCATCGACGACGTGCGCACCCTGTCGCTGTGCGAGACCCCGCGGCCCTGGCTCGGCCACAATTTTGTGCTTCCTCGTAGCCTCGAAGCCTTGTCGCTGCACGCGGCCAGGCCAGTCGAGCGGGACGACGACGATGACCGTTTCTACTGGTCCGTCGGCGAGTGGATCGACTTGATCGCCTACCCCGAGCAGTTGTCGCGGCTCCGCACGGTCCGCCTCTCCGGCGTGCACATCGACTCGGCCGCCTTCTCGCAGCTCTGTGCCGCCGCGCCGAACCTCAAGGTCATCGACATGAGCTACGTCAGCTGGTACGCTGAGCCCCAGGGCCGCGACACCGTCGACGTCGAGATTACGGTCGCGCTCGGCGCGCTCGTCAAGCTTCGCTACGTGCACCTGGGCAAGGTGCCTCAAGGATCGCTGCTGCGGGCGACGCGCGCGCTCTGTGCGCGTATCAGCGTCGAGCTCGAGTGGTACGCGCTGACACGGTCGCCCCTGCGCTGAGTCGCCTCACCGGCCTTCGTTTCGGACGCCGGCGCGGTCTACTCGGACGAGGAGGGCGGCGGGACGGCTACGTCGTCGAGCCGTCGGTGATGTGCGTGCGGAGGCGCGGAGCTGGAGGAGGCGCCCGTTGCAGCGGCAGAGCGCGCAGGACGAGGGCGGCAGGATGAGAAGCGAGGGCGAGGTACGAGTGCTCTCTCGATGTGCCCTGTCCTGCAAATACGAGGCGCTGCACAACCTCTCTTTTTAACGAGACTCGCCGGCATGGAGGAGGAGAGAGAGTACGAGAGCTGGCTGCGCTCGAGCGTCGGACGCTTCTTGCTCGTGCTCTCGAGCCGCCGTTTGCTCGCTCGTGACAGGCCCGCTCGCTCTCGAAAGCTGAGATCGAAGACGAGCTATGCACGACACCAAGCGCTACAAAGGCTGCAAGGAGAGAAAGGAGAGCTGCACTCGACCAGCGAGGAGCCGCTCAGACCTCCTCCTTCTTGACCGCGCCCCGACCTCCTCGCGCCGACGACTTGCGCCGCGCCGCCGGCGGCCGCTTC
>Ga0308169_10002508_pt1 | contig 18978 bp, 12 predicted proteins | sample PhyBR1_2_FD_202139 | JGI IMG/M metagenome (GOLD analysis project Ga0308169, IMG submission 202139) | Phyllosphere microbial communities from UC Gill Tract Community Farm, Albany, California, United States - DLSLSB.R1 | ecosystem: Host-associated > Plants > Phyllosphere > Unclassified | place...
TAACCAGTCAAACAATGGCGCTTTTTCAGAATGCTCAGGACAAGCAGGGTAACCCGGCGCAGGACGGATACCGACATATTTCTCTTTAATCAGCTCTTCATTCGACAACTGTTCAGACGCCTGGTTGCCCCAGAATTCTTTACGGATACGTTCATGCAAATGCTCCGCAAAGGCTTCGGCAAATCGGTCACCTAAAGATTGTGCCAGAATCGCAGAGTAGTCATCGCCTTTGGCTTTATATTCATTTGCCAATTCTTCTGCACCGAAGATCGATACAGTGAAACCGCCCAAGTAATCTTCTGCTACGCCCTTAGGCGCAACAAAGTCCGCCAATGACAAGTTTGGCTTACCAGTCACTTTGTCAGACTGCTGACGAATGTGATGGAAGGTATGTGTCACAGACTGACCATCTTCGCTATAAACTTCAACAGAATCTGCCGCTGAACGGTTGGCAGGGTAGATCCCAAATACGGCACGCGCATCAAAACGTTTATTGTCGATGATGTCTTTGAGCATCGCTTGCGCTTGATTGTACAAGTCAGTCGCTGCTTCACCGACAACTTCATCTTTCAGGATTGCAGGGAACTTACCTGCCAAGCTCCAGGAAATAAAGAACGGCGTCCAGTCGAAGTATTCCACCAATGTTTCCAGTGGATAGTTGGTCAGTGTTTGCGTACCAATGAAGTTTGGCTTCACCGGTTTGTTGGCTGCGAAGTCAATTTTCAAGCCATTTTCAACCGATTCTGCATAAGACAGTTTGGCTGCTTTCGGCTGTTTATTGGCAATACGTTCACGCACTTTTTCATATTCAGCACGGGTATCGGCAACAAACTTCGGCTTCATCTCTTTAGAAAGTAGGGTAGTTGCAACACCTACCGCACGTGAAGCATCGGCCACATAAATGACAGCATCATTTGAATATTGCGGATCAATTTTCACTGCTGTATGCGCTTTAGAAGTCGTTGCACCGCCAATCATGAGCGGTACATTAAAACCTTTACGCTGCATTTCTTTAGCAACAAAGACCATTTCATCCAGTGACGGAGTGATTAAGCCAGAAAGACCGATAATATCGACTTTCTCATCAATCGCAGTTTGCAGGATTTTTTCTGCCGGCACCATCACGCCCAGGTCAACAATGTCATAACCATTACAGCCCAGTACCACGCCTACAATATTTTTACCGATATCGTGTACGTCGCCTTTTACGGTCGCCATCAACACTTTGCCTTTAGACTGACCGCCAGATTTTTCCGCTTCAATGTACGGGTTTAACCAGGCCACAGCCTGTTTCATTACGCGTGCAGATTTCACCACTTGCGGCAGGAACATTTTACCTGAACCGAACAAGTCACCGACCACATTCATGCCGTCCATTAGCGGACCTTCAATCACATCCAATGGGCGTTTGGCTTTTAAACGCGCTTCTTCAGTATCTTCATCAATAAAGGTGGTAATCCCTTTCACCAAAGCATATTCAAGGCGTTTTTCAACGGACTCGGCTCTCCATTCCAGATTTTCAACGGCTTTTTGCGCGCCAGACTGACCACGGTATTGCTCCGCCACTTCAAGCAGTTTTTCTGTTGCTTCCTGGCCGCTTTCGCCTTGGTTTTGGTTTAAGATGACATCTTCAACCGCAGCTTTTAATTCGCTTGGGATGTCATCGTAAATCGCCATTTGACCCGCATTGACAATACCCATGGTCATGCCTTGTTTGATGGCATGGTAAAGGAATACCGAGTGAATCGCTTCACGTACAGGTTCATTGCCGCGGAAGGAGAACGATACGTTGGATACACCGCCAGAAATCATGGCATGGGGAAGGTTCTGTTTGATCCAGCCTGTCGCTTCAATAAAGTCCACAGCATAGTTGTTGTGTTCTTCAATACCTGTTGCCACGGCAAACACGTTCGGGTCAAAGATGATGTCTTCAGCAGGGAAGCCGACTTCATTGACCAAAACATCATAAGAACGCTTACAGATTTCACGTTTACGCGCCGCTGTATCCGCCTGACCATCTTCATCAAATGCCATCACGATCACGGCTGCACCGTACTGACGGCAAAGACGTGCTTTATGAACAAACTCGTCATAACCTTCTTTCAAGGAAATCGAGTTAACCACCGGCTTACCTTGTACGCATTTCAAGCCTGCTTCAATGATTTCCCATTTAGACGAGTCAATCATGATGGGCACGCGGGAAATTTCAGGTTCGGATGCCACCAGATTCAGGAAGTGCACCATTGCACCTTGTGAATCGAGCATGCCTTCATCCATGTTGATGTCGATGATTTGCGCACCGGCTTCAACTTGCTGCTGTGCAACTTCTAGGGCTTCGGCAAAGTTTTCTTCACGGATTAAACGTAAGAATTTCTTGGAACCGGTCACGTTGGTACGTTCACCGACGTTAACGAATAATGATTCTTCAGTAATGTTAAATGGTTCTAAACCGCTTAAACGGCACGCCGGTTTGGTTTCAGGCACCTGACGCGGCTTGATGTCTTTTACTGCATTGGCAATGGCGCGGATATGATCCGGTGTGGTACCACAGCAACCGCCAGTAATGTTAATCAGGCCGCTTTCTGCGAATTCTTTAATGAATGCCGCAGTTTCTTCAGGGGTTTCATCATAACCACCGAAGGCATTTGGCAAGCCAGCATTTGGATGGGCAGAAACAAAAGTATCGGCAACATCGGAAATGGTTTTTACGTGCGGACGCATGGCATCTGCACCAAGCGCACAGTTGAAACCAATCGACAGCAAGTCACCGTGACGAACCGAGTTCCAGAACGCTTCTGCTGTTTGACCGGTCAAGGTACGGCCTGAAGCATCGGTAATCGTGCCTGAAATCATCAATGGCAATTCATAACCAATCTGGTTGAAGACTTCTTTCACCGCAAAGATCGCTGCTTTACAGTTCAGGGTATCGAATACCGTTTCAATCAGCAGAATATCTGCACCGCCTTCAATCAAGGCGTGTGCAGCTTGAATATAGTTTTCTTTCAGTTCATCAAACGTAATGTTACGGAAAGCCGGGTCATTCACGTTTGGTGAAATTGAACAGGTACGCGATGTCGGGCCAAGTACACCCGCTACGAAACGCGGTTTTTCTGGGGTTGAATATTTTTGGCAGGCTTCTTTGGCAATACGCGCCGCTTCACGGTTAATCTCTGAAACCAAATCTTCCATATGGTAGTCAGACATTGAAACCTTGGTGCCGTTAAAGCTGTTGGTTTCAATAATGTCGGCACCCGCTTCAAGATAAGCTTCGTGAATACCTTGAATAATATGCGGTTGTGTCAGAACCAAAAGGTCATTGTTACCTTTTAAGTCAGATGCCCAGTCAGCAAAACGCTCACCACGGTAGTCGGCTTCTTCGAGTTTATGACGCTGAATCATGGTGCCCATTGCACCGTCGATAATCAGAATCCGTTGAGCGAGCAGCTCTTTTAGGGTGGCAAGCGTGGACATAAATAACCCCAATCCGATGGAATATAAAATCGGCAAATATATTAACAGAATTCAGTTCATAATGACTGATATTCGGTACATTTCCTGAGCGCACTGTCGACCTTGCCGAATAAATAGCCTTACGCCCTAAAGACAGGCCTTTAAATCAGCTGTCATAAATTCTTCATTAAGTTGTCATCTTTAGCCTGCATGCTAGGTGGAATCTCAGTCAGCAGAGTTTGGCTGTCATTTATTTCATGCTTTGTAATATTACTGAAAATGGCTGAAGTATAGACAATTGGAAATGAGGATTTTATTTTAAGTACATGAAAAATATAATTTAAGTTAAGTGGTTTTCTCGGGATTCGAGCGGGATATTTAGCAAATAAAGTACGAAATATTGCTTTATATGACAGCTGTTTGTCATATAATTGTCACAATTAAACTGAACAATAGTGGGGATTTTATTATCCCCCTTGAACCGTCTGCATGAATTCTAATATTCCTCCCGTCCAAGATCAGGTGCCATCAGCACCAGCGAAATCGACGAATGTGCATGTTGCTACACCGAAATTTTTTATGCCGGTGTTTATCACGGTGATTATTTCTACTTTGGTGTATATCGGTTTTCAGCTTTCTACCGATTTGGCTCATGTTCCAAGCTTAAGTTTATATTCCGTTATTCTTTTAGCGACTGCGTTGTTAATTGCTTTAGGTTTTGAATTCGTTAATGGTTTTCATGACACGGCCAATGCAGTAGCAACAGTTATTTATACCAATGCTTTATCTGCCCCTGTTGCTGTAATGTGGGCAGGTTTTTGTAATTTTCTCGGGGTGATGGTTGCAAGTGGGGCAGTAGCCTACGGCATCATTGCTTTATTGCCTGTCGAACTGATTATGAATGTCGGTTCAGGCGCAGGCTTTGCCATGGTTTTTGCCATGCTGATTGCCGCGATTCTGTGGAATTTGGGTACCTGGTTTTTGGGTATTCCGGCATCAAGCTCACATACTTTAATCGGTTCGATTTTAGGCGTGGGTATTATGAACTATCTGCTTCATTCAGGCGCTGGCGCAAGCGGCATAGATATGGAGCAGGTGATGAAAGTGGGTAAAGCACTGCTGTTTTCTCCGCTGATTGGTTTTGCTTTTGCTGCTGTCCTGTTTTTACTGGTGAAAAAAATCTTCCGTAAACAGCTGGAGCTTTTTCATCCGCCTGAAGGCAATAAGCCGCCACCGCCGTTAATTCGTGCGATTTTGATTTTCACTTGTACTGGCGTAAGTTTCGCGCATGGTTCAAATGATGGTCAAAAAGGTATGGGCTTGATTATGCTGATTTTGATTGGTTGTGTACCATTAGCGTATTCTTTAAATAAGAACTTAGACAATGCACATATTCAGTCTTTTCAGCAATTGTCTCAGCAAACGGCTACGGCTATTTATCCGCAGCATGAAAATATTACGGATGAGCAGGCACGTACTGTCATTACCAAATATATTCAAACTAAAGAAATGAACCCTGCAGTGGTTCCAGCTTTAGCGGGCTTGACAGATCATTTGGGTGAGCGTGTTGCCAAATATGGCGATATCGATAATATTCCAGAGGCTGAAGTTTCTGTGATCCGTAATGACATGTATCTCAGCACGACTGCATTTAAGCGTTTAGATAAAGCTGAACAGCTTCCTGCAATGTCAAAAGATCAAGACAAGTTAGTTAAAGAATATCGTAAAAACCTGGATTCATTCCTGCAATACATTCCGACCTGGGTGAAAGTGGCCGTTGCTCTTGCACTTGGTCTGGGTACCATGGTCGGCTGGAAGCGTATTGTGGTCACTGTCGGTGAACGTATTGGTAAAAACCATATGACTTATGGTCAGGGCATGTCAGCTGAACTTGTCGCAATGACGACGATTGCTGCTGCTGATGGTTTGGGTATGCCTGTATCGACAACACACGTTTTAAATAGTGCAGTCGCAGGTACCATGGTCGCCAATAAATCAGGTCTGAATTTACAAATGGTGCGTACGATTTTATCGGCATGGATTTTCACTTTACCAGCGACGATCTGTTTATCTGGTGGTCTGTACTGGTTGTTCTTACAGTTTGTTTAAGACTGCTGTTTGAAACAAAAAACGCTGCAATTGCAGCGTTTTTTATGCTCATTCATAAAGTCCTCGCCTTGGAGTAGTTAAACAATATTGACCTCTCCCTGACCCTCTCCTAGAAGGAGAAGGACTAAAACAAGAGGATAATAAAAATATTCATCAAGGGAGAAAAATCCACCTTATTTCTTAAATTTGCCTAACACGTGCTTAATCGGCAATTTTTCATTGGCAAAACCATACAGTGCGGCAAAAGGCAGGGCAGTACGCGCTAAGTAAGGCACACGCCACAATCCGCCATGGTTAGCACCTTTCATCATCAATTCTAAGGGATGATCCAGATGAGTTTCAGGATTTGCCACCGATTCAGGGTGACGCAGGTCATATACCCATAAAGCCGCCATAAGTGCATTGGTGGTTTCAGGATGAAAAGATTCCACATCAAACAGGCTGGCGCCATTAAACGCCGCTTTCAATAACGGATTTTTGGTCACTGAATGGGTGGTGGTCGAAGGCGCAATATTAATGCTGACACGTTGACCATAATGACGGGCCAGGGTTGCACGCCATTGCTGGATACGTTTGGCGAGGGCATAGTTTGGACCTTGCTCGACCACTAAACAGTCAGCAATACCGTATTCCTGACCATTATCTGAAGGAATAAGGTTATGCAAATTCTGTCTGAAAAAGTGCTGAGCGCTAATGGTTGAAATGCCTTTACTCAGCATCTGCCGGAATTTGGAACGACATTGAAACTTGTCATAAGACGCTGCTACCACTTCCTTGGGAATGGCATACACATCGGTGGGCGTACACATAAACATTAAACTGGTATCAGATTTTTGCTCACTGACATATTCCATAATGCTATCCATGGCCATGGCCACACGGACATGCTTTTCGCCATCCACATAGGCAATGGCAGCCAGGTCCAGCTGATGTTCACTCTGGCTTAACCAATGGGCAATTTCAGGTGTCTGGGTCAGTAAATCTGCACCTAATTTTTCTTTCAGTTCAGTGGTGGAGGTATCTTCTGCCAATTTTTCTGCGCATGGTGCATAGAGGGTGGCATTACCTTGTTGAATGGTGTTTAAGATTTTGTCCCATACCCGAGTGTTGGGTAAATCTACAGCGACAATATTAGCTTTCCATCGTGCCAGCCAGGTTAGCGGGCCGGCTTCAGATCCTGCCCCAAATAACACCATGGTACGGTCAGAAAGATCAAACCATTCCGGATGCGCCTGCGCTGTACGTAAGGCATCGGCATGACTGCTTTCAATAATGCCGGCATCTTGCCAGATCTGGATTTGATCCAGTAAAGCCTGACCTTGTAATTTTTGCCCTTTATAAGGTACATACCATTCTGGTGCAGTGTCACTTTCACCTTTCAGCTGAATGGTATACAAAGTGGCAGTATCGACATCTTTCATGATGTCTTTGAGTAAATAGCGTTGACCATTACGATAAAAGTCAAAACTATGATGAGCTTTATGCAAGCCTTGTTTGGCAATGGTAATAGAGTTGTTGATAGTGCGAATACCGTGTTCTACCAAGGCTTTGAAGTAGATCGGATAGTGCTTGCGCCAGTTTTTTTCAGCAAGTGCATCCATGGAGGACTTGTTGTCAACAATAGATAGGGCTTCAGCAATAATTTCCTTGCCTGTTTGGGAAGTGCTGGCTTTTTTGCTGGTAGGATTGATGGGGAATTGAAGACCATCTAAGGAAGTAGACATGCAAAATATCTCTTTTTTGCGCGTTAATATACAGATGTCTACATTATCTATGCCAAATTGATTGTGGGGGTAGCATTTAATGACAAAATTATGTAAATCTTTATTCAAAATAAAGCGGAAAAAGCAGCCTAAACTCTTTGATTGTTAAATAGATCCTGAACCTTGCTAATTTGATTTTGCATAGCCACTGAAATCTCTTTAAGCATAAATGCCGTATTATTTAGACCGGCACCTATCAGATACCAGGAATCGGCATCGACAAAAATCACTTTATTTCTTTGCGGCTTCAGACTGTCCTAATATGGAATAATCTTTAATGCCTTGTTTAGTCGCATTTTTTTATGTATGCACCGCACCACGATTTAAAGTGAAATTTGCACTATGTACTATACCCGTCACACCCAATGAAGCGCAGATAAAGCTTAAAATCAATGCTTTAGTTTTTATTCAAAAATTATCGTATTTGACTATTTGCAGAAGACTAACAAATCATTAAACCCATTCAAATGACAATTATTAACAAATAGAAATTATTTTATTTTCCCCATAAAAAAGATGCTGAACGAGCAGCATCTTTAAAAAATTTGTATTAAGAGTAAATATTAAAAGGGCACTTGCATCAGCTTGTTGAAAAAGTGAGGAATAAGTCGTGGCTCTATAATAATGGTCATGATGACACCGTAAGCCGCCCCCCAGAGATGGGCACTATGGTTGATATTGGAGTTGCCACGTTTACCAGACCAGATGCTATATGCAATATAAAGTACCGCAAAAATAATTGCCGGTACGGGTATAAAGAACACGAAAATCAGTTTCCACGGTTCAAATAAAATATAGGCAAACAGTACCGCTGCAACAGCACCAGAAGCGCCTAAACTGGCCCATTGATGATCATTACGGTGTTGTAAGTAGCTGGGCAAAATGGCAAAAATCAGACCACCCAAATAAAACAGCACAAAGCCCAGATTAAAAAAATATTGGCGGTAAAAACTTTCAATCACGCTGCCAAAGAAGAACAGGGTAATCATGTTAAATAACAGATGCGTCCCGTCTGCATGGACAAAACCATGAGTAATAAAACGATCATATTGTCCGCGTTGCATGGCAGGTGGCCAGAAAATAAGTCGGTTCATGACATTCTGCTTTGAAAATGCAATCAGCGAGATAATGACGGTAATAAGAATCAGGGTAACGGTATGGTTAAAAGGTAAATCCAACATAAAAGCAAGTTCTACATTTCAAAATCTATGGTTCATAATGCCATTAAATGGCAGCTCAAGTTGAACTTTCACAATAAATCCGACAATTTTAGTTGAATTTCTTAAATTACCCCGCATCTTCAGTTAAAATGGCAACTTCAGCTTGAGGAAAAATTGTTATGTCGACTGAGAACACCAGCACTGCAGTTGCAGAAGAGATTCCAAACTTATTGATTACTCCGACTGCTCAAGAGTATTTAAAGGATTTGTTAGATAAGCAAAATACACCAGGTATTGGGGTGCGTGTTTTTGTGGAAAATCCTGGTACGCCACGTGCTGAATGTTGTATGGCATATAGTGCACCTGACGAAGTTGTTCCAACTGACTATAAACAGGACTACCCAGATTTTCCTGCCTTTATTGACACACCGTCTATTCCATATTTGCTGGATGCCGTGATTGACTACAATAAAGACCGTTTTGGTGGTCAGTTGACATTCCGTGCTCCAAATTCAAAAGTGCCGCGTGTAGGTCCAGATGCATCGGTAGAAGAGCGTATTACCTATGTACTTCAGTCTGAAATTAACCCGGGACTTGCAGGACATGGCGGTAACTGTGCACTGGTTGAAGTGGTTGAAGATGAAGAACACGGTTTAACTGCGGTACTGAAATTTGGTGGTGGTTGCCAGGGCTGTTCATCGATTGACCTGACCTTAAAACAGGGTGTAGAAACCACCTTGAAACAGCATGTTCCTGAATTGGCACGTGTAGTTGACCAAACGGATCACAGCAACACGGAAGGTGCTTATTTTAAATAAGCCTGAATAATAAAAAATAACCTCCATGACGGAGGTTATTTTTTATATATGAGTCAAGAAAGCCGCATCATGCGGCTTTTTTATAATGGACAATTAAGCATCCAGATTTAAAATGTTCTGTGCCTTTTCCGCATAATAAAATTTCTCTAAATATGCTCTGGCACGTTCACGTAAATATGCAGATGAAACCAGTTTTTGCACCACAGGCGCTAATAGCTGCTGTAATTCATTTTGGATTAAGGCTTCATCAATATTCAGGTCACGCAGCAACAGATCAAACGGGCGTTCCTGGTTGCGGATGTACCAGGCATAGACCCCATCATGCACTTGCTGTTTCAGATAGTCCGTTTGACGGATATGGTCCCAGATTTCATGACCTAGATTTACTGTATTCGATAGGTCTTGAACTTCAATATAATTTTTCAGTACCGTTAAAGGCATATCTTTAATTTTATGCCAAAGATTGGCCTGAAAATGATAGAGCTTTTCGTCATCAAAATGCTGATTGAGCACATGCTCGCTCATCTGGCTCAGTTTTAAAATATTCTTTTGCAAATAATGCGCAATGGTTTCATCCAGATTTGAATCGGTCACGGTTTCCAACACCGATTTGCCCATTTTCATAAAACGGGACACGCCAGGCACCCGTTTCGCCATGACTGAATTATCGACATAGTCTTGAATGGAATGCTGAATAAGTTGGGTAATCATGGCGGAAAAAGCAGGATTATTCACCACGGTTTTAATTAAACGCTGACGGTGATCACTTTTGCTTGCTACGTACTGGGCAATCTTGTCGATGGTTAAAACTGGAATGACATCCGCGATTTTAGTGCTTTCATTGAGCGGATGAATCAAGGCAAAACGCAAATGTTCGGTAATCTGTTCAATTAAAAAGCTACTCGCGGGAGTGGCTAAAATCTGCTTTTGCAGCAGCGCATTGATTTGCTCAAATGACCAGATCTGTTGTAGCGGCTGTTTTCTAAACCATTGATAAAAATTTAGGAATTCAGTTTGAATCGTTGCAGTATGTGCAAACTCCTGCTCTAAAAAGTCAAGATGAGCTTCAATCAACTGCTCAATCATCGGATGTTTTTGCATACTTTCTCGAAAAAATTAATTTAATGGAATAAGTTTATCCGCTAGCGGGTTTTTCATTTTTTGGGTTTTGGCAAGAAAGGGTAAATAGTAGGCTGCCACTTCTTGCTCTGCTTCCAAAATTGGCATGTGTCCTACATTGTTAAGAATGACAGGAGCCTCAGCGCGTTTCAATAATGATTTTAATTCATTTGCCACTTCAACATTAATAATTTTGTCCTGCTTGCCCCAAAGAATCAGGGTAGGGGCTTCTACCGTTCGAGTCAGACGGGCAAAGGATTCTGGCGTATAAATACGGTTCAGTGCCACCAGCTGATCAATCAGCTTGTCATTTTTTGCCGCTTGAGAAATCAGGTAATTTTCTTGCGCGGATTTCAAGGCGTTAGGTAGGTAGGGGGGATTTTGCATGACTCGATGCATCACCTGTTCCAGATCGCCAGGTTTAGACACAATTAGCTGTTTCAGGGTCAAGGGATCCTTGGAATAACGGGTATTAGCCTTGGTATAAATACCGGCGCTATTGAGCAGAAACAAGCTTTGGGTATCAAATGGATATTGTGATGCATAAACTGTGGCAATCGATCCGCCCAGAGAATGTCCTGCCACATTCAACTTATCTTCAACATCGATGGCTTCAACAAAACGGCGCAAGCTTTCGGTGACATTTGGCACAGAAGAATCAAAATCTTCAGGCGTTCTGGTGTCACCATTGTTGGGTAAGTCAGGAATGATCACGTGATAGTAGGGTGTTAAAAAATGCGCCACCCGATTCCAGTTGTCGCGATTTCCGGCTAAACCATGAATCAGCAGAATGGTCGGTTTTTGCCGTGAACCCCCTTCATTATATGCCCAGCTAATTTCACCCACTTGAATTGTTTTAGCTTTTAAACCTGCTTCATTGCGTTCCTGAATCAGATAGTTTTGCAAATTTATTTTTTCTATATTGGGCTTATTGCTTTGAGCCAGCGTTAGACTGCTTAAGCAGCAGGCGGTAACAAAACAGAGGTTGCGTACAAATTGAGAAAAATTTGAACGGTGCTGTGTCATTGATGATCATCCTTGAAGACTCATGACGATAATTTTTATAAGTAAAGAATAAAAATTATCTAATTTCAGACAGCATTTAATTTTTTTAAATGTCTGTAGTTTATTGTAAATATTATTAAAGAAATGTCACTGAATTGTTTTTTGAACTTGGTAGCTTGAAGGCTTTAAAGTGTGAACTGAGTCCTTTTTTTGGCTTAATAAAAATATTTTGTAACGTTGTTATAAACTGCACAGCTATGCTTTTTTGCAAGTGACTTTCGGTTTTGATGGCATTAAAATATTGCAACTTAAAACATTGGAAGACCAGCATGCTAACAGCAGAAGAAGCTTTAGATCGTTTAAAAAAAGGGAACCAGCGTTTTGTAAACGGTGAAACGACCCATTTGAAGCTTTTATCTCACCAGCAACGCGCAGAAATGGCAGAAAGCCAAGAGCCGTTTGCCATCGTATTGGGTTGTTCAGATTCGCGTGTACCGGCTGAAATGGTTTTTGACCAGGGGCTAGGTGACTTATTTGTTATTCGTGTAGCAGGTAATATTGTTGCGCCATCACAGGTTGGTAGTGTTGAATTTGCCGCAGACAGTTTTGGCTGTCCAGTCGTGATTGTGTTGGGCCATACCCATTGCGGTGCTATTCACTCCACGATAGATGCATTAACCAATCCAGCGACTCCGCCTTCAGCAAATTTAATGTCAATTGTGAACCGTGTGCGTCCTTCAGTTGAAATTTTAATGCAAACTGAGCTGAAAGATGATTTGGATAAACTGTCTAAACATGCAGTACGCTCTAACGTTTTTGCATCGGTGAATCAGCTGCGTCATGGTTCTGCAGTACTAGAAAACCTGATTGCCCAAGGCAAATTAAAAGTAGTAGGTGCTGAGTACTCGCTTGAAACCGGTGAAGTTACTTTTTTTGACTTCTAAAATAGAAGACATTTTCTGATTCTTAAAAAGGCGCTTTATAAAGCGCCTTTTATATAGGGATAAGCATTGTTCAATAAGATGCTTTGTGCAGAAGTATTGGGATGAACCAGATCGGCTTGCATCAGGTTTTTCTTGCCGGCTACACCTTCTAAAAAGAATGGCAGCAATTGCACATTGTGTTGCTGACTGACAATCTTATAATTTTTTTCAAAGGCCTTGCTATAAGCGGTTCCGTAATTGGGCGGAATTTTCATTCCCAAAACCACTACCTTGGCTTTAGTTTTCTGACTTTGCTGGATTAAGGTCGCCAGGTTTTTTTGAATCAACAGGGGTGGCTGACCGCGTAAACCATCATTTCCGCCCAGTTCAATCACCACAATATGCGGCTTATGGGTTTGCAGCAATTTCGGTAAACGCGCAACGGCACCACTGGTGGTTTCACCACTGACACTGGCATTGACCACTTTATGCTGTTTCGGATACTGTTGGTCTAGACGTTTCTGTAATAATGCTACCCAGCCTTGCTGTGCCTGTATGCCATAACCCGCACTAATACTGTCACCCACGATCATAATGGTTTTCGCAGATGCCATGACTGGAGTAAGACCCAGGCTGAGCATGGCCAAGCAAGGAAATACAAGAGTTTTCAGATTGCGATTTTGCATATAGGGATTTTATGACCCACGTTAATAGCGACCATTCCATCATGCCACAAGTGATTATTTCTGCACAGCAGCTGACGCAAAAGATAAAATTTGCCCAAAAAGAGCTGAGCATTTTTGAAAATTTAAGCTTTGATATTTATCGTGGTGAACAGGTAGCAATTACCGGACGTTCGGGTTCAGGTAAATCCACCTTGCTGGGCATTCTGGCCACACTGGATCAGGCCAGTTCAGGCAAACTGGTCGTATGTGGTGAATCAATTGCAGAGTTAAACGAAGAACAACGTGCACTGGTGCGCTTAAAAAATATTGGCTTTGTGTTTCAGTCCTTTCAGCTGTTACCGCACTTAACGGCGGTTGAAAATGTGATGTTACCGCTACGTTTGCAGCAGAATTTTAACTTTGCCGCAGCTGAAAAAAAGGCTTTGGCCTTGCTGAAAAAAGTCGGCCTGGAACGTCAGGCCACGCAAACGCCTAAAGTCCTGTCTGGTGGGGAACAACAGCGGGTAGCGATTGCCCGTGCCTTGATTAGCGATCCGCAAATTATTTTTGCCGATGAACCCACCGGTAATCTGGATGCGCAAACTGCCCAGGAAATTGAACAATTGCTGTTTCAGCTGAATCGTGAATTCGGTACCACACTGGTGCTGGTGACCCATGATTCGACATTGGCCGAGCAATGCCAACGACATTTTGAACTGCGCGATGGTCATTTCATAGAACATGACCAGAGGGAGAGCTGAAATGAATCCGTTATTTCGGCCATTGCTGACTCAAAGTTTTAAAAGTACGGGTGTTTATCTACTGATCATTGCCTTGACCCTGGCGATTAGTGCCACTACTGCGCTGAAATTTAGCAATGAACAGATTCAAAATGCCGTAGCTTTACAGGCCGCAGAAATGCTGGCAGGGGATCTAGTACTAACAGACAATCAGCCGCTTGAGAAAAAATGGCTTGATCAAGCCAAGCAATTCAAACTGCAACAATCCCAAGTCACTGCATTCGGTTCCATGGCCCATACCCAGGACCAGTTTGTCATGGTCAATGTGAAAGCGATCGATCATCAATTTCCCTTACACGGGGAGCTTCGGGTGCTGCCACAGGCGAAAATAATCCAGTCCGGTGAAGTGTGGATGAGTCCGCGTGCCATGGATTTATTGCATGTACAATTGGGAGATAGGGTCAATATCGCGGATGGACAGTTTAAGGTCACGGCAAAAATTGTGCATGATTCCAATCAGGAAATGGGTTTTTCCGGTTTTTCCCCGACGGTGATTATTTCTCGTAGCGACGTAGCCAAAACCAATGCCATTCAGGTCGGCAGCCGTGCCGAGTATCGCTTGTTGATGGCGGGAGATCCGCAGCAGACCAAACAGTTTGAACAAAATTTTAAGCAACAGCAGCAAGGCATGTTGCCGAAAACCGCACAAGATACGCAAATATTTGATGAGCAGAATAGCCTCCGGTTAAGAAATGCCAGCGAAAGCAATACCCGTTTAATGAAGCCGATTGCCAATCTGGATACTTTCCTGCAACTGAGCAATATCCTGACCATTTTGCTGTGCGGGATTGCGATTGCCCTGACCAGCCAGCGCTATGTGCAACAAAATCAGGACAATATTGCATTGATGCGTTGCATCGGTGCGACACGAGGGCAGATTCTCAATGCCTATCTCAGCTTGCTGGCCGTGGTCTTGCTGGTCGCCATGTTGATTGGCAGTCTGGTGGGTGTCGCTTTAGGCTACGGTTTGCTGCAACTGATGCTGCAACTGATTCCAAATTTGCAGATTGCATTTTCTGCAGGAGCGATGCTGCTGGGACCATTGCCAGTGGCCATGCTGACCAGTGCTGTAGTGCTATTGGGATTCATTGTTCCCAGTTTATGGCAATTACTCAATACCCCGCCAATTCGTGTCATTCGCCAGCAGGAAAAATCGGTGCAATCGATGCTGTGGATGTTAGTGATGGGCACAGCCAGTCTGGCACTGTTCAGTATTGTGCTGACAGAAAATCTCGTGCTCACTGCCTGGGTGATAGGGGCGATTATTCTGCTGTGTACGGTACTCTATCTAATGATTTGGGGCTGCTTAAAGTTTATTAAAAACCTGAAAGGGGGGATTTCAGCCTATGTACGTGTGCCTTATCAAACGGCTTTTCAAATTACTGCTCTGGCACTTGGCCTGAGCCTAATGACGGTGTTGACCGTGTTACGGACAGACTTGCTGGAACGTTGGCAACAGCAATTGCCGGAAGGCACACCGAATCAGTTTGTGTATGGTTTGCCACCTTTTGATATGCCAGCCTTTAAATCCCAGATTAAACAACACGGCTGGTCAAGCACGCCCTTATATCCCAATATTCGCGGCCGATTGGTGGCAAAGAACGATCAACCTTTTGCAGCAGAACTGGTGAAAAACAATAATTCTTTACGCCGTGAACTCAATTTAACTCAGACCACAGAATATCCTGCCGACAATATCATCGTGCAGGGCACAGCAGCATTGAAACATCCGGGTGAAGTATCGGTTGAAGCCAAAACTGCCACAGAGCTGGGCATTAAAATTGGCGATCGTTTAACCTTTAGCTTGCCTGAAGGCCAGATACAGGCCAAAGTGGTGAACTTGCGCAGTGTGGAATGGGAAAGTTTTAGTCCGAATTTTTTCTTTATTTTTGCACCTAAAACCATGGATGAAAACGCCGGCAGCTATTTAGGCAGTTTTTATGTACCTGAACAAGATAAAAACCAGATGGTCGCAGTGATTCAGCAATTTTCCAACACCGTATTTATTGATGTCAGCTTGATTCTGGATGAAGTCAAACGCCTGGTGAATGTACTGGTGCAAATTGTCACCATTCTGGCTCTGTTGGTCAGTGTTTCGGGCATTCTGGTATTAATTGCCTGTTTAAACTTGTTGATGGACGAACGTAAACGTGAAGTGGCTTTGCTGCGTTCATTCGGCAGCTCGAAACAAAAGCTTAAGCAGATGATGACTTTGGAAATTGGCTTTATGGGACTCATGGCAGGAATCGTATCCTGCCTGTTTGCTGAAGTCATCAGTGCCATTGCAAGTTATAAAATGAATCTGATCATTCAGGCACATTGGCAAATCTGGCTAATTTTACCCATACTCATGACGGTGCTGTGTGCCCTGATTGGTCGTTATCGTTTGAGTTATCTCAGTGATATTCCGCCATTGCAAAGCTTGCGTGAGATGAATCAATAGCAGATTCATCTTCAATAAGCAAAAGTCAGGGCATTAAAAATGCAGTTGTGCCCGCATGGCGGCCAATATTTGCCGCCAAACGGGTTCCAGAATCTGAACTTGTTGCATGCAGTAAGCATACAGCAAATAGCAGCTGATAATGCCCACAGCCATGCCTACTACAAAAGGCAAATTCGGCTTATGTATTCTTTGTCCCACATACCAAATCACCGTGAGCAGCGCACCCATCAACATGCCGCCAATATGTGCGGCATTGTTTATTCCTGCCATGGTAAAGCCGATCAATAAATTGATGCCCATAATCATCAGCAAGGTTTTTTTATCTAAAATAAAACGCTGCTTCGGTAATGCAGGTAATAAGGATAAAACCGTCAATGCACTACCAATACCCATCACGGCACCCGATGCACCAGCACTGACGGTAGGAAGAAGCGAAGGGTCATTGCTTTGCAAGAGTTCAAAGGTATTTTGAATATCGATAAAACCGCTGAGTAGACTGCCCATCAGACCGGCAAGAATATAAAGACCCAAATAATAGAAACGGCCAAAAAGCTGTTCGGCCACACTGCCAAAAATATACAGTGCCCACATGTTCAGCATTAAATGGATTAAGCCAAAATGAAAAAACATGCTGCTAAACAGGCGAGTGGGTTCCTCTAAAAAGGTTAAAGGTGCATAATCAGCTCCCCAGTGAATAGCATCGACCAGACTGGGAGCAGTAATATTGACTCCGCTCAGGACTTGCCAGAGAAATAAACCGACATTGATGGCAATAAAAACTGCCGTCAACCACCAAAGATGAACCTCGGGTTTGGTTCGGATGGGGGGAGGAGAAAGGTTGGACATGCTATTCTTTTATAATCTTTGCTATATTCAGCTTCAAGCTTAGCACGAAAAAAACAGATTTTTGGAGTAACTCACTGACATGAAAGCTTTTATTGTTCGTAGTTTGTTAATACTTGTCAGTCTGGTACTTTTGGTTCAACTTTGGATTTTTTCAAGTTTGCTGTGGTGGCGGACCCATCCGGTGGATACCACCATGATGATGCGGCTGGATTACTGGTCCAAACCTTCAAAACCGATTAAACATGAATGGCGTGATTATGATCAGATTAGTGATTATATGAAACATGCCGTAGTTGCTGCAGAAGATGGAAAATTTTTGCAGCACAAAGGGTTTGACTGGGAAGGCATGCAATTTGCCCTGGAGCGTAACAAAGATAAGGGTAAAGTAGTTGCAGGCGGTTCAACCATTTCCCAGCAATTGGCGAAAAACCTGTTTTTATACAATAAGCGGTCTTTCCTGCGTAAGGGACAAGAAGCGGTTGCGACCTGGATGATGGAGCGAATGTGGTCCAAACAACGCATTCTGGAAGTCTATCTAAACTCAGTAGAATTTGGCGACAATATCTATGGCATAGAAGCCGCTACCCAGCATTATTTTGGCAAAAGTGCGCGAAGCCTGAGTCGTGAACAAGCGGCATTTTTAGCAGCCATTTTACCGAATCCTAAATATTATCAAGATCATCGTAATGATAGAAAACTGCAATATCGCAAACGCATGATTCAAAAATATATGCGTTATAGCAATATTCCCTAATTTAGCATTTATTTTCAAAAAGCCCGCTGATAAGGGCTTTTTTTTATGAAATTGTCATAATTTTGAAGCATACTTATGAAGATACGGACTACTTTCGAACACTCATAGGTTAAGTATGAATACGGCTGCTAATACGACTCCGGCGCAAATAGAATATACATATAATGATCGCTACATTAATCGTGAGCTTTCTATTCTCGATTTCCATTTGCGGGTATTGGAACAAGCGGTCGATCCTTTACATCCTTTGCTTGAACGGATGAATTTCCTGCTCATTTTTTCCCGTAATTTGGATGAATTTTTTGAAATTCGTGTTGCCGGAATGATGGAGCAACTGGATTTAGGCAATGAAAGCCATAGCCCGGACGGTTTAACGCCTAAACAGGTACTGGACAGTATTTCCAAAACTGCTCATGAGGCAATTGATCGCCAATACCGTATTTTAAATGAAGAAATTTTGCCTAAACTGCGTGAAGAAGATATCTGCTTTTTGCGCCGTGGTGAATTAACGCCCGCCCAATCGGCTTGGGTGAAAAAATATTTTCAGGAACAGGTGGCTCCTGTACTGACCCCAATCAGTCTTGATCCGGCACATCCTTTCCCGCGTCTGGTCAATAAAAGCCTCAATTTTATTGTGACCTTGGAAGGTAAAGATGCCTTTGGCCGTCAGATTGATCTGGCGGTGGTGCCTGCGCCACGGTCATTACCTCGCGTGGTACGTTTACCGGATGAACTCACTGGGGGTAAAGAGCATCATGTGATGCTGTCCGCGATTATTCATGAGCATGTTTCAGACCTGTTCCCGGGTATGACGGCGACCGGTTGTTACCAGTTCCGTGTCACCCGAAATGCCGATCTGGCGTTAAACGAAGATGTGGAAGACCTGGCTAAAGCTTTAAAAGGGGAATTAAATTCACGCCGGTTTGGTCGTGCGGTGCGTCTGGAAGTGACCCATAATTGCCCGAAACATATCTATGAATATTTACTGGATGAATTCGATCTAGATCAAGAGCAACTATATAAGGTCGATGGTCCGGTGAATCTGGCGCGTTTATTGTCCAATTTTAAGCGTCCACATTTACGCTATGATTCACATACGCCTATTATTCCAAAAGTATTGAAA
>Ga0308169_10002509_pt1 | contig 18978 bp, 20 predicted proteins | sample PhyBR1_2_FD_202139 | JGI IMG/M metagenome (GOLD analysis project Ga0308169, IMG submission 202139) | Phyllosphere microbial communities from UC Gill Tract Community Farm, Albany, California, United States - DLSLSB.R1 | ecosystem: Host-associated > Plants > Phyllosphere > Unclassified | place...
CGAGGAGGGGTAGCGGCTCAACCTCTGGGCCACAGCTTGCGCGTCAGCTCGCGTCCTTCGGGCGGCGAGGAGTGCTCGAGTCAGCTTCCTCTGCGCGCAACGCCTGCGACCAAGAGCGTAGAGCGATCGAAAGAGCAACGCACCTAGTCGATCTGCGACGCGCACCGGCTCGGGGATCTTGCCCTCCCTCGTGCACGCGAGCGCGAGCCTGACGCACGTCTCGAGCGAGAGGCGGTGCCCGGGCGAGACAAAGACCGGGTTCTGGGCGTTGCGCGAGGGGGACGAGAGGAGGGCCTGCGGGCGATGGCGCACTGCGTCAGCAAGTAGACGAGATGAAGAGGTGAGAGGCGGGAGAGGTGACGCACGGCGCCCCAGTGCTCGGTTGAGGAGGGCGGCGCGAGGCCGATCCAGTCGCCGCGCTGCTCGAGGAGGGCCTGGCACGCCGCGCGCATGCCGCGCTGAGAAGTGAGGAAGTTGATCGGGAAGGGTGGCGGATCGTCGGGCGGTATGGCGGGCGACGAGGAAGTCGAGTCGAGGAGAGGAGCGTGCAGAGGGTGGTACTCTTTGGCTGCGCAGCATCGTCAGCGGTCGGCATGAGCGGGATATGAGACTGCGAGAGGAAGCGCGCACCTATTCCGACCGTCGGCAAGCTCGTCTCGACGCCCACCGCGACCGCACTGCCCGCCTGCTGAGGGTGCCACCGCCCATTTCCGTCGACGAAGAGGACCTGCGGCGCCGGCACGTCGGGCCGAGTCCGGCGCAGCTCGGCGACGAGGTCGACGAAGAAGTGCGCCTCGCGGAACGAGAGGAACGAGTGGATGTAGGGCGTCGAGGCGAGCGAGACGGTGCGGGAGAGGGAGGTGACGAGCTGCGGAGGGCGCGAGGGTCAGCGGCTGCGCTTCTCGACTCCAAGTTCGAGCGAGGGACGCACCTTGAGCTCGGGATAGGAGAGGACGGCGAGCACGGCGACGCCCTCGTCGCCGTTGCGGTCGCGGAACGAGATGTCGACGCCGGCGACCGTGTCGAGGCCGGCGAAAGCGAGCCCGTCGAGGTCCTCGCGGTGGACGGTCAGCGCGAGCGGGTGTGCTGGAGGTAGCAGCATGGCGGTCGACGCGCTGGCTGCGAAGGGCAGGTCGTCGTCGTCCTCGAAACGAGCGAGAGCGGCTTGGCGGAGCTGCTGGCTGAGGAGAAGGGCTCAGCGAGCGTCGCGCACGCTCGGGCGAGGCGAGACAGGAGCGCACGCTGTCCACCGTGCGACGAACTCTGGATCTGGTGCAGCCATGGCGAGGCGAGCGTGTCGGTCGCGGAGCAAGACCGGCTCGCGTCGGCGGACGAGGCGGGGGAGCGGCTTCGTCCTTGTTCTCGCCCTCTACTACCGCCAGGGGCGCACAGATACCCTCCTCCTGCTGCAGGAGCTCACGACACACGACCCAGTCCGCTCGCCCCGCCCGCAACAGCCAGCGCCGTCACGACCCTCCCCTCCCTCGTTCCATCTCGCCCCGACCCCCTCCACGCGCCGCAACCTCGCTCACGACCACCAGCGCGGCACCATGCGCCTCGCCCTTCTCGCTGCCTTGTGTGGCGCCCTCGTCCAGCACACCTCGGCCCTCTACTTCTACCTCCCCGCCGGCGCCAACAAGTGCTTCATCGAGGAGCTCCCTCGAGACACCATCTGCACCGGTGCGTCCTCTTCCAGCCGCTCAGACTCGACAGGAGGAGCTCAGGACTGACTCTCGTTGCGCGCAACAGGTCACTACAAGGCCGAGGAGTGGCAGGAGTCGAGCAAGAGCTGGATCCTCAACGACCAGCTGGGCGTCCAGATCGTCGTCGCAGTGCGTCCCTCGCTCTCTTACTCGTCCATCCCCTGCATCATGAGCTGACGAGCCTCACGAATCCCGCCCGCAGGAGGTCGAGAGCGGCGAGAAGGTGGTCAACACGCGCGGCCTGCCCGAGGGCAAGTTCACGTTCACGTCGCACGAGCCGGGCGACCACACGATCTGCCTCCAGTCCAACTACACGGGCGGGTGGTTCTCGACGCCCCAAGTGCGCATGCACCTCGACATTGCCGTCGGCGAGGCCAAGGTGGACGAGGAGGGCGAGCGCGAGCACGTCAAGGACCTCGCCGCAAAGGTGCACGACCTCAACGCGCGCCTGGCCGACATCCGCCGCGAGCAGCAGTTCCAGCGCGAGCGCGAGGCCGAGTTCCGCGTACTGAGCGAGCGCACAAACTCGCGCGCCGTGTGGTGGAGCGTGTTCCAGCTCGTCGTCCTCGCCGCGACGTGCTACTGGCAGCTGCGGTACCTGCGCAAGTTCTTCGAGAGCAAGAAGCTGTGCGTCCGCCTTTCACCTCTCTCTCTCATACACACACGCATGGGCGTCTGCTGACCCTCGTCGTGCGCGCGCTCGCAGGCGGTGAGGACTCGCGAGGGTCCAGGGTTCGGTCGGTCGGCGCGAGGGACGAGGCGAGGTCTGTTTTGTCGCATCTTGCAACGCTGCACGGGTCGTTTCACGCAGGCCTTCTCGGTGCGTCGAGCGGGACGCAGAGCGAGAGCGCCTCGACTCTCGACGAGTGTGCCCCGCGGAGGATGTTCGAGGCCCCGAGGTTGCGGTCGCGCGCGGGCGGGCGAGCGGCGGCCGCCTCTCGTCCCTCTCGACCTCGCCCTCGCCTCACGCTGCCCCTGGCTGGAGCTGACCGACCCGCCAGCCCTCACGACACGCCCGACCAGCGCGCCCACGCCCAACGCACGCCTCGCCGAGCGCCTGATCCGCCACGCCCGCACCCGCACCGCCTGACGACGTCCGTCCTCTTGTGAAGGTTTGCGGCTCGGCTCATGTGCGTCTCGTTGCTCGCAGGCTGTGCTCTGGGTCGTGCAGGGTGCCCACACCATTTCACAGAGCGCTGACGCTGTTGCCGCCGGCAGCTCGCCCCTGCATCTTCTCGTCCCTCTCGTCCACCCCGCACTCGCGCTCCTCGAGCGATCGCCCCTCGTCCTCCTCACCCCGACGAGATGGCGCCACCGACACCGTCTGCGGTCGACATGATCCCGCGCCACCTCCAGTCGTCGACCGCATCCGCCTCGTCGTCGAGCAACGCCAGCCCGGCCGGCACCCCGCCCGCGCCCTCGTCCGTCAACACCTCGCAGCCCTCGTTCGCCCGCTCGCCGTCCAACTCGGCCCTCCCCCTCCCCTCGCCCGGCGTCGCACAGGGCGCCACGACCCCCGGCTCGCCCGGCGGCGGCGGCAACCGTTTCGGCCTCGCCCTCGGCGGATTCATCCAGCGCCGCCCGCGCGGCTGGACCACGTCGTCGGCGCAGCGCAGCCCTGCGACGTCGCCCGCCGCCGAGCTGCCGCCCTCGCCGAGCGCGGGCGAGCGCACCGGGTACGGCTTCCCGGCCCTGCGCCGGTCCCTCTCGAAGCGCACCTCGTCGACGGGCGACCAGAGCCGGACGAGGCAGAGTCGCAGCTCGTCGCAGCCGCCTGCGCCCGTCGGCCTCGTCCCCGGCGAGGCGTCGACCAGCTCGGCGGGCAGTGCGGCGGCGGCGGCGGCCGAGGGCCGGGCGGCGCTCGCGGCGTCGACAAGCGGCGGCGGCGGTCCGAACCAGGCGGCGGCGCAGGGCGCCCCGCCGTCGCCCAACCCGCAGTTCTCGTCCCTCACGGCGACGACGTCGCTCCCGAACCCGCCGCCGAACCGGCCCCGCGCGGCGACCGCGAGCGGCGACACGAGCGGCGAGCAGCCGGCCGTGCAGAAGCTGCGCCTCGTCCCGCACCTCGAGTCGTCGCGGTCGCTCCACTTTGACCCGATTGAGCGCGACCTCGCGCCGTTCGCCATCGTGCGCGTCGGGCGCTTCACCGACCGCTCGCAGCAGCACGGCGGCGCGAGCGGCGGCGCGACGAGCGCAAACGCGCAGCGCGGGACGGCGACCGAGCCGGCGCGCGTCGCGTTCAAGAGCAAGGTCGTGTCGCGCGGGCACGCCGAGGTGTGGGTCGACGACGCGGGCAAGTTCTTCATCCGCGACACCAAGTCGTCGTCGGGCACGTTCCTCAACCACATCCGCCTGTCGTCGCCCAACGTCGAGAGCCGCCCGTTTGCGCTCAAGGACGGCGACGTGCTCCAGCTCGGCGTCGACTATCAGGGCGGCACCGAGGAGATCTACCGCTGCGTCAAGATGCGCGTCGAGCTGAACCGAGGGTGGCAGCGAGGCGCCAACAGCTTCAAGTGCGTCGTCGAGCTCTTTCTCTTCTCCCTTTCTGTGAGCTCCGGCCCACACGTTTTTGAGACTGACTCGACTCCTCGTCCCGCAACAGCACCGCCGCTCTCGCCCAGCTGCGCGCCCTCGGCGCCACGCCCGACGCCGGCACGCCCGCCTCGGCCTCGTCCGCCTCGCTCGCGGCGCCCAACGCCGCCGCCGCCTCGGCCTCCTCCTCGACCGGCGGCACCGCCAAGCCGTCGACGCCGACGCCGCACGCGAGCACGAGCACGAGCAGCGCCGCCGCCGAGGCCGCCGCCGCCGCGTCCATCACCGACTGCTGCATCTGCCTGTACCCGGTCACGGTCTGCCAGGCCCTCTTCATCGCGCCGTGCTCGCACGTGACGCACTTCAAGTGCATCCGGCCCCTCGTCGAGCAGAACTACCCGGGCTTCTCGTGCCCGCTGTGCCGCACGTACGCCAACCTCGAGGCCGACGTCGAGATCGACCTCCCCGAGCCGGAACCCGCGCCCGCATCCGTACCCGCCGCACACGTCGAGCCATCGCCGAGCGTCTCGGACGCCATGCTCGTCGACGAGCCCGAGGAGCACGACCCGTCGTCTGCGTCGGGCGGCGCACTCGGCCTAGGCCTCGCCGGCCGCTCGCCGCCCATGGCCGCCGTCGAGGAGGCCGACGAGCCGGCGTCGCGCGCGGCGAGCATCCGCAGCGGGGCGACGGGCCGCGCGGCGCACGGCGCAGGGTCGCGCAGGAGCAGCATGCAGGGCTTGAGCCAGGCGCTCGCCGAGGGCGCGGCGCGCGCGAGGAGCAGGCCGGCGTCGATCGCGCCGGGGGCGGCCGAGGAGGACGAGGACGAGGAGATGCTCGAGCGCGAGCAGGAGCAGGAGCAGGGCGACGAGGGGCGCACGCACCCAGACGGCGGCCGCCGCGCGCACGACGACGATGACGAGCCCGCCTCGGCGTTCGCCTCGCGCCGCATCGGCTCGTCCTCGACCTCGTCCTCGTCGCCGATGCACCTCGCGCCGCCCGTGCCCGAGGACTTGTACGCCTCGCTCGCGAGCGCCGCGACGCCGCCCAACAACACGTTCCTCTCGACCCTCGCCGACTCGGGCGCCGTCTTCCTGCCCAGCGTCGGCCCGCTGCAGCAGGGCAGCATCGACGCGGCTGTCATGGCCGTGCGGCCCGGCCCGGGCGCGGGCGCGGGGGTGGGGTCGTCGAGCGCGAGGGGGAGCGGCAGCGGCGCGAGCGGAGGTAGCACGGACGGCGAGGTCGAGCTCGAGCTCGAGCTCGAGGGCGAGGGCGAGGGTGACGTCAGTGCGCTGCAGGTGGGCAGCGCGACGTCGCCGCAGCGCGTGCAGGGCAATGGCAAGGGCAAGGCGCGCGACGAGCCCGCCGCCGCCGCGTCGTCGCCTGCCCAGCAGCAGCAGCCGGCCAAGCAGCGCAAGCGGCGCTCGAGCCTGTTCGAGGGCATGACGGGCTCGGACCACCCGGACCCGTCGGTCGCGGCCGCGCTGCTCATGTAGCTGCGTCGAGCCGAGCCGAGCCGAGCTGGGCGAGCGCAGTGGGAGGAGGAGGAGGTCCGTGCGGTGCGAGCGCGCGCTCTCTTTGTACTCTGTACCTCTCTAGCTTGCCTTCGTACCTTATCTCCCCCTCCATCGTCACGATCTGCAGACACTGTCTCTTCCAATCTCTCGCTCGCCGCCCGTCCTCTCGAGAGTCGTCGAAGGCGTGATACAGAATCTTTCTCAGCGAGCCCCGGCGCTACTTGCCCTGCGTCTCGAGCTCGGCCTCCTCATCCGTCTCGTCCCGCCCCCCTCGCCCTCGCCCTGGCGCGCCGTCGCGCTCGCGCTCGCGGTCGGCGTGCAGGAGCGCCTCGGTGCCAGCGACGCCGCGGTGCTGCGCGAGCTCTGCGCGCTCGGCGAGGTCGCGCGCCGTTTGCTCGCGGTACAAGAACGTCTGCACGCACAGCATGAGGTCGACCTGTGTGGGTGAGGGGCGGTGGGTCAGACGGCCTGTGCGAGGAGGGAGAAGAGGGAGGAGGGAGGAGGAGACGCGGCGCACCGAGAGCTGGAAGACGCTGCAGAGCTTGAACTGGAGGCCGTTGTCGGGCGTGACGAAGAAGTCTGCGAGCGTGAGAGAGAGCGTTAGTCTCTTACTCGTGCGGCGAGAGAACAATAGCGGCGAGACGCACAAACGCTGCGAGCGAGAGGAAGGGGTCAGTGCGCGTTCTCGAGAGCGAAGGAGAGGACGCAGCGAGGAGGGGACGCACGTCTTGACTGCGTCGCCGATGGCCCAGCCGGCGAGGACCGTCATGCGGAAGCCGGCCGTCGACTTTGCCTCGTAGTTGGCGAGCAGTTGCGGGATCGGGAGCTGCGTGCGAGCAGGTCGAGAGGGGGTCAGGTCGAGGAGCTCGTGCGCTCGCCGAGTGAGAGAGAAAGAGAGAGACGCACAGTCGCCTCGAGGCCGAGCGCAAGGAACCCGAGCAGCTGGACGTACGCGTCGAAGCGGTGCAGTGCGAGGAACAGGGCCGAGTGGGCGACGATGAGGATGGCGGTGAACTCGAGGTAGGCGGCAAAGTGGGCCCACTGCCACAGGTCACCGATGCGGCGAGGGCGGTGCTCGGTCCAGTCGGCGGGGCGGTACAGGAGGCAGACGTAGAGCAAGCCGAACTGAGTCGTGATCATGAGGAGCGACTGGACGAGGAGGTAGGTCTGGAAGTGATCTCCTGCGAGCGCGGGTTCGGGCAAGAGCGTCAGCGAGGACTCGGTGGACCCGGTCGTGCCCTGCAGGAGGAGCCGACGAGCGAGGAGGCGGGACGAGGGAGGGGGAACGAGGCGACGCACCGAGCCAGTAGATGGCGCGCGTGACATTTGCGACGATGAGGACGCCCGGTACATCGAGTGAGAAGCCTCGCGAGTCGTGCTTGCGGCAGATCGAGACGTACTGTGGGAGGACGAGGGCCGGAGTGAGCGTCGGGTGCGGGAGGAGGAGGAGGAGCGGGACGAGAGAGAGGGGAGCGCGCACCTGGTCTGCGTAGGCGAGGGGTGGACCGACGGCCATGAGGACGCCGGCGAGGACCGAGAGGAAGCCCATCTTGAGGGGCTACGAGCAGCGAGGCTCGAGGGAGATGACGGCCGAGGCGGTGCTCGAGGGAGGCGGAGGACGGCGGCGGCGACACCTCGCGGCTCTTCCTGAGCGGGCTTGGAATGGCTTGGGCTTGGAGGTCAGTCGAGTACGGTGGCGTCTAGCACGAGCAGGTCTGTGCGGTGGTGGTTGTGCGCGGAGTGGACCAACCCTCGGCCGCGAGCTTTCCTCGATCTGTCCTTGTCCTCCGTCCTCTCACCCGCACCAGCTGCACACCATGGGAGCCGGCGTATCCTCCCTCGCACCGCCACCACCGCCTGCCGTCGCACCGGCACAGCCGCCACCCGGCTGCCCCATGCACGACCAGGCCGCCCCTCCTCCAGCTCCTCCAGCGCCACCTCCCGGCTGCCCGATGCACAACAATCCCGACGCGCCCTCGCCCTTCGCCAAGCACGCCGAGCGAGGCCAGGTCAACCCGGTCAACAACATGCCCGAGCTCGCACAGATGCAGTCGCACGGCCAGAAGATGCACCTTCCGCTCGAGCGCACAATGTCGTCCATCCCGCGCGCCGCCTCGGGCTCGTCCTCGTCGCCCATGGCCTGCCCCGTCGCACACGGCTCGTCCGACGCGCCCGACGCCCCCAAGGCCGCGCCCGCCGCCGCCGCGCCGGCCAAGGTCGACCAGTGGGAGTACCCGAGCCCGCAACAGTTCTACAACGCCCTCGTGCGCAAGGGCTGGGAGACGCCCGAGGAGAGCGTCGAGATGATGGTCAGCATCCACAACTGGATCAACGAGGAGGCCTGGGCCCAGGTTCGTCAGTGGGAGGAGAAGCACCCCGGGTCCGTCCTCCTTCCTCTCCCTCTCCTCCTCTCTGCGCTCGAGATGTCACGCTGACGCTCTTCCTCCCTGCAGCGGCGACCGATCATCCCTCGCAGCGTTCACCGGCCGCCCGCAGGACCTGTCGCCCAAGGCGCGCTACCACCTCTTCATGGCCAAGCTCTTCCCGAACAGCTACGCGTGCGTCCATGCTCTCTCTCCCTCCCTCTCTCGCTCCCCCGCCTCCCTAATCTTGACGTCCTCCTCTCCCTACAGCTCGATCCGCCCCTTCGACCGTCACGACTGGACGATCCACCGCCCGACGGCGTCCGGCGCAGGCGGCTCGTCGTACATGTCGGGCGGCGCGACCCAGCCCTACACGGCGCGGCGATGTGCGTCCTCCTCCTTCCTACCTCTCTTCCTCGCTTTATCAAACTCATCGCTGACGCCTCGAACGGTGCACGCCCGCAGACGTCATCGACTACTACCACCTCCCGAACGACGAGGACGGCAACCCGGTCTTCTCGCTCGACGTGCGCCCGGCCGTCGACGACCTCGAGGCCGTCCAGGAGCGCATCGGCAAGTGGTGGGACCTCAAGAAGGAGACCGTGTTTGGCTCGGGCGGCGCGAGCAACCTGCCGCCGGGCGTCAGGGTGCAGGAGGAGCGGTGAGGCGGTGCGGGCGGCGGCGGCGACGACTCGGAGCGAGATGGAGCGGGCGCTCACTCTACATGTTGCAACTATCCTGCATTCCCCCCTCTCTTGTCCTCTCGCTCTCTGCGTCGGCTACGCTCGCCCGCTCGAGAGCCGGCGGTCCCGTCGGGAGAAGAAGCCTCGAGCGCTCGAGCCTCGCCGCCGGCGCACCGTCGAGAACGGCCCGCATGTCGCACACCTGTCGAGGGAGCCTTGGCAGAGTCAGGACGGCTCGTGTGACGGTGCCGCACCGTCGCCGGACGGGGGAAGCCTGTGCGCGAGCGAGTCGGCCGGGACCTTCCCAGCTCGTCGAGCGGAGCCCGAGGGCCTGTGCGGCCCTGGAGGCGATCGCGCTTCCGACCTTTGCTTCTCCCGTGCAGTGCGACAGGGCCTTAATAGACGCTCCGCGGGGCCTCGAATGAAGCGAGCTGGCACTTTGCGCGCCCGCTCGACTCTCGCCCGGGCTTGCGGCGACTCGTTCGCTCTGCTCTTCCTCTCCTCGCTCACTGCTCCTCCCTGCGCCATGGCTGCGGCTGTCGGTCCGTCCATGTCCAGCTCTGCCATCGTCAACTCGGTCGGCCCGTTCTACATCGGCGTGCTCGGCAACGTCGCCATGTGCGTCCTCATCTCCCAGTCGCCGCTCGTCTTTCTCTCGAGCCGAGCTGACGCTGTCGGCACCCCTGCAGCGGCGGCGTCAACTGGGCACAGCTCCTCGAGTACTACCGCCGGTCACCCCAAGACCGACCGCTCGTCCGCTTCGCCGTGCGTCGTCACCTCATCCTCCTCCCCCGCCCTCCCCAACTCGGGCGCGAGCTGACCCCTCGCTCCCTCGCAGGTCCTCGCCGTCTTCGTCCTCGCCGGCGCGCACACCGTCCTATCGTCGCACATCATCTGGTACTACTTTATCGAGCACTACGGCGACGTCGGCAAGCTCGCCGACTGCGTGTGGTCGTTCGGCGTCGATCCGCTCCTCTCGGCGTGCATCGCCGCGCTCGTCCAGGTGCACTACGCGTACCGCCTGTACCTCGTCGGGAAGCGGAGCGTGTGGATCCCGGCGCTCGTTGGGCTCTTGTCCCTGTTCCAGCTCGGTGCGTCGACGCTCGCTCGGTCCCCTGGTTCCTCCTCGAGCTGACTCGTCGCGTCCTGCCCCTCCCTACCCCTCGCATATCTTCCTTCGTCACCTCTACAGGAGCTGGAGCCTACTGCACGGTCGTCGCGCTCGTCGACCCGTCGTGGGTTAACATCCACCGCCGGCTCGACGGCTGGGTCGCGAGCTGGCTCTTCTCGATGGCGGCGGCCGACCTCGTCATCACGAGCGCGCTCAGTACGTCCAATGCTCTCTCTACGAGCCTCGGTCGAACGTCGAGAACGCTCGGACTGACGCAGAGCCTCGCGCGCAGCCTTCCACCTCGCGCGGGTCAAGAGCGACTTTGACTCGACCAACACGCTCATCAACAAGATCATGCGCAACATCGTCGCCAACAACGCACTCGTGAGCTCGCCCTGCTCGATCCACTCGGCTCTGGCCTCGAGCTGACGAGAATTTCCGGACCCCTTCCTCCTCGCTCGCAGACGGCCGTGACGGCGATCGCGAGCGGCATCCTGTTCGTCGCCTCGCGCTCGACCGGCTGGCACATCATCTTCGGCATCACGCTCGCTCGCTTCTACACCATGTCCTTCCTGTCCTCTCGTGAGCCCGCTTTCCGCCCTTCTCGCTCGGCGAGGCTCGAGCGCACTGACCCCTTCCCTCCCTCTCTCGCGACCGCAGTCAACGCCCGGCACTCGATCCGCACCGACCTCTCTCGACGACCCGCACCCTCTCCCGCACCTTGTCCCACGCCCAAGCCCTTCATCCTCACGCCGCGCGCGCCCGACTCGCCCGACCTCGCACCGCTCCCGACCGAGACGACGTCGCAGGCGACGCACCTCTTTGTGCGGCCGCAGCTCGCGAGGACGAACAGCGCGCAGAGTGGGACGAGCTCGGTCAGCTGGATGGAGAAGAGGCGGCCGCAGTCGCAGTGGAGGGGGTCCGAGCGGGGGCTTGGGATGGACACGATGCCGATCTCGATCCAGATGTGCGTCTCCTTTCTCTCTCTCTCGATGTCGACGTGCCGCACTTTGACGACGTGCTGATGCTCGTACTCGGGTCGCGCAGTGAGAGCCAGGTCAGTGACGAGCCGTCGACCGACGGCCTGTGGAACCCGTCGCTCTCCTTCGCCATCCCCTCCCCGCCTCTCTCGACGTACACCGGCACCGGTCGCGGCGACGCCCTCCTCGACATGCCCTTCTCACACGCCATCGAGGTGACGCTCGAGGCAGCAAAGGTGCGCTCTCTCGACTCGCAGCTCGATCCTCTCCTCGTCGCGATTGAGCGCTGACCCTCCCTTTCTTCCCGCGCAGCCGAGTTCCTGACCTCATGCGGTCGTCTGTAGTAGCTGTACCCGTGCTTGTAGCCGTAGCCTGTCAACGCCGTTCCTTCTCGTCACGTCAACGACCGCTCGCGCGGGTTCGAGCGAAGCCCAGGAAGAGCTCGATGCCGAGAGCCCTGCGAAGTGCTGGACGCAAGCGGTACTTGCATGAGAGAGACTGATTCAGCTGCAGCATCTTGCAGATCCCCTCGATCGTAATGAAGAGAAGAAGCTCGCCCGACTTCGAGCGCAGGCCTGAGCGCCTCGCCCCGCTCGGGTCGACCTTCCCAAGTTGGATGCGGGAGCCTGGTGCGCCCGTTCGGCGGCCGACGAGGCGGGCCTCGCTGGTCGCTGGTCTCGGGACACTACAGGCCGGGAACGAGGGCGGCTGGCTCCCGAATGAACGAGCCCTGCGCCCGACTGCCGTAGAGCTGGCGGCGCTCGCAGCATCAGCCTCCCTCTCCTTCTCTCGCCTCTCGTCCTCGCTGCAGCTTTGTCGCCCGGCTACCATGAAAGAGCTGCCTCAAGGAACGCCCGTCAGCATCGTCCAGGGCACCGGGCCCTTCTACGTTGGCATCCTGATCAACGTCTTCCTGTGCGTCGCCGCCTCCGCTTCGCTCCTCTCCAGGCTGAGCTTCCAGTTGACTCTCTTCTCGAGCATGCAGAGGTGGAGTCAACTGGATGCAGCTCCTCGAGTACTTTCGACGACCTGCGCAAGACCGAGCGCTGGTACGAGCTGCGGTGCGTCGACGCTCTCTCGACGCTCGTCCCTCTCCTGCTCGACGCTGACTCTCCCTGTGCTGCAGGTCGTCGCCGTCTTCGTCATCGGCGGCATCCACACGATACTATCCTGTCACACCGTGTGGTACTACGCCATCGACGGCTACGACGACCCCGGACGAGGCCGGCTCTGTCCTTGGTCGGTCGCCATTTACCCGCTCTTCACGGCGCTCGTCGCGACGCTCGTCCAGTCGCACTATGCTTGGCGTCTCTTCCTCGTCGGCAAGCGCTCGCCCTGGGTCCCGGCCTTCCTCATGCTCCTGACGCTCGCGCAACTCGGTGCGCCCGATCCCCCTCTTCCTCTCGCAGCCTTTCGCGCTCTCGTCGCTGACTGAGTCGAGCTTCCTTCCTCCTTCGCATCGTCTCGTTACAGGCCTCGGCATCTACGTGACGGCGATGGAGCTCGAGCTCGGCGACTGGCGCGAGATCCACGACCGGCTCGACCCGTTCGTCACCAGCTGGCTCTTCACCATGGCCATCGCCGACGTCGTCATTACCGCAGCTCTTTGTGAGTCGACTCAGAAGAGGGCTACGAGCGTCCTCGAGAGCCGGCACTGACGCCTCGAACGTGCAGCGTTCCTCCTGAGCCGCGTCCGCAGCGAGTTCAACACGACGAACACACTTCTCGGCCGCATCGTGCGCAACATCGTCGCCAACAACGCTCTCGTGCGTCCTTCTCACTCTCTTCGACTCCCTCGTGCGCCCCTCGCTGACCTTGGTCGTCTGCGTCGCTCACAGACCGCCGCCGCCGCCGTCACGAGCGGCGTCCTCTTCGTCGCGCTCGTCAACGCTTGCTGGCACATGACGCCCGGCCTCGCTCTCTCAAGGTTCTACACGCTGTCGCTCATGTCGTCCCGTACGTGCGCCCTCCTCTCGAGCCGTCGCCGAGCGCCGCGGTCGATCGCTGACCCGCACGGACCTCCTCCTCCTTCCCTCGCCCTCCTGCAGTCAATTCCCGCCAGACCGTCCGCGACAGCCTCCTCCCTCGTCCTCGAGCGACGCCCGAGCCCATAGGCGGTCGACCGAAAGCCTTTTGGCTCGACGCACGCTCGCCAACCTTGCCACCTCCCGCCGCCGGCTCGCCCGCCCCGACGTCGAGCCCGACGCAGCTCTTCGTTCGGCCGGTCCTGAGCAAGGTCGCGTCGTCGCTGAGCGGGGTGAGCAGCTTCAGCGAGAAGGAGAAGCGGCGACCGTCGCCCGGACCGGCGGAGCGAGGGCTGCGAGTGCCCGACTCGCTGCCCATCACGATCCAGATGTGCGCCCGCTCTCTCTCCTCTCGCACGTCGTCAAGCCCGAGCTGATGATCGAGATATGCGCGCAGCGAGAGCGTAACGGACGGCCTGCAGGCGTCGAGGCCGTCGCTCATCCTGGGCGACAGCTGGGACCCGACGCGCTTCTTCACCAACCCGCTGCCGTCGCCCTCGGCGTCACTGCACGACGAGTCGGACAGCACGGCGCTCGACATGGCGTTCCTGCACGCGATCGAGGTGTCGACCGACGAGAGGGTGCGCTCAGACGCTCTCTCGCTCTGGAGGGGCTCGAGCGCGGGACGGACTGCTCTCCCTTGCGCGCAGACGAGCTCATGAGCGAGAAGGAGCCTGTAGCGATACCCTGTAGCATGTAGCACGTCGCCTCTCTCGGTCCTGAGAAGGAGCGGCGGAGAGAAAGACCTCGCTCGAGCCCAGTCCCAAGCGCGTAGAGAGAGCGAGAGGGGAATGGCACTGCAGCCCTCGCGCCGTCTAGACGTGCTCCTCCTTCCTCGCTCGCGCCTCAGAGCTTGCCAAAGTCGACGAGGCTCCCCCTGCCCTTATCCGGCTTGCCCTGCATGACGACGTCGTCCGACAGGCGCTCGAGGCGCTGCACCTCGCGGCGCACGTACACGACAAAGCGCTCGAGGCTCTGCGGGAACTCGAGGTCCGGGTCGGTCGGGTACAGGGGCGACCAGGTCGACGTGGCGACGGCCGGGTCCTGGATCGGCGCGTCGGTCGCGAACAGGGACGACGCCGGCTGGTCCTTCTTGAGGAGCTTGGCCTGGACCGGGTCGACCTCGAGCGCGTGCGCCGGCGCAGACGACGACGACGACGACGACGACGATGCGGGCTTGACGACGCCCGGCACGTCGACGGCGCCGTCGGCCTCGACCTGGAGCGGGTTCGGGCCCAGCTTTGGCTTCTCGCCCGCCTTGGGCGCGCGCTTGCCCTCGACGCCGCCGACGCCGCCCCAGCCGGCGCCAAACACGTTGCGCCAGATCGCAGCCGCGAGGACGGCGTCGCCGCGGACGAGGCCCTCGTCGTACGCGGCGCACGCGCCGTGGTACTGCTCGAGCATGTCGTTCATGTAGCCCTTGATGAGGCGGCTCTGGGTGACGGCGTAGGGCCCGCGGATGCGCAGCTCGACGTCGATGAACATGTGGTTGATGAGCTCCTGGACGTAGGTGCGGCCGAGGGGTGGCGGCAGCGACCGGAACCGGACGCTGAGGAGCCACACGTGCAACGTCGTGAGCGAGAACCAGGTCTGGAACGACGGCGGCAACGAGCACTCTGCGTACGGCGTCACAGAGAGAGTCAGCTGTCGACCCTTGAAGGAGCGCACACGGAGAGAGAGAGAGAGAGAGAGAGAGAGAGAGAGAGAGAGAGAGAGAGAGAGAGAGAGGAGGACGGACCCTCATAGAAGAAGGCAGCCTCGACCTCGCCGCGCTCGGCGCACCGGTCGTAGTAGTCGCTCGTGGTGCGGATCGCCGTGCTCGTCTGCGAGTGGTACCCGAACAGCTTGGCGAGCTTGGTGACGAGCGACACGGTGAGGGGCGAGTACTTGCTCGCGCCGCTCGCGGGTCCGAGGTTGGACCCGGGGAGCTTGGTCGGCTGGGGCGTGCCCTCGGGGCGCGAGGTCGAGGTCGACGCGCTGGTGCTGGTGCTGGTGCTGGTCGAGGCGGTCGGGGCGGGCGCCGGGGACGAGTCGGGTGCGGCCGATGAGGGGAGGGGCGACGACGAGGCGAAGGATCGCAGGGCGGGGAGGGCGGCAGGGCGGACGAGGGCCGGCTGGGCCGAGCGTGCTGCTGCTGCGCGGAGTGCTGTCCTGGCTGCAGGGGTGTGCATCGTGGTCGGGGTGAGGTGGTGGCGGTGAAAGCGAGAGCGGCGGCGGCGCCGAGATGCGCGAGGCGAGCTCGACTCCGCCAGCGCGCGCTCACGGCCAAGTCGCTCACGGCCCGCCTCGACGATCGGGTCCGCTCCCTGAAGCTCTAAGGGCACGCTCTCGACGGACAGGGACAAGGACGGGGCGGGGAACAGACATCTCATTGCTCCATCATTCGCAACAACCCGCCTCTCCCCTCCACCGACGGGAACCCTCCCTCAGCTGGAACGAAGCCGACGCGAGTTTACGCGCCGATGCGCTCGAGGCGGCGGAGGTTGTCCTCGAGCGGGCCGTGCGGCTTGACGAACTGGACGTAGGCGCCGTCCGGCTGGGCGATCGAGCGCTTCTCGAGGTACTCGGCGCGCGTGAGGCTCGTGAAGCCCCACTTCTTCGAGATGATGATCTTCTGGCGACCCGGGAACTGCGGGCGGGCGTAGTGAGAGTCAGCACGAGAGCGCGCGAGGAGGAGAGGCAAGGAGAGAGAGAGAGAGGGGGACGGACCTTGTACTGGGCGCGGCGAAGGGCCTCGAGGACGACGGCCTTGTTCGAGTCCTTGCAGCGGATCGAGAGGATGATCTGGCCAATGTTGACGCGGGCGACGGTGCCGTACGGCTTGCCCCACGCGCCACGCATGCCCTGCTGCAACCTATCGGCGCCGGCGCACGAGAGCATCTTGTTGATGCGGATGACGTGGAACGGGTGGGCGCGGACGCGGAGGTGGAACGAGTCCTTGCCCGAGTTCTTGACGACGTACTTGTTGGCGCAGATACGGGCGGCCTCGAGCGCCTCGGACGAGATCTGCTCGTACTCGTTCGAGACGAGGTGGACGCAGAACGGGAACTCGTCGACGCCGGCCTTCTTGCGACCGAGGTCGAAGATGCGGATCTTGGGGTCCGGGACACCGCGGTTGTACCTACTCTTGGGGTAGGGCTTGTTCTTGCAGTAGCTGCGGGCGGGCGGGAGGGGAGGTTGGTCAGCACCTCGGCCTCGACACGAGCTTGGCCTGGAGGCGCGCGGCGAGAGAGAGCGTGAGCTCACCGGTAGCAGCGAGCCGGGCGACGTCCCATGGTGCTGGCGGTGTCGAGTCGGGCGAGGGTCGGTGCGGGCGAGGTCGAGGCGACGGCGAGTCGGGGAGAGGCGAGGGCGAGGTCGAGGGCGAGGGAGGGGGTGCGGCGAGTCGGTGCGCGCGCGGGTCGGTGCGGAGGTGGCGAGTGAGAAGAGGAGAGAGTCGAAGGAAGGCGTAGAGCGCGAGGGGAGAGGGGAGGAGAGGGTGATTCCGTCAGCTTAGTCGTCCCCTCGGACTCGAGTCTCGGACCTGGTCGTGCGCCCTCGCCCGCCACCCAGAGGCCCTGCGCCTGCGCCCATTCCACCGCATCTGCCCGACCACCGCTGTCCATCCACCCAGCTGGCCCGTGCGAGCGCTGTCGAGCGCCGTGTGCGGCGGTGGCAGTTTTCGCGGCGAGCTGCGGCCGCGAGGGGCGACGGGGCGGCGCGCGGCGGGCGCGAGTAGGTGCGGCGGTGGGCGGGTGTGTCGGCGAGTCGAGGAGCGAGGAGCTCACAAGAAGTGTTGGGGGTGCTGAGTGGGGTTGGTCAGGTCCAAGGAGAAGAGCAGAGCTGCGCCCAGGCGAGCCAGGCGGGCCATAGAGCGACGCCGCCTCGGCTGCGGCCCTCGAGCCTCACCACCTCGCTCTGGTGCAGCCTGGTCCTGTCCAGCGAGCACTACATTGCACCAAAAGCCACCCGAGCCCATGAGAGAGCCACCCTGAGCGAGAGCCGAGCCGTTCTCCCACAGCGAGCTGCGATCCGCGTCTCCGCTCTCCAGCAGCGCCTCTCGACCACCACCACACGCCCCGCTCGCGCACTCAGCCCAGCCAGCGGTCCTCGCGCAACTCGAGCGCACCCGCCACACCGCGAGCTCACCGCACGAGACGCGCACCCGCGCCCGCCGACCCCTCATCTCGTCTCGTCGTCCGCCCACTCGCCGACCCGCCGTCGTCGCTCGTGCCCCACCGCCCGCCCGGTCATGAGCAACGCCTCGGCGCTCCTCTCGGCGCTCAACAGCCGCCCGAGCGCGAGCCACCTCCTCCACGCCCACGACCCGGCCTTGGCCCCCCTCCCTCCTCCCCCCTCGGCCGGCGGGCCCGCCGACCCTCTCTCGCCCGCCGTCCAGCATGGCCAGCTCGTCGACCCGTGGGCCAGCGGCCACGGCTCGAGCCACCTCCCGCTCTCGATCAGCCAGTCGATCAACAACCCGGGCCTGCCCTCGGGGGTCATCGTCTCGAGCGCCGCCGTCAACGCCATGAACGGCATGGGCGGCATGGACCGCCAGCAGCAGCAGCAGCAGCAGCAGCAGCAGCAGGGGCAGCTCTCGCGCTCCGAGACGCCGGGCCTCCCCAACGGCGCAGGCGGCGGCGGCGGCGCCCAGCCGGGCCAGGGCGGCAAGCTCCTCCTCCAGGGCGGCCTCCCGCTCGCGACGAGCTCGTTGATCCAGCCGGGCAGCGTCCACGGCGCCCAGGCCCAGAGCGAGAACGAGAAGGTCTACTACCTCATCGTCGACCTCATGAACCCGCAAACGCGCGAGGCGGCCCTCCTCGAGCTGAGCAAGAAGCGCGAGCAGTGGGACGACCTCGCCCTCGTCCTGTGGCACTCGTTCGGTGCGTCCCTCTCTCTCGCTCTCTCCACAGCGTCCCTTGAGGGCGGAGACTGACTCTGGAGCCCGCACGCTCGCAGGCGTCATGTCGGCGTTGCTGCAAGAGATCGTGTCGGTGTACCCGCTCCTCGCGCCGCCGTCGCTCACGGCGCACGCCTCGAACCGGGTCTGCAACGCGCTCGCGCTCCTGCAGTGCGTCGCGTCGCACAACGACACGCGGTCCCTGTTCCTGTCGGCCCACATCCCCTTGTTCCTCTACCCGTTCCTCAACACGACGAGCAAGACGCGGCCGTTCGAGTACCTGCGCCTCACGTCGCTCGGCGTCATCGGCGCCCTCGTCAAGCAGAACGACAACAGCGACGTCATCAACTTCCTCCTGTCGACCGAGATCATCCCGCTGTGCCTGCGCATCATGGAGACGGGCAGCGAGCTGAGCAAGACGGTCGCCATCTTCATCGTCCAGAAGATCCTCCTCGACGAGGTCGGCCTCGGCTACATCTGTCAGACGTACGAGCGCTTCTACGCCGTCGGGACCGTCCTCAGCAACATGGTGCAGCAGCTCGTCGAGACGCAGGCCGTCCGCCTCCTCAAGCACGTCGTCCGGTGCTACCTCCGCCTCAGCGACAACCTGCGGCGCGTTTCCTCTCTCTCTCCTTCTCGCACGAATCGTGAGTGTCGAGCTGACTCGGGCTTCCTCCCTCGTGCGCAGCGCCCGCGAGGCCCTTCGCGCCTGCCTCCCCGAACCGCTGCGCGACGCCACGTTCTCGCCGCTCCTCAAGGGCGACATGGTCACCAAGCGGTGCCTCGCGACGCTCCTCCTCAACCTCTCGGACCGCGTCGAACCCAACTAGACTCGGCGCGCGCCCCTCGTCGTCGACCAAAACCTCCTTCCCCCCTCCCTCCTCCTCCTCGACACCCTCGTCTCGCCTCGGCACCCTCTCGCCCTCCTTCTGTTGTACGACGTTCCCCCTCGACCTACACTATACGCCCATTCCTCTCCTCACCCTCCCTACACGGCGACGACGCTCCCATTCCCAGCTCGTCACGGCCACGATACCCGCACTCCTCCTCTCTTCGCGGCAGCCCCCCCCAGCTCGCCCTGTCACCACCTCCCTCTCTACTCTATCAACCTACACCCTCCGTATCGCACCCTGCAGCAAAACTCGAGCGCCCCGCTCGTCCCGCTCCTACCCCCTCCCCTCCCACCTCC
>Ga0308169_10002513_pt1 | contig 18944 bp, 28 predicted proteins | sample PhyBR1_2_FD_202139 | JGI IMG/M metagenome (GOLD analysis project Ga0308169, IMG submission 202139) | Phyllosphere microbial communities from UC Gill Tract Community Farm, Albany, California, United States - DLSLSB.R1 | ecosystem: Host-associated > Plants > Phyllosphere > Unclassified | place...
GTCATGACCATTTTGCGTTTTTGTTGAGAAGAGATGGATGGCAGTTGTGTTTGGAAAAAGTCCAGTCATCATTCGACGTCGATGACGAGCTGTCGAGCGGCGACGAGCGCCGTCCGCTGAGGGGGGGGGGGAGACGGGATCAAATCCTGCCACATTGGCAAAAGGCCGAATGGCTCGTCGTCGTTAGTGCGGTTCACATGCATCGGTTTAGGCATAAAAATGCCGATTCCACCAAATCACCCAATGCGGTCGTGCCTCATAACGGGCATGGTCACCCATCTCCGTGTCGGGCCCAGCAACAGTAACAACATAGCCCGGGCCAAGGGATGCCCGTGTGCATGGCCGCCGGCGGTGAGGAACGCGTAAGCTGCCAGTCGTCAATCTGCTGACCCCCGGGCAGGCAACAGGCGATGCTCAAGTGAAAGGAAGCGAGCTTACGAGCGACGCGTCCTCGGGATCCTGTGGCCGGGGTCGTCGCATGCATGACCAAGAAATGGCGCGGGAAGGGGGAGGGAGGCAAAGAACAAGTTTGGGAAAAGCCGTAGGGGCGTTTCCGTCGGTCGTACGACGATGCCCGAGCCCGTCTGGCCGTACGATCAACGCTTTTGATTTTTGAGCCGGCCGCCTTGCTGTGCTCTTGACCCAATCGTCTCATCCTTTCCGCGTGATCACATACGTGTCTTGCTCTCCTTTTATAGTTCTTCCACCTGTCAACACTACCCCAAACGCGCTGCTCATCGTCGACGTCCTGCTGCAAAAACGCGGTCTGATCAACATCGCCTTTCTTGGCCGAGGCGGATAAAGTTTGATACGTCACGCCAACCGGTTCCGGTGTCGGTTTAAAGTCACAAACCACAATCCTCAGTTGACTGCGGCGACAGTCACCACCCATCGCTCCACCTGTGCCTCCTATCAACGCATCATAACCCCCTTGCTCTCGTGTCGATACCATGCATCGTTGACTCACCGCTCGCATCACCCTCACCGATCAGTTCGATAGCAGCGATCATGCGATGACGGCACGAAACGAGCCCGAACCCGAGCAACCCGAACGATCAGGACCGACCCCCATCAAGCCGGTCAAAATCGAAATCGCTACCTAACTCGGTCGTTGCTACGCCTGATCCGGCCCTGCCTCTTGTGGCTCCTCCCTCGTCTGTGACCAAGAACCCCGGATCTCGCAGTCGCGTTACACCGGCGCACGACAAGGGCATCGTTCCCCGCCCGCGTTCCTTCCCACCCGTCGGATTCTCCCCGAACCCGCCTATCGGCAAGGGGTCCGTTCCTCCAAACCTCGCTATTACCTCTCAACAGTTACCTCAACCATCCCTCCTCACTCCACTTCAGCCCGTGATACACCATGCCCCTCTTTTCCAACCTCGCCGAGCTGAAAGGCTTGGCAAACTCGCTCAACCCTCTCAATGTGTTCGCCGATCAACCACCGCCCAATACGATGACGACAGCGACGAGCTTGCCCGCATCACCCTCCGATGTCGTCTTGCCAAAGACAGTGCCTGCTCCACAGTACAACACCTTGCCATCCGCGCCCGGCGGTCCAGGCCCGTCGACCCAAGCTGCGGCTCAGAAACGCGCACCCACCCTCGCTATTCCGCAGTCAGGGTCAAAGCCCATTAGACCATCGTTGAAGAACGGGACTTCGTCGACGAACAATGAGAACTCGTCGTCGACTTCGTCATTGGAAGATGAGGCGGGCAGACGGAGGAGCTCGGGCGCTAGCGTAGTGATCATCGACCCGCAAGACGAGGAGAGGCAGAAGCGCGTCGCTACGATCGATGGTCTGCCGAGACGGAGTTCGCGGACCATGAGTGCGGTTAGCGGACTGTCCGGTGCAGCAGGAGACGGCGTGCGTCGGAAGAAGAAGATGCCTTTGGATGTGAGTGGTCGAGTCTCCTGATTCGCACCGTTCTAACGGTCAGACCTACATAGTCGTCCGCCCACCTCCCACATCGTCCAAAAACCCTATGAACCTGCAAATACAACTCGTCGTCAAAGAGACGCGCTTGCGCGATCGGTCCGTATCTGGCGTCTCTCTCCGCGCGGCATCGATATCGACAGACGCAACGTCTTCGGCCTCGGCCCCGGCCACACCCACCCGTCCCACCATCGATCTCCCACCTCCAGACTCCATCTCCCAGGTGGTCGATCTCAGCTCGTCTGTCGAACCAAAATCACCCCGCTGCGACAGCCCGACTCGTTTGTCGTCGGATGACAACGACGTTGAGCCTGAGGCTACAACAGGGTCCGCTCTGAGACGCTCGAGCTCATTGAAATCAAGCCTGTCGTCGGCCACCTCGGGCACGAGCTCGACATCAGGTGGATCGCGGAAACGTGTCGAACCCATGTTCAACCTAGCGGTGCACAACGTTATGCAGCCGACTGTTGTAACGGACGCGGCGACGGATGCGAAGGTGGCCAAGGTGAGTTCAAGTGTGTGATGTACAAGTTCAGAGCGGATCTGACTTGCAGTTCTTGAAGCGCTCGCTCGATGTGAATGGCGTCGGGATACTCGAGCCGTCTGAAGTTTGGCTTCCGGCGTCAAATACCAATTCTTTCACCGCCCTGCCGGGGTCGGCTTTGGGTGACGACGCGCACTCCACAGCTCGCTCTCGTCCCGTATCGATGATCTCGACGCTCACGGCACCGCTCTCGCCCACTGCGACGCGCGTGTCTGACAGTGGTGCAGTATCTAGCATCCGGAACAGCTTGGACGTTTCGTTCAAGCGCACGAGCATGGACCTGAAGAACGCCCGGCTCGAGGTCGCGCAGGAGGGTGGAGCGAAGAAATTCTTTGGCAAGATTTTCAAGAAGAAGGGCCAGGCCGAGCTTGCTCCCCCTTCGGCCGAGCCGCGTCGCTCAATCAGTCTCGCCGTCAAGAGGTCTCCTTCGCCTCCATCTGAGAATGGAGAGGGGTCGAATATGACCCTCAAGGCGCCACCCGGGCACTCGATCGTGACCGACAGCCACAATCATTCCGTCGGCCACCCCACTTTCGGCACTGCGCCCATGGTCATTCGCCGCCGATCTTCCGGAACCATTGTCACGCCCGATGGCGCTGTGACGGGTCTGACCGCCCCATCGGTACCTGCGCCAATCACTGGCTTCGGCACATCTCCCGAGACGTCATTCCTTGCTGAAAAGACCACGACGTTACCCATGCTGCCGTCGTCGCGACCTGTCGGATACACCTGGTCGGTCAAGAAGTGGGCGAAGAAGAACTCGGATGGATGGGCCGCGCACCTCGTCGCTGCCGCTTCCGCCGGCCTCGAGCTTGTCCACGGCACCGGCGGAGAAGGCGACGACGAAGTCATCTTTGAATGGGTCAAGCTACGCGTACCGTCCAATGCGGTCGGTAACAGCATCATGCGGCGGTACTCCACTAACGGTGCCATCGCAGTCGCGCCTGGCAGCAGGGCCAAGTCTCGTCGACCAAAGTCTCGGACGGCGTCTATCCGAGATGGCGCCTTGGCGCAGGACCCGGACGGCTGCCTCTCTGTCACAACGCCCGATACCCAAGCTTCATCGCTTCCACCTTCGCCGAATCCGAGTCTTGATGCGCGTCCTCGCCCTGTTCGACGTATCTCGGCGTCAGTATCTCCTGCCCCTGCTCGCCGGAGCGCGTCCAGGCCACCATCGATCATCGAGAATGACGCAGATCACGATGCGTCATCTATACACACGTATGACATGACCGCCGAGGAGGATTCCGACCCAGAGGACTCCGAGACGCCATGGACGTGCTCCATCTGGGTGAAGAAGACTGGCCAACGCCAACTTCTCGGTACACTCACGCCCGCGCCGCATCATCCCAAGGTTGTTGCTGCGCTCAAAATCCCTCGGACCCTCGAGCCGGTATCCCTTGCGCAAGTCAAAGAGGGGACCGGGATGGTCCAGAAGGAGATGGCCACCCGGGTGAGACAGGAGGTCTGCCTGACGGAAGAGAATTTGAAGGACGTCGTGTGCGTGACAGCCATGTGGCTTGTTGCTAGGGAAGAGTTTAACGGACTGGGCAGAAAGAAGCGGGGCGGGTCGAAGGTGTGAGGGGTATTGGGGATTGTCACAGTCGCGGGGAGTCCCGGTGACTGCAATGGGCAGCAGCAGAGAGCCCAGGGGATGGTGCGCGGAAGGAGGCAAATCTGACTACGCCAGTGCAGTCTTGCACCAGGTCGGGAACAGAAGAGCGGACAACCACACCTCATATAGCGTTTGTTGACTTTATCCACGCATTTAGCGTATGTCTACGAGATGACGATATGGCATTTATTCAGACTCGTATCTTACGCAGGATGTACCACTGCATACTCTGGGTTCATCGCTGGAAGGCTGTAGACTGACGGACGCTAAGAGAATGCGCGTGTCGGTGGGGCCATCGAAATCAGACGATACCGTGAGCGCCGAGCCCGGTTGGGAAGCCCGACGCGGCGGTGGAGGTGGTTCGATATTTCGGGCGGGCCGAGTCGACCGACACTTGACTCGTGACCATGTTTCAGCCGGTCAGCGCGACATTGAAAAGCTCCAGTCGTCTATCGCGGGCGGTGCCAGGAGCCAGGACGATGGCGTCCAGCTCGAGGGTGCCTGTAATCAAGACGTTGGCGGAGTTGCGTGCGTGGAGGCGGGAGAAGCGGGACAGGAAGCAGGAAGTTGGGGTGGTGCCGACTGTACGTGTTGCGCGCGTTTAATGGCCGCATGCCGAGCGCTGGAATACTGACGTGCAGATGGGCGCGCTGCATCAAGGTCACCTTGATCTAGGTGCGTGGGACGGGGGACGGCAAGTATGTTGGGGGTCTGGTTAAGACGCAGTCAAGCGGTCGTTGGACACCCATCCCTTTACGGTCATGACGCTGTTTGTCAATCCCATGCAGGTGAGCTGCTGAACAGTGCCCTCCTCCGTCTTGCACGACTCATGCTAGTTCGCGCCTACGGAAGATCTGTCGCGGTATCCGCGGACAATCCAGCGAGACCTAGAGCAGCTGTCGACGCTTCTACCGCGAAACAAAGCCTCACAGGTGGAGGAAGCCGAGAGCCCGAAGTCGACGGCCGGCGACTCGGACCCATCCCGCCAGGAGGGCACCGTGCCGCTCGAGGCGGCATTGGCGCAGGACAGCGTCGCGCCGACGGACGAGTCGCCCCTCGTGGTCTTCGCGCCCGCGACGGACGAGATGTACCCCATGCGCGGAGAACTGCAGGATCTGAGGAATCACCGGGGCGTGGGCGTGGAGATGCGGGGATTGGGAGATGTCATGGAGGGTGCTTCACGGCGTGCGTTGCGGTCCCGAGCTAGAGTGATGTGCAGCTGATGTCGTAGCGCAGTTCTTCAAAGGTGTCGCAACGGTCTGTACGAAGCTGTTCAACGCCGTCGAGGTGAGCTCGAGTCCTGGACAAGTGATACGTCCAAGCTGACCATGCAGCCCGACCATGCGTACTTTGGGCAAAAGGATATCCAGCAGGCACTGCTCCTCAAGCTGAGTATGTCACCATGTATACCTTATCCAGTTGCAAGGAGGGTTTTCGCGAAGGTTGCCTAACGTCACAGTGGTATCGGACCTGCTGCTCTCGCACCCAACACCGGAGAACCTACACATCCTGCCTACGACACGCGATCCGCAAACTCACCTCGCCCTATCCTCGCGGAATGCATACCTTACGCCGGCCGAGATGGAAGTGGCGCCGGTGGTATACCGAGCCCTGTCCGCGGGCAAGAAAGTCTGGCAGGAGGCAACACGGGAGACAACAGGCGAGGAGATCGTGCAAGCGGCGGAACGGACTGTCGAAGAAGAGATCGACCGTGTGAAGCGGAGTGGGGACGACGTGCAGGTGAAGCTGGATTACTTTGAGGTGTTCGATAAACACACCTTCGAGCCCGTCAGGGGGCCCCTGCGTATGAACACGGAGGAGGGCAAGAAGAGGGAGCTGGTCATTGCTGGAGCGGTGTGGGTCGGGAAGACGCGGCTGATCGATAATGTGCTGCTTGGATGGGAAGTAGACTAGGCGTGGTGGACTGCTACGGGTCGTGGGTAGAGGGGACGAACCAGCCGATCTTTTGAAGGCCTAGAAAGCGAGGTGATGCGCAGAATCTCTCGTTGATGACGATAAAACAAGTCCAAGCTTCATATAGCGGCACGCATGCATATACCTAGATCGAGTCGAGCCCGGTGCCGACCCAAGCCAGGTATATGGCCCGCATTTTGGTCTCCGACTGCGCCATTCTCACCCGCTCCACCCCCCTTAGCCCCGTTCGAACCACTCCTTGACGCCCTTGCCCAACGCCTCGAGCGCACTCTCAATCTCGTCCCGGTCGCCCGCAAACGTCGCTCGGAAGTAGTTCAACCGGTCCGTCTGGTCCACTCCCGGCTTCTCCACCTGGAACAGCCTCGCGGGCATGACTAACACATTGTGCTCGTCCAGTAAGAACCTCCACAGCTCATCGATCAGTTCACTGGTGTTTGTCGTATAGGCCTCTTCGCCATCGCTCTCGCTTCGCTTGGGGTGCAGACCGGGCACTACCTCGGCTTCGTGAGGCGTCGAGTCGATCTTGAGTTCGGCCGCGCCGGTCTGTAAGGGCGTTCGGACGTAGCGCGGGTGCCTGGACACTTCGACGCGCAGCCACTGGAACATTCCTCCTCCGCATGGTACAGTGGAGATCAGGTCGGAGGGCGCGTATTGCGCAAGAGCGTCCAGAAACACGTCCCGCTTGGACTGGTACTCCAGTCTTACGGCTGCAGGTCAGGTCTTTTCCCATCTAGCGACGCCGAAGACCTAGAGAACGGGGAAAGCAGCGCGGGTCGCCCGGTCCACTCACCCCACATCCACCGGATGAACCCGCTCACGCCCCAGTGCTTCGGCGAAAGGTAACTCGCCAAGACGGCTTGACCGAGGTTATTGGGCGTTTGCGTGGAGGTCTCGCCGATACGCAGCAGTCGGTCCACGAAGAGCGAGTTAGCAGAGACCCATCCCTAGGTATCAGCTTTCGCGTTTCGGTGCGCTAATGGCCGAAGAAGCCCGGCGTACCGATCGAATGCCCGGTCCGTACACCTTGCTGAAGGTGTCGATACGGACGACACGGCCATCAGTGTCACGAGAGAGGTAGGACCGGACGCCGGCGTAGTCGTTGAAAGCCTTGGCCACGGCTTGCGAGTCGTCAGACCCGTCTGTGCTAAGCGGGGGCATTTCTGCCCTTGCCGCGGCGAGCTGTTCCTCGCGCTTTTGCTTATCCGCCTCGTATGGCCGGTACTGCAGGGCTGTTTGTCAGCGCTGAACGAGTCAGGATGGACAGGTCTTACGGAAGTACGGGTCATCCTCCATGCTGCGCTGTCAGCACCCATTCCATGTCACAGAGAACAGCAAACTCACATGATAATGTCGTGCTTCTGGGCAATGCGGTAGATCTCGTCGTAACGGCTCTGCGGCTGGATCGAGCCCGTGGGGTTCTGTCGTGAGTTGAGCTCCGGCAGTCTTGAAGGGTATCCACTCACCTGGCCACACGGAATTGTGTACAGCAATTTTGGCTTCTGCCCCAAGGTCGCCTCATCCCACGTGCTCAGCACCCTGTCCAGATCCTCCGGGATCAGTCCATCCCCGTCTACCTTGATCGGGTAGAACTTTGCGCCCTTGGACCGCCCCGAGTTAAGCGACGAAGCGAATGTGAACTCCTCGGCGAGAACGTTCGATACATCCGGCTCCACGAAGAGCTGAAACACTTTCGACACCCCTGGCCATTAGCATCCAGATCCCCTAGCCGATCAAATTTCACCCACCGTCCGTGTTCCCGCAGGTTATGTACACGCTCGCGTCCGAGATGGTTTTGCCGTGCAACAGCTCATTCAGATCGGACAACTGGCCGATAAACTCTCCGAAGCCGTTCGCCAGTCCATACTGCAGGATATCGTTCAAGTCGAGGATGCCGCCCTGATCGTCTTCGGTTCCTTTTCCAGTCTTCTTCAGGTGAATCTGCTCTGTCGCGGCCGTGCCGTCCACCCAGGACTGTACGTCGCCAGTCGCGATAGCCTCGAGGGTCGGTAAAGTAAAGGTCGCGTGTTGCATCGGAAAGAGCGAAGCTGAAGTCAGAGCTGCCCTCTACTGGATATAGATCTTGGGCAGACATACCGTGGGGAAGACCTGGTCGTCAGCTGGGTCACCGCAGTTTTGTTGTGCTGCACACCTCCGCCGAGCGAGAGCAGGTTCTTCTTGTCCTTGACGAGCCGGCCCATGGCCTTCATCGCGCTAGGAGGGGCTGCTCGCACCCGCTTGTTGAGGTGGTGACTCAAATCGAGGCTCTCCGGAAGGGTGATCGCTGGCGACATTGCGGATCGGCTGGCAGTGATAGATGAGGTGTGTTAGTGATGGGTTGAGTGTCTGCAGCTCGTGGGTGAACAGATGTCAGTGCTGCGTGTCTCGAGGGTCATGGGTATGTACGTGTATCATTATGAATCAGCAGCCAGACTCTCGCTTGAGTCGAGCACCCAACATGGCCCCTTTTGGCGTGATAAAGGGCCAACGATAAGCAAAGCATGAGGACAGATATCGCCATCTGCCTGCCCTCACTCTCGGTCATCGCCGATGGAGGGGGTGGGACCATTCGAACGGAACCAAATCCCCTGCTTGCGCGGCTCATCCGTTTTGGATGTTTGATATTATTTGGTGCTGATCGGCCACATGCACCCCGTCAACAGCATGATATAGCATACAGCAACGACAGTCCTTGTGCATCGCAGACTCGCACAAATCACGCCTCGCCGCCATGTCGCTCGACATAGACTGGTCGCTGTTGACCCCCTCGGACCTCACCTCCAACCTCATCGCCCGCCTCAACACCCAGCTCGAGACCGCGCCCCGGCCCTCTTTCATCGGCCCCATCAGCATCGCCTCGTTCGATTTCGGTACGATCGCCCCCGACGTCGAGATCAAGGATATCCGGGATGTCTGGCGCGCATTCGACGAGGGCGACGAAGAAGGCGACGAGGTCGCTGCTCTGGCGGCGTCGCAGTCCCCGCCGCAGTACGTTAGCCGGAAAGATCTCGAATCGAACCTGGACGACGAGGCGTACGAGGTGGTCAACCCGTCAGAAGCCGCGCGATACTATGCCGAAGAAGACGGCGGGCTCGACGACACGTCCATCTATTCCGGTCTGGCGTCGCCTCGACCGTCCGTCGCCGCAGTGGGCATCGGCCTCGGCAGCGCCGCGATGCACTTTGGCATGGGACGGGACTACGCCAGCGCAATCATGTCACCCCATCCTGGCGGGACGCATCCGAGCTTGTTTTCGCACCCGCATGTCCCGTCACGTCGCCATCGTCCTTCCTCGGGCGCGATCCCCCTGCACTCGCATACGCCCCCCGCCTCCCCTCCGGCCCGGCCGGCAGGCGTCAGCGAGTCCAAATCCTCAATCCCCTCGCTGCAGCTGCATCTCAAAGTCGACTACGCCAGCGACATGACCCTCACGCTGCTGACCTCCCTATCGATAAACTATCCCTCTGTGGCGTTCATGTCTCTCCCGCTCAAGCTGTCGATAACGGGACTGACTCTCGCGGCCGACGTGGTCGTCGCGTACTCGGGCGACAGACACAGGGTGCACCTGTGCGTGATCGACGAAGATGACGGGACAAGCCAGATCCCGCTGGGCCAGAGGCTGCTGCCCAACTTGACGATCGACAGCGAGATTGGGCATGCGGACGCGCATGTCCTGAAGAATGTGGGCAAGGTGGAGAGGTTTATCGCGGATGTGGTGAGGAAGACCTTGGTGGATGAGTTGGTGTTCCCCAACTTCCTCACTATAGCCTTGTGACGGGAGGGAGAGGAGGAAGGTCTGACCAGGAGGGGAGGTGGCATGCCGACGAATCAAGGGGAGTCGCGGAGCAAAGCTCGGACGGCTTGCGGCTGCAAGACATGGAAGGGGGTATCGTGACTCGCACACCGGCTTCGCGGAATTACGCCCCATGTTTGGGCGCCAGCGCGCATGGATTCGAAACCAGAAAGATCACGACAATGACGAACATGACGACGACGGGCATGAGATTGTCATAGCATTTCATCACATGCAATATACATCTAGGCTTTACATACAAAAGCACCCAATGCAAAGGTGGTTGACGAATGATCCCGGAAATGAGCACACCCCTACGCCTACTTGCGCGGACCCTTAGGTCCCCGCTCGGCCTGCCCCTTCTTGGACGACACTTTCGGGATCTTTCGATCCCTATTACGGTTCTTGACGTTCTGCGCCGTGAGCTAGTACTCGAAGGCGAAGCGGGCAAGACAACTCACGGCAGTGGTGAAGAAGTTGGTAGCCTTCTTCTTGTTGGTAGTCATACGTCTCTCCTTCGGCGCAGGCTGCTCGTCATCGTCCACGTCACCTAAATGTCAGCGATGCTACAAATTGGACTTCAGCCGCGACTCACTCTTACGAGGGCGCTTTCGACCGTTTGCATCGACGACTGCCCTCTCGATGGCGGCCTCGTCGCCCTCATCCTCGTCCTCCTCGTCCTCCTCGTCCTCATCTTCGTCCGCCTCGTCGACGTCGTCGGTACCAGCAGAAGTAGCCTTCGAAGGGCCGGCCTCGCCAGGGAAAATGTCGTCCCACGCCAGTTCCTCATCTCCCTCTTCCTCATCCTCCTCATCGTCCATCTCGACATCGTCCTCCGCCTCGCCAATGACACCCTCCTCCTCGTCCTCATCCTCCTCATCCGACTTCTTCTTGTTGTCGTCTCCCATGAACTTGGGCATTGTGATGATACCGCCCAAGGTCTGCTCGACACCCTTGACCCTCTTCTCACCCAGCACCTCGCCCAACCGCCTCTCCTGCTCCTCGAGGATCGCTCGCTCCGTCTCGGTACGCTCAGCCGTGTCCGAAACCGCCTCGCCCTCCTTCGCAGGTCGCGCCGGGGGCATGACAAAGTACGGAATCTTTCCCCGGATCCAGTCGTTAAGGACCATCTTGGCCGCCGCCTCCTGGTCCGGCTCTCCGCCCTTCAACAACTTTCCACTCTTCTTGGCGATCGCGCTGAGCATGATCGCCGCGCCCTCTTCGCCGTGCCATCCGCCTTCGCGGTGCTCGAGGCCGTATGTCCGCTCTAGGTACTCTGGTCGAACCCGTTCGAGCAAGGCAGGGATATGCTCCGCTGGCGTAGCGAGGTTCTCGACTCGCACCACTCCCTTCAGGACCGTGGCGGTGTCGCTGTCCTTCGCCGAAATGGGAACGATACCGGGGCAGTCGATGAGATATATCCGCTTCATCAAGGTGATGTATTGCCAGACCTTCGTCTCTCCAGGGATGGGCGCGACCGTGCAGACCTTCTTCTTCTTGAGCGTGTTGATGATGCTCGATTTCCCGACGTTCGGGTACCCGATGAAACCGACCGAAATCTGTTTCTTGTCCGAGTGCAAGACCGAAAATTGTCGCAGGAGCTGGATCAAAGCTCCTTTACCGAACGAGTTGTTGATGCTCGCATGGCAGGCGATCGTCGGCGCAGAGAGGGACAAGTGCTTGACCCATCGAGCCTGCTCGTCAGTCCCGCACAAACAAAGTTACGGGAATAGAGAAACAGATGTCATGCCAAAAACCAAGGGGTCCAGGCTGGGAATTTCGCTGAATGAAACAGCGACACCCAGATCCCAACTCAATTAGGCCTACTACCGTACCTCCCTGGCCCCTCGCAATCCTCCAAGACGGAGAGAAAGCTTTGTGGCCTCGACAGACTACAAGACGTAGTGTCAAGGTGGGGCACGAGGCGGGAGATGACGCTTGCTCTTCCACTCTCGTAACAGTTCAAACGCGTAGGACTGCCCGAAGGCTGCGGATGTACTTGACTGGAGTGTGGGACATGTGCGGATGGAGCGAGGAAAGCTCGGAAAAGGGGAAAGGAGGGGACATGGAATGATCGAGGGACGGGGACAAGAAAACGATCATGATTCAGAGGAAGGGATCCGGCTGTGACAGATGCGAGCGGAAGAGAACTCACAGTGACCCAGGTAGGCACAAGGTCGACCTTGTTCAACACATACACCAGATGCTTGTGCGCCTTCTCCTTGCGGATGTACTCGACAACGGGCTTACACCGGGTGCCCATCGGATCTCGAGCGTCCAAAACATGGATGACGACGTCGGACGAGTCGAGCACCTTGTACAGCTCTCCCCAGATACGCCTCGAGGTACCCTTGGCGTACACCGGTTCACGCATGAGCGAAGTGGTCGGGTGGTATGCCTCTCCACTGTCTCCAGCCATCTCGCCCTCGGCGGGGAGCTCTGCCGTGGCAGTCGTCTCACCGAGCTCCTCGATCGAGCCGATGTCGAGACGGGGTCGTTTGCGCTGGGCTTTCGGTCCGAAGGTGTTGCCGAACGGCTCGGTCTCGACGATGTGCGGACGCTGACTGTTAGCTCCTGTGATGTCGATGCTCAGCCTAGCTCACCTTGCCAGCAGACTTTGACTCGTCCTCGAGCAGACCCATGGGCAGCTTGTTCCGTCTAAGCAGGACCGAGTAGGGATCCGCCTTCTGCGTGCTCAAGGCCGTCCTGAAGTGGTCCAGAGCGGTCTGAGAGATGACTCGGGTGTTGCCTGTTCGTCAGATCCGTGCTGTGATGAATAGCACCGGTCCAGCTCACCGAACCACCTTCGATCAGGTTGCACTCGGCCCGGCTTCGCATCCTTCTCGCCCTTCTGGAACGCCGCAGCCTCGATGATCTTTCCATCTCGGTCCCGGACCGCCTTGCCCCCGTTCAGCATCTTCACCTTGGATGCCTTCTTCGCATCTCGGTAGAAGTTCTCGCCTATACGTGAGTCACTCTACTCGCGAAACAAATTGATCCAAGCTCACCCTTGACCCGCTTCAAGGTGAACTCTCCGCCGGACGAGGCGCTCTTCCCGTTGGTCTTGCCAAAACCGGGATTCGCCTTCCTGTCATGGTTCTTTCCCTTTCCCATCTTGTCGGGACCACGGGGGTGTGAGGAGGTGGTGGGAGATAATGTGCGGTCTATGTAGACCGGTGGTATGAAGGAGACCTGTCCACAGCTCACGCTCGGCTGAAATTCAGAAAGTTTTGCGGGCACGCATTGTTACGTAAGAGGTGTTCCCCCTTTGTTGGGATTTGGTTCCGCTCGTCAAGGGGACGGGGTCCAATCCGGCATGTTGTATTCGTTCGAGGTGCTAGTGATTGACCCTCTCCAGTCAACCATACATCATGGCCTCGGTCTACAGGTATATGGTCAGCTGTTCTGTACCGTAGTCGGTCTTGCAAAGCTGATGCGCCAGCAACGCACCGCCCACGAGCAACCGGTCGTGTTCTACTCGCTGGTCTTCGGAGCTGTCGGTACGTACCTGCTCTCGTCCGCCCCTGTAACGGAATCATACCTCATAATGCGCTCTTACTTTCGGCCATCCTATACCAGTTCGTACGAGACCAAGCTGCTGATCATTTAGGCCCCGTCCTCGCCATCGCGGTTCCGCCCATCCGACGCAACTTCTTCGGCTACCGATCACCTGAACCCATCCCCACGAGCTTCCCAGGTGAGTCATACCTGTCATCGCATGCGTAAATAGACCCACGACATCCACTGGATACACCACAAGCTATCCGTGCCATGCCGACCAGAACGGGCAACGGAGCTGACATGCAGTCCCCAACCGACCAAGACGTCCAGTGACCGGATACGAGGACCCATAGAGTAGCGGGAGGATATGCATTGAGCTGAGCTTTGCGAACGGGATCGAGCCTCTGAACGACTAGCAGCAGTGCTTTCGGGAATCAGGTCGCTCGAGAAGGGTTACGTCGGTGTCGCTCACCTATCCTGCCAACGTCTTTGAACGAGAAGGGGAGCGGGGAAATAGCCTCCCCCTTTCGTCACTAACTCAGCTTCATGCTTCCTGGCGAAGCGCAGTTACAGCCAGGATAGCATCTGGCGACTACTCCCGCAGGAGATCCGGTTGGCTCTTTGGGTTGCGATGATGGCGCCTGGACAACGAGGACGAAGCGGGCTATATCACCATCACCCCGATGTCTGGGGATGGGGACAAGTGCTGGGGAGCGTCGAGCTGGGAGGACCTGGGCGTGGCATGGTTCATGTCCTCGAGTCTAGCCCGTGACGCAATTCATGCGGTCATCCGCAATAGCAGACAGTCCACGACGACCGGTAGAAGTGAGACGGTTGAGGGTTAAGTCTTCGAGCTAAGCACGCTCGTATGCTGCACGGAGATGACTGAGCATCCCAATCTGTGCATCATTGTGTACGCACCGTTGCTCATGCGCATGCGCTGCTGCTTTGCCAATCACGCTAGGAAAGCAACGGCCATGTTGTGAGGAGAGACACCCCTGCTACAGGAGACAATTCAAAGCACGTGACGTAAGCGCCGTGTTGAAACTTCGCGTCTCAATGAGGCCGAATTGTTGGTCTGCTCGCAACATCCCTCTGTCCACCTCGATCCGATCACCGAGCATGCAGCCGTCCACCTGAGGATCCATTTCGCCGACAGACGACGACCTTTCCCTCCCTCTTCCTCATAAAATGTCGAAAAGAGGCATCAACCCAGTCTCACCGGTCACCTCGCCTCCGCCCAAAGCGCCGGTTCTGGATTCTTCAGCGCATCGGGCCAAGATGACCGACGACAACTTCATCGTCGTTCCGACTCGGGATGAAAAGAAAAAGCAGCGCAAGTTGGAAAAGCAGAAGCCACAATTTCAGTTCGATGTCTCGTGGTTCCGTATGGGCAAGAAAGTTGGGATAGCGGTGAGTCCGCCTTGTTACTTGTTAGCACTCGGATGTCGGAGCTGACGCTGCAGCACATACGGGATATGCTGCTCTACATCGTCGCGGAGCACCAAAAACCGAGCTGGATCATTCCGGAGGTAAGCTGGCCGGCCAACCAGCCCCAACGAAGCTGAGAAGCAGCACAAGCATGCGATCGAGCACACTGTCTTGCTGTTCATCCCGGGCCTGCTTCCTCAACATATAGGCCTCGACCCTATCCCCGTCAACGCCAACATGCCCTTCCCCACCAGACCAGTCACATCATCCACCCCTCCCAAGCCGACTGTACCCGTCATCCGGGAGTTCTTCTCGTATGGCTGTCCGACGAGGGCCCCGGGTGATCAACGGCGCTTGCATTCCGTACAAAACACTTTGCTGTCCGCACCGCTACCTGAACATATACGGCATCGAAAGGAGGAAGAGTCCCGCAAGCTTGCAGGTGAGCCATTTATTTCTGAGAAGGCATCCGGCTCATAACTCAGCCGCCGCATCATCAGATAATGCCTCCCCACTTGTATACCTTCTCACGCCGAACCAGATGCTCGACAACGATTACCGCTTGCCCTCCTATCTAGCCCCGTCAGATACGCGGTGCATACCCGGTCTGGACCGGTCGAAGCTGCAAGCGGAACTGGCGGAGATACTGGACTACCGGCAAGGAGAATCAGAGCTCGGTGCGCAACCCGAGTCATACGACATGGCAGGGAAAAAGTCATTAGCCGGTGCGGATGGAGATGCGAATTCGGATGACGATGAATGGGTGGAAACGCCAGAAGCGACTGCACCCCCGCCTGGTGGGCTTCATGGTCTGTATCCCGTCATGGCGATCGACTGCGAGATGGTAGGCTTGTTTGTGGACGTCACGCATCAAGCTTACGTCCAGATTGTCACGCAAGTAGGGCAGGAGCTGGCTCGTGTATCAGTCATCGATTTCCAGTCGGGCGTCAACGTGTACGACAAGCTGGTCAAGCCGGCTCATCCTGTCCTTGACTACCGCACGCAGTGAGTGCGCCAGCGCTGTCCTCGCAAACATCAGCTGACACCCAGATGGTCCGGTATGACGAAGGAAAAGCTCGACGGCGCCACAGCCACGCTCGCTTCCGTCCAAAGGGATCTCGTGACCGGCCCGAATCCGCTCTTCACCCCAAGCACCATTCTTCTCGGCCACTCGCTCGAATGCGATCTCACAGCTTTGAAGATACGGCACCCCTTATGCATCGACACCGCCATCATATTCAAGCACCCCCGCGGACCGCCATACAAGCCTGGTCTCAAGTGGCTCGCACAACGGTGGATGCACCGCGAAATCCAATCCAGCTCGAAAGGGCATGACTCGGAGGAAGACGCGCAAACGTGTGTTGACCTGCTGAAGCTCAAGATGGCCAATGGGCCAGACTTTGGATCGTTCCTGGATACCTCGGAATCGATCTTCGAGCGGATGAACCGATACGTCCGGGACGAGAAGACGAAGCAGGGAAGGAAGACGGCGTATTGCGACTACGGGAACACCAAGGGCGGTGCTGGCTCAAAAGCAACCAGCGTGGCGAAGTGCACGACAGACGAAGAGGTGGTAGATAACATGATTAGATTCGCGCGGGACCACGACTTTGTATTTGGGCGCATGATGGAGTTGGCGCATGTGCAGGGCTGTGAGTGTGGTCGTGGCGTACTTTGTGAACGGGAGATGCTGACTGACAAGGGGACAACAAGCCGGTCGCCAACGGGGAGAGCTCGACGAACGGCTCTGTCCCCACGTTGGAAACGGTCTCGAACAACCTCAATGCCCGTATAAGGCGTCTGCACGATTCGCTTCCCGCCAACACTGCGCTTGTCATCATAACCGGCCATGGCAACCCGCTGCCCATGCTCGAAATGGCTGCCAAACGGCAACGATGGGAGCGACTCGTCAAGACCGTGGGGTCTTTCGAGAAGATAGAGAAGGAGGACAGGTGGCTGAGCGAGCATGATAGGTTGCTCGAGCAGTATGCGAACGAGGCGCGGGAGGGGATGGCGTTCTTCTGCGTCAAGCGATAAGTCGCGCTTCCGCCATGAGTGCAGAACTAGATGGTTGACTGCTCCAGGCGGACATCCTGGAGCTTGGTAGGGCTTCCACGACCTCGGCTGGATAACGAGGCTCTTGTATACATGTAAACTTGGAATTTATGCGACAATGACACGGCAGGCTTTGTTGCATCATCTCTTGCCTGTTGGCGGGCGGTAACTTACGTAGGCTTAGCCGCGTCTCACCTCCACCGCGCGGTCTGCTGTTTCATGTCGGGCCTGACTCATCTGACATTTTCGTCGTGCAGCTCTCAACATATCCAAGGCAGCTTTGCGATGGCAGGAGACAAAGGTAAGCGAAAGGTTCGAGTCCGGTTAAAAGACATGGGAAGACAGATAGAGAGGAGGGGAGGGAGGAGGGTGCAGAGAGAATCATTCCTTACAGCTGATAGGGCTGACTTACAGTCGCCTGTCCCATTTGCGGCAGGCAGGTGCCTGAAGCCGATATCAACCTGCATCTGGATCTGCAATGTCCCGGCGAAGCGTCTACATCATCTCATTCGCAAGGCCAAGCTTCGCAGTCCCGCGCAAAGACGGACAGGAGGTCGTCACAGACGAGCAATGATCCGGAGGATGACGGTATCGTCGTTGTCGAGCGTACGCCCACCGCCCGCGTCAGCGGGCAGAGAGCAGGTGGCGCAGGGGGATCGGCGCCCGTCGCACCCATTTTCGGCGGTATGCGACGGAACGAGAGCGAGGAGAAGCCGAGCACGCCGAAGGACAGGGGAACAGACAAGAGGGGTCAGAAGAGAGGGGCAGAGGCGGTCAAGCAGGAAAGCGGGGAGGAGAAGCGTGTCAAGGCGAACCCCCTGCTTGCAAACCAGCCGTGCGTACTGTATACACACTTGTCATGTCGCGGCTGATCCTTTAGTCTGGCGGAAAAGTCCCGCCCTTCAACTCTGGACGCCTACATCGGCCAGGACGACATCGTCGGACCGGGCAGTTTGCTCCGCGCGCGGATAGAAGCGGGAGAAGGCGTCGGCAGTTGTATACTGTGGGGACCGCCCGGCTGCGGCAAGACGAGCCTGGCCCGGCTGATCGCTCGGACAGCAAATGCGGACTTCAAGGAATTGTCGGCGACGAGCTCAGGCACGGCGGACGTGCGGCAGGTGTTTGAGCAGGCCAAGAATGGCTTGAAGCTCACTGGGCGGTGAGTCACGGTTGCTGCGTGGAATTTCAGCGAGCGGAACGCTTGGAGCTCGCAGCATGAATCCAACGATGCTGACTCTGCAGACGGACGATTCTGATGGTGGACGAGATACATCGCTTCAACAAGTCTCAGCAGGATCTGTTCTTGCCGTATGTCGAGAACGGGTGGGTGCAGCTTATCGGCGCGACGACGGAGAACCCGTCGTTCAAGGTCAACGGGGCGCTGTTGTCTCGGTGCCAGTGAGTCGGGATATTCGGACGTTCGACTCGGCTACCTAAGAAAGGACAGGAACCGAGCTGACAGATAGGGTTTTCACGCTCGCGCCTCATACACCAGAGTCATTGCAGAAGATCCTCGAAAATGCCCTCGCAACACAAACGACCCCAGTACCTCGCCTGCCGCCAGATCTTCTCCCATTCCTCGCCGACGTGGCAGATGGCGATGCTCGGCAGGCGCTGAACGGGCTGGAGCTCGCTTTGAAGGTGTGCGAGACGGCGTACCGGCAGACAACGCTAGATGGGGACGCGGCACTCGACGCTGAGGAGCAGAAGAAGCGGGACAGGGAGCTTATGGACGCTGTCCGGCGAGGTCTGCGGAAAGGCTACGACCGGAGTGGAGAGGAGCGATATGATATGATCTCGGCACTACACAAGTGTCTGAGGGGCTCAGATGGCTCGGCAGCAATGTACTGGCTCGCAAGGTAAGCATGGCGGTGCCTCGGCATTGTTTGGGGCTGATGTTCAGAATGATCACCGGCGGGGAGGATGCGCTGTACATTGCTAGACGGCTGGTCGTCGTGGCTAGCGAAGACGTCGGGTTGGCGGATAACCATGCTTTGCCTTTGGTGAGTACAAACTGGCCTCGCGGAGGCGGAGATGGCTGACTGATAGGCAATGGCTACGTATCAGGCCTGTCAGACTATCGGTTTACCGGAATGCCGCATCAACCTTGCTGTGAGTGGAGCGGTTTGTCGAAGCATGC
>Ga0308169_10002517_pt1 | contig 18908 bp, 22 predicted proteins | sample PhyBR1_2_FD_202139 | JGI IMG/M metagenome (GOLD analysis project Ga0308169, IMG submission 202139) | Phyllosphere microbial communities from UC Gill Tract Community Farm, Albany, California, United States - DLSLSB.R1 | ecosystem: Host-associated > Plants > Phyllosphere > Unclassified | place...
TCAGTCTCTCCCCCGCCCCTCTCCCGCCGCCGAGCGCGACCGGGTCGTCGCCCTCAGCCTCTCGAGCTCGCCCATCTCCGCACCGCCGCCCTCTCGCACCTCGACACGGCCCTCTGAGCGCAAGCAGGGCCGCTGGGTCCCTCGCTGGACGGTATGGGACTACGGTGGCGGGCAGTCGGGGCGTCAGGGGGCTGGGTGGGGCGCAGGAAGCCGGCGAGATCGGCCGCCCTTCGGAGGAGACGGCTCGCGCGGCAGCCCGCGTGCGCGCGGGCCCCCCGGCGAGCTCAGCAGGACGGGCAGTGCGATGACGGCGGCCGGGCGAGGCACTCGAGCGCAGCAGCACGAGGTTCCGCCGCTCGTTCGACCACTCGCTGACCCTCCCTCGCTCTCCCCTCGCACTGCTCCTCTCGCAGGCCCGGCGTTCGCGTGCGTCCCGTTCTTCCTCTCCTTCTCCCTCTCCCTCTGCTCGTGCTATGCTGACGCGCACCCCACCGACAGGACGTTACCCCCGAGGCCTTCATTGCCGCCTACTCGTCCCACCTCAAGCGCTCCGGTTAGTCGCCCTCGCCCCTCGCCTCATCAGCCCGCCTCGTCTATCGGGCTACGCCAACGAGACGATGCGCTCTCGCCGACTCGGCCACTAGGCGGCGCTTCGCGCCCCTCGGCGCCCCTCGTCGACTCGACCAACCTCGCTCGGCGTCGCGCATCCCGACCGGCGGCTTGTATAGACCCTTGGCTTAGCACCTTAGGTGGCCCGAAAGGGCATGAACCTCTCGTGTGACGCCGTAGGGTCTATGCTGCCGGTTTGGGCGCATGCGGCCTCGTGCTGCGTGCGCTCTTCGGGTTGCAACGAAGCTCGACGCCGCCTCGCCTTTCGCCCGTCCGAGCACCGAGCACCTCTCGCTGCAGAGATGAACCTCGTCGACTGACTCCCTCTCGTTGCGTGCGCACAGGCAAGCTCGAGATCCCCGTCTGGGTCGACGTCGTCAAGACCGGCACTGGCAAGGAGCTCGCGCCGTACGACCAGGACTGGTTCTACATCCGCGCTGCCGCCGTCGCTCGCCACATCTACCTCCGTGCGTCCTCGCTCGGCCTCTCTGTGCGTCGAGCTCACGCGCTGACCTCGTCTCCTCGTCGCGCGCAGGCAAGCACGTCGGTGTTGGCGCCCTCGCCAAGCTCCACGGCGGTTCGGTCAACCGCGGCCAGCGCCCGTCGCACGTGCGTCTGCTGCTCTTTTAAACGTTTCGGAGCCGTGACGAGCCCGTGCTGACGGTACTCGGATCCCGCTCGCAGCACGCCGACGGCTCGCGCTCGGTCGAGCGCAAGGTCCTCCAGGCCCTCGAGAAGATCGGTGTCCTCGAGCACGACACTGCCCGTGGTGGTCGCCGCATCACCGTCGACGGCCAGCGTGACCTTGACCGTGCGTCTCGCTCGCCCCTTCTCTCGTTCCCCCTTCTCGAAAGGCGTCCCGAGCTGACCTTCTCTCTTGTCCCTGCCCGCAGGTATCGCCTCGGCGATCGTCGAGGAGCAGCGCTCGTCGGAGGAGGACGACGAGTGTACGTCCCGCCCTTCGCTTCGTCCGTCCTAACCGTCGTCGGCGTCTCGAGACTGACCTCTCGCTCTCGCCCGCGCGCAGAAAAACGCTCGCCGCCCAACCAGCTGCGCAACTCGGTCGAGTCCTTGCTCGTAGTCTGCACTAGCTGCTTGCTGCATCGGAGCTTGGCTGGTTGCGCCAAACTGTGTCCTCTTGAGCGAGCCGAGAGAGAGAGCTCCGAGGGCGGCTCTTCCTCTTCACGACTCGAAGCGCCTTTGTTCTGTGTACCAGCTGCGTTGACAGCATGCAGTGAGAGCGGCGCACAGCACAGAGAAGGCCGACGCCGCCTCGTAGCGCTCGTAGCTCTCGTCGCCGTCGCTCCCCCACAACTCGCTCGCCCTGCTTCAACCATGCCGCGAGCTCGCATCGACTACAGCTTGTACTACGTCACCGGCCGCTCGCTGCTTCCACCAGCACCTACGAGCTACGTCGGCCCGCCCGGCGACTGGTACCTCGCCCACCTCGAGCAAGCGCTCGCCGGAGGAGTGACGGTCGTCCAGGTCCGGGAGAAGGACGTCGACGGCGGCGAGTTCTACGAGGTCGCGAGGAGGAGCAAGGAGGTGTGCGACCGCGTGCGTCCCATTCTCTCAGCTCTGCCGGCCGTCTCGAGGAGGCGACCATCATCGGGACGAGGAGGAGCTGATGAGGACGAGGGGAGGGCGAGCCGGGCGGTATGGCAGGACTCGCGCGGTCGCAAATGGTGGCTCGAGAGCTCCACTGCCCGGCTTCGGGGCGCAGCGCGTGCAGCATGCAGGCGCGGCGAACGGCCTCGCCGACTGCGCCCCGCCCAGCTTGGTCGGGCCGTCGCAGCGCTGCCTCGCGCCCAGAAGCCCGAGCGACATCTCGCAGATCAGACTGAGCATCGTGTTCGAGCGCTCGAGAGCGGCATTGCTGACTCGGTCCCTTCCCTCGCGCAGTACAACGTTCCGCTCTTCGTCAACGACCGCCTCGACATCGCCTGCCTGCTCAAGTGCCACCTGCATGTCGGCCAGTCGGACCTTCCTGCGCGCCTCGCTCGACAGCTCCTCGGGCCCGATGCCCTCCTCGGCGTCAGCGTCAACACGGTCGACGAGATGCGCACCGTCCTCGACGAGGGCGTCGCAGACTATGTCGGCGTCGGCCCGTGCTTCGGGACGCAGACCAAGAAGAACCTCAACCCGATCATGGGTCCAAGGGGCGTGCGGGCCATCCTCGAGGTGCTCGGCGACAGCGAGGTCAAGGCGGTCGTCATCGGTGCGTCCTCGCCCTCGCCCTCGCGGTCTTTTCTGCATGCAGCGACCGACACTGACGAGCTCCTCGTGCGCGCAGGCGGCATCACACCCTCTACCATCCCCAACGTGCTCGCGCAGACGCCTGCACCTCTCGCCGGCGGCGCCTACCGTCACCTCGACGGGCTCGCCGTCGTCTCGTCCATCTCGGCTGCGACCGACCCGTTCACCGCCGCGACCGAGCTGCGCGCGCTCTTCCTCGGCCGCAAGATGCTGCCTTCATGGAGCACGACCGCCCAGGCGGCGTCTCTCGGCGAGCAGCAGATCGTCAGCAACGCGGCCGACATGCTCAAGCTCCTGCGCGAGGGAGCGCACAAGCCTCTCGTGCACCACATCACGGTGCGTCCCTTCCAGCTTCTCGCCTGCCACTTCGTGAACCTGTACCGACGCCTCTGGCCCATCCTGCAGAACCAGGTCGTCATGAACGACACGGCAAACTTGACGCTCGCGTTCGGCGCGTCGCCCATCATGTCGTCCTCGCCCGACGAGGCGCCGCACCTCTCCAAGCTCATCTCGTGCCTGCTGCTCAACCTCGGCACCATCACCGAGCAGCAGATCGCGGCGCAGAAGATCGCCGGCGAGGCGGCCAACCTCAACCAGAAGCCCGTCGTCTTCGACCCGGTCGGCGTCGGCGCGACCGAGTACAGGAAGAAGAGCGCAAGCGGTGCGTCTCGTCCTCTCATCTTGACCTGCAGCACCTGTCGACCAAGCTGACGCTGTTCTCATTTCCTTTCCCTCGTCCCGGCTCGGCCCTTCTCGCGCTCGCTCACAGACCTCCTCAACGCCTGCCACGTCTCGATCATCAAGGGCAATGCCGGCGAGGTTGGAGCGCTCGCCGGGCTCAGCGAGGTCCAGGCGCGAGGTGTCGACAGCGTCGGCGCCGGCTTCAAGGACCCGTCGACGGTCGTGCGCACGCTCGCGGCGAGAGAGAGTGCGTCCCTCTTTCCCCTCGTCAACCCTCACGCTTTGCCTCGCTCACGCGACGACCCTCCCGCAGAGCTCGTCGTCGCCATGTCGGGCAAGGTCGACTACGTCTCGGACGGCCGCGACGTCTGGGCCATCGACAACGGGAGCCACTGGCAGGAGAACATCACCGGCTCGGGCTGCATGGCGAGCGCGTGCGTCCTTCTTCCCTCCCTCGCCGTGTCGCTGTTTGTGCGCGAGCCGATACCTGACGTCGCTCGACGTGCAGGGCCGTCGCTCTCTTTGCCGGACTGCGCCACGAGTCGGGGAGCTTGTCAGCAGCGGTCGCAGGGTGCGTCCACTCTCTCTCCCTGACCGTCTCCCTGCGAACATGTGCTGATCGAACTCTTCTCCGCAGGCTCGTCGCCATCAACGTCGCCGCCGAGCTTGCCGCCGAGCGTGCCGACGTCCAGGGCCCGAGCACCTTCCGCGCGGCGCTCATCGACGAGTGCTTCCGCCTCACGCCCGACGACCTTGCGCAGCGCGCCAAAGTCAGGAAGCTGTAGCGGCTCTCGGTTCTGCAACGAGGATGATCATGCGGCTCGTGCAGCTCGAGAAGTGCCTCCTCGGGCAGCGCAGCTCGACCGTGACGAGAAGGCCCGAGAGGAGCGCTCAGAGAGACGAGCTACGTGTAGGTGCAGGTGTACCACGAGCTCGTGGCTGTGCTGTGTGAGCGTGTCGAGCAGAAGGAGGGCAAGGGCGGCGGTGCTGCTCGTGCGACAGGTCCGCGCGAGGTGGCGCAGCCGGCGCGGCGGAGTCGGACAACACGGCCCGCTCGTCTCGCCCCCTCTCTCGTCCAGCTAGAACCAGAGCCCGCATCTGCGTTGCCTGTACAGCACCTTCTAGACACGCACCATGTCCTTCGCCAACGACGACTCGTCGCCGACGAGCTCGCTGCCGAGCTCGCCTTCGACCTCCGCCACCTCGCTCAACGACGACCTCAACGGCTATCGCGCGCCCTTGAGCGGCGAGGCCCCAGAGCCATCCATCGACGGCACCTCGGTCGGCGGCGGCGAGGGAGGTGTGCGCGCCGAGAGCCTCGACGAGATCAGCGACGACGACAAGAAGGTGCGTTTGCTCCCCCTTCCTTGCCTCGGCCGGACTGCACTGCGACGTGGAGCTCTCTGAAGGGTCCTCGCTGGAGACTTGGCGCACCACCAGGTCCAGGCGCGCGGTGCTGACCACCTCGTCCTCCGCACGCAGCTCGCCCTCAGCCTCAAGTCGCAGGCCAACACGCACTTCAGCAGCTCTCGGTACCGCGAGGCGCTCGACCTGTACACCGCATCGCTCAACAAGAACCCGTTCGACCCGATCGTGTGGAGCAACCGCGCCGCGGTTCGGTTGAAGCTCGAGGAGTACGGCTTGGGCGTCGCAGACTCCTGTGCGTCCTCCTTTCGCCCCTTTCTGCAACCCGAACCTCAAGCTGACCTACTCCTGCATGCAGCTCGAGCAATCGAGCTCGACAGCCGTGCCGTCAAGGTGCGCTCACGCCCTCTCTCGCTCGCCGGCAGCGGGGTCTGACCCGACCTTCCCTCTCGCGCAGGCCTACTACCGACGAGCCCTCGCCAACCTCGCCATCTTGAAGCCGAAAGCGGCGATCGTCGACTTGAAGAAGGTGCGCCCCGTCACCGCCTTTCGTCGCTCGGTCGCTCCCCTCGCCTCGCTGACCTGCTCCTCGCTCGCTCGCAGGTGATCTCGCTCGACCCGAAGAACGTCGCCGCCAAATCCCAGCTCGACGCGACTCAGAAGCTCGTGCGGCGCTTGGCGTTCGAGTCGGCGATCAAGGGCAAGGAGGAAGAGGCGCCGAGCGTGACGGTCCGTCTCACCCTTCCTGCCGCCTCACCTCCGTGCGCTCGGTGCGACGTGCTGACGTCGCACTCACTACGCGCAGCTACAGAAGCAGCTCGACGACGGCGCGTTCCCCATCCCGTCCGACTACGACGGTCCACGCCTCGAGGGCGACGCTCGCCCGACCTCGGACTTTGTCGACGCCATGATCGAGCACTTCAAGGCGGGCAAGCTCCTGCCCAAGCGCATCGTGTGGCAGATCCTGATCGGCGCCTACAACGTCCTCAAGGAGGAGGAGACGCTCGTCGACGTGCCGATTCCCGAGGGTCAGACGGTCGACGTGTGCGTCCTCGTCCTCGTCCTCGCCCTCCCTCCTCTCGTTCGCCGGGAGCTGACCCTCGCTTACTTACTGCAACAGAATCGGCGACGTCCACGGCCAGTTCTACGACTTCATGCACCTGTTGACGCTCACCGGCTCGCCGTCGCCGTCGCACACGCTCGTCTTCGACGGCGACCTCGTCGACCGGGGCTCCTGGAGCGTCGAGATCCTCCTCACCGTCTTCTGCTACAAGTGTGCGTCCCCTCACTTTCTCGCTGCGCGCTCGTGTCCGAGTAGGGACGAAGCTGACGCCGCACGAGCCTCGTCGCCCGCAGGGTTGTACCCGCGCAACGTCTTCGTCAACCGCGGCAACCACGAGACGAGCGACATGAACCGGGTCTACGGCTACGAGGGCGAGAGCACGAAGAGTGCGTCCACGCCCTGCCTGTCGTTCCTGCACGCCGCTCGTGAGCTGACCTCCCTCTCTCAAACTCGAGCAGAGTACGGCCCGCAGACGTTCAAGCTGTCGGAGGAGATCTTCACTGCCTGTGCGTCCTCGTCTCCTTCACTCTCTGCCTAACCCTAGTTCATGCTGACGCAGCTACCCGCAGTGCCCCTCGCGACCCTCATCACGGCTTCCGAGCCGCCTCGGCCCGACGCGTCGCCGAACCCGCCCAACCCGACACTGTGCAAGGGCGTCAAGCGCTTCTTCGTCGTGCACGGCGGCCTCTTCAGCCGGGACGACGTCACGCTCGACGACGTGCGGGCGATCCCGAGGATGAAGCTCAAGCAGCCCGGCCAGGAGGGCCTCATGTGCGAGATGCTCTGGTGCGTCGACGTCCCCCTTGCCCTCTCCTTGCGCAGCGCAGTCAGTCGCTCACCCAAGCTGCTCTTCCCCTGTGCAGGACCGACCCTCAAGTACGTCATCTCGCCGCCCTCGCTCGGCTTGACGACCGTGAGCTGACTCACCGTCTCGCTCGCAGGACGCTCTCGGCCGCGGCCCCTCGAAGCGCGGTGTCGGCCTCGGCTTCGGTCCCGACATCACGCGCGCCTGGACCGAGAAGAACGAGATCACGGCCGTCATTCGGGCGCACGAGGTGAGGCAGGGCGGCTACAGCGTCGAGCACGGCGGCCTTCTCATCACCGTCTTCAGCGCACCCAACTATGTGCGTCTGCTCTCTCTCTCTCTCTCTTTCCTGCGGTTTCTATGGCTCTCGCCCGAGCAAGGACGAACGCTGACCAGCTCCCTCTCCCGCCGTCACCCTTTCCCTCCCTCGTCGCTCTCTTTCTCTCCCTCCTCTCGACATGCTCGACCTCGACACGCACAGGTCGACCAGGTCGGCAACCTCGCAGCGTTTGCTCGGATCGACTCGTCGGGCGAGATGAAGTTCACGACGTTCGAGGCGCAGCCGGTACGTCCCTCGGCTCCTCCTCGCCCCGCCCGCGACGACGAAGAGCAGTCACGCTAACGCTCGAGCCACACCCGCAACAGCACCCGAGCCACATCCGGCCGATGATGTACGCCGGAGGCCTCGGCGCCGGCATGTGAGCGCGACGGGCGTGGACGGGTGGTAGTCGGAGCGGCACACTCTCTCTTCGGACCTCGAGCGCACGGCCGGGGCGGCTTATCTGCAACGCAGCTCGCATCGCACGCACTTGGCTCGCCGAGCGAGCTTCGCTGCGGATCTGCACAGCGGATGAGCGAGAGCGTAAGAGGGTGCGGCGGGGCGAGGCGGGGCTGGTCGGCCGGGAAGGGAAGGCGGCGGCGGCGACGAGGAGGAGAGCGAGAGCTTCGACGAAGCTCCTCGCTGCAGGCCCACCGCGTGAGCTCTACTGCCTGCTCTTCCTCCGTCGTCGTGCCCAGCAGCAGTAACGGTGAGTCCTGTTCCTCTCAGGCGAGACGAGGGCGACGACGGCCGGCGATCGAGGCCTTGGTCACCGTCTCCTCCTCGTCTTTCGCTCCGTCACACCGTCGGCTGCCCTTGTCGACCAGGGACGCACACGAGCTCATCCCGCACGCTCCGTCCCGCCGCCAGCTCGACAGCCTCGGCGCAGCACTCGCCGTCCACCTCTCGTCGCCGGCCCATCTCTCCTTCCCGCCCCGCCTCGTCTCCTCGGCCCGCCCAGCTCCTCGGACGCCGCCAGCTGCTGTACACCGACACGCCTACCCACATCATCCCCCCTCTCACCCTTCGAACCAGCGCCGGCCGCCCTCACCTTCTAGCGCCGTCGTCCCCACTCCCGCCGCGACTGCTCCCCCGCCTCGCTCTCTCGCCCTCCGCCCTCGCCCACTCGGCAGCGCCAGCGACCAGCTCAACAGCTCTCCTCACCCACTCCCACTCGACCGACCCCGACCAGACGACCGCAACATGGGCTGCGGCGGATCGAAAGACGCTCAGCGCGAGGCCGACTACCAGACGGCCGTCCGCGAGCGCAAGAAGGAGGAGGAGAAGGTCATCGCTAGGTGCGTCTCCCTCCTCACGGTGTCGCTAGCGTAGTCGTACGGGCGGGCGCAGGCTCAGGAGGGGCCGACTCGCTGGGTCGACAGCCCGCATCTCGCTCGATCGGCATTGTCGGACGAGCGTCACCCGCCAGAGTGGCTCTGTCGTTCTCGGGACGAGGCCCGACCCTCTACGTCGAGGTCGCAGGCCGGTGGAGGCGGTCGGCGAGCAGGCCAGTGAGTGCTCGCAGAAGCCGAGCTGGTCGCCGCACAGCGCGGCGGCTGCAAGAGCGAGACGAGGAGCGCAGTCGCACGAGCAGCTCTGCAGTAGGCGCTGCAGCGAACGCATCGCTGACTCGACTTCTCTCTTTGCCATGCAGGCGCGACGTCAAGCTGCTGCTCCTCGGCACCGGCGAGTCGGGCAAGGTGCGCTTCGTCTCCCTCCGCCTTCCTCCTCGCGCATCAGCACAGGAGCTCACGCACATCCCCATCCCGCTCGCAGTCGACGATCCTCAAGCAGATGCGGCTACACCACCTTGGCGGCTACACCGACGAGGAGCGCGACGGGTACCGGGAGATCGTCTACGCCAACTTGGTTCGTCCCACTCGTCCTCCCTCGCGCCGAGCCCGTCGAGCCTGCCAGGTGCCTCGAGAGCTGACTCGTTCATGTCGGTCTGCAGATCCAGTCGATGCAGGTCGTCATCGAGGCGCTGCACGACCTCAACATGCCGCTCCCGCCGACACTGCGCGACAAGGCGGCCTACATCATGTCGATCCGCGTCTCGGCGCACGACCCGTGCCCGCCCATGCTCGACCCGATGGTGACCAAGGCGCTCGTCGCCCTGTGGTCCGACCCGACGACCAAGGCGTGCGTGTCCAAGTCGCGCGAGTTCCAGCTCAACGACAGCGCGTCCTACTACTTCGACGCCGCCGAGCGGATAGGCGCGCAGGACTACGTCCCGACCGACCAGGACATCCTGCGCTCGCGCGTCAAGACGACGGGCCTCACCGAGGAGCGCTTCCAGGTCGGCCAGCTCAACTACGTCGTGTTCGACGTCGGCGGCCAGCGCAGCGAGCGCAAGAAGTGGTGCGTCCCCCCTGCCTCTCACCCTCTCTCTTCCTCACTGCGCCTTGCCGTCTGCACGTCGCTGACGCACGCACGCCCCACTCTCGCTCGCAGGATCCACTGCTTCGAGAACGTCAACGTCCTCATCTTCCTCGTCGCCATCTCCGAGTACGACCAGACGCTGTACGAGGACTCGGACATCAACCGCATGAACGAGGCGGCGGGCTTGTTCGAGAGCATCTCGAACAGTCGCTGGTTTGCCCAGTCGAGCGTCATCCTCTTCATGAACAAGGTGCGTCTCCCTCCCCTCGCTCCTCCTCATCTCGCTCGCACGCCCGTCCGCCACGAGCTCATGTACTGACGCCCGCACCTCTCTCTCCTCGCAGACCGACCTGTTCAAGGGTGCGCCCTAGCTCTCGCCCTCCCGTCACTGACGAGCGCTCGGTCCTCTTGCGGCCTGCACAAGCTGACTCTTCGCGCCTTGACCCGCTCGCAGCCAAGCTCATCACGTCGCCGATCTACGAGTACTACTCGGACTACGAGGGTCCTTCCGACTACCCGACCGGGTGCGCCTACATGGAGAGCAAGTTCCGCCCGCTCTACCGCAACGAGGCGGCGCGGCCGCTCCTCGTCCACTTTACCTGCGCCACGTGCGTCCTCCTTCCTCTCTTTGGGGGTCACTTGCCTGCGACGACGAGCTGACGACTTCCTCGTCCTCGTGCGCAGCGACACGGAGCAGCTCAAGGTCGTCTTTGCGGCTGTCGAGGAGAGCATCCTCAAGGCGGCGATGGAGGACCTCGTGCGTCTGCCTTTCTCGCTCGCCCTCCTGCTGCCACGTCGAGCTGCACTGACAGCGTTTGTCGTCTCGCAGGGCCTCTTCTGAGCGGCGCCGCGGCCCTCACGAGCGCGTCGTCGCGCTCGTCTCGTTCGCTCTCGCCCCGGTCACGCTCCTTCGCCCGTCCCCCTCCTTTGTCGTACCGCCTCAACTCGTATCGCCTCTCCACCCCCCTCTTATGTTGGCCTGTCGTGCTCGCAGTGGCCGAGCGCGCTGTCCTCGTTCGCTCTGCCCTCCCCTGCCCCTTGTGCGAGTCGCCGTCGCGCTCAGCTCGTCCTCCTCGCCTCATCCCCCTTGTCTCGCCGCTCCTGGATCAGTTGGAATCGCACAGTCTTATCATGCAGCGTGTCGTCGTCCTGTCCCGCTTTGCGAGCTTTGGCGAGCCCGAGAGAGGTCGGCCAGTTCTCATCTGTGTGCGCTCCGCCGTCCTCGAGTGGTCGCTCTCGCTCACTCGCCACCACCAGCCTCGCCCGCTCGCCCAGGATGCGCCCCTCGCCCTCTGTGCTCTCGAGTGCAGCACACGCCGTCCCGCGGTACCGCTCGCCGGCCCACGCGACCCGTCTCCCCCCGCCCAAGCTCCCCCTCTTCCGGAGCGTCGTCGCCCACCCGCCTGCTCCGTTCGCCGTCGAGGCCCACGGCAAGGCCAAGGAGGCCGTCGCCAAGCAGGCCCAGGCGGGCAAGGAGGGCGACAAGGACGCAAAGGCGTCGGCAAAGGCCAAGGGCAAGAAGGTGCGTCTCGCTCTCGCTCTCTCGCCTGTTGGACTGCCTGCGAGGTGGTGATCTGCGCTCAGGGATGGGACGAGGCTGGTCTGTGCAATGCCGGCGGTACTCGCTGGGCGCAGCCACCGCTCGTTCGAGTCGCCCCTCCTCGCGAGCAGGAGGCACTCGAGCCGGCTCGGCTTGCGGGTCCGGCAGGGTGCACACGAAGCTCAAGCCGACCAGAGTCAGTAGCTGACCCGTCCTGTTCCTCTTGCGCGCAGGCTGCAGCCCCTTCCGCCCCTCCGGCGCCACCTCGTCCCCTCGTCGGCCCGCACCAGCTCCTGTACTCGACCGCGCCGCGACCTCTGATCCCGCTCACCGCCTCGCCAGCCAACCACAAGCTGTGGAACCCTCCCGCACCCGACTCGGCCCAGACGCGCTCGATCGACAAGGACGAGAGCGGCCGGCTCGCGCGCTTCGCCGGTCGGTTCGGCGGCGCCGCCCTGTCGGCGGACGACCAGGCGGGCGACGCGGCGGCCAAAGCGGCGCAGGCGGCAGGCGGCGACCAGAAGGACGACGGCCTGTTTGGCATGGAGAGCGACATGAGCTGGCTCGAGGGCGTCACGACGCAGAGCCCGGGCACGGCCCTCGGCAAGAGGGACGTCGTCGGGCCGGCGAAGAAGGAAAAGAAGGGAAAGAAGTAGAGCGCGAGGGTGCATCGCAGCAGTCGTTCCTCGAGTGTCTGGCGCGGAGCGTGAGAGCGAGAGCGAGAGCGAGCGACTCGGCAAGAGGCCCGAGAGCAGCGTTTCGCCCTCCCTCGAGCAGTCGTGCGCGCGTCCTTCGTAGACTATGCGTCTGCCCCGGTCAGCTTACGTTCGTTCGTCAGTCGTCGGCCGGCGCAGGAGGGAGGAGGGCTCGCCAGGCCGGCTCACAAAAGGGCACTTACGCTGTGGTAGATTATAATTGTTCTTTACGGCTCTCCGCCTCAACGAAGGTTGCATGGTGTAGTTGGTCATCACGTCAGTTTAACATTTAGTTCACTGAAGGTCCTCAGTTCAAACCTGGGTGCGATCACTTTTTTCTTTTGCTGTAGCGCAAACTCACGCTGCAGTGCTGCCACTGTGCACGGCACAGGCTTGAAGCAGTGCGAAGGTTTCTACAAGGTCGGAGTCAAGCTCGAGGCGGCTCCAGAGCGAGCGAGGCTGCTGTCGCATGGAGGAACAGGAGGCCAGAGCGCGCATTGTGTTGCTCGGAGCGCTGGGTTGCCAGACGCACTTGAGCACCTGTCGAGCAGCTGGATACCTCGATGCAAACGCTGCTGCGTCGTCGGGCGGTGGCACGGTCCTGAAGCATTGCTCGCTCGCCGTCGGCAGCGTCCTGTGCGAGCAGTCCAGCTCTGCGCCGATAACTCTGAGGCGTCGCTTGCAAAGATGATAGGCCTTTACGTTTCGAGGGCAGGGAGCCCTGTCTGCTGTCAAAGTGCGCAGGCTTCCCAGTCGAAATGAGCGCTGCTGCGTCGGCGCACGGACCGCTCACGTCGCCCTCGCGTCGTGCCTCGCTCGGCTCTTCGGCTGCACTGTTGCTGAGTCGAGGCCTCAATGACGCTCTGCGTTATGTTCTTCCAGCGGTTCCGGCAAGCGTAAAGCTGAGCTGCACAGCGCGAGAAGAGCTAGGTGTCGAAGCTCGGTCACGGCCGCATCCTGCAGCGATACCTCGGCGCGGCAGCCTTCTTCGTGCCAGGCTCTTGCTCGACGCGCTTCATGGATCTTGCTCTCACTTCTCGAGGCTTGCCAGACGAGGCGGCACGACGTGACGAGGGCAGCGTTGCCAGGGAGCCGGACCTTCTCAACCGGCGCTGCAAGCGGAACGTGCGCTGTGGCAGGAGGTGCGGCTGCTCGGCACTATCAGTGAGCTCGCACTGCATTGCTTGACCGTAAGTCGGATTCTCTTGAAAAGCTAGCGAGGGAACAGCCAGTAGAGCCAGGACGCCGTCCTCGTCGACTCGCTCGAGTCGCTCGCTCTGCCTTTCGTACTCTCTTTATTAAGACGGCCAGTGCTCTGCGTTCCTGCCCTCGAGTCTCTACTTGCAGGACAAAGCGCGAGGCGACGCAGCAGGGCTCTCCTCTCCCCGACCTCGCCTCGACCCTAAAGTGCGCGCTGCGGGATATTTACACGGCGCGACGTCTAGCGCACACCTTTTCACCCCTCGCCGTCTAGGCCTGCACCGGAGCTGCGGCCGCCGAGTCCTCGAAGCTCTTGAGCCACGACTTGGCCTTGCCGCACTTGTCGTTGGTGCAGTTCGGGCAGCGCAGCATGAGCTGCGGCGAGACGGTCTGCCCGCTCTTGAGGTGGGCGGCGGCGATGTCGGCGATGGCGCGGATGAAGTAGGGCGAGTCGTTGAGCGAGGCGGCGCGCTTGACGCCGGTCATGCCGAGCTGCGCGCAGGGGTGCGAGCGCTGGGGTCAGCCCTCGGACGACAGGCACGGGCGGAACGAGCGCGAGACGTTGACGCACCTCCTTGGCCTCCTCGAGATACTCCTGGTCGAGCTCGAACAAGGTCTCGATGTGGTCGGACGTGAAGGCGACCGGGACGAGGAGGAGGTCGTTGTGGCCCTTCTTGGCGTAGCCCTTGATGGCGTCGCTCGTCTGCGGGCCGAGCCACGCCGAGGGCCCGACCTGCGACTGCCACACGAGGCGGTACGGGTTGCGGTTGCCGAGGCGCGCCATGATGGCCGAAACCGAGGCGCCGACCTCGGCCGGGTACGGGTCGCCGCGGTTGACGACCGACATCGGGAGCGAGTGCGCCGAAAAGAGGAGGACGACCTTGTCGCGCGCCTCGGCCGGGTACGTGTTGAGCGAGTCCTCGATGTTGCGCGCGACGGCCTGTGTGAGCAAGGAGGAGGAGGAGGACGGGGTCAGCTTGGATCGGGCGGGGAAGGAGGGGCCGAGAGCTGGAGGAACAGGTGGGACGCACGTCGATGAAGCCCGGGTGCGTGCCCCACCGGTCAATGACGCTCCACTGGAACTCCTTGCCCGACTCTGCCGCCTTGCCCTTGCCGAACTCGACGCTCTGCTTCCACATCTCGTTGAAGCTGCTGCCGGTCGTCGAGCACGAGTACTGCGGATACTGGGTGAAGGCGATGGCGCGCTCGACACCGTCGCGCTTCATCTCGTCGAGGCACGTCTCGGTGAGCGGGTTGGCGTAGCGGAAGGCGACGTAGGCCTTGTGCGGCGCCGTCTCGGGCGACAGCTCGTCGAGGAGCTTGACCATGCCCTCGCCCTGCGTGCGGGTCCACTTGAGGATGGGCGAGCCGCCGCCGATAGCCGCGTACTGCGCCTCGATCTTGGGCGTCCGACGGCGAGCGATGAGGGGTGCGAGGGTCGACTGGAAGGGGAGGGGGATCAAGTCTGCGCGGCGGGCGGCGTGCTGCGTCAGCGCCCTCCTCTCGCTCAGCTGAGAACGTTGCAGAGGGACTCACCGCCGTCGTGGAACAGCCTCGAGAGGAAGTCGCCCGTCTCTGGAACCTGCAGAGCGGGCGAGGAGGTCAGCACGGCTCCAACGGCGAAACGCAGGGTGGAAGCAGACGCACCGTCGCAGGACCGCCCATGTTCATCATGACGACGGCTGACAAGTTGAACAAGCACGAGGAGCGACGGCGGGCATGGACGAAGGTCGATGATGCGGAGGCGATGAGGCGGTGGAGGACGAGATCGGGGAGCGAGGGAGGGGATGGAGAGGGTGTGGGGGGTCAGCAGAGCTCTCCTGGTAGACGCACAGGTGCTTGGAACGCACCGGTCGGGCTGCATCGAGGTAGGGAGGGCCGGTTCAGTTCGGCGAACGAGCGAGGATCGGAGAGGGGACAGAGGACGAGGGACTCACGGCCTCGTGGCGGGCGCAGCCGTGGCGAGGGCACGCGCACTCTGCTTGGCGAGCTTGTGAGCGGCAGAGCGAGCAACCATGGCGAGGGCGAGGGCGAGGTGCGGTAGCGAGGAGGACGAGGCTCGGCTCCTCCGCGCGCTTCGTCCTCTCGATCGCCCGCTCGAGCTCTCTCACTCGGCGCACCTTTCTCTGCACAGTGCACGGTGCAATACAGAGACGCCCAGCTACCACAGTCTACCTCGGAGGCCCTCCCCTCTCCATGACCAACTAGTCGTCCATCGCCCTGCACGAGCCAGTGACGAGTGTCAGCTCACGCTGCGGCGACAAGAACAAGCAAGCGAGGAAGGAAGGAAGGGGACGCACCTCGTGATGGCCTTGTACGCCTTGCCGCCCGCCTTCCTCGTGCCGCGCATGCGCCGCCACTTGCGCTGCGCGTCGCCGATCCACTTGGCGACCCGCTGCGCGCCGGCGTCCTCGAACACCCAGCACAGCGTCACGTTGGCGATGATGAGGAGGAGCAGCTCGAGGTGGAACTCGTGCGGGAGCTCGATGAACTCGAGGAGGCGGAACGTCCACGCCGACGGCGGCATGAAGAGCGTGTACAGGGAGAAGGACGACAGGGCGACGAGTGCCAGGACGAGCCACCGGTTCGAGTACAGGGGCTTGCGGTACGGCGGCCCGACGCAGAAGACGGCGGCGACGAGGATGTACTGGAACGACGACAGGAGGAACAGCGACGTGTTCTCGTACGACGTGATGTCGAGCTGGTCCGGGTCGACGACGGGCGGCGTGTACCTGCGCACGGCGGGACGGCGTCAGCACCTCGGCTGCGGCGCACGGCGTCGCTCGAGCGGAGGAGACGAGAGAGGCGACGCACCAGTCGCGCGAGCGGATGAAGAGGAAGGTGAAGACCTGGAACCCGGACGTGAGGACGATTTGCCCGATGAGCGACGTCAGGACCTTCTTCGACATGAGGTTGGCGGTCGGGCGCTTCGGGTGGATCCGAGGGAAGGGCTCGGTGCGACCCACTGCGAGCGAGGGTGACACAGGGTCAGCCGAGGGACGGCGCGAGAGCGCGCAGGGGGACGGCGACGCACTCGTGACGGCGATCGGCAGGATGAGGGCGAGGTCGATGTACAGGAACTGCGCGTGCAGCTAGAGTCAGTTGGCGAGACAGGAGCAAGAGAGGCGGTGGTAGGCGGCGCACCTGGAAGTCGCCGAGCGTGCTTGCGATCGTGTACAGGAGCGAGACGGTCGTGAACTGGATCAACGAGTAGAGGGCCCTGCACGACGACGAGGCCGAGTCAGCATCGCCGGCTTCGCAGAGTAGGAGAGAGAGAGAGAGCGCGACGCACATGAACTTGAAGCAAGAGAAGCTCGTGACGAGGCTCGCCCGCCCCTCCTTGATCACCTCGAGGAAGCACCTGATGTCGGGCTGCCGACTCGTGAACGGCGCCGCGACGCTCGCCTCGGCCTCGGAGAGCGACAGGCCGACGTCGGCCGCCTTGAGCGCCCCACAATCGTTGGCGCCGTCGCCGCAGAAGCCGACGGTGTAGCCGAGCGACTGGAGGCGCTCGACGAGCTCGTGCTTCTCGTCGGGCGACATGCGCGCAAAGATGAGGCCCTTGACGAGCATCTGCGAGCGGTAAGAGAGCGTGTCAGCTCTGCTTGACGGTGCAAGGGACCGAGGAGGCGTTCGAGGAGGAGGAGGAGGACGCACCCGCTGCAGCGTCTCGAGCGCGCCAAAATCCATCATCCATCTGAAGACGTCGCCCGTTACGGCGAGGTGGTACTCGCGCCGCTCGTCCGAGTACCCGCTGAAGACGCTGGCCTGCTCGGGCTCGATGGGCTGCGGGCGAAGCGGGCGAGGGTCAGCTCCCGCTCGAGAGTCCTGCGTCAGCGAGGAGGAGATGACGCACCTGCAGCGAGTACGGGTCAAGCGTGCGAGTCTCGTCCTCGACGTCGGTCCACTCGATCTGGCTCCTCGACACGGCGGCGCCGCCCTTGACGAACCTCGGGAGGTAGATGCGCCCGAGCGGCTGGATCATGCCGCACTCGCGCCCGACCGAGATGGCCGTGCGCACGTTGTCGCCCGTGACCATGCGCGTCGGGATGTGCGCGGCGCGGAACGTCGCGATGGCCGGCGCCGTGCCAGGCTTGAGCTTGTTCTCGAAGATGACGAGGCCGAGGAAGCGCAGGTCCGACTCGACCGCCTCACTGTGCGTGCAGCTGTTCATCAGGGGCCGAGAAGGAGGGACGGCCAGGACGAGGGAGGAGGCGGGACGCACCGCTTGAGACGCTGCGCCTTGATCCAGGTGAGGCCGGGCATGCTCTTGCCGGCGAGGGCGATGACACGGAACCCGTGCCGGGTGTAGTCGGCGAGGATCTCCTCGTAGTCGTCGGGCACTGCGCGCGGCGCTCGAAGAGTCAGCAGGAGGTCGCGCACGAGTAGGGCGAACGAGGGAAGGGGACGCACAGGTCGACTTGTCGCAGATGTCGACCATGACCTCGGGCGCGCCCTTGACGTAGACCTCGACCGACGTGCTCTTGAGCTTCTTGACGAGGACGCTCATGCGGCGCAGGCTCGACACAAAGTCGAACGTGCGCAGGACGCCGAGCTCGAGAAAGTGGGCGTGCTTGCTGCCGGCCTTGAGCGCGTCCTCGAGCTTGAAGCGCTCGCCGCCGGGCGGGCGCACGACGGTCTGGACGAGCGTCTGCGCGCGCTCGGGCACCTTGGCCGACGCAGTCGGGTCGGTCGACGTCTTGCGCTTGACCTTGTCGTCGGCCGACGACGAAGGACGACCGACGCCCTCCTTGCCCTCCTCGAGGGTCCAGCCGGTGAACTCGAACATGCGCAGGTCGAGCGGGTCGCCGATGACCTCGCCATTGACTACCTTGAGGCCGTGACAGGTCGCGAGAGCGTGCAGGAGCGGCGTCTTGGCATCGGCGGCGCCGAAGATGGGGACGTCGTCCGGGTCGCGGTGGAGCTCGGTAAATACGTTGCTCGAGCGCACGACCGAGCGCACGCCGAGAACGTCGAGGCCCTCCTCGGTGAGCGTGCCCGTCTTGTCGAAGCAGACGATGTTGACCTTGCCGCCGATGTTGACCCGGGTCGGCGAGATGCAGAAGATGCCGTTCTTGCGCAGGCGCGAGATGGCGAACGACGTGCCGATGGCCATCGTGGCAGGAAGGGCAGGCGGAACGACGATCGTGATGAGGTCGAGCGCGCGGATGATGATTACGGACCACGAGATCTGGGCGCGGGCGAGGGAGAGAGAGCAGGTCAGCATCTCCTGCCGCCGACGGGCTCGAGTGCGAGGAAGGAGGAGGCGAACGCACACCGAGCTTGATGAAGTTGACCGAGCTGGCAAGGAAGCCGCAGACGGCGACGCCGCCGAGGACGCCGATGAACCGGAACGAGTCGCGGTAGAAGGCGAACCTGCGAGGGAGGTTGGCCGAATCAGCGGCCGCGCATCTCGACCATGCAGGACGAGGGGAGCGAAGGACGCACCCGAACGGCTTGGGGAACAGCATCGAGCGCACAAGGGCGCCCTTGGTCGTGTTGAAGCCGGTGCGGAGGACCATGGCCGTCGCCTCGAGCTCGCCGCCGGCTTTGGCGCCGCCGAGCACGCCCGGCGACGTCTTGCGGATGCGGATGATCTTGGTGCCGTTGTAGACGACGTGCCGTGCGAGGTCGGGGTGGATCTCGCCGGCCTGCTGAGCGAGCGACGGCGCGGCGACGAGGTGCACGCCGGACGGCTCGATCGGGTACTTCGAGACGGGCACCGACTCGCCCGTCAGCATCGACTCGTTGACGATGGCGTCGCCGGAGAGGAGGAGGAGGTCGGAGGGGAACGTGTTGAGCGCGGCGTCGGACAAGTCGAGGACGTCGCCCGGGACGAGCGAGGTCGAGTCGTCGGTCACCCCTGCGAGCGCACGTCCGAGTCAGCGCGAGCCGACGAGGTACAGCATCGAGGCGACGCACATTGAGAGTCGCGAAGGACGCGCACAGGGCACGAGAAGCGCGACATCTCGCGCATGCGCTGGACGTTCTGC
>Ga0308169_10002518_pt1 | contig 18901 bp, 26 predicted proteins | sample PhyBR1_2_FD_202139 | JGI IMG/M metagenome (GOLD analysis project Ga0308169, IMG submission 202139) | Phyllosphere microbial communities from UC Gill Tract Community Farm, Albany, California, United States - DLSLSB.R1 | ecosystem: Host-associated > Plants > Phyllosphere > Unclassified | place...
TTCCCTCGTCTCTCCTCCCCTCGCTGTCAGCTCCGACGAGCCTGAAACCTCCTCTAGTCGTCAGAATACTCCCGACTTTTCGTCTCTATCGCTTGAAGACTCTACCTCCCCTCTTTCTCCGTCTCCGCCTTCGTCGCCGTCAAAACGAATTCGTCGACCTTATTCCTTCGAACTCGTTCTCAAGAAATGGTTCGACATGCCGAAATCACAAGAATGGAGATGTTTCATCCGGGACAACGAACTGATAGGTGAGAGTCGTTGTTCTGAGAATCTCGCTCGACTCGCGAAAAAGCTGATTCCATAAAATCGAATTCACAGGTATTTCTCAACGAGACACGACGTTCTACGATTTCCTTCAACCTGAGAACGTGCGCAGGCAACTCGTCGAGCAGATCTCGTCGTTCTGGTCAAATACAGTCAAAGATGGTTTCCCCTCGTCGAATTGTCAGTTTCTCCTTCTATCTCTCTCTCGCTGAGTGCTCTCCCAACTCATCTATTCTGTGTGCGCTCCACCAGATACTCTCGACGTTTACCTAACGCGGGATCAATCGAAAACGTTCATTATCGATTTCAACCCTTACTCGCCCTCGACAGATCCCCTACTCTTCACCTACCCCGAGCTCTCCACCCTTTCTACATCGTCTTCCACCCCAGTTCTGCGGATAGTCGAATCGGAAGCGGCAGGAGTGTTGCCGAGGTATTCTCACAACCGGTATCCGAAGGATGTTGTCGAATTGAGCGAAGGGCAGAGTGTAGCGGAATTCGCCAAGGTTTGGGGAGAGAAACTCAAGGATGCTACGATTGGGGATGAGGGCGAGGGAAAGACAAGCGAGGAGAAGAAGGTGGAGGAACTGGTTGGGAGATGAAACGAGCGAAATTAGAAAATACTCAGTCTTTTTGGTTGCGATCACTTACAGGTCGAGTCTTCACAGCCTCCAGACTCGAGTCGTTTCGTCTCGGATCGTCGGATGCTTTCGAGGGGTGTGAGTACGATTGGATGAATGCTCAGGCTCGTCTTAGTCTCGGATGACAGGAGTCGAATCAGAAGAAACGGTCGGTGTTTGCCGTGAGACGAGAGTTCTCTTGTTCTTCGCTCTTCACTTACGCTATTGCAGACGAATCTAGACGTCGCATTCATGGCTTAGCAACCGCTAGAAACAATGCTGAACGTGACGACCGGAAAGACCTCAGCTCGAGGCTCTGTTCTCTGCTCACAGGTAATTATGCGCAAAATGGAGGAAGACGAGGTCGACAAGATGAGATCGCAACGCTGTACCGGAGGGATCGACGCGCTACAATTGAATACATCAGAGGGGTCGAGACATTCTCACTTTGACTGCGACGATCTCGTTTTCACTCCTTCACTAAGGTTGATTCTCCCAGACCTCAATGGACAACCTCGACACATAGACGACGATCAAGCGAACGTCTCTCTTTCTGTGTGATAGTCAAACGAAGAAATATTGTCCTTGTCTGGCGAAATTTGCAGGCGAGTCGCATTTCGTTGCAACTTTATCGACTGTGGATTCTTACTAATTTCGGGATGAGAGCATTTGAGCACTCTATCATTGCTTGAAGCGGGCGCCAGAGTCGTGTGGAGGAAGCGCTTTGTCAAAGCTGAACGTCTCGCCTCTTTTTCACTCCTTCCTATTGCAGCGAATCTCGCAAAACTGCTTTGTGTCTCTCCCCTCTCAGGAGGAACCAGACCACAGTAAAGGGGTCGCATCTCGGCTGATCGGGTAAAGCTCATCGTCACAATGGCTTCGGCCCGCCATTCTCAAGACCCACAGAAACCACTCTCCACTGAGATCTCTTTTCGAAGTGCTCTAGTTTGCACCCTGCTTCCTCACTCCTCTGAAAGCTCCGCCTTGCTTTTTGCTGTGCTATCACCTTCAATCACTCAAGCACACAGCATCTCGACTCGACTACTCCTTTACTGGATCGTATTCGCTCATCACCCTTTCTCCCACTTTCGGACTTCTTTCACCTCACCTCGGTTCCACCTCGCCTCGACCTGATCGGCACACTCGAACGACACCTCGGATCCTCCTCTGTTACCTCCCTCTCGAACCAGAACTATCGACAACAACCTACTATTTCCCTTTCTTTCCCCTATCCGAACTTCGCAACATCCCAGACCAGCCTCACACATTCTTCAGCTCTCCCACTTCACTATGCCTGTCCCCTACATCACCGAGAATGCAGCAGCTCGAGGCATGGCACCTCACATCAGAAGGAGGAGTTCACTTTCCGTTAACCAGAATTCGACTGCAGCTTCTATCGCCTCCCCCTTTATCTCTCGCATGACCTACGACGCACAAACAGGAGAAATCTCTCTTCCTCCTTCACCGCCGATGTATGCATGGGACGACAAGCGATCGGAAAAGACTGGGTTGGGACTTTACGATGGAGGAAAAGCAACTCCTGCGAGTTCATGGAAATCTGGTGCGCCTAGAGGTAGAGCTTACACTCTCCCTCGACCGTGGTACTCTGCGATCGCTCTCGGTGGTGTCACCTTGACATTCATCTTCTTGTTATCTCATCTCGTCCCTTCTTCGTAAGTCAAACTTTCGTTTCGCGCTTTCCCAGCTTTCCCTCTAACCTCGTCTCTTCCTACAGCTCAAACTACCGAGCAAACACTCTCTTGCAACGGATACGAACAGCTGCTCGAAGCTCCTGCGATCCTTACTCTTCCGCCGGTACTCTCCAAGTCGATCCCAACGATGCCGACAGAAATCGATGGATCCCTTTCGACCCAACTTGCCAACCTCCCAACTTCCTCGCCAAACTCCGAGACTACGCTCTTCACCCTTCCTCGACCGTCAACCCGAACGAGTTCTCCTGGCTTCACAACAAGACGGCACTTCTGATCGGAGACAGTATTTCGAGGGAGCATGTCGAGAACTTTTGTCAATTGATGGGAGAGGAGAGTGAGGTGGTTCGACCGAATCATCGATGGGCCGCTGGACCTTCACCGATGCGAGCTCCCGTCAAGGCGCAACACACGATTGAACGACCAACTCGACTGAACGGACGAGGTTATCGAGTAGTTCGAGATGCGAGCAGACCTCGTGTTTGCTACTTGCCTCAATTCGATTTCCTCGTATGTGTTCATTCCCTATCTCAGCACGCCGGGCGAAGCGTATTGACAGAGGATCGTATCTCCGAACAGCTCGTTTCCGTTTTCCATTTCGGACTCGATCAAGAAGATTATTGGAGGGACTCTCGAATGCCTCAATACTCCTCTCCCGGAATGTTTGAACACCGTCTCGTCGACCAGATCACTCCCCTCGTTGCTCATATCCGAGCTGATGGCCGAAGATCCGCTCCCGACTACGTCGAAATCACTTCAGGAACTTGGGATCTTGCACGATGGGCAGAGCAAGACGTACTCGCTCAACGACCTACCGAACAAGCTCTTTCGCAGGATCGCTTGACTTGGTACCGATTCCGAGTTGGTCAAATGATGGACAAGGTTCGATACGCATTCCCCGAGGCAAAGGCGAAAGTTTGGAGGTCGATGCATTACCCTACCGATCAAGTTGCGGAGTATGACTACTTCATGGTGAGCTCCTTCTCTCTACTTTGAGCCTGTTGCAATCAGGTGCTAACATTCTCTCACACAACAGGACAAGATTAATCCTCGAACAAGCAATGCTTCTCGCGGCGCAACTGAACCTCCTTCCTTCTCTCACAATCGCATCCATCAACTCGACCAAGCTGTCCGCTCCCTCGTACTTCCCTCTTCGACCACCGCTTCTTCTCTCGACCCTCTACCGACAGAAGACGAAGATTCCGAAATCCCTCATCCGGAATTCCGCATCAACGAATGGGGAACCCTCCTCAAAGGTCACGAAGCTCACCAGAAAGATCGTCTACATGGAGACCCTCTTCCTGGAGGCTACCTCTGGGGAGATCTTATGCTCTTCGAACTCTTCCGAGGAGTACAACGAGCGGGAATGTTCTGAGTCTTCGGTTGAGGTTGTGCTGGTCCTGCTTTACGACTATAGAGACGTTGACCGTCGAGGAAAGCTGTACGAGGTTGCCGGAGAGGGGCAAAGGAGCGAAGAAGCGGGTTCTATTTTCATCTCCTTTTCCCTTTTTCTTCCCAATCTCGAAACCCTGAATTGTCCTTTTATAGATCATTATTTTAATCCCTTCATCATCACTTATACCCCTTGGGCCTTCTGTCTTGTAGCTACTGATCCCAATCCCTCATGTCAACATAGCATTTTGCATTCAAAGCATTGTCTCTTCCTCTCTTCTCTCCCTTCTTTCGCTCGAGCAGTAAGAGTCAAGTTCGTTCTATTGTTACATGGGTGACTACTGTCTCCGGATAAAAGGCTGATGAAATAAAGAAGTCCGACTAGATGAGAGCGAAATGCGAAAGGAGACGATAAGTTATCTTAAGAGAGCATAGATATTGGTATTTTGGATGCGAGAAGAACGAAACAGCTTCGTCATGTTGATTAAGAGGTGAAGGTGAAGGAAGGAGAGAGCCACGACTCGTACGAAGAGGATTGCTCGCGGTCTGCAGTGATCTTGAGCGCACTGTTGAAGATGAAAATCGGAGTCAGCGAAAGATGCGACAGTCAGAGCACACAACACTTCACGTACCGAATAAGAACGCGGTAAGGAGTGTTGAGAGCGACAGACTCGTTGACGTTGTTGCTGTTCGTGAAGGTCGAGACCGGAAGTTCGTAATCGGAGAAGGGTGCCGGTGAGTAGCTGACGAGATAGTCTCGAGCTGGAGCGTAGAATGGCGCAAAAATGTGACCATAGATTGGGACTGCATCGTAAGTTGCGGGAGTGGCTCGCTCGACGAGTTCTGCATTCGAACGTTTAACGAGACGGCGAGCAGGATTCGTGACTGATGGAACGGTTCCTTGATAGTCGATGTTGGCGTCAACGAGATCGACGGCGAGCTTGCGAGTTCCAGCTGTCCGTAGAGGAGAATGAGCATGACTCCGAAAGCGAAAGGAGAGCTTCAGACTGACCAGCGAGACGGAAATAGACGGTGGGAGGGTTCGAGGTGGAGTAAGTCGCAGGTCCAGTTGCGATGTCTTCTCCAGCAGCGATGAAGGGTAGCTTGGGACCGAGAGCTACATCGGTCGTGTCGAGAATGGGCATGTCGAGCATCTTGGCAGCGAGACCGAAGAAAGGAACTGCAGATACTCTCATCGAAAGTCAGTTAAACGACGGAACATAGAGGGACGAGGTACGGGTAAGACTGACTGCTGTAGCTCTCTGCGCTTGACGCTCGAGAGGTGAGCTTGACCCATCCAGAGTAGAAAGGGAACTTGTCGATATCGACTGCTGGGATGTTGGGAGGGGTGAAGACGACATCGACGGTGACCGATTCACCAGGAGCGATAGTGACGACTCGTCGAGAAAAGGCGACTCGAAGAATGGTAGCTTGGTCAAGCACTCCAGGAGTCGTCGAAGGAATGATTTGGTTTGAAGCGCCCTGCGAATCAGCGGCGAGTCAGCGATTGAAGAGTAGCGCGAAAGAAAGAAGCTAGTCTCACGTCGTTGTATGTAGTAACGCCTTGAGCATTCTGCCATGTGAGATTGTAGGTAACGGAATTGCTATCCTTGTTCGTGATCGTCATGGGTTGCGAGCGATTGAAGTTTGCGGTATCGTTGAGCTGGAAAATATTGGGCGTGATGAGGGTCTTGCGGTTGACAGCTTGATCGACTTGTACGAGACCTGAATACGTAAGGACTGGTCAGCGAGGTTCAGCTGGAAGGGGGAAATGATAAAGCGTACCTGCTCCTTGCCTGACAGCCGTAAGAAGAGTCTGACTTCCGTACTTGGTGGGAGTCTGGTTTGAGGTCGACATGAGAAGAGTCTTGACTTGTTCGGGCGACAGGTTCTCCGAGTTGCGAGCAGACAAGATGAGGGCAGTGGCTCCAGCTTCTCCAAGAAACGAGATCAGTCAAACCCCCGAGAGTCAGGACGAAGCTCAAAGGGGGCTCACCGACGAAAGGACAAGCCATACTACTGCCTCGCATGATACCGAGACCTCCAACGACAGTCGAGAGAATGTTCAGTCCAGGAGCAACGACTGAAGGAACTCCCCAAAGATCGTTCGTAGGTCCGTAGTTCGAGTACGATCTTCAGAGAAGAAGACGAGTCAGTCGCTGGATGTCATATAAAGGAATATGCGCGAACATACGAGATGACTCCTCCTGAAACGGTATCGGCGATATAAGGTACGAGAGGACCGAATGGGAACGACATGCGAGTACCACGAGAGTTCGATTGATAGTAGCTGAGAAGCTGAGCAGAGGGAGGGAGAGGGTCAGCTGACGACCTTTCATATGGAAAGATGCGAAAGATGCGAAAGAGCTCACTCTCAATCCATCTTCTCGACGAAGACTGCCGACGTTCGAGAGTCCGGTAGTGCCAACGTTGAGCTGAGGAATCGCGATTGCCCCAGCACTGTTGTAGACGAGAACGATCTTTCCTCCAGCTTTTCCGATGTTTGCGAGCTTGACGTTGAAGTCACAGGTTCCTCGTTGAACCACGACGACTCGTCTGGAAAGATCGGGAGTATTGGCAGGGAGAGCGGTACAAGCATCGTTCTTGGTACTTGGGTCAGTCGAGGTGAAGTAGACGACGTAGTCTCCAGTGTCGTTGAAGGGAGTTGGCGATTGGTAAGGAATCCCGGGTTTACCCAAAACGGGAGCATTATAGACTGGGAAGTAGGCGACGTCACTGCAAGATCACGAGAAGTCTATCAGTAGTGTCCATCGTGTGCGTGGAGCAGACGAGAGCTTACACGCTACCAACCGAAGTTCCACCGATTGTCGCAGCGGGAGAATCAGCGAAGAAGAGACCTATTTCCGTAAGCTCGTTAGCATCAATCAGCAACTCGGGGATAGAGAGATTATGGCGTACCCTCGGTTCCATCGTTACCGCTTGCGACAACAACGTGAATGCCCTTCGCGGTGAGGAATTCGATCAAAATTTGCGAAGGGGAAATGTCGAGCCATCCGATACCTCCAGCGATAGAGAGCGACATGATGTTGACGTTGTCGCTGTATCCTCGCATCATAGCTTGGACGAGCTAGCGAATCGAGAGAGAACGTAAGAAATGGTTGAACGTGCTGAGAGAATGGGAAACGAAAACGCACGACGTCCTCGCTGGTGAAGCCAGAGCAGCCAATGACTCGATAATGGCCGAGTTCAGCTTGAGGTGCGACACCTGCGATACGCTCATTGTTAAATCGAGCGTTCCGACTGAGCGATTTCAGGGAGACGAACCTGAAAGACCGTATTCGTTCGCCAGAGCACCGATGATTCCAGTCACGTGAGTGCCTATCAATAACGAGCGTCAATTAAAAGAACGACGAACTATTGAGAGAATCACGACAAACCGTGATTGGCGCAAGTCGAGTCTGGAAAGGGAATCGATGAAGTCAGCTTTGTCGAAAAAATTCATTTAGGAGAGTCGACTTACAAACATCGTTATCTGGTACAGGAGTGTTCTCTCCTGTGAAAGCGTCGCCGACGAAATCGTAACCGAAAGAAATGTGGCAGCCCTCTCCGAAACATCCACCTAAAATCGGATTGGTGTAATCGACTCCATCATCGAGAACAGCGATCTGTGAACTCTCTCGTCAACCACGACGTTACTCTGCTCCCTGGGCTGATGAAGAACGTACCTTAATTCCAGCACCCAAGATACCAGCATTGTGAAGTTTGTCGACTCCAGTTTGAACGTGGGAAGTGAAAGTATCGTTTTGATAAGCCGAAGCGGGAGGGAAGTTGGTCGCTCGTTTCGCGAGTCGAGAAGTAGGAGGTGCGAAAGAAGACGCTCCGATAGGCCCTCCAGTACCTTCGACGACAGGTCCATCAGGTCGACGAAGAATTCGAACTGGCCAAACGTTCTTTTCTCGTTTCGCTCGCACTTCGTCAGCTTGTAATCGCTCTGAAACGCTGTGAGTGAAACTCACCTTGACACCATCGATCTGCATCAGGTCTTCCGCCAAAGTTCCTTCCGGTACCGTAACACTCGCACCGTGGAAAACATCAGGTAAATCCTTGAAAGTTTGTTCGATTGTGTAAGTGATTCCATGATCCTTGATTCCCAACAACACCCGATCGAGTAGCTATAAAGTCAGATAACAAGGGAGAGTTTCAGCTCTTGCACGCGCGTTGATGTTTTGTTGCCGATGTTGAATCAATTTTTGAGAGAAGGAAGGAGAAGAGAGAGGGGGAAAAAGCAAGTATTCACCTTGACAGCGCTAAGTCCTCGCTTGGAGAGTGCAGAACTAGATCCATCCACTTCTACAATGTATCGATTGGGCACGAACAGTGAAGGATCGTTGCTAGGGACTCCATGTCGGAATGCGGTCGCGAATGTTGAAACAGATACAAACAACAATGAGGCGAACAGAGTGAACCGCGCCATCGGAGTCGGTTTGAAGGGAGGAGGTCGGAAGTCGTAAAGAGTGTGTTGAGATTGAGGAGACGAATCGAGATGAAAGAGCAAGACCTCCTCAGCTGCAGGAACTGAAGTTTGAATTTGCAACATTCCTCTCTCTCCTCCTCTCGCACTTGGCATGAAATATTCCAATCAAACCTTCTTCGCGCTCGAATCTATCGTTCCGACGTAGATCGACATACAACCACGCGAGCCGAGAAAACTGTCTTACATGAGCGTTTGCGAAAGAACAAAAAGACGATTTCGCAAAGCTTCGAGCTTCTCTTTCGTCGCATCAGAGAGCGAACGCTGCTTTATACGTTGACTCGCCGATTCATTGGTGATATTGGAATCGACACTGCTCAATGTCAAGTCAACCTCGTGGTGGATCGACAGGACCGAACTGTTCGTCTCCTCTTCTGCTGAATCCTGCAGCACCAAACTCACTCTCCTGCTGGCAAGCGAATGTGATGACTAGTGTTCCAGGTGTATGATGCTTGAAAGGTATACACAGAAGAATGGTAATCGACGAATGAGAATCTATTGAGGAATAAAATTGTCGAAATCGACGAGAGAGGGTCGAGTCGACGATCCGACGGAGTGAGCATAGGGAGGATAGCCTGCGACGAGAAGTCATTTGTAAGTGAGCGTGCTCAGCAGTGTGAGAAAGGAGCAGAAACTAACCGAGCTCTCCTGATTGTGATCGAGCATGAGGAGGTTGCATGTAATCCTGCGAACTCCTGACTACTCCACTACTCATCGCATTTGCCGAGGGGAAATCAGTAGCGAAAGTGCCGAACCCTATTCGAGACTCGGGTTGAATCTCGTAAGCCGTCGAAGGAGCAGGATCTGCTGAAAACGTTGCGAGTCTCGAGAAGTCGGAAATCGAGGGGAAAGTGTCGTCTCGGAAAGCAGGGGGAGGATGTGGAAGCTGTTGGTGACCGAGTGAAGGAGGTTGATAGGCGAATTGAGGGTAGGGCGGAGCTTGAGCGACAGGATAGGGAGGGAAAGCTTGATGAGCAGGTTGTGGGATTACGGTGAGAGGCGAGTCGAAAGGAGTGTATGGTACTTCGTTCGAGAACTGATGATGCGTAGAATTGGATGGTGGTGCAGGTGGAGGTGGTATGGGGGCTGAGGAGTGCAGCGAAGCGAAAGCGTTGTTGGGCGAAACGCTGCCTCCAGCGTTTGGCGATTTCTTCCTCGCCTGTTTCCGTTCGAGCCTTGCAGGTGGGTTACTGTGAATCGAGACTCGATCAGTAAGCGAAAGAAACGAAAGAGAGCAGGAAGACCGTACAGGATCGAACGGCTAACATCAGTTCCTTCGAGTAAAGCTTCACTCCAATCTTCTCGTCCAACTCCATGCGGGATTGAGATCGAGTTCTGCAAGCTCATGTAGGCCTTCTCTCTTAGGGTTTTGAGGCGAGGAATGAACATCGCGCAAGGAGCTCCTCCGCTTCCCGCTTGTTCGAAGATGGCCACAGCTTCGTTGATCTGACCCCAGGCGTGAGGAGCGAGAATGCTCGAAGGTGATTTGATGACAAGAGAAGATTGAGCGACTGAGGCGGCGAAAGCGTGAAAGTAGATGCTAAGAAGCGAAAAGAGTGGTCACTCGAAGGTCACGAGAGCCCTGCGAGGAGGATTTGACTTACTGCCACCATCTCGGACATAGGATTGGATCGATGTGTATCCAAGACTTTGCGACGGCGAGGAGATAGACTGCGGTTTCGAGGCTGAGTGCAGCTACTGATGCAGCGTACGGCGATTTCAGCGGTTCTTCCGGAAACTTGGTCAGAGCGTGGGCGAAAGCGGGCTTGTGCAGGTAGACTGTGAGATACGATACGAGACGTGAGCAGGAAAGGGAATCGATCCACGAATCCAGATCGAGCTTACAGAGCACTTGACTGTACATCTGCGAGCAGGGTAAGAGATAGGTCGGTCAGCGTGCTGTCATCGATATTTGGCAGTCTGAGCGGCTCACCTGATCCATCGTGTGTTGTCTCAATCGCTCAATAAGATTCGAGCTTGTCGCTGATGGTGCCGGGAGATGAGGTATAGCTTGAGGTTTGACGAGGAAAGCGTCTTCGGGCAATACTCCCGATCGCACAGACTTCGGCGCGTCTTTGACAAGATCTCGAAGCTCTTCGTCGAGATCGAGGATGGTGGCATACGAGGGCGAAACAATCGAGAAAGCTGAGTCGATTACTTTGCCCTGTCGTCGATTCCATGTGTCAGTTCAACTTTCGCATACGTTTGAGGGGTTGCGATGCACAGCTGTTGACGATCGAGAGGATGTGAAGAAACCTTACGATAAACGTCCCGAGTTTCCACTTGCAGATGTCGAAAGGTTCTGCATCGTCTGGCATCTTCGTATCGAATTGTGAGTCGTGGAGCATGTACGGCCTGCCGCTGATGAAAGCTGCACGAGGGAGAGTGATCAGCGCCGACGTCGAGTACTATTGAGATTCGACGTACCTTGCATTCGCTCGATCGTAACGAGCTCCCAGAAGATTCGTCTCCTCTTGTTCAGCTCTTGTCCGGTCAGCCCAAAGAGTGTTCCATCTCGATGTAGAGCTTGAGTCACGAGTAATCGGAGTCCAATGCCGATCAAAGGGAAGAAAGTCTCTCCTCCTTCGCGCTGTGAGTAACGAGAAGCGAATTAATCTCAGGGTTTCTATCGATAGACTATCGATAGAAGGGAGAGATAGGCTTACGAGATCGTGTTGACATAGCAAGAAGCTTCCCGAGAGCTGAATTGTCTGTGAAGTCGCGAGGGTGTTGTTCGAAAGAGCACGAGCAGCAGCCATGATGTTGTGAGAGCGGAGGAAGAAGGTCAAGGCCTGTTGATTGAACGTGACGGGAGCAGTAGGATCGAAGAGCGAGCCTAATGAGAGGACGATGTAGACTGCTGCAAGTTTCGTCGGGCCTCGATCGTTGGGTCGGAAAGCAGCTGGCCAATAGTCGTCCCAGAACTCTTCGGGTGACATTGGAGTGAACTGAAAGGCCAAGAACCGGAACTGAGGAAATCGTCAAAGCGTATTAGTCAACAAATCTTCCGAGTAGGGAACGGAAAAAAAGAGAGAACGGGACGAACGTAATTCTCAGCAAGTCGCCTCGCTTCTTCGATCGGCGGCAGCAAGCTTCGATAATGTTCAATCTCTTCCATTCCCTTCCGACTCGGACCTATCTGAATAACCGGATGACCTTCCGTCAAGGGTCGATCGTCTGGAGCGTTGGTTTCCTCTGTCGAATCATCCTCGTCCTGTAGAGACGACTTCATCAGCACCAGGCAAGCGAGCGGAACAGATGTGATATACGAGCTCACCTCGTCGACATAGTAAGCTGAGGCAGCAGAAGCTCCCAAATATCTCCCTCCTTCTTCATTGATTCTCAATGACCCAACTCCTATCACCAAGCTTTCGACAGGTTGAGGTTCCTCACTCGCATCCATCATACCTCCTCCTTCCTCTTCTTCCCCTTCGCTACCCGACTCCTCCTCTATCGGAACTTGCGCATTCGAAGCACCCTGAATCTTCTCCTCGACCTCCTTCGAGAAAGCTGTACTTCGTTTCGAGGCATGCTGCAACTTGAGTGGTGGAGGTATTCGATCTTTCGCTCCCAGCTCCTCGACTATTCCTTCCAAGTATTCGACTCGTTTCAGCAACAGCTTGAATTCGGCTTGTATTTCGATAGCTCGACCTGGCGGTTTCGAAACTCCCGTCGGACAAATCTCGGGACAGTTCCCTGTGGAGGAGATAGCAGGGAGATCAGCGCTGACTATACGTGAGAAGCGAAAGCTCGAGGAAGGGGAACTTACTTCGTTTGCAAGAAGAGCAAGGGAAGACTCGATCACATTTGAGCTTGAGGCTATCGGCGGCGATGAGACGTTGTTCGTAGTCGAGAATCGGTATGAGCGTGAAGAGAGGGAGAGGAAGCGGAGGAAGCGGATCAGCACCTCGATTCTGACCAGAATAAACTCGAGGAAAGAAGAGCTTACCGACGACATTCCTGACAGCTCAAACTCTGACGTTGACGAGGTTTCTTGCCTTCCTTCGACTATACAATTCGAGGGATCAAGATGCAAATGGAGAATTGGAGATGAGATAGCAAGCAGAGAGTGGGGTAAGGATCAGCTGTTGTGACCTCGAGAACGGGTAGGAGGAGATACAGCGAAGCTTGACATACCTTTGCACCGATAGCTGACCTCTTCCCGAGTGCTGTCGAGCTGGTTGAACGAGATTCAAATGAAACCGAGTTTGAAGCCATTCATCAAGCGAATCTTGCACCAGAGTATTGTGAGGTCGATTCGATAAGCTTTGCTTGTGCTTGTGAGTGTAGGCAGTCGAGCAGGATAAGTGATCGAAGTTTGTTACGGGCGAGCAAGAGAAAGAAAGTTTAACCAACCCATTTTTTCGGCCAAGTCCGTCGAGTGCATGAAGGGTCCGCTTCTTTTGGCAACGTCAGAGAAGCGTAGAAGCCGACGATACTTCTCCGGAGTAAACTTGATGAAGAGTAGTTGATCGACCGAGGTCGCTTCGAAGACGGAAGCTGTCTTGAAACGACGATCTCGTAGATTCGATGAAAAAGCGGCAGCCTCGTGCGAGACAAGAACGTTGATCCATCTGTTCTACCGCTGGCCTCCTCGACCGTCGTACCTCAATTGAGGAGCTCCCTCAGAAGCCGCTGTAGGCCAGTCGCGAGCGAGGCTCGAGCGGGAACGGGTACAGAAACGAGGTTTCGCAGAACTAGCGACGGTCAACTGGGGAAAGGCCAATCAAGCGCAGGCCGAGTCGCAGCACACGACTCAATGGGGAGGCTGAGGGGCAGGGAGGCCTATGTTCAGTCTGCCCCGTCGCAGGTCATCCTTGTGAAGCGAATCCTATGATTTCGAGAAACTGATTTGATGGATCTACATCTTGCCTCCTTTGTCGGAACTGTAGATACCAAGTCACGCAAGCCGAACGGAAGAGTCAGAGTGAGCACAGCAGACAGCGAATGAGGTAGTTCAGATTCAAGTCGAAGATACACAAGTTTCAGTCGAAGTTCAAGGTGAGCTTACGCCTTGGCACCGAGAAGCTTCTTGAGCTCGCCGGAGCGGTTCTTGGCTTCGAGATCGGAGGAACCTGCGAAAAGAGAGCAGAGTCAGACTCGTGAACGTTTACGAAAGAGCAAAACACAATTTATTCACCTCCGACATGTTGTCCCCCGATGAAAATATTGGGTACGGTTCGCTGGCCAGAGATCGAAGCAAGCTCGTTCTGATAGTGCAATAGGAGGCTGAATCAGCACTTCTGCGAAACAGAACGTTTACGAAAGTGGTAGACTCACCTGCCAATCTGCTCCCTCATCCATTTGATCGAGTTCGTAGAGATCAAACTCAACATCGAGGGACTTGAGGAGTTGCTTAGCATTGCGGCTATGTAGTTCGGAGATGACTGATTAGTCAGAAACAGGTTGAATTGCGTAATGAGCGGAGAAAGTGTAGAGAGAGTAGAAGCGCACCAGTATGGGCAGTAGCCTGATCAACACACAATGAATGGTCAGCACTAGCACTAGTAGAGAGGAAGAGCGAATTTGTTCTCACTCTTCGAGAAGACGACAACGTTTCCAGATGAGATCTTTTCTTGAACGGCGCTCTTGACTTTGGACATTTTAATTCGTTCTTGTGTGAGTTGAGTAGGTGGTGATAGTACGGGTTCGAGTGGGTCGAGTGTAGTGTAGGAAGGAGAGGAAGGAGAGACGTTTTCTTGAACCGATGATGCAATTGAAAAGGGGATTTTTTGATAGGTTACGATCAACGAGATGATTGGTAGGAGACAGATGACAGATAGTAACGCTAATAATCGCTTGCGAGGCGTCAAAAGCATAAATCAACGGAGAGGAAGGAAGGAAACCCCTCGCGACGATCTCAAGTCGACGACGACGCACCACATTCTCCTTCTCCTTCACTTGACTCTTCATAAGCGCAGTCATCAAGATCAAGAACACTCACGAGTGAACAGAACACGACCATTGCTTCCTCAAGCGATCTTCAACTCGGCTACCCCACACCGTCAACTCCTTCCCCTTCTCTCCTATCCCACCAAGCACTCTCTGAATACACCAAAGCCCAGATAGATCACCGCCGATAGTGGATGTCCTTGAGCCGTCAATCATCCGATTACAACTACTCTTCTTCACAATCTCCTCCTTCCTCCCTTCCGACCCAACCTCCAAGTTCTCGGTATTCGACTCAGCGTTATTCCGAGTATGAGAGACCAGAGAAAGTGTCGGTAGCGAGAGATAGGGAAACCAGGAATCAACAGAGTGAGATGGCAAGGAATTCGGGAGAACGAGGAGCGAGAGGGCAAGAGTCAACCAAGAGGGAAAGAGATCCTGCAGTAAAACAGGTGGATCAGATAGTACAGGTAAGTCTCCTACCAGCTTGCTTTCATCGAGCTGCTCGAGATATCTCCTAGCTGGCGGTTCGCGAAACTCGTCCGAGTGCGAATCCTCGCTCCTCGCTTGTATGGGTCTCGTTCTCAGATCAAGCTGACCACATTGCATCCTTCCTTCAGCACTTCTTCGGCAAGACCGTCGCCGTAATCTCACAGTCTCGGATGACCCATCTGCAACAAGGCGGAAACTCGAATGCGACCATTATCTCGGATTCGCCAGATACTCCCTCCGGTTCTACGATCTCCACCGCGCCACCACTCATGAGAAGAGGTACTTCGAGTGCTAGCGGAAGCGGGAGTGGCAAGAGACAAGGAGTGAAAACGAATAGTTGGGTACGCTCGGAACCTGTCACGATTTTCGAAAAGCTTCGAATGTTGACAAAGTCTTGTCTCCTACAGTTCAATCTAACACTACCGGAGAACGACTACTTCAAGACTGAACTCAAGACGTGGCGAACCATCTCGACCCTCCTGACCTCTCCGTCTCCTTCTTCGACCTCTTCCTCATTCCTCTCTTCTTCTCCTTCTTCGTCCCCGATTCCTTCGCTCGTCCTATCAGTCTATCTCGATGTTTCTGACCTGACCCCGAATCAAGTTCTCGTACTTTCAGATCAACGAGGACGAAGAACCCGAGTCGATCGAAACCTTGCAAATCCACGTTCTCATTCGAATCCTCGAAGTCCGTCTTCGATCCCGCGATCTAGATCAAGAGGTGGTATCTCTACACCAGGAGTCGGCAATTCATCAGTACCAACAGTGATCCTCGAACAATGGACCTTATCGTTTCAACCCACTCCATCTTCGACTTCTTCCTACGCTTCAGCATCTTCCGATTTGAACCCTTCGACTTCGTTGCCAGCAGTATACAAACACTCGATCCTTCACTTCAGGTCATTGTACACGTTGATCAAGGCATTGCCTGCTTACTCGCTGGTGAGGAAGCTGAATCGATCTTCGGCGACGACGAGGGCGGGGAGGAATGGGAATGGTCTCAAAGTTGGATGCCGGGTCGAAGTACGAGAGAACGGAGAAGAGCTCGAAGGGCGAGAAGGGGAGATCGCAGTGGAAACATCGATTGAGAATGGTGGGAACGAGGATGGGAGAACAACGGAAACGATCAGATTTCCTGGAATCGAAACTCCTCTAGGGTACGTTCTCACTCTTGTAATCTAGTATCTGCGGTTGAGCGAGAACTGACTCGTTCGAGAACAGGGCTTTACACTTCACGGGGACTTATCGACTCAATACGGATTTCGGAGTCGAGGATATCGAGACTCTGTTGAGTTCTCGGTTCATCGACGAAGATTTCTTCAGGCCTACTGTCAACACCGCTAGGTATCGAGAGAAGGAAGATGCTGGAAGAGTGAGTCTCTTTGAACGTTCTTCGCATGAAGAGCACTCGGCTGATTCATTTCAATTTCTGTTCAGCCTGGATCCTTACCTATCTCAGCTCGAGCCGGACCAACCACTACAGTACCTCGACTGGGAACTTCACCAAGTCATCAATCACCTCCAATCACCGGTTTAGGACCTCTTCCTTCGTACGGATCTCTTTCATCTCGACATCAATACGCTCCTGTACCTGCATCTCAACCTCCTCCGCCATTACCATCAACGAACTCTCGTCCTGGTCCCTCGCCTCTTCCCGCTCCTGTTCCCCTTCATCCTCCACCTCTCGACGCTGGTACCCGCCGCGAATCGATCGACGAAGCGCAAAGTCCAGCTATTTCCTCTTCATCTCGACTCTCGACTTACGGCACTTCCGTACCCTCTCGAAGTGGTGTCGTCGAGCCAGCTTTCATCTCGCTGTCTCGGGCTCGAAGCGGAACCAACATCGCTGGTATCCATCGGGTCACTCCGTCACCTTCTTCGCAAGGCGGAACAAGTGGTATCATTCGTCGGACATCACTCTCGGGTGGTGGAGTAGCGGTCAGCAGCTCTCCTTCTTCGGGCTCACCGATCTTTCGACCTGGTTCGTACCTCTCGAATCCCTCAGGAGGAGGATTCGGAGCCGGATCTTCTTCCCCTTCGTTCGGTCCGCCCTCTCGTCAGCAGCCATCTTCCCACTTCCCTCCCAACGCAACCTCGACTTCGCAGCTCACTTTCGGGAATCGAGTATCACCGCTTTCACCTCCAACGATTCCATCCGGACCATCAAACCTCGGAGCTACAGCACCTGCTCGGCCCATTCCATTACCTTCCTCGTCTCCGTCTGCGGCTGCAGTGAGAGGATACTCTTATACTTCGACGGGTGGAGTCGGGTCAGGCAGTTTCTCGAGGAGTTACAGTTACGGTCGAGGATCTTCTGGAAGTGGAGAAGGAGGAGGTGGAGAACCGCTCGTTCGAAGAGCTTCCTCGCGATTATCATTCGGTGCGGGAAGTACCAGTATTCCTCGATCAACAGCTGGGTCGAGAACGTTCGCACCACAGGAGGAAGAGAAGCGATTCATCAACGAAGGGAAACCACCGCAAGATGCTGGAGATATCAACGATTTCCTCAAGTTCTTGGATGAGAAGCCTGATCTGAGTGGATTGGGGAATTCTCGATTGGGAGGAGGAATAGGGAACTCGACGGTCTTGAGAAAGAAGGATGTCGATGAACAACTCAAAGCGTTGAGAGGTAGTGTGATGGGGTTCGGAACAGGAGATAGCCCCAGCCCTCCCATGCCAGCTTTCGCTGTCTCGGGATCTTCAGGAGGAGGAGGATCAGCGAGTCCTCGAGCAGGTTTCGGTGGCATTTCGAACTTGCGAAGACAGACGAGTCGATTATCAATCGAGGAGGAACCTGCCGAATACGCTGCCGCGATGGGTCGTACTTCGCCTTCGAAAGGTCGACGATCTCCGAGCGAAGCAGGCCAATCTTCAGACAACGGTCTCACTCCTCGTCAACCCTATCGTCAACTTCGACCAGATATCGTTTCTCCGCCTCTCTCCACTACTTCTGCGACTTCGACCGTTCGACAACCCCCTCATCACCTACCCCTTCGAAGCGATTCCCCGATGCGATTAGGCATCGAACCTCGATTATACCCTCTTCCCAACTCTTCCGCAACTTCTCCTCTCGCCTCTCCTGCAGTACTTCCACCTTTCGCCTCTGTCTACCCTCCTCTCCCTTACCCACCTTCGAAAGCGAAAGGGTCGACAACGACTTCGACTCATACCGAACCAATCGCTTTCTCGCCCTACATTTCTCGAGCAGCGAGATTGGCCCAGCAGGATCGTGAGATGGGCGAAAGTGAGAGGAACTCGGCTGCCGCTAGTGTGACGAGCTTTAGCACGCAAGGCGATGGAGAAGGAGAGGGAAGTAGTAGTTATCGAGGAGAGGAAGAAGCAGTGGGGCGACTCGAGCTCGACGGTGAAGAGTCGGAAGGAGAGAGTAGCTCAGGACGAGGGAGGAGATGGCCGTCGGTAACGAGAGAGGTGGACGAGGAGGAGATCTCACTCTCTCACGGTAGTCGAGATGCGACACCCGCTGCAGCGATTCGCCTCGGCTCGGAATCGACTCCTTATCGCCGGACAGCTGTGGGATACTTTGCGACGAGGAGTCATAGTAGGGGAGCAAGGAGGAGCAGTCCTCCTGATGCATTCTTAGGTTAGGAAATCGTTTTCTTTTTTGTACCTTGTTGGCTTGCATTCTTGATTCATTCAGATCGTTTCTCGCACGACCTTCAAGCAACGAGAGCTCCTGTTCGAACGTTGAGATGGAAAGAGAGAGAGTAACAAAACAATCTCTTCTCTATATCCGATATTCGAACTTTGACTCCCATCCCCCCGATCTTGTTCAGTACTAGCTCACTAAGGATCTCATGATGTCGGTCAGAGATGAAAAGAGAGCGAAGAATGTGTGGACTCACTCTGCCGCTGCATCTATTTGTCGATTGAGAGGATAGAGTTGACGAATGAGAATCTCGACCGAAGGGATCGATGGTAGGTCGTAAACTGCTTTCGCCGCTTCTAGTCCCAGCAATCCTCCTCCAACGACCGCCGCTCGAGTCACTCCGTCACGTTCAGCGTAGGCGATGATCGATTCGAGGT
>Ga0308169_10002519_pt1 | contig 18890 bp, 19 predicted proteins | sample PhyBR1_2_FD_202139 | JGI IMG/M metagenome (GOLD analysis project Ga0308169, IMG submission 202139) | Phyllosphere microbial communities from UC Gill Tract Community Farm, Albany, California, United States - DLSLSB.R1 | ecosystem: Host-associated > Plants > Phyllosphere > Unclassified | place...
GCCGCTCCAGCACTCATGCAAGCACGCCGAGACGACGTGCGACCGCAGGAGCTGACTCTTCGTCGTGCGCGCGCAGCAACATCCCCTCGGCGCTCGGCACCCTTGGCCTCGTGCCGGGGCTCATCATCCTCATTCTGTTCGCCGGCCTGACTGGCTGGACCGACATCGTCATTGGGCAGTTTAAGCTGAACCACCCGCAAGTCTGTGCGTCGACTTCCTCGTCTCCCCGAACGAGCCCGCGCCGACGCTGACTTCCCGCACCGCACAGACTCGCTCGCCGACTGCGGCAAGCTCATGTACGGCCCGATCGGCGGCATCGTCTTCGGCTTCGCTACCTGGATGTGTGCGTCGTCTTTTTCTAGTGCAAAGAGCGCAGGACGTCGAGCCGTTCGACAACGAGCGCGAACGAGCTGACGCTCGACTCGCCCATCGCAGACATGGCCATGGTGACGGGCTCGGCCTTCATCGGCATCTCGACGGCGTTCAACGCCATCACGCTGCACGGCGCATGCACGGCCATCTTCGTCATGGTCGCCGCCGTCGTCACCTACCCGCTCGCGTCCCTGCCCAAGATCGAGTCGCTCAAGGTCCTCGGCTGGATCGCCCTCGTCAGCATCGTCTCGGCCGTCATGATCGTCGTCATCTCGGTCGCCGTCGGCGACCGCCCGGCGCTCGCGCCGCAGGACGGGCCCTTCACGCCCGAGATCAAGGCGTTCGGCGACCCGACCTTCGCCCAGGCCATGAACGCCGTCGCCAATCTGCTCCTCGCCTTCGCCGGCACGCCGGCGTACCTTCCTGTCGCGTGCGAGATGAAGAAGCCGAGCGACTTCCGCAAGGCCGTCGTCTTCAGCCGTGCGTCCTCCTCTCACTCTTTCTTCTTCCTCGAGATGCCTCCTCTCCGAGCCTTACTGACGCCTCTACCACCGCAGAGACCGTCATGACGGCCTTCTACATCGTCGTCGGTGTCGTCTTGTACATGTACGCCAACCCGTACATCGCTTCGCCCGCGCTCGGCACGGCCGGCGTCCTCGTCAAGCGCATCTCATACGGCATCGCGCTGCCCGGACTCTTCTTCACGGCCATCATCTACAACCACCTCGCCGCCAAGTTCATCTTTGTCCGGGTCCTGCGCGGCTCGTACCACCTGAACCACCCGACGGCCAAGCACTGGGCCGTGTGGCTCTCGTGCACGGGCGCGTGCTTGCTCTTCTCGTACGTCGTCGCCGAGGCGATCCCGGTCTTCAGCGGCCTTGTCGGCCTCGTGTCGGCCCTGTTCGGCACCATGATGGCGCTGCACGCCGAGGTGCGTCGCGCTCTCCTCGCCGCTCAGACCCCCTCCCCCTTCTCCCCCCCCCCTCTCGCCTTCTCCCTCGCACTCTCCTACCCCTACCTTCTTCTGCTTCTACCTCTCACTGTGCATATCGCTGACGCTCGCCTCGATGCTCGCTCTCACAGGCTCTCATGTACCTGTACGACACCTGGGCCGTCTTCAAGGTCAAGGAGCGCCGCACGCCCCTCATGTGGTCCGGCATCTTCTTCAACGTCGCCATCCTCGTCATCGCGACGGTCGTCATGGGCGGCGGCACGTACGGCAGTGTGTGCGTCTCTCCGTCCTCTTGCGCTCGCGCCTCGTCCCCTCGCTCCCTGGTCCCGCTCTCTTCTCGCCTTCCTCGCTCGCCGCACGTACTGATCCGGCTTCTCGCTCGCAGGCTCAACATCCGCGACGACTACTCGACGAACGGTGGCCGGCCCTGGTCGTGCGCCGACAACTCGGGCTCGTCGTAAGCGCGACGCTCGACGACGTCGCTCTCGTAGGAGGAGCTGTAGAGCAGTGCGAGGTAGATTTAGAAGGAGCTGTACATCGTCGTAGAACTGCATCATGCATCGAGCATTCTTACTTCTCTCTCTCTGGCTCTGGACTCGAGAGTGCGCTCAGGCCGCGGCGTCGCAGAGTTCCCCGAGCCACGCTCTCGAAGGGCTCGTCGACCGAGGCTCGTGAGGGTGAAGAACCAGCTAAATTGCGAGGAGAAGTACGACGTGCAGCTACAGCTCCAGCTAGTCCTGCTCCGCCGCCTCGCCGAGTAGCTCGGCGAGAGGCTCCCTTAGGGGCTCGAGCCCCTCGAGCGACGTCGCCCATCTCGCCCAGAACCGATCGAGGTCCTCGCCGTGCTCGATGCGGCACTGACGAGCTGCGAGGAAGAGGTAGCCAAGCGCGCGAGCCCGCCCGTCGTCGCCGCCGGCCTTGAGCGAGGCGCGAGTGTATCAGAGCGACACGCGGACGACGGCCTCGGCGCCGCACAGCGGCGCCGGATCGAGGTGCCAATGGATGGCGCGAAGAACTTGGCGGTCATCGGCCGAGTGCTCGCGACTCGCAACTAGTACTGGTGCTTGGTGTGCTGCTCGGCGAGCTCGCGGAGGACGGTCGAGGCGTTGGGGCTGGGCCGTGGAGCGGTCCTGGCGGTCGCCTGCGGCTTGTGGGTACGATTCGTACCCGTGAGCGACAGCTTGTCGGTGCTCGTAGCGAGGTCGTCGTCGCCGGGCTTCATCGGGTCGAGGCGGGGTCGAGGAGGGGAGGGAGAGGGTGTGGCTCCTGAGGAGCGTGTCGGGGCGGTTGACGTGCTTGTTGCAGGCTGGAGAGCAGTCGGAAGCTCTGGCTCGAGCTCTCGTAGCGGGAGTGATGAGGACCAGAGGACCCCCGCCGCGTCGCTCCTCGTCGGCGGAGCTCTGGTTCTCCTCCTTCCCCGTCTCCCGGCTAAGACGAGCTCCCGGCTGCTCGGACGCTGCGTACTTCTCGTTTGTCGGCCTGCCACCGCCGACGCCGCCCCCGCCACCTCTCGCCGGTCTTCAGCTCCCCGCCCTCCTCCTCATCTCATCACCCTAGCCCCGTCTCGTCGCTCTCGCCCGCCCGCCAGCCATGGCCGACTACTGGGTCTCGCGCGACAAGTACTTTTGCAAGTACTGTAAGATCTACATCGCCGACGACAAGCCTGTGCGTTCCCCTCCTCCTCCTCCTCCTCCTCCTCCTCCTCCTTCTCCCTCTTCCCCGCCACAGAGCTGACCCGCCGCACCCGCTCGCAGTCCCGCATCCACCACGAGACGGGCTTCCGGCACAAGGGCAACTATGAGCGGTACATCCGCGAGGTGTACCGCAAGGGCATGACGGACAAGAAGGACCGCGCCGAGGAGGCGAGGGAGCTCGCGAGGGTCGAGGCGGTGCGTCCCCTCTCTCCCTCTCTCCGCGCCCGTGCCTGCATTACGCTGATGAAGTACCCTCCCGCAGGCCGCCGCCGCCGCCATGGGCCTCCCGCCACCCGACGCGCCCTCCTCGTCGGCCTCGTCGTCCAAGCCCAAAGCCACCGCCTCCGCCTCGACGTCGAGCACCTCCGCGCCCGACCCGTTCGCCAACTACTCGACGGCGGCGCAGCTCGGGTACCGCGACGAGGCGGCCGAGCGCGCGGCGGCCGAGGCGCTCGAGCGCGAGGAGGAGGCCGAGCTGCGCAAGAGCGAGGGGACGATCGGGCAGTGGCAGAAGGTGGCCAAGCCCGTCGTGCGGCTGCCGCCGGCGCCGCTTGCGGGTGCGGCGGTGGGCAAGGGAAAGGGCCGAGCCGAGGAGGGGTTCGTCGGCGGCGCACTGCTCGGGGGCGCGGCGGCGGCGGCGGCGGCGGCCGACGGCATCAAGCACGAGGACGCCGACGTCAAGCCAGACCTCGACCTCGACGTCAAGCCTGCGCCTCTCGCCGGCGCCGACGACGCCGAGGACGACCCGGCCGCACCGGCGACCAAGAAGCGCCGCGCGTTCCTCGCCGAGAAGTCGGCCTTCCCGGACGACGACGCCCTGTCCGACTCCGACGGCCTGCCCGCCCTCGCGCCGATCAAGCTCAAGAAGCGGCGCCTGACGGTCAAGGAGCAGGCGGCCGAGGCTGCGGCGCGCGAGGCGGCCGAGCGCGAGGTCGCCGAGCGCGAGGAGCGCCGGCGCGCGCGGGACAGGGAGGGGGCGAAGGTCGGGCAGTGGGAGAGCGTCGAGGCGGGCGCGGAGGGCGAGGAGGTGCCGCTCGAGTTTGAGCCGGCGGCGCCGGTGGAGGGAGCGCAGGAGGGCGAGGAGCAGGTCGGCGCGACGGCGCAGAAGGAGGAGGACAAGCCCAAGGTGGCGTCAAGCGCGTTCAAGAAGCGCAAGATGCCCGGCGCGGCGGCGAGGAGGAAGTAGAGCTGCAGCAGGCGTGCAACGAGACGTCGAGCTGGTTGCGCAGAGTGTGCTGAGGGAGCGAGAGACGAGCAGGCGAGGACGAGAAGCGCCGAGAGAAGGCTTGCTCGCGGACCTCTCGCTCACAAAGGCTCGTTGCTGCTCAGCTGTCTACTCGAAACAACACGATGCTGGTCTAGCGGCTCTACGGCCCACGCCCCCTCAGTCTCGGGCCTTCTCGCCTTCTGCGCCGTCGACGACCTGCTGCGCCTCGTCCTCGCCCGCGCCCTCGCCCTCCTGCGGCTCGAGGGCACCGAGCGCGCCGAGCATGCTGTCGAGGTTGCTCAAGAGGCCGTCGAGGCGGCCCTCGAGGTCTTCTGCGGCGCCCTCTGCGTCGTCGAGTTTGGCGAGGAGCTGGGCGAGGGCCTCGTCGCTGAGGTCGTCGGGCGGTGCGGCGTCCGGGTCGGCGTTGATGAGCGGGGACGAGCCGAGGATCGAGGTGGCCGAGGCAGAGGTGGACGAGAGGGTGGCGAGGAGCGAGGCGAGGTGAGGAGGGATGGTGGTGTCGGAGGTGGGGGAGGACGAGGTCGACGAGGCGTCTGGTCGAGGTGCGGGTTGGCTCGATGCGGTCGCAGGTGTCGCTTGTTGTTGTGGTACGGGCGCAGGTGCTTGCCCGTTGGGTTGGCGAGGCTGGGCGAGGGATTGATTGAGGAAGTCGAGGTCCGAGAGGGAGGAGCTCACTGCGAGAGGGGGGCGCAAGTCAGCTTGGCGGGGAGGGCGCGTGTGGAGAGCATGGCGCACTAGTGAGGCTGTCCTAATCGTGCAAGCTGGCTGGAGAGCGAGAGGGCGGGGCTCGCTCCTCGTCCATCCGCCGCCTCATCTCTCTCGCGCCGACCACACCCTCACACGCCGCCATGGACCCGTTCAGCCTCCCGCAGCCATCCACAGCGGCCACGGGAGCACCCCTGGACCAGCCCTCGCCAACCAAGCGGCGCAAGGTGTCCCCGCTCCCCCCACCGCCGCTCGACGCGACCCTCTCGACCTCGAGCCTGCTCGCGTTCGCTCTCCCGCCGAGCTCGGCACCACCACACCCACCGCAGCCACCGTTGGCGCGTGTCCCCGCCCCCGTCGCCCTCATCGCCCTCGCCGTCTCGCTCCGCACCTCCGCTCAAGCCCTCCTCGCCTCGCTCGCCAAACGGCCCTCGTCCACCTCGACCACCTCGCAGCACCGCTACGCCCAGGCCTGGGCAGACTACTCGCGCACCGCCACCGCCTCGATCATCGCCCTCCGCGCCGCCGTCCACCTCACCGCCTCGGCGAGCGACTATGCCGGCGGCCGCCTCGAGCTGCGCGCGTGCGCCATGCTCGCACAGGCCCTCGTCGACCTGTACGACGGCTCTGGCAGCGAACACGTCGTCGCACCCGAGGCAGACCGCGTCCTGAGCCGCGCAGTGCGTCCTGTTCCTCCCCGCCTCTCTCTCTTTCGGTGCCGTCCTCGTCCCCGACTGACTCGTCCTCTCCTCGCCCTGCAGATCGCCATCTCGCAGAGCGTGCGTCTCGTCCCAACTATCCCTCACACTCGACCTGAGCCCGGGCTGACCCTTGCACCCCTCGCTCGCAGCACCCCTCGCTCGCACCCTACTCGCCCGCCCTCTCGCTCCTCCACCTGCGCCTCTCGCTCTTTTCGCACAAGCCCCTCAAGTACATCCGCACAACCTTGCGCCGCCTCGTCCAGTCGCTCCCGCCCCTCTCGCCCGCCGGTCGCCCCTCGTCGGCATCCTCGTCGCCGGCGCACCCTCAGCCGGGCTCTCGCGCGCCGCCCGCCGCCTCGGCGGCCACCGCCGCCGCGACCTACGCCGCGCACGCTTTGACGGCCTCGATCCCGGGCGCGACGACCCTCGAGGCCCTCTCGGCGTGGGACACGGTCCGCGAGCTCGCGCACGCCCGCGGCGACGACGAGGTGCGCGTCGTCGCGGCGCTCGCCGGCGCGCGGCTCGCACTCGAGGCCGAGGACTATGCGCGGTGCGGCGCGCTGCTCGACGAGCTGCGGCGGGCGCTTGACGGCGAGGCGCAGGCGCCGGCGCAGGGCGCGAGCGCGCACGAGCCGCCGAGGCTGAGGAGGCCGCGTCTGCTCGACGTCCAGTACCGCCTCGTCGCGTGCCTGTACCAGTTCCAGGTCGGCGACGCCAAGCTCGCCAAGGAGACGCTCAAGCAGGCGCACGCGCTCCTCGATGCGGTGCCGGCGGCGGGAGCGGGTCTGGGCGGCGGAGAGGGAGCCGAGGGCGGAGAAGTGACGGTGCGTCGCAGCTCTCTCTCGATCTCACAGTTCTGTGCGTGCTCTAGTTGAGCGTGTGCTGATGAATCCTTGGTGCCGTCCGACGCGCAGGTCGTCGTCAACGCTGCGCCGGGCTCCTTCGACTCGGCGGCCTCGCTCAAGTTCCAGGTCCCGTCGCAGGCGACGCTGTACCCGTTCGCGTTCCTCGCCTCGGCAGTGCGTCTTCTCTTCTCTCACAGTCACCCTCGGCGCTGCACGTCGTGCAGAGCGAGCGCTGATGCTTCTAGACGACCCCGTCGCGCAGGCCATCCACCTCGACCCGCAGGGCAAGACGCCGCGCGCGCAGCTGTTCGGCGAGGAGGGCGTGCGCATCACGGAGCAGAGGCTCAACGGGCGCGAAGGTGCGTCCATCTCGCTCTCGTCGGCCTCCTCCCCTCGTCGAGTCGAGCCTGACCTTTTCCTCCTCTCGTCCTCCCTCCTCATCTCGCCTCGCTCTCTCTCTCCGCTCGCCTTGTCCACCAACTCATACAGTCGCGCTCCCCGTCCCCTCCCTCAGCTCGATCTCGACCTCGCTCGCGCGCGCCGCCGCCCTCCAGTCCCGCCTTTACCTCCTGCTCTCGTCCCTCTCGTCCCTCCGCTCCGAGTACCCCGCCGCACAGGCTCACCTCGGGCGCGCGCTCCACATCGCGAGCGCGTATGCGCCGCACGAGCTCGGCGTTGGCGGCGACGGCGGCGGCGCAAAGTGGGCCGACGAGGTCCAGCTCCGCGCGGCGCTCGGCTGGGCGCTCATGCGCTGCGCGAGGGCCGCGCGCGACGGCGCCGACGAGCGCGAGGCCGAGCGCGCGCTCGAGGCCGTGCTCGACGCTGCGGCGAGCCCGGGCGCGAGCAGCGCGAGCCCGCAGACGGCGCACCTCGTCACAGTCGCGCGGCTCAGCCTCGTCCTCCTGCGCATGTCAGCGCCGCCGGGCACGCTTGCGCCGACGCAGGTCACATCCACCGACGCCCTCGTGCGCGCGCTCGCCGCCTCGTCGGCGTCGGCGTCGTCGAGCGCCTCGGGCAACTCGGCCTCGGCCTCGTCGCACGCGCGCCTCGCCGCCGCGCTCGCGACAGCGCTCACGGCGCGCAGCATCACGGCGAGCAAGGCGGCGCTGAGCCAGGCGCTGTCGCTCACGAACCAGATGGGCGCGACGCACGCGCGCGCGGGCGTGCTCGCGCTGCTCGGGAACGTCTTCTTGTGGACGAGGGAGGGCGAGGTGCGTCGCCCCTTTCCTCTCTCTCCTCCTGTTCTCGTCCTCGCTCGTCTGCTCTCTTCACCATCGCCGACCGCGCTCAGTGCAAGAGCACCTCACTGACCCACTCGCCCTTCCCCACTTCCCTTCCCCGCACCCCGCACGGACCTCCTGTTTCTCCTCGCCCCACCTCTCTCCCTCTTCCACCCGCTCGCAGGCCCAGCGCATGCTCTCGTCGGCGCTCCGCCTCGCATCGTCGTTCGGCTCGCCCGCGACGCGCACGGTCGACGGCGTGCCGGTCGGGCATGCTCGACTGAGCCTGTGGCTCGGGCAGCGCTTGGCGGGTGCGTCCCTCTTCCTCTCTCCCTTCTCTCACCTCCTCTCGCTCTCTTCCTCTCTATGTTCTGCCTCGAGCTCGAGCCCGTGCTGACCACCTTGGCCTCGCCCTCTCGCCCGCAGACACGTACCGCGCCAACCCGCAGAGCTCGCCCGAGCTCGTCGCGACGCAGGAGCGCGCCAACGCCGCGTGCCGCGCCATGGTTGTGCGCGAAGCGCTCGAGGCACAGCAGGAGGACGAGCAGGGAGCGAGCGGCGCAGCGAGGGACGTCGAGATGCGCGAGGCGTGAGCGGGCTTGCGTCGAGACGAGGCGAGGAGGGCGCGCGGAATATGCTTGTTGAGATTGTGAATACAGACGACAGGGTCCGACAAGTTTGCGCATGAGCGCGAGAGAGCTATGTGCGAGAGGAAAGAGTCTACGGCCGCAAGAGAGAGAAGAGAGCCGGTTCTACCTCCCCGCCGTCAGGCTCAGCGTCACCTTGCCCTTCCTCCCTCCGCCGCCCTTGCCCTTCTTGCCCTGCCCGCCGCCCTCGCTCACGTTGACGTTACGCGCCGGCGTGCCCGCGCTCGCCGGCGAGGGCGTCCCTCCTCCCGCCGCGCGCTGCCGCCCGAGCCGCTCCTCGAACTCGCCCCACCGGTCGTCGAACGCGTCGTCCCAGCTGCTGCTCGCCGCTCCTCCTCCTCCGCCACCGCTGCCCTGCCACGACGGGCGCGAGCTCGCGTGCAGCGCCGACGCAAAGCTCGGGCGGCTGCGCCCGCCGCCGGCGTCCTCGTCGCCCGAGGTCGGCGCGGCGGCCTGAGCGCCTCGCGCGGCCGACGGCGGCGCCGGGAACGCGTGCACGTTGTCCCAGCTCGACGAGTGCGCGGCGGCAAAGCCCCACGGCAGGCCGTCGCTGCCGGGTGCGCCGTACGCGCCGAACGACTCGGCGAACTGCGGCAGCTGCTCGCGCGCTTTTTCCTCGGCGCGCACCTTTGCGCGGTCCTCCTTGCGCGCCTTGTCGCGGCGCTTGGTGCGGCGCTGCTTGAGCGCCGTTTGGAACGGCTCCATGGCGCGGCGCGACACGAGGTGCGCGAGGTCGGCCTCGACAAAGACGACGTCGCTCGAGAGGGGCAGGTGCGCGAGCCACTTGCACCGGCGGCGCAGCTCGGCGTTCATGCTGCCCTCGTCGGCGCCCTCGATCGGGACGACGAGCTCGTCCGGCATGGCCTGGTACGTGCCGTAGTGCGACTTGAGGATGCGGATGTCGAGCGGCTGGAGGAAGATGGGCTGGCCCGACGCCGCCTGGTAGAAGTAGTAGGCCGGGTCGTCCGACTCGGCCGGCGGCGGGAGCACGTTGCGCCGCTGGTACGGCGACTTGCGCGGCGGCGAGAGCGGCGCGACCGGCGGGGCGAGGCTCGAAGTCGAGGTGGTCGCGCCGCCGCCGCCGCCGGGCACGAACGGCGTCGCCGTCGACGACAAGGCGGCGAGCCCGGGCCCGCTGCTGCAACCGCCGCGCGAGTGCAGGAAGTCGAGCGGGATCGGGTCGTGCACGACGGGGACAGGCGGCGCCGGCGCGTGCACGGACCTCGGCTCGGGCTCGCCGTCGAGCTCGCTCGCGCTCGTGTCGGTGACGGGCGGGAGCTGGTGCTCGCTCGAGCCGGCCGCGTGCCGCTCGACGACGGCCTGCAGCTCGCGGAGCGTCTTCTTGCGCGCCGTCATGACGCTCGTCGTCTTGAGAAGGTCGCACTTGGCGAGCTGCTCGTCGACGCGCCGCAGCGCGTCCTCGACGAAGACGACACCGAGCTCGTCGTCGCCGGCGCCTGGACCGCCTCGGGCGCGCAGGCGGCGCAGGCCCGCCAGCTCACGCTCAAGCTCGCCGCGCTGCGAGACGAGCTCGTCGTGGATGTAGTCGGGCGCGCCGAGCATGAACTTGGCGTAGGCGAGGGCGTCGGGCGTGAACTGCCACGGCGCGCGGAGGGGCGGGACGGCCTCGGACGGCCAGGACGGGGAACGAGGGAGGGCGAGCGTCGTGATCTGCGGCCGGCGGATGAGGCGCATGCGGAGCGTCTCGCGCTGTGGCGGTGCGGCCGCGCTGGACGAGGGATGCGAGTCGAGTCGAGAGAGCTCGAGGGCGCGGGCGAGGTCGGCGTCGATGTGCTCGGCGGGGGGAAGGCTGGGAGGGACGGCGGACGGCGGGGAAGAGGGGCGAGCCGAGCTGTTTGCCGGGTCGAACCACTTGACCGACTTGAGGTCCTTGGCGTGGATAAAGCTGTTGCGCAGGCGAGTCAGCTCGGGTTCTCGTGCTGGGGAAGGAGGATGAGAGGAGACGTACTCGTGGCAGACGGGGCACTTGCGGGACTTGGTGCCCGGGTCGGCGAGCGCGAGGTAGTGCAGCACGCACGGGTAGCAGAAGACGTGCCCGCACTTTGTCTGCGCGCGGAGAGTTATAGGTGAGCGACCGGGACAGAGCGAGCCCCGAAGGCGAGAAGAGCGAGCGGCGGAGGAAGGGGAACGCACCATGCGTGCTGCGGTCGGCTCGCTGAGGCAAATCGGGCAAGCGGGCCTGCCGCCCTCGCCGGCCTGGTCGAGCTTGGCGGTCGCGACGGCGTTGAGTGCGCCGCCGCCGGTCGGGAGGATGACCTGGAGGATGTCGGCCCACTCGAGGTGGATGTCGGGGTCGGCAAAGTGGGCCGTGTAGTCCTTGTCGGGCGCGACGACGAAGCGGAACTGGTGGACGAAGCGTGCGCGCGTGTAGGCCGCCGTGCCGTGCGCTGCGCCCGAGTGAGACGCCCGGCGAGTCGAGCGGCGAGGGAGGTGGGTCGGAGGTGGAGGTGGCGCTCGAGGCGGCAGCGTGAAGCCGAGGAGCTGCAGGAGGACCATACTCGAGTCAGTATGAGCTCACTACAGCTGCCCATGCGCCCTCGGCGGCCCTGCATGCTCCAGCGAGAGCGAGTGGCGCCTCGTCGACTCGCTCATCCCGAGCCGACCTCGCGCATCGTGGCACCACTCCAGGATTGAGTGAGAGGGGCACGCACATGGCTGACATCCTGCTGCTCGCGCTGGCGGTTGCCCCTGCGGCCCTGGGCGGGTTGCTGAACCGAGGCGGCCGGCTTGATGGGCGAGGCGTCGAGCGGCATCCTCGTCTCGTCTGGAGCGCGCGAGGGCGGGGCTTGAGGTGGGCGAGAGGTTGTCGAATCGACAGGCAAGCAGAATGACCCGGCCAGAGACAGTCAAGTCCCCAGCGACGAGTTGTCGAGGGCATCGAGCCGTCCCCTCGAGCCCAGCTAACCAAAGCCGGCGCCGCTTTGTAATAAAGATTAGCTTTTTGGCAGCCTCGCATTACGATTCGGATCTCGCCCGACTCGTGCTCGCTCGGTCCTCGAACCCGCTCTGCGAATGACAGCACAACAACGACGACAAAGACTAAGCACACTTCTACATGACGACGCACTTCTCCTCCTTCTTGCGCCCCTCTGCCGACCCTGCGCCGCGCCGGCTCAGCTTCCTCCCCGACCCCTCCGCTCCTCCTCGGCGCGGCGGTGGCGGCGCACCCGCCTCCTCGCCGTGCGCCCGTCCTGCGGGCGGCGACGAGTGTGCGAGAGGGGCGAGAGGCGCCGCGGCGGGCGAAGGCGGGCGAGCGGCGGTGCGCGCGGCGTCCTCGGCTCGGGACCGCTCGACGAGGCGGCGCTCGTGGGCGTCCTCCTCCGCTTGAAGCTGCTGCGCGAGGGCGATACTGCGAGACAGAGTGAAAGAGTCAGTGCTGTGCTGCGCCCTTGAAGCGCCAAAGGGAGGGAGAGAGAGACGCACTCGGCTGCATCGTGCGCTCCCTCCTCAGGCTCGACCCGCTCGTCCCTGCTGGCCCTTCCGCCGCCGCTCCCGCCCGATCCGACCCAGTCCCCTCCCCTCACGCTGCTCCTCCTGAGCGCCGCATCGAAGAACGCGCACTCGGCGCCGTCGACGTCTTCGAGGGACTCCCACACGACGCCCTCCTCGCGCGCGAACGCTGCATCGGTCACGAGCGTGAAGAGCTCGGGGCCGGTGCCGGCGGCGACCGTCGAGATGGTGGAAGGGAGAGTCGGGCGGCGGTAGAGGACCGAGAGGTGCGAGTTGCGGAAGAGAGCGGCGAGGCCGGAAGGAGGGAGGAGGGAGGGGGAGGTGCAGAGGGCCGATAGGCCGGGGTAGGTGAGTTGTGTCGAGGTGGTTGAGAGGAATGTGTTGATGAGGTAGGCTGCGAGCGGCAGGCGGATCAGCGCTGCGGAATCAGAGAGCGCACGCGAGATAATGTCAAGGACGCGCACGCACCTCGTCGAACCTTGCGCGCCTGCTCCTCGGTCCATCCGCTCCTCAGCTCCGCCTCCTTGATCATCTCGTCGTCGCTCAGCTCCTCCTCGCGCACGTCGAGCCGTCCCGCCCCACCCGCCACCTCTGCGCCCTCGACGACGCGCTCGAGCGCCGTGTCGTAGTCCTGGCAGCCGTCGGCGCCGACGAGCGCGTCGTACGCCTCGGCCTCGGCCGGGTCGGCGAGCCACCCGTGCAGGAGCGGGATGCGCGCGAGCGCAAACAGGGCGAGCTCGCCCGTCGAGGCCGACGACGAGGACGAGGAGGGCGGCGGCGCGGCGAACCCGTCGATGCGGTCGAAGCGCGGGTTGAGGTTGAGGCCGTATCGCGTCTGCGGCAGGATCGAGAGCGCTGCTTCGAGCGAGAGCTCGTGGCCGGCGGAAGAGGACGACGTCGCGCGGAGGAAGTAGTCGGCGAGGAGGTTGGAGAGGTACGAGTAGGTGACGCTCGCGCGACCGGGTGCGATGTCGAGGTCGCCGCGAAGGATGAGGATGTTGCCTGCGCGGGCAAAGAGTCAGTATCTCATCGCGGTCGGGCCAGGTCGACGTGGAAGAGAGAGATGGACGTACAGAGGGCGATCAGGGAGCAGGGCCCGTTGGAGTTCTGGCACACGACCTTGACCCGCAGTCGATCGTCCGTGTCGAAGCCTTGTTGACGGGAAGCCCCGTCGGAGCCGGCCTCGAGCGGCGTCGGCGGAAGAGGCGGCCACAGGATTGTCTTGAGGAGCCACGCCTCCTCCTCCTCCTCCTCCTCCTCGACGGCGGGCTGGGCGGCGGTAACGATCGACGAGGATGGAGCTGGAGGTTCGGCGCGGAACGAGGCGAGCTGGCGGGCGAGGTCCTCCGGGGAGGTGGGTGCCGGCGCGGCGGGAGGAGGAGGGGTGTCGGCGGGAGGGAGGGTGCGGGTCGACAGCGGAGCGGCGATGAACGGGCTGGTAGGCGATGTTGCCGAGCTGCTGGATGGTGCTGCGGCTGCACTGGCTCGCTGCTCGTGCGAGACGGCGAGGAGGGCTGGCTCCCCCGCCGCTTGGCTCGGCTCGGCGGTCGCGAGGGGGGCCTCAGCCGGCGGAGCGCACGAGGTCGAGCTTGTTGGCGTGGGCAGTGGCTGAGGCATGGCTGATGTTGGCGGACGCACAGCCCGAGCAGTCGCTGCTAGTTGGCGAGAGGGAAGCTCGACTGACGGCGCCGAGCGAGATGAAGTCCAGCTGCCTCTGGTCCTCGTCACCTCGGCTGCGAGAGCTCGAGCCAGAGCTCCCGACTGCTCTGTAGCTTCCAACAAGCCCGCCAGCCGCCCCGATCGGCCCCCCTCGAGCCGCACCGTCTCCGTCTCCTCCTCGACCTCGCTTCGACCCGATGAAGCCCGGCGACGACGACCTCGCCACGAGCACCGACAAGTTGTCGCTCACGGCCACGACTCGTACCCGCAAGACGCAGCCGTCAGCCAGGACCGCTCCACGGCCAAACACGCGCGCCTCGAACGCCCTCGTCGCCCTCGTCCGCCGACATGTCGAGCACCAGAAGCTGCTGCAGGCCGCAAGCACGCATCCGCTCGTCGCCGACTTCTTTGCGCCATCCATGTTCTCTGACAAACCGCTGAGCGCCCTCGAGCCGAGTGAGCCCGCCTCTCTCCTCGCTGCTCTCCGAGCCTGCGCGCTGAATCGCCTCCTCCCTGCTCGCAGTGCGCGTCAGCGGCCACGACGCCGCCCATACCATCTTTCATGACCGCTATATCCTGTGTCGGAGCGTCGGTGGGCCCGTCAAGACCGACGCGCTCATCTTTGCCGTCGAGGACCAAGATGGCCGGATGTGCGTCCAGCTCTCCCTCCTCGCAGCCTCCCTCGGCGAGCGTCGCTGATGTTCTCGCACCATCCCAGCTTCACCCTCTACCTCCACTACTACCCGCTGTACGACAAGCACGACGTCGAGCCGCTCACGCCCGTCAACCTCGACATCCTGTTCCCGCCGGGCACGGGTTTCGCCGTTCGCGAGCCTTTTCTCGGGCAAAGACTGGACGGGACGACCGGCTCGATCCAGTTCTTCGTCCACGTCCTCACGCCGACCGACGTCGAGGTGTACCGGCCTGACGCCACCGCCCTGTGCGAGGTCGAGTGGGCGACCGCTTCGCCCTTCCGCCCTTCGTCGTCGACTTGCGCCGAGCAGCGCGCGCTCGCCGATGCGGCGCAGCGCAAGGGCTCGACCGCCGTCGCCGTCAAGCGCATGACGGACGCGCTCGCCCTCGCCGAGACGCCGGGCGACATGGCCGCCGCCGCGCTCCAACGCTCCCTCCTCTGCGTCGACACGCGCCAGTACGGCCTCGCCTACCGCGACACGTCGATCGTCAAGACCTACCTCGGTATGGGCGTCGAGCTGTCGAACTTGGACCAACTGCAGCTCCACGCTCGCCGGTGCCAGGCGCTCCTCGGGCTCGGCTTGGTCGAGCGGGCCGAGGACGAGCTTGACCGGTTCGACGAGGCGTGCCCGGTCCGCGACCTTTCGCGCATGACGGCCGACGCGCTCGACGAGTTTCAGGAGCAGGCCGTCCTCAGCAAGCAGAGCGGCATCGCGAGCGGCGTCGCGTTCGGGCGCGACTTCGCAGAAACCGCGCTCGGCAGCTTCGCCGTCGCTCTGCGGCGCGGCATCACGCGCATGCGGCGGGAGAGCGAGGTCGGCGTCGCGGCGGGCGAGTTGGCAGAGATGGAGGCGTTCGCCAATCAGGCGCCGTTCGCCGACCTCAAGGTCGGCCACTACATCGGCCCGATCCGCGTTGCGCAGCTCAAGAAGCGTCGAGGAGGGCGAGGCGTCATCGCGACGAGGGACATCGAGCCAGGAGAGCTACTTCTCGGTGCGTCTGTCTCTTCCCTCGCCGCAGTCGTCGCTCGCAGGAGCCGCACTGACCTCCTCGCCGCCTACCTCCCACTCCCTCCTCCTCCCCCTCCTCCTCGCAGTCGAGCGCGCTTTCGCCCTCTCGTACGGCCACGCAACTCGCACGTCCAGCAGCTACGACCCGGACAAGATCCCGCCGCCGTCGGCACACCGGGAGCTCGCCGAGGAGGTCATCGCGCGCGTGCTCGACGACCCGTCCACCCTCTCGGTCCTCGAGGCGCTCTACGACGGCGAGCGCCCTCCGGCCAAGCAGCTCGTGTTCGGCAGCATGCAGGAACGCTACGTGTCCGAGTTCTCGTCGGCGTCGGTTGACCTGGATGCGGGCTGGGTCGAGCGCGTCTGCAGCATCAACGGGTGCGTCACAGTCTCTCTGCTCCTCCTCGCTCTCTCTGCCTCCTCAGGAGGCTCACGCTCTGCGTCGCGCTCGCAGCCTCAGCCTGTTCCGCAACCTCGACGGCCCGGCGAACGAGCTCGACTCGTGGTCGGCTCTCTTCATCGACGGCTCGGCCTTCAACCACTCGTGCGTCGCCAACACGTACCACAAGACGCTCGGCGACGTCCTCGTCGTTCGGGCTCGCACGTCGATCAAGAAGGGCAAGGAGGTCTACCTCTCGTACGCGCCGCTCGAGTGCCTGCACGGAGCGAGTCGCGCCATCCACCTCGCGCGCCACTTCGGCTTGGGCGGCTGCCCGTGCGCCTCCTGCGTCGAGGAGCGTTGGGACTTGGACGAGATCGTCGAGAACCGCGAGGCGATCTTGAACGAGGTCCTTGACATCGCCCAGGAGCTCGAACACACGGCCGACACGGCGTCGGGCGGCGCAACCTCGCAGCGGTGGAACAACCTCATCGACCTGACGGGTGCTATGGAGGGCTCGTACTTCGAGGACTGCACTCAGCCCCAACCGCTCCTCGCCATCACGTGCGCGACCGCCCTGAGGGCCGCCTCGTTCAACCCTTCGCCGCCGCTCGACGACGAGCAGTGCACCGACTGGTACGAGACCCTCCTCCGCGCCTCGGGCACGCGCATCCACGACTCGGCGCCGGCATGGCGGCTCGACCCGCCGCCGCTGTACGCCCCTATGACCGTCGTCCGCAACTCGCTCTCGCGCGCTCGAGCCTCTCTCAAGGCCGGCGGCAACGACGGGCGGGCTCGCGCGCTCGGCTACCTCAGCCTCTGCGCACAGCAGAGCCGCATCGAGCACGGCGACGACCTCGATCGGTTCTGGGCGAGACGGGCGACGTCGCTCGAGGGGCTCGAGCCCCTGAGGGAGCCCCTCGCTGAGCTGCTCGGCGAGGCGAGACGGCGGAGCAAGACTAGCTGAAGCTGTAGCTGCACGTTGTCGTACTTCTCCTCGCAATGCAGCTGGCTCTTCATCCTTACGAGCCGCGGTCGACGAGCCCCTCGAGAGCTTGCAAGAGCGAGAACTTTCAGCGCGCTCTTCTCGCTCGGCCCTCTCCCAGCGTGAGCGGGCGACATTCGGGCACTGACGACATCTAGACATGGCACAGCGCGGCCTCGAGCTACACGAGCACCTCGAAAAGCAGCTACGACCTCGACAAGCGGACCTCGAAAAGCTGCGAGCGCGAGGAGAAGGAGCGTCAGCTGGCGGCACGAGATCCTCGGCTCGGCAGGGCAGACGAAGAGAGCCAGATCAAGACGCACCGTGCAGACGACCTCGCTCAGTTCCTCCTCGGGTTTGAGTAACCCGGCTGGCGCTCGTCCCTGAACTGCCGCTTGCGCCGCTTCATGTGCTTGTCGAGCTCGACAAACTCGTCCGCCGCGCCCTTCTTCTTCTTCTTCCTGCGCCGCGCCGCGCTCGAGTCGTCATCGACGTCGTCGTCGCACTCGCCGTCCGACGACGAGAAGGCCGACGTCGGCGGGCTCGACATCTCGTCGCGCATCTTGCGGCGGGCGAGCGCCGCGCGAGGGTCGACGAACGGCGCGATACCGAGGTGCGAGTAGTCCTGCGTCGGCGGCGAGGCCTGCGCGGCGGGCGAGCCCGAGGCCGAGCGCGCGCGACGGCGACGGGGCGGCGGCGGCTCGTCCTGCTCGTCCTCCTCCTCCTCCTCGACGCGCTCCTCGAGGCGCCTGCCGCGGCTGCGCACCCCGCGCGGGCGCACCGTCCCGCTGCCGCTGCCGCCCGTCGCGATGACGGTCCCGTCGCCCCACCGGTCGGCCTCGCGCTCGTCGTCCGAGTTATTGATGAAGGCGTCGGCGCTGCGGCCCGAGGTGCGCGCGCGGCGCTGCGCGCGGGCGTCGAGAGGTTTCGAGGTCGAGGGGCGCGGCTGGGTCCGAGGGCGAGGAGGAGGAGGACGGCGGCGGGGCTCGGTGCGCTGCTGGAGGTCGGCGAGGGAGGGGAGCGAGCCGTCGCTGTCGAGGTTGTCGTCGTCCGAGGCCGGGTTGAAGAGCGCGATGTTGTCCTTGGCCTTGCTCTTGCCCTTGGCCCTGCTCTTCGAAGCGCGAGGCGCGGCGGCGGCGGTGCCGGCCTTCTTGCTGCGCTTGAAGGCCTCGAGCCCTTTGAGCGCCGCGTCGTCGCCCTCGTCGCTCGGCTCGTCGAGCGTGCGGCCCTTGGCCTGCGCCCCCTTCTTACCCTTCCTCCCTTTGCCCTTGCCCTTGCCCTTGTCCTGGGCCGCTCCCGCCACCGCCTTGCCGCTCGCCGTCGGCGCGCGCACGAGGTTCGGGCCCGCCGCGAGCTGCTCCTGCTCGGCCTCGAGCGCGCGCTCCTCCTCGTCCGAGTCGAGCACCTCGACGACCTTGCTGCGCTCGACGCGGCGCGCGGCAGCCTCGGCGCGCAGGCGGCGCATCTCGCTCTGCAGGTCCTCGCCGCGGTCGCGAGATGGGCCGGCGGCGGGTGCCGGTGCGGCGGCAGCGCGCTTGGCCGCCTTGGCGCGCGCGACACGGGTCGAGTCGCGGTCGGGGTCGTCCGAGTCGGGCTCGAGGTCGGACTCGTGCGCCGAGACGACGGCCTTGATGTCGAGGTCGGACGAGTCGAGGAGGTCGAGGGCGAGCGGGGCGGGGTGCAGGGCGCGCGTTGCGGCGGCGGTCGAGCGGGCGAGCTGTGCGGCAGAGGTGGCGGCGGTCACTCGGCGGCTGAGCGAAGGAGGGAATGAGAGGGCGGCGAGGAGTCAGCGAGGGGAGGGGGAGAGCTGGACGACGAGGACGACGAGGACGCGGACGCACCGCTTGCGAGGGAGAGGGTCGTCGTCCGAGTCGAGGTCGATGTCGCTGCAGTACACGGCCAAGCAGCGTCAGCACCGGCAAGCGTGCGAGGCTCGCTCGACTGCACCGCCCCCTCGGCCAACCTCGCGAGCCGCAAGCACCTCGTCTCGCGCTCGAGGAATGTAGAGAGAGCAGAGACGCACCTGCTAGGCATCAGCTTGGCCCCCTGGGTCTCCGGGAACGCGCCCTCCCTGCTGACGCTCCCCTTGCCCGCTGCCGCGCGACGGACCCCCCACCCGCTCGAGGGGGCCTTGCCCTGCGCCGTGAAGGTCGGCTGCGGGCCCGACAGGCCGTGGCGCGAGCGGAACGGCTTGCGACCCATCGTTGGCGGGCGAGGAGTGTGGTGGACGAGGGAGAGGGCGGGGATGGACGAGGAGAGCGATGAAGACGTCGGCGAGAGAAGGCGAGGGCGGGGCTCGAGTGGTGCTCGGACGGGCTACAGAGCTCCT
>Ga0308169_10002520_pt1 | contig 18881 bp, 16 predicted proteins | sample PhyBR1_2_FD_202139 | JGI IMG/M metagenome (GOLD analysis project Ga0308169, IMG submission 202139) | Phyllosphere microbial communities from UC Gill Tract Community Farm, Albany, California, United States - DLSLSB.R1 | ecosystem: Host-associated > Plants > Phyllosphere > Unclassified | place...
GAGAAGTACGTCGTGGCGGGAACGGTCTACTGAACCTTGTTCATACCTTCCTGACGCAGTTCCTGAACCCCTTTCTGGGAATCCTTGAGTGCTTGTTCGGCCTTGGCGGCCTGGGCCTTGCGCTCGGCGACACGGGCATCCCATTCGGCCTGTTCGGCCAGACGCTTGGCTTCTTCGTAGTTCTTGTCGTGCATGGCCAGTTCGGCTTGCTTGAGCTTGTCCTGGGCCGACTTCATTTCCACCGCCGCGAATTCAGTACCGCCAGCGCTGACGGCGCTGTTGACCGCCGATTGCGTCACCGCGTACTGCTCCGAAGGTGGGTTGCCGGCACAACCGGCGAGGATGAAGCTGCTACCGATAGCCAGGGCAGCCAACTTCAGGCCGCGAAGGCCAGTGGATGAGGGTTTGGCAGTGCAGGTATTCATAGGCTTCAACTCCATTGGAAAACTCCTGAAAAATACTGATCCATGCTGGGACCGAAGCCGTGACGTCTGTTTTGGCGCGGGCGCCAGGGCGCGTTTATTTAAACGACCGTTCCAGTATGGTTACTCGGTGTGACCCGAGGCTTTTTTCAAAAGTTCAGGCCGAGGTGGCCAATCGCCAAAAGAATTACTGACTGATCGGTCAACGGCAGAAAAGCTGAACTTTCAAGGCGCGCGGCGGTATTCCCAGCGCTGGAAATGACAGGCCCAGCGCCAGGAACAACCCTTTGGAAAGGGATCGGATCAGTGTTTCGATTTGTCGTTCTGCGAGGAAAGTTGGTGCAGATGACGGCGGGAGAGGGCGAGGAAACGTGGGGTCGGGCCGACGTCTTCGTACAGCGGGTCGCCTTCTTCATCGGTGGCAACGACCTGTGAGCCCTTGACGTAGGGGAAGCTCGCCTCCAGCTCTTCCAGCGCCGCCCCAATCAGTTCGCCCAGCAGCTCTTCGGGCTGGCGCTTGGGGTACATGTCGCAGATCGCCGCCAGCCGTGCGGCGGCTTCCACGTCCAGATGAATCGTGTAGCCAGTCTGGGTCAGGCGGCCCTTGGCGTTTTCTTCCCAGTGCTGGGCGAGCTCACGGATTTTCATGATGACCTCAATAAGCCGGCTCGTGGCAGGCGCGGTGAGTGGCAAGCCGTTGTGTGGCTTACCCATCAGACTAGCTTCGTCCGGCAAGGTTTAAAGTCCCTTCGTCGCTTGTCATAAACGACCGGCATCGGCACTCTCTATCTCCTGCGTCTCACCCGATCGCTGTCCGGACCTTTTGCTGGAGAACTGCTGATGACCGATATCGATGCGCGCTTGCGCGAGGATGTTCACCTGCTCGGCGAGCTGCTGGGCAATACCATCCGCGAACAGTACGGCGACACGTTCCTCGACAAGATCGAGCAGATCCGCAAGGGTGCCAAGGCTGACCGCCGCGGTTCCGTGGATGCCGAGCTCAGTGCCAGCCTCAACCAGCTCAGCGAAGACGAGCTACTGCCGGTGGCGCGGGCGTTCAACCAGTTCCTGAACCTGGCCAACATCGCCGAGCAATACCAGCTCATTCACCGCCGCGAAGAGTCGCAGCCAGCGCCTTTCGAGGCGCGAGTGCTCCCTGAACTGCTCGCCCGGTTGCGAGCCGAGGGCCATGGCGCCGAGTCCCTGGCCCGGCAGTTGGGGCGGCTGGAAATCGAACTGGTCCTCACCGCCCACCCGACGGAAGTGGCGCGCCGCACGCTGATCCAGAAGTACGACGCCATCGCCGCGCAATTGGCGGCCCAGGATCACCGCGACCTGACCAGTGCCGAGCGCGCTCAGATCCAGCAGCGCCTGCAACGGCTGATCGCCGAAGCCTGGCACACCGAGGAAATCCGCCGCACCCGGCCGACCCCCGTGGACGAGGCCAAGTGGGGATTCGCCGTGATCGAACATTCGCTATGGCAGGCCATTCCCAATTACTTGCGCAAGGCCGACCAGGCCCTGCACGCCGCCACCGGGCTGCGCCTGCCGCTGGAGGCCGCGCCGATCCGCTTTGCCTCGTGGATGGGCGGCGACCGTGACGGCAATCCGAATGTCACGGCGGCGGTGACCCGGGAGGTGCTGTTGCTGGCGCGGTGGATGGCTGCGGACCTGTATTTGCGCGACGTCGACCACCTGGCCGCCGATCTGTCCATGCAAAACGCCAGCGAAGCCTTGCGTGCCCAGGCCGGCGACAGCGCCGAACCTTATCGCGCGGTGCTCAAGCAATTGCGCGAACGCCTGCGCGCCACCCGCAACTGGGCGCAGCAATCCTTGAAGGCCACTACGCCTGCCACGGCCGAGGTGTTGCAGCAAAACCGCGAGCTGCTGGCGCCCCTGGAGCTGTGCTACCACTCCCTGCACGAATGCGGCATGGGCGTGATCGCCGATGGGCCGTTGCTTGACTGCCTGCGCCGGGCGGTGACCTTTGGGTTGTTCCTGGTGCGCCTCGATGTGCGCCAGGATTCCACGCGGCACACTGCCGCCATGACGGAAATCACCGACTACCTGGGCCTGGGCCGCTACGAGGACTGGAACGAGGAGCAGCGCATCAAGTTCCTGCTGGAGGAACTGAACAACCGGCGTCCGCTGTTGCCGGCCCACTTCAAGCCCTCGGCCGATACCGCGGAAGTGCTTGCGACGTGCCGGGAAGTCGCGGCGGCGCCGGCGGCGTCCCTTGGCTCCTATGTGATTTCCATGGCCGGCGCGGCTTCCGATGTCCTGGCGGTGCAGCTGCTGTTGAAAGAATCCGGCGTGCTGCGGCCGATGCGGGTGGTGCCGTTGTTCGAAACCCTGGCGGACCTGGACAACGCCGGGCCGGTGATCGAGCGGCTGTTGCTGCTGCCGGGCTATCGCTCGCGGCTGCAGGGGCCCCAGGAAGTGATGATCGGCTATTCCGATTCGGCCAAGGACGCCGGGACCACAGCGGCGGCCTGGGCGCAATATCGGGCTCAGGAACGGCTGGTGGACATCTGCCGCGAGCAGCAAGTGGAGCTGTTGTTGTTCCACGGTCGCGGTGGCACCGTGGGGCGTGGCGGCGGTCCGGCGCACGCGGCGATCCTGTCCCAGCCACCCGGTTCGGTAGCCGGGCGTTTCCGCACCACGGAACAGGGGGAAATGATTCGTTTCAAATTCGGCCTGCCGGACATCGCTGAACAGAACCTCAATCTCTATCTCGCCGCGGTGCTGGAAGCGACGCTGTTGCCACCGCCACCTCCCACGCCCCAATGGCGGCACCTGATGGACGAGCTGGCCGCCGACGGCGTCAAGGCCTACCGGGCGGTGGTGCGCGAGAACCCGCAATTCGTCGAGTATTTTCGCCAATCGACACCGGAACAGGAGTTGGGGCGCCTGCCCTTGGGCAGCCGTCCGGCCAAGCGTCGGGCCGGCGGTATCGAAAGTTTGCGGGCGATCCCATGGATCTTCGGCTGGACCCAGACCCGCCTGATGCTACCGGCCTGGCTCGGCTGGGAAACCGCCCTGGGCAAGGCCCTGGAGCGTGGCGAAGGCGAGTTGCTGGGGCAGATGCGCGAGCAATGGCCGTTCTTCCGCACCCGCATCGACATGCTGGAAATGGTCCTGGCCAAGGCTGACGCGGATATTGCGCGCTCCTACGACGAACGTCTGGTGGAACCCGGGTTGCTGCCTTTGGGTGCGCATTTACGCGACCTATTGTCGCAGGCCTGCTCCGTCGTCCTTGGCTTGACCGGTCAGTCGCAGCTACTGGCACATAGCCCGGATACGCTGGAATTCATCCGCTTGCGCAACACCTACCTTGACCCGCTCCACCTGTTGCAGGCCGAACTGTTGGCACGCTCGCGGCAACAGGAAGTGGGCCAGGGCAGCCCCGTGGAACAGGCGCTGCTGGTGTCTGTGGCAGGGATTGCCGCCGGTTTGCGCAACACCGGCTGAGGTCAGGCAGCGCACCGAAACCGCTCGCCCGCCAGCCCGGGCGTTACCCGGCAAGGGGCGGGAACAGGTCGGCCAGGCGACAGTTTGTTGCCCGGTTGCGACTCTCGCCACCTACGCCAAAGGTCGCGTCGGGCGCGGGTTCCTCCGACTTTCGGCGGCTTGTGTGGGTCGGGCCTGCTGTGTATCTTGATCAGCCTTTGGCCGTTTGGGCGGTCACGATCCTGTTTTCCGAGATTGGCCCCACGAGGCGAATCCGAGCGTTTACATAAAAAAATTGAGGAGCACATCGATGCGCGTCATTCTGCTGGGAGCTCCCGGGGCCGGTAAAGGTACTCAGGCAAAGTTCATCACCGAAAAATTCGGCATCCCGCAAATCTCCACGGGCGACATGCTGCGTGCCGCGGTCAAGGCCGGCACCGAGCTGGGCGTCAAGGCCAAGGGCATCATGGATGCCGGTGGCCTGGTATCGGATGACCTGATCATCGCCCTGGTCAAGGACCGCATCGCTCAAGCCGATTGCGTCAACGGCTTTCTGTTCGACGGTTTCCCACGCACCATTCCCCAGGCCGAAGCCTTGGTAGAAGCTGGCGTGGAGCTCGATCATGTGGTCGAGATCGCCGTCGACGACGAAGAGATCGTCCAGCGTATCGCCGGTCGTCGTGTCCACGAGCCGTCCGGTCGTGTCTACCACACTATCTACAATCCGCCGAAAACCGCGGGCAAGGACGACGTCACCGGTGAAGACCTGGTGCAGCGCAAAGACGACACCGAAGAAACCGTGCGCCATCGCCTGTCGGTCTACCATTCCCAGACCAAGCCGCTGGTGGACTTCTACCAGAAGCTTTCCGCCAAGACTCAGGGCAAGCCGAAGTACAGCCACATCGCTGGCGTCGGTTCGGTTGAAGCGATCACCGGCAAGGTGCTTCAAGCGCTGAGCTGAAAAGTCTGATCAGTTGCGTCAACTACGGCCCGCTTGCGGGCCGTAGTTGTTTATACTGGCGCACTTTTTCTCCACCTGATTTACGGACACATCGATGAGCACCTTGCTGGCCCTGGACACCGCGACTGAAGCTTGCTCCGTTGCCTTGCTGCACGACGGCAAGGTCACGAGCCATTACGAGGTGATCCCGCGACTGCATGCCCAGAAGCTCTTGCCGATGATCCAACAACTGCTCAGTGACGCCGGCACCACTTTGCAGGCGGTGGACGCGATTGCCTTCGGTCGTGGTCCGGGAGCATTCACTGGCGTGCGTATCGCCATTGGCGTGGTGCAGGGCCTGGCATTCGCGTTGGAACGCCCAGTGCTGCCGGTGTCCAATCTCGCGGTACTGGCACAGCGAGCGTTGCGCGAACACGGCGCCCGCCAAGTCGCGGCAGCCATCGATGCGCGTATGGACGAGGTGTACTGGGGTTGCTACCGCGAGACTGATGGCGAGATGCGCCTGGTCGGCGCCGAAGCAGTGCTACCACCCGAAGCCGCGGCGTTACCGGGCGAAGCCGACGGCGACTGGTTCGGTGCCGGTACCGGTTGGGGCTATGGCGAGCGCATCGCCGTCCACCTCAGCGGGCAGGACGCCACTGCGCTGCCCCACGCCGAAGACCTACTGGCCCTGGCACGCTTCGCCTGGGAACGCGGCGAAGCCATCCCGGCCGATGATGCACAACCGGTGTACCTGCGGGACAAAGTCGCGACCCCGAAGTCCGAACGCTAGACCCAGGGTTGACCGCATTCCCAAGCGGGCAGCGTTGTGGCGAGGGAGCTTGCTCCCGCTGGGGTGCGCAGCACCCCTCCCGACGTAGCTCAGCCGGTCACCCAGCGAGCGCTGCGCACTCGAGCGGGAGCAAGCTCCCTCGCCACAGAGTTACCTGCAACCTTCAGGTGCTTTAAAATCACCTCATTCAAAAGTCATTTCCCCACCCCAAAGTCACGTCAAAAATCACCAGTCGTCAATTTTCCCCCCTGTTTTTAAACCTTTTCGACTTTCTGTGTTCTAGTTATCACTTGCGCATTTGCGCGGCTGCGAAAGTGCCGCTAAATTGCCATCATTGATACCGAGCATTCTGTTATGCGTATAGACGGCGTTTCATCCCAGTCCTACCCCATCAAGCGCAAGCCTCGTGCAGGCAAAGTCGCCGAGCCCGAGTCTTTCGATGACATCGATGGCGAACTGGAAACCCCGTCCGAGGAACAACTGGCTGCCCGTGCCGCCAGAGCTTCCGCGCAACGCCTGAGCAATCTTCCCGCCCGTCAGCAAGACATGCTCTATCACCGTTCCATGAGCCGCAGCGTGGCCACGGCCCTGGCCAGCTACCTGAGCACCGCTGGCTTCGTCGATTGGGATATGGAAGTGCTGGGTCTCGACCTCTATATCTGATGGTGGCATTGCCGTACTACCTGGGTTGCCCGTCCTGGAGCGAAAACGCCTGGCGCGATTACCTGTATCCCCAGGACGCGAAAAGCACCGATTTCCTCAATCTCTATTCCCAAGTATTCAATGCCGTGGAAGGCAATACGACTTTCTACGCGAGCCCCTCTGCGGCCGTCGTGCAGCGCTGGGCCGAAACCATGCCCGAACATTTTCGCTTCACCGCCAAGTTGCCCGGCGACATCAGCCACAGTGGCGACTTGCGCGAGCACCTGACGGCGACCGAAACCTTCGTGCAATTGCTCCGCCCCTTGGGTGAACGGGTTTCGCCATTCTGGCTGCAGTTACCCAAGGCCTTCACGCCTCATCGACTGGCGGAGCTGGCCGGTTTCATCGACGCCTTTGAGCGGCCGCTGGCCGTGGAAGTGCGACACGATGAATTCTTTGCCAAAGGCGATGCCGAACGGCGCCTCAATCGCTTGTTGCTCGACCGCGGCGTCGAGCGCATTTGCCTCGATCCTCGGGCGTTGTTCAGCTGCACCTCGACTGCCCCTGCCGTGCTTCATGCACAATCGAAAAAGCCGCGGGTGCCGCCCCGGCCGACGGCCTTTACCCAATGCCCGCAGGTACGCTTCATCGGTCACCCGGTGCTGGAGGCCAATGAGCCATTCCTGAAGCCCTGGGTGGAAAAAATCGCCGGGTGGATTGAAGAAGGGCGCACGCCATACATTTTCCTGCACACCGCCGACAACCTGCTGGCGGCAAAACTCGCACAGCACTTTCACCACCTGTTGATGAGCCGATTGCCTGGCTTGCCGGCCCTGCCTGAGCTATATAGAGAGCCCGCCGCCGAGCAACTGGGTTTGCTCTGAGGCCAATACCTTCTCTTTTCAGGAGCGAACTACATGGATGCGCACACCCGTCGAGCCCAGGCGTTCAAGGCCCTGCACGAGCGTGAAGGGGCGTTTGTGATTCCCAACCCGTGGGATGCCGGTTCCGCCAAGATGCTCGCCAGCCTTGGCTTCGAAGCCCTGGCAACCACCAGCGCCGGTCATGCTTTTTCCCTGGCGCGACCTGATGGTGGACTGGGCCTGGAAGACACCTTGGCCAATGTCCGGGCGATAGTGGCGGCCACTGACCTGCCGGTGGCGGTGGACTTGGAAAACGGTTTCGCCGATGCGCCCGAGGATTGCGCCAGCAACCTCCTTCGGGCAGCGGAGGCCGGCGCGGTGGGCGGTTCGATCGAAGACGCCACGGGGCGTGAAGATAGCCCGATCTATTGCTTCGACCACGCCGTGGCGCGGGTCAAGGCCGCCGCTGAAGCCGTGCGCAGCCTGCCGTATCCCTTCCTGCTGACCGCTCGGGCGGAAAATTTCCTGCACGGCAAGCCCGACCTGGATGACACGATTCGCCGCCTCAAGGCGTTCGCCGATGCCGGCGCCGATGTGCTCTATGCCCCTGGCCTGAGCTCGGCCGAGCAAGTGCTCGCGGTGGTGCGAGCCGTGGCGCCCAAGCCAGTGAACGTGCTGATGTCCGGGGCGCTGGACCTGACGGTCGCGCAGTTGAGCGAGTTGGGCGTCAAGCGCATCAGTGTCGGGTCGGCCCTGGCCCTGGCTGCGTATGGCGAGTTCTTCCGCGCCGCCGAGGAAATCCAGCAGCAGGGCACGTTCACTTTTACGCGCCGCTCGATGCCGTTCAAGCAGGCCAACCAGTTGTTCAAGGATTGATGCCCGAGGCCCTGTCGTGCGGTTTTTGAAAGGTTTGGCGGTCCTGGTGTCAATCATGGGCCTGGCGGTGTTTGGTGTGTGGCGCGGCTGGCTGTCGCTGCCACCCCAGTGGAACCCTTGGGCGCCCCTGGACGTTAACGTTCCTCCGAACCTGCTGACCCGCTACAAGCTGATGGCCCTGCGCAACGACCCGCAGCAGTGCGACCAGGCCCTCGCCACCTCGGGGCTTCGGACCGCTCGCCAGGCGGACAGCAGCCCCGAGGCCGATTGCCCGCTGACCAATGCAGTGAGGGTGCAGGGCGGTGAAGTGGCGCTCAGCAGCAGTTTCCTCGCCAGTTGCCCGCTGGCCGTGGCGTTCGCGCTGTTCGAGCGTCATGCGCTACAGCCGGCGGCAGCGGCGGTCTATGGGCAGAAAGTCACGCGGGTCGATCACCTCGGCAGTTTCGCCTGTCGCAACATGTACGGTCGTGAGACCGGGGCACGCAGCCAGCACGCCACGGCCAGTGCACTGGATATCGCCGGCTTTCGCCTGGCTGATGGCCGCACGATCAGCGTCCTAAGGGACTGGCCCAAGGACAATGCCGATGCGCGCTTTCTACGGCAGGCCCGAGACGGTGCCTGTGACATGTTCAGTGTGGTCTTGAGCCCGGATTACAACGCGGCGCACCGCAACCATTTTCATCTGGATGTGGGGCCCTGGTGGATCTGTCGTTGAGAATCAGGCGGCGATGCGCAGGTTCTGCAGCACGATCGGACGTGCCCAGCGGGTGTCGAAATCCAATTGTTTCTGCTGTTCCACCAATTCTTCTTCCGGGAAGGGCGGGAATGGCTTGTCCAGCAGATCGAGTTCGAACTCGGCAATCGGCAGGTGCAATGGGCGCGGCTGCGGCGCCGGGCCGGGCTCTGGCAGCGGTTGGCCGGCGGCGAGGACGATGGGGCGAACCCAGTTGCTCTCGAACGTCTGCTGCTTTTGCTGGGCAGCGATTTCTTGCGCCGGGAAAGGCCGGAAGGGCTTGTCCAGCAGGTCCAGTTCGAATTCGGCGATAGGCAGGAACAGCGGCTCAGGCGGTGCGACCGGCGTTTCGGTCACTTCACAGGTGCGCTGGCTGACGATGTGATCCAGCAGTTCAGCGCCGAGGGTCGGTTCAACATTCTCATCGAGGGGGGCTGGCTGGTAGCTGCCTGGCACCGGTGCGGCATCACCCAGTTGATCGGCCAGGGCCCGGGCAAAAAAATCCTGCCACAGGTGACTGACGCCGCTCAGCGCTTGGGTGTTGCGCAGGCTGTAATCGCCGTAAGGGGAGATCACGCCTATCGATGGGGATTGAATGTCTGACATTTTTCTCGGTCGACGCTCAGCTCTGGCAAAATGCCGTTCACCGTTGTTATCGGCCGTTCTTGCCGATCCTTAATTTTTTGAGCATGTTTTCCATGAATGAACAATTTCCATGAGTGAGCAACCTGCGGCTTGCCGCATCCATGTCGAGGCCCTGGCCCCGGCCTTCCAGCCCCAGGCCGAGCAGTGGGCCGAGCGCCTTGGCTTGCCCTTGCAAGTGGACGATGGCGAATTTGCCTTGCAGGTCGGCGAACAGGGGCTGCAATTGCAGCAACTGGGGCCGGACGCGCCAGGCCCGGTGCGGGTGGACTTCGTCGAGGGCGGTGCGGCCCATCGTCGATTGTACGGTGGCGGCAGTGGCCAGATGATCGCCAAGGCGGTGGGTGTCGCCCAAGGCGTGCGTCCACGGGTGTTGGACGCCACGGCCGGGTTGGGCAAGGATGCATTCGTACTCGCCAGCCTGGGTTGTGAAATGAGCCTGATCGAACGCCAGCCGCTGATCGGCGCGCTGTTGGAGGATGGCCTGGCCCGCGGGGCCGGGGATTTCGACGTCGCACCGATCGTGGCCCGCATGCGTTTGCTCAAGGGCAATTCCATCGACGTGATGCGCAACTGGGAAGGTGAGCCGCCCCAAGTGATCTACCTGGACCCGATGTTTCCCCATCGTGAGAAAACTGCTCTGGTGAAGAAGGAAATGCGCCTGTTCCGTCCGCTGGTAGGCGATGACCCGGACGCCCCGGCGCTACTCGCCGCCGCCCTGGCCCTGGCGACTCACCGGGTGGTGGTCAAGCGCCCGCGCAAGGCTCCTTGCATCGAAGGGCCCAAGCCCGGTCATGGGCTCGATGGCAAATCCAGTCGCTACGACATCTATCCCAAGAAAGCGCTCAAGCCCTGAGACCGTGTTGCCTTCATCGCGAGCAGGCTCGCTCCCACACTGGATCGATGGTGCCCCTGTGGGAGCGAGCCTGCTCGCGATGGGGCCCTGCCAGTCAGCGAATAAATGACGGCTGGCCTAAGGCCGATAAGCCCGCACAAACAACCCCACCACTTCCTGCACATGAGCCTCCGCCGCTTCGGGCTCCAATGCTGCGCCGCAGCCATACAGCAGGCGAAAGTTCGCCGCCCCCTTGATCAGGCAAAAGAAATGCTCGGCGGCGTTGCGGGGTTTGTCGATGCTCAGCGCACCGCTCTGGTTGACCTTGACCAGCAACCGCTCCATGCCTGAGAGCATCCGCTGCGGGCCGGCTTCGAAGAAGATCGTCGAGAGTTTCGGATCCTGGCTGCCCAGGGCAATGATCACCCGATGCAGGTTCACCGATTCTTCACTGCTGACCAATTGATTAAAGCCACGGGCAATGTTCAGCAACACGCGTTCGATCGGCACGCCCTCGGGCCATTCGAAAAAAAGCGGCGGTACCTGTTCTTCGCATTTGGCGATCACGGCAGCGGAGAACAGCGTCTCCTTGTCGGTGAAATGGCTGTACACCGTCAATTTGGAAACCCCCGCCTCGGTGGCGACGGCATCCATGCTGGTGCTGGCGTAACCCATGCTTACGAACAGGCGTTTTGCTGCGTCGAGAATGGCCTGGCGTTTGGCCAGGTCCTTTGGCCGGCCAGGACCGCTGTGGGGGGAACGATTGTTCGACATTTCTTCGCTTTAATACTGGACTGGTGAGTTTGCTATTAATAACATACCCGTCAGTATAATTATTCCAAGCACCATTAGCGAAAGGTCACTCGCCATGTTCCGCTATGCCTTGCCCCTCGCCTTGCCAGTCAGCCTGGCTTTTTTATTGTCTGCGTGTGGTCATGACGAGCCGGTGCCCGTCGCAGTGCGCCCCGCGCTGGTGGTGAAGCCCGAGCCTTCCGCTCAAGCGATGGACAGTTATCCCGGCGAAGTGCGGGCACGTTTCGAACCCGACCTGGCCTTTCGCATAAGCGGCAAGGTGAGCCGACGGCTGGTGGAGGAAGGCCAGCGGGTCAAGGCCAATCAGCCCTTGGCCGAGCTTGATCCCGAGGATGTGCGCCTGCAACTGGAAGCGACCCGCGCCCAGGTGGCCGCCGCCGAGGCCAACCTGAGCCTGGTGCGTGCCGAGCGTGACCGCTATAAAACATTGATGGATCGGCAGATGGTCAGCCGCTCCCAGTACGACAATGCCGAGAATCTCTATCGCTCCGGTGCCGCGCGGCTCAAGCAGATCAAGGCCGAGTTCGACGTCGCCAGCAACCAGGCCAGCTATTCGGTGTTGCGCGCCCCTCAGGATGGCGTGGTCGCCAGGCGCTCGGTTGAAGTCGGGCAAGTGGTGTCGGCCGGTCAAACCGTCTTCACCCTGGCCACCGACGGCGAGCGTGAAGTACTGATCAGCCTGCCGGAACAGAGTTTCGGACGGTTCAAGATCGGCCAGCCAGTCTCGGTCGAACTGTGGAGCCAGCCTGACCAGCGTTTCAGCGGCCGCATTCGTGAACTCTCGCCGGCCGCCGATCCCAAGTCCCGCACCTTCGCGGCGCGTGTGGCGTTCACCGCCGGCAGTGTGCCGGCAGAGCTGGGCCAGAGCGCCCGGGTGTTCATCCAGACCGCCGACAAGATCCCGCTGTCGGTGCCGTTATCGGCCCTGACGGCTGAAAACGGCGTCACTTACGTCTGGGTGGTCAGCGCCAACAATACCCTCAAGAAAGTCCCGGTCCGGGTCGGCGCCTTTGGCGAAAAGACTGTTCCGGTGCTCGAAGGCCTCAGCCCTGAAGACTGGGTGGTGGCCGCCGGCGTCCATGTGTTGCTCGACGGCCAGCAGGTGCGGCCGGTGGATCGCTCCAACCGCGTGGTCAACCTGACGGCCAAGGAGTAATCCCCGATGGGTTTCAATCTTTCTGCCTGGGCGCTGCGCAATCGCCAGATCGTACTGTTCCTGATGTTGTTGCTGGCCATCGTCGGTGCGCTTTCCTACACCAAGCTTGGCCAGAGTGAAGACCCGCCGTTCACGTTCAAGGCCATGGTCATTCGCACCAATTGGCCGGGGGCCACGGCCGAGGAAGTTTCCCGGCAGGTGACCGAACGCATTGAAAAGAAACTGATGGAAACTGGCGATTACGAAAGAATCGTCTCGTTCTCCCGGCCCGGCGAGTCCCAGGTGACCTTCGTGGCCCGCGATTCACTGCATTCAGTGCAGATTCCCGAGTTGTGGTACCAGATCCGCAAGAAAATCAGCGACATTCGCCACACCCTGCCGCCGGGTATCCAGGGCCCGTTCTTCAACGATGAATTCGGCACCACCTTCGGCAATATCTACGCGCTGTCCGGTGAGGGCTTCGACTACGCGGTGCTCAAGGACTACGCTGACCGCATCCAGATCCAGCTGCAACGGGTCAAGGACGTGGGCAAGGTCGAGCTGATCGGCCTGCAGGACGAGAAGATCTGGATCGAGCTGTCGAACGTGAAGCTGGCAACACTGGGGTTGCCCCTGGCGGCGGTCCAGCAAGCCCTCGAGGAGCAGAACGCCGTCTCGACCGCAGGATTCTTCGAAACCGGCAGCGAACGATTGCAACTGCGCGTGTCGGGAAATTTCCAGACCGTTGAAGAAATTCGCAATTTCCCGATCCGTGTCGCCGACCGTACGTTCCGTATCAGCGATCTGGCGCAGGTGCGTCGCGGTTTCAATGACCCGCCGGCGCCGCGTATGCGCTTCATGGGCGAAGACGCCATCGGCCTGGCCGTGGCGATGAAGGAGGGCGGCGATATTCTGGTCCTGGGCAAGGCGCTGGAGGCTGAGTTTTCGAGGATCCAGAACAACCTGCCGGCCGGCATGCAATTGCGCAAGGTTTCGGACCAGCCGGCGGCGGTGAAGACCGGCGTTGGTGAATTCGTCCAGGTGCTGGTGGAGGCGCTGACGATTGTACTGCTGGTGAGCTTTTTCTCCCTGGGGTTGCGCACCGGCATGGTGGTGGCCCTGGCGATCCCGCTGGTGTTGGCGATGACTTTCGCCGCGATGTACTACCTGGGCATCGGCCTGCACAAGATTTCCCTGGGCGCGCTGGTATTGGCGCTGGGGCTGTTGGTGGACGACGCGATCATTGCCGTGGAGATGATGGCGATCAAGATGGAGCAGGGCTTTGACCGGATCAAGGCGGCCAGCTTCGCCTGGACCAGCACGGCGTTCCCGATGCTCACCGGTACGTTGATCACCGCAGCGGGGTTCCTGCCGATCGCCACCGCGCAGTCAGGCACTGGCGAGTACACCCGCTCGATTTTCCAGGTCGTGACCCTGGCGCTGTTGGCGTCCTGGGTGGCCGCCGTGGTGTTCGTGCCGTACCTTGGGGAAAAATTCCTGCCGGACCTGGCGAAAATTCACGCGGCCAAACATGGCACTGTCGATGGTCAGCCCGATCCTTACGGCACACCGTTCTATCAGCGTGTCCGGCGGTCGGTGGAATGGTGCGTGCGTCGGCGCAAAACCGTCATCACCTTGACCGTGCTGTTGTTCGTGGGCTCGGTGGTGCTGTTCCGTTTTGTGCCGCAGCAATTTTTCCCGGCATCGGGACGGCTGGAGTTGATGGTCGACCTGAAGCTGCAGGAAGGCGCCTCCCTGACCAACACCGCCGAGCAGGTCAAGCGCCTGGAAGCGCTGCTCAAGGACCATGTGGGCATCGACAATTATGTGGCTTACGTCGGCACCGGTTCGCCGCGCTTCTACCTGCCGCTGGATCAGCAACTGCCGGCGTCGAGCTTTGCCCAGTTCGTGGTGCTCGCCAAGACCATCGAAGACCGCGAGCCCCTGCGCAGTTGGCTGATCACAACCCTGAACGAACAATTCCCGACCCTGCGCTCGCGGGTCACACGCCTGGAAAACGGTCCGCCGGTGGGTTATCCGGTGCAATTTCGGGTCACGGGTGAACACATCGAAAAAGTCCGGGACCTGGCGCGGAAAGTGGCGACGAAAGTTCGCGAAAATCCCTACGTGGTCAATGTGCACCTGGACTGGGAAGAGCCGAGCAAGGTGGTGTACCTGAACGTCGATCAGGAGCGCGCCCGGGCCTTGGGTGTCAGCACCGCCAATCTGGCGAGCTTCCTGCGCAGTTCCCTCACCGGTTCCAGTGTCAGCCAATACCGGGAAGACAACGAGCTGATCGAGATCCTGTTGCGCGGCACGGTGCATGAGCGTACCGAATTGTCGCTGCTGCCGAGCCTGGCGGTGCCCACCGACAGCGGCACGAGTGTTGCGCTGTCACAGATCGCGACGCTGGAGTACGGCTTCGAAGAGGGCGTGATCTGGCACCGCAATCGCTTACCCAGCGTGACCGTGCGCGCGGACATCTACGGCAAGGAACAACCGGCCACCTTGGTGCAGCAGATTTTCCCGACGCTGGAGTCGATTCGCGCCGAATTACCAGACGGTTATCTCCTGGAAGTGGGCGGCACGGTGGAGGATTCGGCCCGGGGCCAGAAATCGGTGAACGCCGGTGTGCCGCTGTTCATCGTGGTGGTGCTGACGTTGCTGATGCTGCAGCTGCGCAGCTTCTCGCGCACGGCCATGGTTTTCCTCACGGCGCCCCTCGGGTTGATTGGCGTCACGGTGTTCCTGCTGGTGTTCCGCCAACCGTTCGGGTTCGTCGCCATGTTGGGCACCATCGCCTTGTCGGGGATGATCATGCGCAACTCGGTGATCCTGGTGGACCAGATCGAACAGGACATCAAGGCGGGGCTCGCGCCCTGGCAGGCGATCATCGAAGCGACGGTGCGCCGCTTCCGGCCGATCGTGCTCACTGCCCTGGCAGCGGTGCTGGCGATGATCCCGCTGTCGCGCAGCCTGTTCTTCGGCCCGATGGCCGTGGCGATCATGGGCGGGCTGATCGTGGCGACGGCGTTGACGCTGCTGTTTTTACCGGCGTTGTATGCGGCGTGGTTCAGGGTCAAGAAGACCTGATCAACAGGCGTACACCGGACCTGTGGCGAGGGAGCTTGCTCCCTCGCCACAGTGATTTTTGCTGAATCTTAAAGAGTACCAAACACCTTCTTCGCCAAACTGGTCGCCGCAGCCGCCGGGTTCTTGCGGATGGTGGCTTCCTGCTCGGCGATCATCTTGAACAAGCCGTCCAGCGCCTGTTCGGTCACATAGCTTTCGATGTTGGCGCTTTTTGCATCCAGCACGCCGAAGGTTGCGGCCTGGCCGGCGAAAGCGTTGTATTTCTGGGCCAGGCCGACCTTGTCGGTGGCTTGCTTGACGATGGGCAGGAACTTGGTGCGGATCTGCTCGCGGCTGCTCTTGTTCAAGTATTGGGTGGCTGAGTCGTTACCGCCGCTCAAGATGCCCTTGGCATCGTCCACGCTCATGTTCTTCACGGCGTTGACCAGGATCGGCTGGGCCTGCACCACGGCGGCTTCAGCAGCCTGGTTCATGCTGGTTTCCAATTGATCGACCTGATCCCCCATGCCGAAGGCTTTCATTTTGCTGGCGACTTTGCCGAGCTTGCCGGGCAGTTCGATCTTCACCTCAGGGTTGTTGTTGAAACCGCCTGGCTTGCCCAATTGCTTGACCGCGATCTGGGCGCCTTGGGTCAGTGCGTCCTTGAGGCCGCCCGTGGCGTCGCCCTGGGAAAGATCACCCAGGGACAGGGCCATGGCGTTGGCGCAGATCAGCAGGCCCGCGCACAGGCCGGTGAAACGGAGAGTTGAGCGGAGCATGACGGTGTCCTTCAGGAAAATAGGCAGGGGGTCAACGCGCGGCGTTGACGCGGATTTTCAGCGGCTGTGGATCTTTACCGTCGAGTTGCACGGCATGTTGTTCGGTGGAGACGAATATCAATTGGCCGTCGGCTTCGATGCGGGCGCTCACCGCATAGCGATGGCCGGGCTTGACCTGGGCGGGATCATAGCTGAGGTGGAACGGCAGCGGGACCTGGCCTTTGACCGGGCCGCTCTGCTCATCGAGGACCACGGCGGGGGCGTCGGCCAGGGACACGTCCTGCAGGCTTACGCTCAAAATGGCGGTGGGTGGCAAGGCGATGCGTTGCAGGTAGAACACTTCGCCGTCGAGGCTGTTCTTGCCCGCCAGCGGCGCGCTGGAGCAGGCGCTCAGGAGCGTGGCGGCGGTAATGAGAAGGAGTTTTTTCATGGGGGCATTTCCATATTGAGGGCGCCAGAGACAACCTGGCGCCTGGGGAATCAGTCCTGCGGCAGCGCAGCTACCTGATCCGCTGCATCTTCACTGCGGTGCAACGCCACTTGGCGGATCGACAGGCGAATCTCCGCCGGCAGCACCCGCTTGGCCGCGCCTTCGGCCAGTTCGCCCAGCAGCTCGTGATAACCGAGCTTGCCGGCTTCGTCGCGGCGCAGTACGTCAAGGTCCAGCATAGTCTGGATGAAATGGCGGAACAGGCTCTTGTCGAAGAATTCCGGGGCATTCAGGCCATGCAGGATCGACAGGCGCTGGGCCATGACGGTGCATAGGTCTTCCAGCTCTTCGGCGCTGACGCTGTTCTGGCCGCTGTTGAGCAGCAGCGAGACGGTCATGTAGAAGCGCTGCAAGGTCTGGGCGATGCTCTTGGACAGCAGCGTCAGCAGCACGAAATGCCGCGAGCTCGGTGCCGGGCGCAAGTACAGATCTTTCTCGAAGCGCAGCAGGCCTTGTTCGACGAACGCCTCGAGCCATTGATCGACCACGCCGTCGAGTTCTTCCAGCGACCAACGGATGAACAGCTCCGATTGCAGGTATGGGTACAAGGCGCGGGTGTAGCGCAGGATCTGTTCGCGGCTCATGCGCGAACTGCTCTGGAAGAAGCTGGCAAGCAACGCAGGCAGGGCAAAGATGTGCAGCACGTTGTTGCGGTAGTAAGTCATCAACACCGCATTCTGTTCGTCCAGGTACAGGATCTTGCCCAGGGCATCGCTCTGCTCCGAGAGCAGGTCCATGCCCTTGACGTGCTCGATCAGCGCCTGGCCATCGCCTTCGGGCAGGGTGGTGTGGGGCGAGTACGGGACTTTGCGCAGCAGCGCCAGGTACAGGTCCAGTACCCGGGCCATGGCGCGGTCGTCCAGGGCCAGGCGGCTGGTGGACAGCAGCGCCAGGGCCACGAGGTTGACCGGGTTGATGGCTGCGGCTTCGTTCAGGTGCCGGGCCACGCGCTCGCCGAGGCGGTGAGTGGTCGCGTTGAGCCAGGCCGGCTTGAACTGCGGGCCCAATTCCTGTTGGCGCCAGTCGGGCTGTTCGCCGTCGAGGAACTCCGCCAGTTTGATCGGTTCGCCGAAGTTCACCGCCACTTGGCCGAAGCGCTGCTTGAGGGCACCGATGACTTTGAAGATGTCGAAAATCGATTCTTTCTTCTTGCTGGCGCCGCGTAGCTCGCCGAGGTAGGTGCGGCCTTCCAATACCCGTTCGTAGCCGATGTAGACCGGCACGAAGACGATGGGCATGCGCGACGAACGCAGGAAGCTGCGCAGGGTGATGGCGAGCATGCCGGTCTTGGGTTGCAGCATCCGCCCGGTGCGCGAGCGACCGCCCTCGACGAAGTACTCCACCGGAAAACCCTTGGTGAACAAGGTATGCAGGTATTCGTTGAACACAGCGGTATAGAGCGGGTTGCCCTTGAAGGTGCGGCGCATGAAGAACGCCCCGCCACGGCGCAGCAGGCCGCCAATCACTGGCATGTTGAGGTTGATGCCGGCGGCGATGTGCGGTGGGGTCAGGCCGTTGCGAAACAGCAGGTACGACAGCAGCAGGTAGTCGATGTGGCTGCGGTGGCAGGGCACGTAGATGACTTCGTGGCCCTGGGCGACGTTCTGCACGCCTTCGATGTGGTTGACCTTGATGCCGTCGTAGATTTTGTTCCAGAACCAGCTCAGCACCACTTCCAGGAAACGGATCGCGGTGTAGGTGTAGTCCGAGGCGATTTCGTTGCCGTAGCGCAGGGCTTGGGCCTTGGCTTTTTCCGGGGAGATTTTTTCCCGCTCGGCCTCGTCGAGAATCGCCTGCTTGACCAGCGGCTGGTTCAGCAAGCCCTTGACCAGGTTGCGCCGGTGGGAAATGTCGGGACCGATGACCGCCGCCTTCAAGTTGCGGAAATGCACCCGCAGGATCCGCTGGGCCATGCGCACGGTGCGTTCGTGGCCCTTGTCGTGTTCGATCAGCTCGCGCAAATGAATGGGCGCGGAGAACTGCACGCGGGTCTTGCGTCCCAGAATCATGATGCTCAACAGGCGGCGCAGGCGTCCGGTGACGGCCCAGCTGTCGGCGAACAACAGTTTCCAAGGGCTCGATTCGCTGTCGGGCGATTGCCCCCAGAACACGCTGACAGGGATGATCTGGGCGTCTTCGGCCGCGTCGTGGGTCAGGACATCGACCAGTCGCGTCAGGGTAGGCGGCGCGCCACGTTTGTCTTGGCGCCCGAGCCAGTCCGGCGCTGGCGTCAGGTAGAAGAACGCTGCAGGTTCCAGCAGGTTACCCACCGAGACCGGCAGCACCGGCCGGGGCAGGCCGGCCTTGGTGCATTCGGTGTCGAGCACCGCCAGGTCAGTGAGCGAAGGGTCTTGCAGGACGTAGAACACCGGACGGCTGCGGTCAAGGTTGAGGGT
>Ga0308169_10002521_pt1 | contig 18876 bp, 12 predicted proteins | sample PhyBR1_2_FD_202139 | JGI IMG/M metagenome (GOLD analysis project Ga0308169, IMG submission 202139) | Phyllosphere microbial communities from UC Gill Tract Community Farm, Albany, California, United States - DLSLSB.R1 | ecosystem: Host-associated > Plants > Phyllosphere > Unclassified | place...
AAACGACTCCCTCCGCTGCCGACGCTGCACACGTTTCTGATCACGGCCCAATGCTGCAACTTCACCCGCGCCGCTGAACAACTGCACATCACCCAGGGCGCGGTGAGCCGGCAGATCGCCGGGCTGGAGGATCATCTGGGGTATGCGCTGTTCCAGCGCCAGGCGCGCGGCTTGAGCCTGACCGCCGAGGGCCAGGCGTGGCTGCCTCGGGTGCAGCAGGTGTTCAGCCTCATCGGCGAAGCGGTCGAGCAGATCGGCGAGAAGCGCCAGACCCTGCAACTCAAGGCCCCGACCTGTGTGATGCGCTGGCTGCTGCCGCGCCTGTTGCAATGGCAGAAGGAGCGCCCGGACGTGCCGGTGGAACTGACCACCACGGTCCGGCACGGCGTGGATTTCCGACGCGAGGCGTTCGACGCGGCGGTGGTCTACGGCCCGCCGCCCGACGCTTCATTGGCGTGCCTGCCGCTGTTCGATGAACAACTGACGCCGGTCTGCTCCCGCCCCCTGTTGGAAGGCCCGGTACCGTTGCGCGCACCTGCCGATCTGCAACAGCACCTGCTGCTGCACCCTACCGCCGACGAGCGCGACTGGAACGCCTGGCTGGCAGCGGCCGACGTGCACCTGAGCAATGTCAGCAAGGGCCAGCATTTCGAAACCCTGGACCTGGCGATGTCCATGGCCTCCCAAGGCACGGGCGTGGCGATTGGCGACTGGTCGCTGATCGGCGAAGACCTCAGCGCCGGCCGGCTGGTGATGCCGTTCGATTTGAAGGTCAGGACCGGGTTGGGTTATCACCTGGTGTATCCGCGCAAAGCCGAGGTGTCGGGGCCGTTGCAGGAATTGATGGGGTGGTTGGTGGAGCAGGCCCAAACACGCTGATGCTCGCGAACTGCTCTTGTAAGATGAGGGGATTTTCCCCGCTGGAGGTTGCAGATGCTTTTGTGGCGAGGGAGCTTGCTCCCGCTGGGTCGCGAAGCGACCCCATGACCTACCAGCCACCTGATGCCTCGGGCCGAACCCTAGGGGGGCTGCTGCGCCCGAGGCGTCGGACCGGCCCAGCGGGAGCAAGCTCCCTCGCCACAAAAGCCAGGCAAGCTTCGGTGTATCAAAGCACATTCGGCGCCTGCACCGGCTCGATCTGCGCCCAGTGCGAGGTGTCTTCGCGGTGCTGTTGCAGATACGGCAACACCGCCCCCAGCAACGGTTCCTTGAAGGCTTCCTGAAAGCGATGGGCCAAGCCCGGGATCAGCTTCAACTGGCTGCCGCGAATATGTGCCGCGAGGTGCACGCCATGCATCACCGGCAACAACGGGTCGGCGGTGCCGTGGACGACCAGGGTCGGCACCTGCAATTGGTTGAGCAGCGCCACCCGGCTCGGCTCGGCCATGATCGCCATGATCTGGCGCTTCACACCCTCGGGGTTGAAGGCCCGGTCGTAGGCGACCGCCGCCTGGTGCAGCAGGACCTGCCGATCATCCACCACCATCGGGCTGCCCAGCGCAGCGAGCAAATCGGCCTGCTGTTCCAGCGCCACCTCGCGATTCGGTGCGCTGCGCCGCGATAACAATTGCACCAGGGTTTCACTGGGCGCCGGCAAGCCTTCGGCGCCTGAGGTGGTCATGATCAACGTCAGGCTCTCGACCCGCCCGGGCGCCATGGCGGCCATGTGCTGGGCAATCATGCCGCCCATGCTGACACCCAGTACGTGGAAGCTTTGCACGTGCAGAGCATCCATCAAGCCCAGGCCATCGGCGGCCATGTCGGTCAACGAATAAGGCGCCGCCACGGGCAGGCCAAGCTTGTAGCGCAGGGCCTCGAACGTCAGGTTGGCGCTGCCGGGCGCCTGGCGCCAGGCGGACAGGCCGACGTCGCGGTTGTCATAGCGGATCACCCGGAAACCTTGTTCGCATAGCGCGACCACCACTTCGTCCGGCCAGTGGATCAATTGCCCGCCCAAGCCCATCACCAGCAACAACGCCGGGTCGGAGGCACGCCCGATGCTCTGGTACGCCAGGCTCACCTGGTCCAGGTCGACCCGTTGGGTCGCGACATTGACATCACAACGAGAAGCCGCCAACGACGGCAAGCCGCACAACAACGCGGCCAGGAAAATGAATACACGCATGAAGAAACACCAAAACGCAGAACCCCAGTAGAGCGCGAGTCTGATGAAGTTTGTTCAAGCGCGCTGCCACAGTTGCGTGACAGTTTGATGAAGATTGCCGAATGGTTATCTGAAGCCAAGATCACCCGTGGTGGTTCAGGCAACCTGCCCCCGCAACTGCCGTGCTGCCGCCACCATGTTCACCAGCGCCGCTTCCGTCTCAGGCCACGCCCGGGTCTTCAAGCCACAATCGGGGTTGACCCACAACCGCTCGGCGGGGATGCGCTGCACGGCTTTGCGCATCAGCGCCACCATTTCGGCGGTGTCCGGAACCCTCGGCGAGTGGATGTCGTAGACGCCCGGGCCGATGTCGTTGGGGTAGTCGAACGCTTCGAATGCATCGAGCAGTTCCATGTCCGAACGCGAGGTTTCGACGGTGATGACATCGGCGTCCATGTCGGCGATCGCCTTGATCACATCGTTGAATTCGCTGTAGCACATATGGGTGTGGATCTGGGTTTCGTCGCTCACGCCCGACGCACTCAGGCGGAACGCTTCCACGGCCCAATCGAGGTATTCCTGCCATTGCCCGCGCCGCAGCGGCAAGCCTTCGCGAAAGGCCGCTTCGTCGATTTGCACAATAGCGATCCCGGCTTTTTCCAGGTCCAGCACTTCGTCGCGCAAGGCCAGGGCCAACTGTCGGGCCTGGGTCTTGCGTGACACGTCCTCCCGGGGGAACGACCACATCAGCATGGTCACGGGGCCGGTGAGCATTCCTTTCATGGGTTTGTCGGTGAGACCTTGCGCGTAGCGAATCCAATTGACCGTCATCGCCTCGGGCCGGCTGATGTCGCCAAAGATGATCGCCGGTTTCACACACCGCGAGCCGTAGCTCTGTACCCAGCCGAAACGGGTGAAGGCGTAGCCATCCAGTTGCTCGGCGAAATATTCCACCATGTCGTTGCGCTCGGCTTCACCGTGCACCAGCACGTCCAGGCCCAAGCGCTCCTGGATCTGCACCGCGTGGCGGATCTCGGTGTGCATGGCATCCTGATAATCGTTGGCCGACAACGTGCCTTGCTTGTAGGCCTGGCGCGCCAAGCGAATCGCCGGGGTCTGTGGGAAGGAGCCAATGGAGGTGGTGGGAAACGCTGGCAGCTTGAGCCGCACACGTTGTTGCTCGATGCGCTTGGCAAACGGCGAGCGCCGTTGGCTGTCCTGTGGCCGGATCGCCGCCAGACGCTCCTGGACGTAGGGTTTATGGATACGCGCCGAGGCCGCGCGGCTGGCCTGTACTTCGCGACTGTGGATCAACGCCTGCTGTACGCCAGGCGCCTGCGGATCGTTCAGCGCATCGCGCAGCACCGCCACCTCCCCGCATTTCTGCACGGCGAACGCCAGCCAGCTCTTGAGTTCGGGATCGAGCTTGTCTTCGCGCTCCAGATCCACCGGGCTGTGCAGCAACGAGCAGGACGTGCTGACCCACAGGTTGTCGCCGAAGCGTTCCTCGGCCGGTCGCAACTGCGCCAGCGCCTGCTCCAATTCACAGCGCCAGACGTTGCGACCGTTGACCAGGCCCACCGAGAGAATCTTGTAGGTCGGCAGGCGGTCCAGCACCTGGCCCAATTGGTCAGGGGCGCGAACGGCGTCGATGTGCAAGCCGTCCACCGGCAGGCTCACCGCGAGGCCGAGGTTGTCTTGCAGGCCACTGAAATAGGTCGCCACCAGTTTTTTCAGCGGCGAGTACTGGAGGATGTGATAAGCGCGCTCGAAGGCGCTTTTCCAGGCCAGTGGCAGGTCAAGGGTAAGAATCGGCTCATCGATCTGCACCCACTCCACGCCTTGGGCCTTGAGGCGATTGAGGATCTCACCGTAGACCGGCAGCAGGCGCTCCAGCAGGTCGAGTTTGTCGAAGTCGCCGCCCTTGGCCTTGCCCAGCCACAAGTACGTCAGCGGACCGATGATCACCGGCTTGACCCGATGCCCGAGGGCGTGGGCTTCGTCGACTTCGTCGAACAACTGCTCCCAGCTCAGGGCGAAGGTCTGGTCGGCGGAAAACTCCGGGACCAGGTAGTGATAGTTGGTGTCGAACCACTTGGTCAGCTCCTGGGCGTACTGCGCCTGACCGTGGCCGGCGCCGCAGCAACGGGTCGTGGCGCCACGGGCCATGGCGAACAGGGTGTCGAGCGTCGGTTTGCCCTGGTCATCCAAGGTGCCGTGGAAACGTGGCGGGACGGCGCCCAGCGTCAAGGTATGGCTGAGCACCTGGTCGTACCAGGCGAAATCACCCACTGGCAGCAGGTCGATGCCGGCGTCTTTCTGCAATTGCCAATGCCGGGCCCGCAGCTCGCGCCCAACGGCTTGCAACGCCGTCGGGGCCAGATCGCCCTTCCAATAGGCTTCGAGGGCTTTCTTCAGTTCGCGGTCGGCGCCGATGCGGGGAAAACCGAGGGTATGGGCCAGGGCCATGGTGGATGTCCTTCTGTAAAAGATGGCGCTATTGTCGACAGCCAGGCCCACATGAGACAAACTCAACCTTTTCGTGTTGATCACAAGTTTTATTCATGGAGCCACACCGGTGCTTGAACTCCGTCATCTGAAGACGCTGCATGCCCTGCGCGAAGCCGACAGCCTGGTGGAAGCCGCCGAACGCTTGCACCTGACCCAATCCGCGTTGTCCCACCAATTCAAGGAATTGGAAGAGCGCCTGGGCATGCAGTTGTTCGTGCGCAAGACCAAACCGGTCCGTTTCACCAGCGCCGGCCTGCGCCTGCTGCAACTGGCCGACGCCACCCTGCCGCTGCTGCGCAGCGCCGAACGGGACATCGCACGGCTGGCGGGCGGCACCGCCGGGCGTCTACACATGGCGATCGAGTGCCACAGTTGCTTCCAGTGGCTGATGCCGACCATCGACCAGTTTCGCGATGCCTGGCCCGAAGTGGAGCTGGACCTGGCCTCGGGCTTCGCCTTCGCCCCGCTGCCGGCCCTGGCCCGTGGCGACCTGGACCTGGTGGTGACGTCCGACCCGCTGGAACTCGCCGGCATCACCTACGTGCCGCTGTTCACCTACGAAGCGATGCTCGCCGTTGCCAACCAGCATCGGCTGGCGGGCAAGCTGTACATCGTGCCCGAAGACTTGATCAGCGAAACCCTCATCACCTATCCGGTGGAACGCGATCGCCTGGACATCTTCACCCGTTTCCTGGAACCGGCCGACATCGAACCGGCTCAGGTCCGCACGTCCGAGCTGACGGTGATGATGATGCAACTGGTCGCCAGCGGCCGGGGCGTCTGCGGCATGCCGCATTGGGCGCTGCATGAATACAGCTCGCGGGGCTACGTGAAGGCCAAGCGGCTGGGGGAAAAAGGCTTGTTCGCCACGCTCTACGCGGCGGTGCGCACCGACATGCTGGATGCGCCGTATATGCGCGATTTCCTGCTGACGGCGAAGGACACGTCGTTTTCCACCCTCGACGGTGTCAGCGCGGTGCGCTGAGCGCTTTTGTGGTGAATGCCTTTGTGGCGAGGGAGCTTGCTCCCGCTTGGGCGCGAAGCGGCCACACGAAAGGTCTGCTGCGCCCGAGGCGTCGGACCGGCCCAGCGGGAGCAAGCTCCCTCGCCACAAAAGCTCTATCACTCAGATCTGCGGCGAGTTCAGAGTTCAAGCCACATATGGACCTTGTCGAGGTATTCGTCCCCCACGCGAATCGCCATCGGCTCAAGGCCATACAGCACGAAACCGCAGCGCTGGTAGAGCTTGATGGCCGGCTCGTTGCCAGCGGTGACGGTCAATTGCACGAGGCGCAGGAAGGCATGGCGACGGGCTTCGTCGAGGGCGGCCTGCATCAGGCGTTCACCCAACCCGCCGTGGCGATGGGCCTCGATCACGTACATGCCGAACAGCGTTGCCTTGTGCCGCCCCTTCAGCCGCGGCTCCAGGGCCAGGCCGACGATACCGACCAGCTCGTCCGCCACGAACGCGCCGAGGATCACCTCGAGCCGGCTGGTCAGGCGCGATTCCCACCAATTGATAGGCAACGCTGCCCGTTCGCTGGCGCTGGAGGTGAAGGCCTGTGGATGAAATTCATAAGCCTGGAGCATCAGCTCGCGATAGGCCTGGGCATCACCCGCTTTCAGTCGTCGGATGCTCACGCCGAACGCCGTTGCTCAAGCATCAGCCGCACCGCCAGCGCGCCGAGTACGAAGCCCATGAAATAGCGCTGCGCCGCCAACCAGGTCGGGTTGTGGACAAACCATGAGGCGATGCCGGCGGCGAACAGCGCGATCAGCAGGTTGACGCTGAAACTCACGCTGATCTGGGTCAGCCCGAGGATGATGCTCTGGGTGAACAGCGAACCGTGTTCCGGGCTGATGAACTGTGGGAACACCGACAGGTAGAACACCGCGATCTTCGGGTTCAGGGCGCTGGTGAGAAAACCCATGGTGATCAGCTTGCGGGTCGAGTCAGCCGGCAATTGCTGGGCCTGAAACGGCGAACGCGCGCCGGGTTTCACGGCTTGCCAGGCCAGCCACAACAGGTACAGCGCACCGGCCCATTTCAACACCTCATAGGCCATGGGCACCGCCAGGAACACCGCCGTCAGCCCCGCCGCCGCCGCGAACATGTGCACGAAGAACCCCGCCACCACTCCGAGCAAAGAAGTGACGCCGGCCTTTCGGCCCTGGCAGATCGAACGGGAAATCAGGTAGATCATGTTCGGGCCGGGCGTGAGCACCATCAACAACGCGGCGGCGGCGAAAATCAGCAGGTCTGGCAGTGGAATCATGGGCATCATCCTTGAATCAGCAGGTCACGAGGCAGTGGGCTCGATAAAACGGCAGGATCACTTCGCCTGTCAATGGCGCCAGCAGCAAATCGCTGCTGGGTGTTGGGTCGACCCAACGCACTTCTTCAATCTCGGCGGCAGGCGAAACCGTCGCATCGGTCTCCAGCAAAAACACCTCGGCTTGCACGACGAACCCCGGCTCATTGGCAGCCGGAGCCCTGAACTGCCCCAGATGACGGGCCTGGGCCGGATCGATCTTGAGCCCAAGCTCTTCGTCCAACTCCCGAGCCAGGGCCTGGACCGGTTGCTCATGGGCTTCGATCTTGCCGCCCGGCTGCATGAAGGCCAGGGTGCCGCGCTTGCGCACCAGCAGGGTCCGGCCGTCCGGGCCGATGAGCAGGGCGGCGGCGATGCGGATCAGGGGAGTGGTCATGTCTTACAGAACCTCGGGCGGAAAATGCCGGGGAGATTACAGATCGCGGCGGGGGGGGGAGCAAAGCCTGGCCTCGATCTCCAATGCGACACAGTTCCCCTGTGGGAGCGAGCTTGCTCGCGATTGCGGTGGGTCAGTTGAAAAATCTCTGACTGATACTCCGCTATCGCGAGCAAGCTCGCTCCCACAGGGAATCGCTGGAGTCGTTGGAGCCGCATCATCACCCCAACATCGGCTTCGGCGCCGAAGGGTCCGCCTCTTCTTCCGGAATCTTGACGAACACGCTGTACCGCGCCCCTTCCATCGCTTCGAAAGCGATGAGCTTTTCGATCAGCGGGCCGCTCATGACCTTGCCGGCGTTGAGCAGCAGCATGCCGTTGTCGGCGTTGAGGTTGCGCGCCAGGACCATGCCGGCCGCCAGCTCGCGGGTGGTCACGACCTTCACCGTCGGGTCGGACAGGGTCACGTCTTCCAGGTATTCGGCACACGCCTTGATGAAGTCCTCGACCAGGTCCGGGTCGTACAGCTTGCCGGCGTATTTGCGGATATAGACCAGCGCTTCGTCGCTGTTCATCTGCCGTTCCAGGATCAACCCGCGCTGCAGCTCGATGAAATCCACCGCCAGCTTCAACAGCCGCGAGCCGAACGGAATGGCCTCGCCGCGCAGGTGATCGGGGAAACCGCTGCCGTCCCAACGCTCCTGGTGATGAAGGATGATCCGCGCCGCGTCCTTCATCGGGTCGAGCGTCATCAGCAGCGATTCGCTCTGCTTCGGATAGGCGCGGTACAGCTCCAGTTCGCTGTGGTGCAGCATGTCGGCAGGCGTGACCATCATGTTGTCGGTCCAGCTCAGCTTGCCGATGTTGTAGAGCGCCCCGGCCATGGTCAGGTCGCGGTCGGTGGATTCGTCGAGGAAGTTGAGCCGGCTATAGACCCGGAGCAGCTCGATGATCTGCCGGTTGGTCTGCTTGGCCTTGGGCAGGCGCAGGTTGGCGATCAGCGAGAACACTTCGGTGCCGGTCACGTAGCTGCGCTTGAGCTCTTCATAGGCCAGGTCGAGCATGTCGGCGGTCTGCTGCAGCTCGGAAGTGCGCGACGCCACGCGTTTTTCCAGCGTGGCGTTGAGGGTCTTGAGTTGCTGGTTCTGCTCGCGGTTCAGGGCTTCGAGGCGCTGGCGCTCGCTTTCCGAATGCTGGTGGGCCAGGGCCTGGCGCAGGGCCTGCACCAGCTCCTCGTCGTTCCAGGGTTTGCTCAGGTAGCGATAGAGCTGCCCCTCGTTGATCGCCTTGGTCATCATGTCCACGTCGGCGTAACCGGTGAGCAGAATGCGCAGGGTCGAGGGATAAAGCTTGCGGATTTCCGCCAGCAGCGTGGCGCCATCCATGTTCGGCATGCGCGCGTCGGTCATCACCAGGTCGACCGGCCGCTCCTTGAGAATCTCCAGGGCCTTGGCGCCGCTGTCGGCCAGCAGGATTTCATACGGCTGGCTGCGCAATAGCCGACGCAGGCTGTTGAGGATCGATTCTTCATCATCTACCAGCAATACCGTTGGCTTCGTGACCGGAACGTTCGACGATTGATCTTCCATTGACATCCCCTCCCCATTGACGACAACCGTTCTACATTACCCCTGAAAGACAGGCTAGTAGATCGCGAATATTTAGACACAATTTGCCACTACTCACCTCACGCTTCTGATGAGCCGACTATGCTGTACCTCATGAAGGGCCAAGTACAGGCCGAATACTCATGCTAGCGAAAGGGATATCCGATGTTCCCACGGTTCTGTAGTCCGCATTTCGACGGTGCACGGCCATGAGCCTGTCGTCGGAACGATCCAATCGGCGAATATTAATTGTCGATGACACGCAAACCATTCATGAGGATTTTCGAAAGATCCTCAGCCCCGACGCAGCCCCTGAAGACAACCTGAGCAGCGCTGAAGAAGCCTTGTTCGGCGCACCGGTGGCGGCTTCCAGCCAGAGTTTCGAACTCGACTCGGCGTTCCAGGGCATGGAAGCCCTGAACAAGGTCGAAACGGCCCTGGCCCAGGGCAAGCCCTTCGCCATGGCCTTTATCGACATGCGCATGCCGCCAGGTTGGGACGGCCTCGAAACCATCGAGCGGCTGTGGCGCGTCGACCCCAAGCTGCAAGTGGCGCTGTGCACGGCTTATTCGGATTATTCCTGGGAAGACATCGCCGATCGCCTCGAATTGGGCGACCGGCTACTGATCCTGAAGAAACCCTTCGATGCCATCGAAATCCGCCAGATGGCCAGCACCCTGACCGTCAAATGGCAGATGACTGAAGACGCGGCGCTGAAAATGGACATGCTCGAACGGGCCGTGGAAGAGCGCACCCGCGAGCTGGCCGACGCCAACATCATTGTGCAGAACAGCCCGACCATCCTCTATCGCCTTCGCGGCGAGCCGCCGTTCCCGTTGATGTACATCTCCCACAACATCACCAAGTTCGGCCATGTCGCGGCGCAACTGATCGACTCACCGGATTGGGCGCAGACGCTGATCCACCCCGACGACCAGGCCAAGGTCGACGAAGCCATGGTCCGCGTGCTGGACCGCGACAACGCCGGCGCCTCCATCGAATTTCGCATGCGCACCGGCGACGGCACGTTCCGCTGGGTCGAGAACCGCTACATTCCGGTGCGCAATGAGCAAGGCCTGCTGCTGGAAGTCGAGGGCATTATCCTCGACATCACCGAGCGCAAGCTGGCCGAGGAGAAGATCGCCCTGCTGGCCCGCACCGACGGCCTGACCGGACTGGCCAACCGCGCCACCATGATCGAGCGCCTGCACCAGGCCTTCGCCGCCGCCCGTCGGGGCGCGGCGCCGTTCGCGATGTTCTACCTGGACCTGGACCACTTCAAGCGCATCAACGACACCCTCGGGCACCCGATCGGCGACCTGCTGTTGCAGGAAGTCGCCGCGCGCATCAAGGCCTGTACCCGGGAGAACGATGTGGTCGCGCGCCTGGGCGGCGACGAATTCGCCATCCTGCAACTGGACGTCCACGAAGCGACCCACTGCGCCGCGCTGGCGGCGAAGATCCGCGACACGCTGGTGGCGCCCTATTCCCTGGACGGCAATGACGTGCGCATTTCCGTGAGCATCGGCATCAGCCTGTACACGCCGCAGAGCCCGAGCGCCGACAGCCTGATGGCGCAGTCCGACATGGCCCTCTATCGCTCCAAGGAAAAGGGCCGCAACCAGTATCACTTCCACAACGAGGAAATTAACCAGGAAGTGACGGACCGGGTCGCCCTGGCCAATGACCTGCGCCAGGCCATCGAGAATAACGAGCTTCAACTGCACTACCTGCCGGAAGTCGACCTTGGCACCGGCAAGATCCTCGGCATGGGCGTGCAGGTGCGCTGGAACCATCCCGAACGCGGCTGGCTCGAACCGGCGGCGTTCATGCCCGCCGCCGAGAAAACCGGGATCATCATCGGCCTCGGCCACTGGGTACTCGACCAGGCCTGCCAACAGATGCGCCAATGGCGCGACCAGGGCATGGCGCCGCCGGTGATCGCCATCGACCTGTCCCTGACCCAGCTCAAGACCGGCCCCGAGCTGATCTACGACGTACTGCGCACCACCGCACGCTGGGAGCTGGCGCCCTGGGACCTGCGCTTCGACGTCACCGAAGCGACCCTGGCCCAGACCAAATGGACCCACAACGACGTGTTGCCACGCCTGTGCGAACTGGGCGTGCAGGTCGCCATCGATGATTTCGGCACCGAGTATTCGTCGTTCGATTACCTGAAGACGTACCGGGTCAACCATCTCAAGCTCGCCCAGCGGTTTCTCGACAGCGCCAGTGACGACCCGGAAAACGCCTCGACCTTGCGCGCGATCCTTAATTTCGCCCGGGACGTGGGCATCGGCATCATTGCCGAAGGTGTCGAGACCCAGGAGCAACGCACCACACTGATGTCCAGCGGCGGCTCGATGCAGGCCCAGGGACATTATTTCAGCACCGTGGTGGACAGCGGCCAGGCCGCCGAACTGCTCAAGGCCGGGACCATCATTCCCGTGGCGGATCACTGGACCCGGCCGGCCAGCCAGCTATCGGAGAGCAATCCATGAACCCCATGTCGGTACCCGCCAACCGGCGAATCCTCGTGGTGGACGACACACCCGCCATTCACCAGGACTTTCGCAAGATCCTCAGCCCCAGCGCCGGCAATGACGACTCGCTGGACGACACCGAGAGCCTGTTATTCGGCACGCCCCAGGTCAATCGACTGCAGTTCCAGATCGACTCGGCCTACCAGGGCGAGGAGGCGCTGGAACTGGTCAAGCGCGCCCAGTCCGAAGGCCAGCCCTACGCGCTGGTGTTCGCCGACATGCGCATGCCGCCCGGCTGGGACGGCCTGCAAACCATCGAAGAGCTGTGGAAAGCCGACCCGCGTTTGCAGATCGCCCTGTGCACGGCGTTTTCCGACTACTCATGGGAAACCATGTCCGAACGCATCGAGTTCGACGATCAGTTGCTGATCCTCAAGAAGCCGTTCGACACCCTGGAAATCCGCCAGATGGCCAGTGCCATGACCTGGAAATGGCAACTGGCCCAGGACGCGGCCCGGAAGATGCGCACCCTGGAGCGCACCATCGAGGAGCGGGTCCAGGAATTGCTCAAGGTATCCCACCTGCTGCAATACGACGTGCTCACCGAACTGCCCAACAGCATGCTGCTCGGTGATCGCCTGACCCAGGCCTTGGCCCAATGCCGCCGCCATGATCGGCAACTGGCGGTGATGTTCATCGGCCTCGACCGTTTCAAGCGTATCAACAATGCGCTGGGGCACCCGGTGGGGGATGAAATGCTCAAGCGCGTGGCGCGGACGCTGGCAACCGTGGTGCGTGAGTCCGATTCGGTGTTTCGCTACGGTTCCGACGAGTTCGTGGTGATCCTGGGCGATATCACCGACCCGCAGATGACCAAGGGCGTGGCGGAAAAACTGCTGGGGGCGATCAATTCCCCACACCCCATCGATGGCCACGACCTGACGGTCACGGCGAGCCTGGGCATCAGCGTGTATCCGGCCGACGGCTTCGACGCCGTGGCGCTGATCAAGAAAGCCGAGACGGCGATGCGCAACGTCAAGGAAAACGGTCCCAACGATTTTCGTTTTTTTACCGAAGACATGAACCGTCGGGCACGGCAACAGCAGACCATCGAGTCGGGCCTGCGCCTGGCCTTGCAGCGCAAGGAGTTCGTGCTGCATTACCAACCCAAGCTTGACCTGACGAGCGGCAAAGTGGTCGGCGTCGAGGCATTGGTGCGCTGGAACCGGCCCGACCATGGCCTCGTCTACCCGTCGGATTTCATCCCGGTGGCCGAGGACAGCGGCCTGATCGTGCCGCTGAGCCAATGGGTGCTCCAGGAAGCCTGCCAACAGGCGTGTCGATGGCAGGCCGAGGGCATGCGGCCGCTGTACTTGTCGGTCAACGTCTCGGCCATCGATTTTCGCCAGCGCGGTTTCGTCGACGGCATCGCCCGTACCCTCAAGGAAACCGGCCTGGATCCGACACAGTTAGAACTGGAGATCACCGAAAGCGTGCTCATGCAGAACATCGATACCACCGTTGCCACGCTCAAGGCCATCAAGCACCTGGGTATCCGGCTGGCGATCGATGACTTCGGCACCGGCTATTCAAGCCTGAGTTACCTGCAGAAATTTCCGGTGGATGTGCTGAAGATCGACCAGTCGTTCGTCGGGGACCTGAGTATCGACAGTAACGACGCCAAACTGGTGAGCACCATCATCAGCCTGGGCAAGAGCCTGAACCTGCATATCATCGCCGAAGGCGTGGAGACCCGGGACCAACTGGAATTCCTGAAGATCCACCAGTGCGAAGAGGTGCAGGGCTATTACTTCAGCAAGGCCGTGGAACCACAAGCGTTTAGCCAATGGATGGCCGAATGGGAACAACGCCCGAACCCGTTTTCGTAAGCGCCAGAGTTCATAAACCCCGTTTCAAGGAAAGCACCCCATGGCGTCACACGGATTGATTCTGGCTCTCGGCCTGCTCGTGGGATTGAGCACGGCCGCTCACGCCGAGCCACTGGACGAACCGCTCAAGCCGCTGCCTACCGTTCCGAACCTGGACCCCAAGCGGGTCCAGTTGGGCCAACGGCTGTTCAATGACCCGCGGCTGTCGGTCAACAACACGCTGTCCTGCGCCAGCTGCCATCGCCTGGACAAGGGCGGTGCCGACGACAAGGCGTTTTCCCTGGGCTTCGACGGCAAGCCGGTGGAAGTCAATACGCCCACCGTGTTCAACGCCAGCCTGAACTTCCATCAGTTCTGGGACGGCCGCGTCGACAGCCTGGAAGAACAAGTGCACATGGTAGTCATCAGCCCGACGGAAATGGGCAGCACCTGGGAAACGGTGGTCAAGCGCATCGCCGATGATCCGGACTATGCCAAGGCGTTTTCCAACGCATATCCCGACGGGGTGAACGAACCCAACATTCGCAACGCCCTCGCCGACTACGAGCGCACCCTGCTGACCCCCAACTCGCGCTTTGACCAGTACCTGCTGGGCAACACCGACATCCTCACGCCTCGGGAAAAATTCGGTTACCAGCGCTTCAAGGAATATGGCTGCATCGCTTGCCATCAAGGCGTGAACATCGGCGGCAACATGTTCCAGAAGTTCGGCGTCATGGGCGACTACATCGCGGACCGCGGCAACCCCACCCGGGCGGATGAAGGGCGCTTCAACGTCACCGGCGACGAAGCCGACCGCCAGGTGTTCAAGGTACCGAGCCTGCGCAACGTCGCACGCACCGCGCCGTATTTTCACAAAGGTTCCGCCCCTACCCTGGAGAAGGCGGTGGAGGTCATGTTCAAGTACCAACTGGGCCGCGAGCCCCAGAAAAACGATACCGAGCTGATCGTCGAGTTCCTCAAGACCCTGACCGGTGAATGGGAGGGCAAGCCGCTATGACCCTCTCCCGCCGCCTCGGCCTGGCTTTCATCGGTGTTTTGCTGGCTTCGATCCTGTTGTTCATGTACATCGAATCCGGTGCCCAGCAGGCTGCCTCGCACATCGAATCCAGGGACCTGATCCGCGTGCTCAAACAGCAGGACGCCGTCTGGGACAACGAAGTGCTCAAGGCCCGCGTCGCCCTGAGCCACAACTACGACCCGCTGGTCTCGCCCCTGCACGAGATGACCCGGCTGTGGCAACGCCTGGACGTCATCGAGTCGGAACCGGGCCGGCATGCGCCCTCGTTATGGGACACCCAGCGCGACGAGTACCTCAAGGCCGTCAAGGAAAAAACCCGTCTGGTGGAGCAGTTCAAATCCCACAACGCGGTATTGCGTAACTCCCTGGCTTTCCTGCCTACGGCCGAGGACGATATCCAGGGCCAGTTCGCCCGGCTCTCCGACGCCGACAGGCTGCAACTGCAAAACGTCGCCATCGACACCTATGACCTGCTGCTCAGCAGCCTGGAGTTCGCCCAGGTCACCACCGAGGACCAGGCCGCCGAAATCCTGCTGGGGCTCAACCGCCTGGAGGTCAACCGCGACCGCCTGCCCGACGGGCTGCAAGGTTCCATCGATATCCTGCGCCGGCACATCGCGCTGATCCTGCGCGAACAACCGAAGGTCAATGAACTGCTGCAGGGCATCGAAGCGATTCCGTTGGCGGCTCGCCTCGACACGATTACCAACCTGCTCGATACCGACCAGGAACAAGCCGCCGCCAAGCATCAGCGCAACCACATTTTCTTGCTGCTATTCGCCACGTTCCTGGTGCTGATTTTGATCTGGCTGGCGATCCGGCTGATCCGCAGCTTCGCGGAAATCAAGCGGGTCAACAGCGCCCTGCAAACCGCCAACGACGAACTCGAACAACGGGTCGAGGAGCGCACCCGCCAGCTCAAGGACACCCAGAGCGAACTGATGGACACCGCCCGCCAGGCCGGCATGGCGGAAATCGCCACCAACGTATTGCACAACGTGGGAAACGTGCTCAACAGCGTGAACATCTCGGCCGACCTGGTCAGCCGCAAGCTGCGCAGCAGCAAGGCCCAGGGGCTGGGCAAGGCGATGAACCTGATCAACGAGCACAGCCACGACCTGGGGCATTTCCTCACCGAGGACGAAAAAGGCAAGCTGCTGCCCGGCTACCTCAACCAATTGGTGGAAGCCATCGCGGTGGAGCAACAAGGCCTGACCGACGAACTGGCGCAACTGAGCAAGAGCGTCGATCACATCAAGGACATCGTCTCCACGCAGCAATCCTACGCGGGAGCCAACACCCTGATGGAACCGCTGGTGGTCAGCGAACTGCTCGAAGATGCCCTGCGCATGAACTCCGGCGCCCTGACCCGCCACCATGTGACGGTGATCAAGGAATACGGCGAGGTGCCACGGATCATGGGTGACAAGCACCGCCTGTTGCTGATCCTGATCAACCTGATCAGCAACGCCAAATACGCGATGGCCGGGGTGTCCAATCATGCGCGGAACATGACACTCAAGGCCACGGTCGTAGACGAAGAGCTGCAAATCAGCGTGAAAGACGAAGGCGAAGGCATTCCGGAGGAAAACATGACACGCATCTTCGCCCACGGCTTTACCACCCGTAAGGACGGCCACGGGTTCGGCCTGCACAGTTGCGCACTGGCGGCCATTGAAATGAACGGCCACCTCACCGTACACAGCGATGGGCCCGGGACCGGAGCGACATTCGTACTGCAACTGCCCCTGAAACTCGCAGAAGGTGAGCCATGAATAGCATGAGCAACCGGCGCATCCTCTTGATCGACGATACGCCCGCCATCCATGACGACTTCCGAAAGATCCTGACGCCTGAAGACGAGAGCAATGCCGAACTGCAGGACATGGAGAGCGCACTGTTCGGCGAAGCGCCGAAAACCGTCACCACGGTGTTCGAACTGGACTCGGCCTATGGCGGCCAGGAGGGCCTGGGCAAATTGCAGCAGGCCCTGGCAAAGGAACGCCCTTATGCGCTGGCGTTTGTCGACATGCGCATGCCGGAGGGCTGGGACGGCGCCAAGACCATCGAGGAGCTGTGGAAAGTCGATCCGCAACTGCAAGTGGTGGTGTGCACCGCGTACTCGGATTATTCCTGGGACGAACTGCTCGACCGCCTGAACGGCCACGACCGGCTGCTGATATTGAAAAAACCCTTCGACAACATCGAAGTCCAGCAGATGGCCAACACCCTGACCACCAAATGGGAAATGACTTCCCGTGCCCGTTTGAAAATGAACAAGCTCGAAGACCTGGTGGAACAGCGCACGCTCGCGTTCAAGCAGGCCAGCGAACTGCTGCAGATGGAAATCGACGAGCGCAAACTGCTCGAGACCCAACTGGTGCAGTCGGAAAAACTCGCCTCGCTGGGTCAACTGGCCGCCGGCGTCGCCCACGAAATCAACAACCCGATCGGTTTCATTTCCTCCAACCTTGGCGCCTTGGGTGGTTATTTCAGCAAGCTCGAGGAAATGCTCCAGGCCTATGGCAGCGCCGAGCAAGCCATTGCCTCGCCGGAGCTGGTGATGAATCTGAAGAGCCTGCGCCAGGAGGTGGAACTGGATTTCCTGGTCGAAGACATTCCGGTCCTGATCAAGGAATCCAAGGACGGCATCGCCCGCGTCGGGCAGATCGTCAAGGACCTCAAGGACTTCTCCCGGGTCGACTCCAGCCAGGAATGGCAGATGGCGAATTTGCAGCAGGGCATGGATTCGACGTTGAACATCGTCGCCAACGAAATCAAGTACAAGGCCGACGTGGTCAAGCAATACAGTCCGCTGCCGGAAGTTGAATGCCTGCCCTCGCAGATCAACCAGGTGATCATGAACCTGATCGTCAACGCCGCCCAGGCCATCGGCCCGGAACGCGGCACCATCACCCTGCGCAACGGCGTCGAAGGCGACAACGTCTGGATCGAAGTCGCTGACAACGGATCCGGCATCCCACCGGAAACCCTGCAGAAAATCTTCGACCCGTTCTTTACCACCAAGCCCATCGGCCAAGGCACGGGGCTTGGGTTGTCGTTGTCCTACGGCATCGTGAAGAAACACAACGGCGAGATCACGGTGAGCAGCGAAGTGGGCGTGGGGACGACGTTCCGGGTGGAATTGCCGGTGCGGCAGATGAAATTGGCGGGGTGAGTTACCCCACCGCATAGTTGCTGCGAGGGAGAGGTGTTGTGGCGAGGGAGCTTGCTCCCGCTGGGACGGTCCGACGCCTCGGGCGCAGCAGCCCCAAGAGTGGCGCCGCGCTACAACAGTCAGACCCCGCCAGCCGGTTTTACGACTGCTGCGCAGCCGAGCGGGAGCAAGCTCCCTCGCCACGGGGTAGCATTCCACGCTAATGTCTCGCCAACCGCCCTCCCCCAAGGAACCCGCATGAGCCTATCGTTGCTGAGCCGCTACGCCTTCTTCGCCGGCTGCGTGATTTTCACCCTCGCCAGCCTGCCGTTCCTGCAACACGACTGGCTCTGGCCATTTGCGCTGGTGACCGGGCTGCTGAGCTTGCTGGGGCTGTTCGACCTGTTGCAAAGCCGTCACGCCGTGCGGCGCAACTACCCGATCCTGGGCAACATCCGTTACCTGGTCGAAGGCATCCGCCCGGAGATCCGCCAGTACCTGCTCGAATCCGACAGCGACGCCCTGCCCTTCTCCCGTGCCCAGCGCTCGCTGGTGTACTCCCGGGCCAAGAACGAAAGCGCCGACAAACCGTTCGGCACCTTGATTGATGTCTACCAGACCGGCTTCGAATTCATCGGTCACTCCATGCGCCCGGCGCCGCTGAGCGACCCCAGCGGCTTTCGCGTGACGGTCGGCGGCCCGCAATGCACCCAACCCTATTCAGCCTCGGTGTTCAACATCTCGGCGATGAGCTTCGGCTCCCTGAGCGCCAACGCCATCCGGGCGTTGAACCAGGGCGCCAAGCTCGGCAATTTCGCCCATGACACCGGCGAAGGCAGCATCAGCCCCTACCACCGCGAACACGGCGGCGACCTGACCTGGGAGTTGGGCAGCGGCTATTTCGGTTGCCGCACCAGCGACGGGCGCTTCGACCCCGAGCGCTTTGCCGTCCAAGCCCGGAACCCGCAGGTGCGGATGATCGAAATCAAGATGAGCCAGGGCGCCAAGCCCGGCCACGGCGGGATCCTGCCCAAGCACAAGGTCACCCGGGAAATCGCCGAGACCCGTGGCATCCTCATGGGCGAGGACTGTGTATCGCCGTCCCGCCACAGCGCGTTTTCCACGCCGATCGAACTGATGCAATTCGTCCAGCAATTGCGCGAACTGTCCGGCGGCAAACCGGTGGGCTTCAAGTTCTGCCTCGGGCATCCGTGGGAGTTCATGGGCATTGCCAAGGCCATGCTGGAAACGGGGATCCTGCCCGACTTCATCGTCGTCGATGGCAAGGAAGGCGGCACCGGCGCCGCGCCAGTGGAATTCACCGACCACATCGGCGTGCCGCTGCGCGAAGGCCTGCTGTTCGTGCACAACACCCTGGTGGGCCTGAACTTGCGCG
>Ga0308169_10002523_pt1 | contig 18873 bp, 16 predicted proteins | sample PhyBR1_2_FD_202139 | JGI IMG/M metagenome (GOLD analysis project Ga0308169, IMG submission 202139) | Phyllosphere microbial communities from UC Gill Tract Community Farm, Albany, California, United States - DLSLSB.R1 | ecosystem: Host-associated > Plants > Phyllosphere > Unclassified | place...
CAGCCCTTGCAGCAGGACTATGCGTTCCATGGCTATTACGCGCCGATCGTCCAGTTCCAGGACACGAGCGTCGCCTATCCGGGTACGCTCGAGCTGGCCCAGCCGGCCGTCTACAGCGTGCTCGACTTCGCCGAAGCGGTGGACAGCCTGATCGCCTGGCGCGGCAGCTTCACGGTGGAGCAGGACGGCTCGCTCAATGCCCTGCGTTTCGTCACCAAGAACGTGCTGTCCATCGTGCAGGAGCGCGGCACGACCATCGACTGGCTGAACCATTACATGACGCTGCCGCTCGCAAAAGCCCTCGACGTGGTCGCGGGCGACGTGGTCGAGGTCGCGTTCCAGTACCGGGCAGGGGCCTCGATCCCGAGCCTGCAGGCGTCGATCCGGGCGACGCTCGCCTTCGATACCGTCGAGGCAGCGGCGCCGGCCGTGGCCCGCGCCGTCGAGTTCGCGTAATCCGCGCCGGAACCAGCCTCGGCCCCGGGGCTGGTTCGTCGCCATTTTCTGCAGTTTGGCCGCGCGGAGGCGCCATCCGTCGCATTCCGCTGTCCGCAGCGCCCGGCAGGCCCTACACTCGCTCCATACCTTTACTGGAGCTCACCATGTTCGGTTTCCTGCTGTGGCTGCTACTTCTGTTCTTCTGCTGGCCGCTCGCCCTGCTGGCGCTGGTGCTGTATCCGGTCGTCTGGCTGCTCCTGCTGCCGCTCAGGCTGCTGGGCATCGGCGTCGACGCCGTGTTCAGCCTGCTGCGCGCGGTGCTGATGCTGCCGGCGCGCGTACTCGGCCTGTCGCCAGGGAGATAGACAGCTGGTCCGGCAGAGTGTGGGGCAATTAACAGACGCCCCGTTGCCGATCGCCTACTCTGGAGTCCTACGCTTTCATCCGAAAGCGCGCTTTCATTGTAAGGAAACGATTATGCGCCTGGACATCTACCGCAGAGCCGAAAGCGACGGCAAGTTCTCCTACTTGGCCGTGCCGGAAACTCGCAACATCCCCGAAGAAGCAACCAATACCGATTGGGAAGTGGAGGCCCGCGCCTTCGAGACCGACGACAACGCCGATCAGTTGCCTGACTATGCGATCGACAACCTGAGTGGACAGCTGGCCGAAAAAGGCTATGCGATGACGGCGCTTCAGTAAGTCCGCAGTCTCGACAGCCGCCGCACAGGGCTGGTCGCTGTCGACGAATCACCTTGGCGTGCAAGCTTCGGCATGCACGCGACAAGCGATGCCGGTTTCACCGGGCCTCCCGACGGGCGCCCGGTGGATATGCTATTCTTGCGCCCTGTTTAAATTGATGCCGGCTGCACAAGCCGGATGGGGGCAAGATGAAGTGGGCGTTGGTCGGTTTTTATTTCCTCGCAGTTCTTCATATCCACTTCCGCGGCAGGGTGCGCCTGCCGTTCGGACGGCAGCTGTTCGACCACTCGTCGTTCATGGCGCCCATCAATGTCTTCATGCACCTGTTCTCGAAGGTGCCAAGCACGCCGTATATTCCCGTGCGCGAGTTTGCCGAGCTGGCGCCGCTGCAGGCGAACTGGCAAATCATTCGCGCCGAAGCGGAAAACATGCTGGCGCTGAAAAAGATCAAGGCGGCCGAGCAGAACGACGACGCCGGCTTCAATTCCTTCTTCAAGAGCGGCTGGAAGCGCTTCTACCTGAAGTGGTATGACGCCAGCCATCCGTCGGCGCAGCGCCTGTGCCCGCAAACCTATGCCATGCTGCAGGCGATCCCGACGGTGAAAGCGGCGATGTTCGCCGAACTGCCGCCCGGCGCCAAGCTCAACCCGCACCGCGACCCGTTCGCCGGCTCGATGCGCTACCACCTGGGCCTGGCCACGCCGAACGACGACCGCTGCTTCATCGAGGTCGACGGCGAGCGCCACAGCTGGCGCGACGGCGAAGGCGTGATCTTCGACGAAACCTATATCCACTGGGCGATCAACGGCAGCGACAGCGACCGCATCATCCTGTTCTGCGACGTCGAGCGCCCGATGCGTTACCGCTGGATGTCGGCGATCAACCGCTGGCTGGGCCGCACGATGATGACGGCTGCCAGTTCGCCCAACGAAACCGGCGACCAGACCGGCCTGGTGAGCAAGCTGTTCAAGATTTCGCACGTGATGGGCCAGTACCGCCGCCGCTACAAGGCCTGGAACAAGACGGCCTACAAGGTGACCAAGGTGGCCCTGATCGTCGGCGTGGCGGCATTCATTTACTGGATCTGAAAACAGCCGCGTCGCGACGCGACGCCTTGCTGCAGGCCATGAGCGCCAACCTTCCCGGGTTGGCGTTTTTATTTGGAGATCAGACGCGTGCGGACGCGCAGACCGACTCCCGCACGTATCCCGGTCACAAAGGACAGTTCAATTCGTCGGATCAGGTTTTACGTGGGTGAACTTGTAGTCGGCGGCGGAACGTTCGAGCGCCAGGCCGAGCACGTCCTTGAGCTCGTCGGCGCTGGCGCCCTTGTCGAGCTGGCGCCTGGCGAAGGTGTTGCGCAAGGTGCGGCCGCCGGAGCGCGCCAGGTCCATGCCGGCACGTTCGAACGTGGCCCGCATCTGCACGTAGACGGTTTTCCTGGTCATCCTGTTGCCGCTCAGGTTGGCCGGGAAGACGAACTGGCCCGGGATCGCCATCGCTTCCCGCTCCTGCAGCCAGGACCTCAGCTCATCGGCGCCCTGGTGGGGGAGGGTGATCGTATGTTCATGGCTGGTGTCGTGCTTCTCGTCGGGCGTGATCGTCAGCACGAGCGATCCGTCGATCGAGAGCTGGCGGCCCACTTCCGACACGAGCAAGCCGATCGCTTCGGACACCCGCAGGCCTGCCAGTGCGATGACGACCTGCATTGCCCGGTCGCGCCGGCGTTTCCAGCCATCGAACGCGGTGTTGCGCCGGCGCCGTGGTGCTTGCGCCGGGAGCGCCTCGAAGAAGCGCTCCAGCTGATCCTCCGATAGAACCCGCCCGGCCTCGTCTTTTGTCATATGGGCGCGGTCGATGCCGAGGATCGCCCCCTGCGCCGGATTCGGCGTCACTTCCAAGTGTTCATAGCAGCGTTCCAGCAGGCGCAGGTAACGGTAGGCGATTTTGCTGTTCAGCACGCGCTTGCCGTTCACGGTGCGCGCAATGAAGCGCATCAGGTCGGCCTGCGTGACGCTCGAGAAGCTGAGTCCTTGTTCGAGGATCCAGCTTGCCACGTTCGCGAACATGAAGACATAGATCTTCGCCGATTCGGCGGACAAGGACCTGAGGGTGCCGTCGGCGCGCAAGCGCCGGCCGGTTTCCGCGAAAGCCGGGGTGGATACGAATTCCTTGAATGCGCGAACGGGATCGGCATTCCACGAAGTGAGGGTGTGCATGCGGCGGCGCGTCGGATAGGGAAGCTGTAGTTTAGCGTAAAACGTAACTAACCCACAGAGCGCGCAAAACAAACAGACTGATTCGAGGTTCCGGACTACGAACAACATACCACTACTCAACCAAGGCTGCCAGGAAGAGGGGTCCGGCCGGTCTGTCGAGCCCTTGCCGAACGGGCCGGTGCCGACCGAGCAGAGTGCCCTGGCCCCGGCCTGGCGGCATCCATTTGCTGGATGGAAGGTCGCCGGTGCGCCCCGACATGCCTTGCGCTGCTTACCGGTACACCAGCACCGGAATGCTGCTGTGTACCAGCACTTTCTGGGTTTCGCTCCCCAGCAGCATCCCCGCCACCCCATGACGGCCGTGCGAGGCCATCACGATCAGGTCGCACTGGCGTTCGCGCGCGGTGCGGATGATTGCCTCGTAGGGCTGGTCGGAGCGCAGCATCAGCGTCGCGCAAGGCACGCCCACGGCATTTGCCGCATTCGTCACCGTCGACAGGATTTTGCTGGCGCGCTGCTCGCTGCTGGCCAGGTACTCGTCCTCGGTCGCTTCGAGCAGCTCGGCGTCGGCGGTAAAGGTGCGGAAGTCCGGCAGGGCCGTGACGCCGACGACCGATGCGCCGACTTCCTTTGCAAAGCTCACCCCGGCGAGTACGGCCCGCTCGGCCAGTTCGGACCCGTCGGTGGGCAACAGAATCTGCTTGTACATGATGGCTCCTCCAGCCAGTCGCGCGCGCCGCGCTGCTTGTCCGGTCATGTCGTCAGCTTGGAGCGCGAGGCCATATGGCGCTTGATCGGCATCAAACGGGCGCGTGCCCATTGATTGCAACGAGCTGCCCTTAGGTCGCCGCCGGCTCGGCCAGCCACACGCGCAGCTGGGCGAGCAATTGTTCGCTATCTACCGGCTTGGACGCGTAATCGGAAGCGCCGGCCGCCAGGCACCGGGAGCGGTCTTCCAGCATGGCGTTCGCAGTCAGGGCGATGATGGGCAGGCGGGCAAAACGGGGATCGGCGCGAATGCGGCGCGTGGTTTCGTAGCCGTCCATGTCGGGCATCATGATGTCCATGAGGACCATGTCGATGCCGGGCCGGGTATCGAGCTGGTGCAGCGCCTGTTCGCCGGACTCGACGGCATTGACGTCCATGCCGGCGTTTTCCAGCAGGCCCGTCAGGGCAAACAGGTTGCGCACGTCGTCGTCGACGATCAGCACGCACTTGCCCTGCAGGACATCGTCGGCGGGCTGGGCCGGGTCAGGCTGCGGCGCCGGTGGATCGGGTGCGGCGCAGTCGCTCGCTCCCATGCCTTGGCGGACCCGCTGCAGGAAGACCGACACCGCCTCGGCCTGCTCCGCCAGCGGCGCGCCGGTGCCGCCGACCACGGCGGCATCGAGTTGCGCGACCAGTTCGACGGTAGCCGGCTCGAGCGTGCGCTCGGCGAACAGCACGGCCGGAATGCGCGCCAGTTGCGGGTCGCCGCGTATCTTGCGCAGCAAGGCCATGCCGTCCTCGTCGGGCAGGTCGATTTCGATCACGATGCCCTGGTAGGGGCGCTGGCGCAGGGCCGCCAGCGCTTCGGCGGCGGTCGAGACGGTGTCGAACATGCGGCCCGGCCCGGCCAGCACGCCGGTGATCGCCTCGCGCTTGTCGAGATCGCGCCCGACCAGCAGCAGCACCCGCAGCGGCGGCGCGATTTGCGCGGTGAGGCCGGCAAACACCCGGGCCAGCGTGGCGAGATCGGCGGGCTTGGTGGTGTAGCTGGCCACGCCGTGGCGCCCGCTGCGCGTCGGGTGGTCGCGCACCGAGATCACATGCACCGGAATGGTGCAAGTCGCAGGGTCGGCGCGCAGGCGGTCGGCGATGTCCCAGCCGTCGGCGTCGGGCAGCTCGAGGTCGAGCGTGATCGCTTCGGGCCGGTCGCGCAGGGCGAGCGAAAAACCGTCTTCGCCGCTGGAAGTCACGAGGGTGTCGAAACCGCGGTCGTGGGCCATGTCCTGCAGCGTGCGCGCGAACACGGGATCGTCTTCGATGATGAGGAGCAGCGGCGCCGCGGCCCGCTCGGGCGCGGGCGGATCGGCACGTGGTGCGGGCTTGGGCGGCGGAGGAGGTGGAGTCCGCACCCCGGCCACCTGTTGCGGCAGATAAAACGTGAACGTGCTGCCGACGCCTTCTTCGCTCTCGACGTCGAGTTCGCCATCGAGCAGGCGCGCGATTTCGCGGCTGATCGCCAGCCCCAGGCCGGTGCCGCCGTAGCGGCGCGAGGTACTGGCGTCGGCCTGCTGGAAGGCTTCGAAGATCATGCGGCGCTTGTCGGGCGCGATGCCGATCCCGGTGTCGCCGACGCTGAACGCCACCACCAGCGGCGCGTGTTCGAGGCCCGGGTTGGCGCGGTTCCAGCCATGGTGGGCGACGCGCGCCGACAGGGTGACGCCGCCGCGGCTGGTGAATTTCAGCGCGTTCGACAGCAAATTCGTCAGCACCTGCTTCAGGCGCTGGAAATCGGTGCGCAGCAACGGCGGCAAATCGGGCGCGAAGTCGATCCTGAAGGCCAGGCCCTTGGCCTCGGCCTGGTAGCGGAAGCCCTTGTCGAGTTCGCTTGCGAGCGCGCCCGGCGCCACGTCCGCGATGTCGAGCGTTGCGCTGCCGGCCTCGATCTTGGAGAGGTCGAGGATGTCGTTGATCAGGTGCAGGAGGTCGCCGCCGGCGGCGTGCATCACCCGTACCATTTCGAGCTGCTTCTCGGTCAGGTTCTGGTCGCGGTTCTGGCGCAGCTGCTCGGCCAGCAGGAGCAGGCTGTTCAAGGGCGAGCGCAGCTCGTGCGACATGTTGGCGAGGAAAGCGGACTTGTATTTCGAGGTCAGCGACAACTGTTCCGCCTTTTCCTGCAGGCTTTTGCGTGCTTCCTCGATCTCGCTGTTCTTGCGTTCGACTTCGGTATTCTGGTCCGACAGCTGGTAGGCCTTGCGTTCGAGCTCGGCATTCGTTTCCTGCAGCCGGGCTTGCTGGGCGGTGAATTCGCCTTCCAGTTTCTGGGCCTGCTGGCGCAGCAGCATCTCGGTGCTGGACGCCGTTTCGATCGAGTTGAACACGATCCCCAGGCCCTCGGACAGCTGGTCGAGGAAATTCAGGTGGATGGCCTGGAAGGGTTCGAAGGCGGCCAGTTCGATCACCGCTTTCACTTGCCCCTCGAACAGGATCGGCAGCACGACCAGGTTGCGCGGCGGCGCCTGGCCCAGGCCGGAGACGATCTGGATGTAGTCATCGGGCAGCTTGCTCACCAGCAGGCGCTGCTTCTCGAACGCGGCCTGGCCGACCAGCCCTTCGCCGACATGCCAGTCCTTCGACAAATTCTTGCGTTCCTGGTAGCCGTAGCTGGCCATCAGGCTCAGCTGCGGCGCGGCGCCCGGCATGGGCTTGCCGAGGCGCGGCAGCTGCATCAGGTAGAGCACCGCGTGCTGGGCGCCGACCAGGGGCGCCAGTTCCGACAGCAGCATGCGCGAGACGCTCAGGATGTCGCGCTGGCCCTGCAGCAGGCGGTTCAGGCGCGCCAGGTTGGTTTTCAGCCAGTCCTGCTCGGTATTCCGGTCGGTGGTCTGCTTCAGGTTCAGGATCATCTGGTTGACGTTGTCCTTCAGGTCGGCCACCTCGCCGCGCGCCGCGACCTGGATCGAGCGCCCGAGGTCGCCCTTGGTGACGGCCGTCGCCACTTCGCCGATGGCGCGCACCTGCGTGGACAAATTGGCCGCCAGCTCGTTGACGTTGTCGACCAGGTCGCGCCAGCTGCCGGCCGCTCCGGGCACCGTCGCCTGGCCGCCGAGCCGGCCCTCGACCCCGACCTCGCGCGCCACCCGCGTCACCTGGTCGCTGAAGGTCGCGAGGGTGTCGACCATGTCGTTGATGGTGTCGGCCAGCGCCGCGACTTCGCCCTTGGCCGGCACCACCATCTTCTGCTTGAGGTTGCCGACCGCGACCCCGGTCACCACCTTGGCCATGCCGCGCACCTGGTCGGTCAGGTTCGCCGCCATCAGGTTGACGCTGTCGGTCAGGTCCTTCCACACGCCCGACACGCCCTGCACCTGGGCCTGGCCGCCGAGTTTGCCTTCGGTGCCCACTTCGCGCGCCACCCGCGTGACCTCGCCGCCGAAGGCGTTCAGCTGGTCGACCATGATGTTGATGGTGTTCTTCAGCTCGAGGATTTCTCCTTTGACGTCGACCGTGATCTTTCGCGACAGGTCGCCGTTCGCCACCGCCGTGGTGACGGCCGCGATGTTCCGCACCTGGCCGGTGAGGTTGCTCGCCATCAGGTTGACGTTGTCGGTGAGGTCCTTCCAGACGCCGGCCACGGCCGGCACGTTGGCCTGGCCGCCGAGCCGGCCCTCGGTGCCGACCTCGCGCGCCACCCGCGTCACTTCGCCGGCGAAGCCGCGCAGCTGGTCGACCATGGTGTTGATGGTCTGCTTCAGCTGCAGCACCTCGCCATGGACGTCGACCGTGATCGTTTTGGAGAGGTCGCCGTTCGCCACGGCCGTCGTGACAGTCGCGATGTTCCGCACCTGGTCGGTCAGGTTGCTGGCCATCAGGTTGACGCTGTCGGTAAGGTTTTTCCACACCCCGGAGACGCCCGCCACTTCCGCCTGGCCGCCCAGGCGCCCCTCGGTGCCCACTTCGACCGCGACCCGCGTGACCTCGCCGCTAAAGCTTTTCAGCTGGTCGACCATGACGTTGATGACGTCCTTGATCTGCAGGATCTCGCCCTGTACCTCGACCGTGATCTTGCGTCCGAGGTCGCCGCTGGCAATCGCCGTCGCCACCTTCGAGACGTCGCGCAGCTGCACCGTCAGGTTGCCGGCCATGGCGTTCACGCTGTCCGTCAAATCCTTCCAGACGCCGGACACGTCCTTTACTTGCGCCTGGCCGCCGAGCTTGCCCTCGGTGCCGACCTCGCGCGCCACCCGCGTCACTTCGCCGGCGAAGCTGTTCAGCTGGTCGACCATGATGTTGATCGTGTCCTTCAGCGCCAGCACCTCGCCCTTGGCGTCGGCCGTGATCTTGCGCGACAGGTCGCCGCGCGCCACGGCGGTGGTGACTTCGGCGATGCTGCGCACCTGGCCCGTGACATTGCTGGCCATCGCATTCACGCTGTCGGTCAGGTCCTTCCAGACGCCCGCGACGTCCTTCACCTCGGCCTGGCCGCCGAGTTTGCCTTCGAGGCCGACCTCGCGCGCCACCCGCGTGACTTCGCCGGCGAAGCTGTTCAGCTGGTCGACCATGATGTTGATCGTGTCCTTCAGCTGCAGGATCTCGCCGCGCACGCCGACCGTGATCTTGCGCGACAAATCGCCCTCGGCCACGGCGGTGGTGACCTCGGCGATGTTGCGCACCTGCGCGGTGAGGTTGTTCGCCATCAGGTTGACGTTGTCGGTCAGGTCCTTCCAGACCCCGGCCACGCCTTTCACGTCCGCCTGGCCGCCGAGTTTACCCTCGGTGCCGACTTCGCGCGCCACCCGCGTGACCTCGCCGGCGAAGCTGTTCAACTGGTCGACCATCAGGTTGATCGTGTCTTTCAGACGCAGGATTTCGCCTTTCACGTCGACCGTGATCTTGCGCGAGAGGTCGCCGCTGGCCACCGCCGTCGTTACCTCGGCGATATTGCGCACCTGGCCGGTGAGGTTGTTCGCCATCAGGTTGACGCTCTCGGTCAGGTCCTTCCAGACGCCGGAAACGCCGCGCACGTCGGCCTGGCCGCCGAGTTTGCCCTCGGTGCCGACCTCGCGCGCCACCCGCGTGACTTCGCCGGCAAAGCGGTTCAGCTGGTCCACCATCAGGTTGATGGTCTCCTTCAGGCGCAGGATCTCGCCTTTCACGTCGGCCGTGATCTTGCGCGACAAATCGCCTTGCGCCACTGCGGTGGTGACTTCGGCGATGTTGCGCACCTGGCCGGTGAGGTTGCTGGCCATCAGGTTGACGTTGTCCGTCAGGTCGCGCCAGACCCCGGAGGCGCCTTTCACCTGGGCCTGGCCGCCGAGTTTCCCCTCGGTGCCGACTTCGCGCGCCACCCGCGTCACCTCGCTCGAAAAGCTGTTCAGCTGGTCGAGCATGGTGTTGATGGTGTTGGCGTTTTTCAGGAATTCGCCGCGCAGGGGGCGGCCTTCGATCTCGAGCTGCATGCTCTCGGTAAGCACGCCGCGCGCCACCGCGCCGATCACGCGTCCGACTTCGCGCACCGGCTGCACCAGGTTCTCGATCATCGAATTGATGGCGGCGACTTCCTCGCCCCAGGCGCCCTCGAGCTTGTCGAACATCATGCGCTGCCCGAGCCGGCCCTCGTTGCCGACCGCGTTCGAGACGCGCTCGATGGCGGCGGCGAGTTTGCCGTGGGTGACGGCGATCTCGTTGACGGCGTCGGCGATCTTGCCGTCGATCCCGGTCCAGCCGCAGGGCAGGCGCACGCTGAAGTCGCCGCCGCGCAGCGCCGTCAGGGCCGCCAGCAGCAGCGCCTGCGAGGCGGCGCCGCCGGCGGCCTGCGCGCCACGGCGCTCCCAGGCGTCCTGGTCGTGCGCGCGCCGCCCGGGCGCCCGGCGCACGTGGGCGCGCCGTTCGGGCGCCGCCGATTCGGGCGTCATGGCGGGCTCCCGGCCGGCTGCGCGACGCTGAACGGCCCGCGCCGCAGCAGCGCCAGCGCATCGTCGCCCGACACCGCCGTGCTGAAATAATGCCCCTGCAGCTCGTCGCAGCCATGCTCGATCAGGAAAGCGAGCTGGCCCTCGGTCTCGACGCCTTCGGCGATCACGGTCAGGTCGAGCACATGGGCGAGGGTGATGATGGCCAGCACGATGGCGGCATCGCTCGGGTCGGTGGCGATGTCGCGCACGAACGAGGCGTCGATCTTGAGTTTATCGATCGGGAAGCGCTTCAGGTAGGCCAGCGACGAGTAGCCGGTGCCGAAATCGTCGATCGCGATCGTCATGCCCAGCGCGTGGATGCGGTGCAGGGTCTCGATCGCCTGCGCCGGATTGTTCATCACGCCCGATTCGGTCAGCTCGACTTCGAGCAGGGCGGGGCGGACCTGCGCCCTTTCCACCGCCTCGGCCAGGCTGCGCGCCACGTCCTCGCGCCGGAACTGGAGGGCCGAGACGTTGACCGCGATCGGGATGTCGCCGAAGCCCAGCGCATTCAGGTGTTGCAGTTCGGCCGCGACCTGTTCGATCGCCCAGGCGCCGATCGGATCGATGCGCCCGGTTTCCTCGGCGATCGGGATGAAGAGGGACGGCGGGATCATGGCGCCGTCCGCCTGCGGCCAGCGGATCAGCGCTTCGAAGCCGATGATGACGCCGCTCGCGGCCTGCACCTTCGGCTGGTAGTGCATGACGAATTCGTTGGCGCGAATCGCGCGCTGCAGGGCGCTGCCGAGTGCCAGCCGGCGGCTCGCCACTTCCTGCATCTCCGGCGTGAAGAAACAGTAGTGGGCGCCGCCGTCGCGCTTGGCCTGGTACATCGCGGTATCGGCATTGCGCAGGAGGGTGTCCGGGTCGCCGCCGTCCTCGGGAAAGATGGCCAGCCCGATGCTGGGCGTCATGTGCAGTTCGCTGCCCTCGATCTGGCAGGCGCCCGAGACGGCGGCCAGGATCTTGTCGGCGACCATGGCGGCGTCGGCCAGGCGCTGCAGGTCGACCAGCATCACGACGAACTCGTCGCCGCCCAGGCGCGCCACCGTGTCGCCCTCGCGCACGCAGGCCACCAGCCGTTCGGTGACGACCTGCAGCAGGCGGTCGCCGGCGGCGTGGCCGAGGGTATCGTTCACTTCCTTGAAGTGGTCGAGGTCCAGGAACAGGACCGCCACCTGGGCATGCAGGCGTTCGCGGTGCGCAGTGGCCTGGCTCAGGCGGTCGAGCAGCAGCAGGCGGTTCGGCAAGCCGGTCAGGCTGTCGTGGAAGGACTGGTGCAGGACATAGGCTTCCATCTCCTTGCGCTCGGTGATGTCGTGGGCCACCAGCACCAGCTGGCTGACCTTGCCCGCCGCGGACCGGATCAGGTTGGCATCGGTTTCGAAATGGCGTTCGCCGCGCCCCAGCACCCGGTACTGCAGGCGCGCATGCGACTGGCCCGGCGGCGGATGCTCGAACAGGTCGCGCACCCGTTCGCGGTCGTCGGCGGCGACGATGTCGAGGTAGGGCGCGCCGAGCGCGATCGAGGCGCCGAATTCCGACCGGTAGCTCGGGCTGGCGTAGCGCCAGGCGCCGGCCGTATCGAGCAGGGCGACATAATCGCCGGCGTGCTCGAGAATCAGGCGCTCGGTATCGGGGTCGGGATCGTCGACCAGCCCGTCGCCATGCACTTGCCGTACTGCGCGCTCGCCGAGCACGTCGGTCAACTTGTCGAGATCGTCGATGCCGCTGCCGGGGTTTGGCTCAGGCGGACGGCGCCGCGCCGTGCCGCGCGGCTGGCGCGGCCCGCTGGCCGCGGCGTCGAGGAAGACTTGCACCTTGGCCTTCAGCACCTCGGGCGCCACCGGCATGAAGACGTAATCGCTGGCGCCGACCTCGAAGCCGCGCGTCCGGTCGAGGTCGGAGGCGCGGTGCGAGGTCAGGAACACGATCGGGGTCGCGCGCGACCGCGGGCGCGAACGCACCAGGCGGGCGGTCTCGAAGCCGTCGAGCCCGGCCATTTTCACATCCATCAGGATCAGGCAGAAGTCCTGCCGCAGCAGGCGCAGCAGGGCTTGTTCACCGGAGCTGGCGGTGACGATCTCGGCGTCGAGGTCGCTCAGCACGGTGCGCAGCGCAAACAGGGCGCCGGGGTCGTCGTTGACCAGCAGGACCGCGAGTTCGTCTTGTGGTGGGGCGACGGAGGCGGTGGCGGTGCGGGGTTCGGCGAGGGTCACGGCGGCGGCTCCGCCGGTGGGGCGCTGCAGCCAGTGCCTGTGCCGCGTTTCGTGCGTCGCGCCGCTGCGCCGCCGGATGGGGAATCGGGCGTTGGGCGAGGGGATGCATTGCCGGTAAACATCGGGGGCGGACTGCGGTGAAGCTATGAGTGTATACCACGGCGGGCCGGAGCGAAAACCGATTATGAGCGGTGCGCACGCCCGGTACCGACGCTACTGCGGAAATAACGGACAGTTTTACATGCCGTATCTTTTTGTCATGGTGGCGTGGGCTGGTGAGCGACGGCTCAGGCGGGGCGCCAGCTCGCAATTTCCTTCTGCAAATCCGGGTCGGAGGCCACCAAGCTGATCAGCTCATCGAGCGTTGCATCGGTGACCGCGACCGCGAGCGTCCACGCCAGGGCGTCCTTATCTGTCAGTTCGCTCGCGACGGTGTCCCCGGGCGCCGCCATGCCGACGCCGGAGCGGGCCTTCTTGTACTCTGCTACCAGTATCGGCCAGGCCTTGCGTACCGCCGGCTCTGGCGCCGCCAGTACATCGGCGATGCCCGCCCGGGTCACCGAGGAATGGGGCATCAGCAGGTGTTTCAGCAGGATCGGTAGCGCATCCCTGTAGCGCGCTGAATGACGGTCCAGGTGGCTGACCGAGGGGATGTCGACGCCTATCCTTCTCGAGGATCGGCAATCCCGTGCCTGGCCGCGCCCGATACCAAGTGGCATGGCGCCCGTTCCTGGCCTTGGTCGCGATTGGCGCCCTCCCGTTTAGCTGGTGCTGCTCCGCTTCGGAGTTGCGTCGCCCGGGGCTGACCAGTCCAGGGGAAGCAGCACGGGCGCGTCCCGGCAAAACGAACCCGGCGGAGGATGCCTGCACCCTGCTGAATCCTTCTACTTGCCGCCGGCGGGCGGCGCTTGCCGGCGTTCGCCGAGCGCATTCCTCAGGGCGTCGGCCCGCGGGTCGGGTGCGGTGCCGTCGATTTCCTGCTGCGTCCAGACGGGCTTGCCGTAATAGGCTTGCATCAGTTCCTGGTTATAGTGGATATCGTTGACCGAGACCGTAGCGGCGTTCCCGAACACGCCCACGCTGCCAGACCAGGCGACCACGTCGCCTGTAGTCGAACCTGTCGCCATGCGGCGGTAGTTGACGACGGTAAATCCGGCGTCGGCGCTCAGCGAGAAGTTGTTGCGTTTACGGAAGCTGTTGACCGCTTTCTGGTTCATGAGCAGCAGCGCGATCGGCCCGCCCTCCGCTCCCGCCTGCAGGCCAATGCCGAGCCCGCCCATCGTAAAGAAAACGGGATTGCCCCAGTGGCCGCTGGCGCGCCGGCTTACCAGCACGCCGGAGCCGCCAGCCGCGCTGACGCCGAGAGCGGCGCGGCCGTAGGCCGGAACGATGTATACGCCGCGCGCTCGGGTCAACAGGTCGGCGATGGCCGGGGCGGCGGACATGGTGCGCGCGACGCGGACGGCGCCTGTCAGGCGGCGCTTCGCGCTTTCCTCGCTAAGCGCGCGAAATTCGCCTTCAATCCCGACTGCGAACCGGGTCCCTCCGCCCCGGTCCTGCGCGTCGGCGCGAGGCAAGACGGTCAGGAATAGCAGGGATAACGCGGCGCAGGACAGGGCGTCGCGGTGAGCTGAGCGCAGCAGGGCTCCGCGCAGCGAGCAGGTATGCATGGGCGATCCTTCTTATCCATTTTCACCGGGGCAGCGTAGGTAGTGCTGCCCCGGGCATCGCGCACGGCAACAGCACGTACGATTCCGGAGAGGCCGGTTCGGCACCGGCGCGAGCCGAGTACCCAGAGAGCGTGCATGTGGCGCCAGCCAGGCTGGCCTTGTACCTGGCTGCTTCTTTCGGGAATCGGTATTCGCGTACGCGACAAAGCCGCTTCGACCATTTGACAAGCTGTGGCATTTTTAGTGCGATGTCGGCGCGACGGCCGGTTCCCGCCTGACGCAAGCCTCACCTGAGCTTGATGGCATAACGGTGCTCGCTGGCTCGGCCATGTGCGCGGAGCGACCCATTCTGTGAGACCGTATCAAGAACAGAAGTACTGTTCGACATTATGGAAAATATTGCCGGCAAATGAGCGGCAGTCCCAAGGAGAAGCGGCCTGGCATCACGGCGGGACCAGCGCGACTCAGCGCGGCACGCCGAGGTTCTTGTTCGCCGGCACCGCAACGTCGATCAGCTTCGGCTTCGGCAAGTCGAGTTCGCTCATCAGCTTACGGAAGTCTTCGCGACTGCGCTTCGCCAGCCGTGCATTGTGGGTCTTCTCCCAGCCGATCGTCGAGACCGACTGGCCCTTGTAATCGTGGCCTGGCCACATCCGCGTGTCCTCGGGCAGCGTGAACAGCTTGCCGGTCACGCTGTCGTAGAGCGCGTCGCTGCTGCCGCTCTGGAAGTCGGTGCGGCCGCAACCGTCGATCAACAGCGTGTCGCCGGTGAAGACATTGCCGCGCCAGACATAGCTCATGCTGCCGGCCGTGTGGCCGGGGGTGTGCAGCACCCGGATTTCCTCGCCCGCGCCGAAGCGGATGACGTCGCCGTCATTCAGCTGCAGCTCCGCCGGCGCGATGCCGCAGCCGCTGGGGACCGCTGCCTGTGCGCCGGTGAGTTCGCGCAGCTTGCCGGCCGATGTCACGTGGTCGGCATGGGCGTGGGTTTCCAGGACATAGCTCAGCTCCAGCCCCAGGCGTTCGAGATGGCGCAGGTCGCGTTCCCAGTGATGGTCGACGGGATCGATGATGACGGCCTGCTTCGATCCGGGCGCGTTCAGGATGTAGGTAAACGTCGACGATTCGGTGTCGAACAGCTGGATGGGATTCAGGTGCATGGTGCTCTCCTCGAAAAATGGTGGCGGGACCTGTTTACGACAGTGCCTTGACGATCATCGCGATGGCGACGAGCGCGGAAATGGATGCAAAACCTTGTTGCAGCTGCGGTCCGGCAAGGCGGGCCGCAAGCGATCGCCCGCCGAGCATCCCCGCGAGCGCGCCGGCGGAAAAGGGCAGGGCGAGCGCCCAGTGCAGGGCGCCGCTAGCGGCGGTAGCGGCAACGCCCGTCGCCGAAATCAGCGCGATGACCGCCAGCGAGGTGGCAGCCGCCGACTTCATCGGCAAATCCGTATAGCGCTGCAGTGCGGGCACCATAACAAAGCCGCCGCCAACGCCGAGCAGCCCGGAAAGCAGGCCCGCGATACCTCCCGACAAGGCCATCGCCAGCGCGCATGGCCGGGTCCAGATGAAGCGCCCGGTCATCCCGTCGCGCATGCAGACAGCGCTTGCGGCTGCAGCTGCTCCGCCATTTTCGGAGGCCTGCCTGAACGTCTTGACGGCCACATACAGCAGCACCGATGCAAACAGCAGGGCCAGCCAGCGGCTGTCGATTTGCTTCGCCGCCCACAGGCCGGCGGGCGACAGGAGCATGCCGGCTGCCGCGATCAGCACGGCGGCACGATAGCGCACGATGCCGGCCCTGAGCCCCAGCACCGCCCCGAGCGCTGCTGCCATGCCGACTGCCATGAGTCCGACCGGACCCGCCTCGGCGACCGTCGCGCCGGTTCCGAAGACCAGCAGCGGGACAGCCAGGATGCCGCCGCCGGCGCCGGTCAGCGCGAGGATCAGCCCCACCACAAGCCCAAGGCCGAGACCAGTCAGCATGGCGGCCCCGGGCAAGGGGAGCGCCCCTGCAAAACAGGATGGAGGATCGACAGGATGCCCATGGTCAAGCCTTGACAGGCGCCCGCGACGCCGAGAACCGGTCCAGCACCTCGAACAGGGCCATGCCAGCCAGCATCGCCAGCGTGAAGATCAGCGGCTCGATGCCACCGGCGGCAAGCGATGCCAAAGCCGGACCGGGGCAATATCCGCCCAGTCCCCAGCCGGCGCCAAAGGCGAGCGAACCGAGCACCAGGCGGCGGTCGATGTCGGTTGCCGTCGGCAGGCGCATGACTGCGCCCAGCAGCGAACGTTCGCGCTTGCGGGCGAAACCGAAAGCGAAGATGCCGACCAGGATTGCGCCGCCCATCACGAAGCCGAGGGAGGGGTTCCAGCTCCCGGCCAGGTCGAGGAAACCGATGACCTTTGCGGGGTTGGTCATGCCCGATACGATCAGTCCGATGCCGAAGACCAGGCCGGCTACCAGTGCCATTACGATTTGCATGTCAGTTCCTTCAGGCGAGTGCGTGGCGCACGATGTAGACGGTGACGAATCCGGCGAACATGAAAGCCGCCGTGGCAACCAGCGAGCGCGGCGACATGCGCGAAATTCCGCAGACGCCATGGCCGCTGGTGCAACCGGCACCGTAGCGGGTGCCGACGCCGACGAGCAGTCCCGCCACGACGAGCGTGCCTGCGCCGGCCTCGACCCTCACCGCAGGCAGTGCCGCTGCCATCCCATATACGATGGGCGCCACCATCAGGCCGGCCAGGAAGGCCAGCCGCCATCCGACATCGCCACGTGCAGGACGCAGCAAGCCGCCGAGGATGCCGCTGATGCCGGCAATCCTGCCGTTGAAGAGGATGAAGACTGCGGCCGCCAGGCCGATGAGCAGGCCGCCCGCCAATGCCGTCCACGGTGTGAAGTTAATCCAATCGATCGTCATTCCTGCTCTCCTGTACCCGGCTGGCAAAATAGTTCATAAAGGACACCCATGATCGCGGTAGCTTCCCGGCTCTCGATCTTGTAATAAATCTGCTTGCCCTCGCGCCGGGTACTGACGAGGCCCTCTTCGCGCAGTACGCCCAATTGCTGGGACAGGGTCGGTTGCTGGATCCCCAGCATCGACTCGAGTTCGCTGACGCAGAACTCGCCCTGCGCCAGCTGGCAAAGCAGGATCAGCCGGTCGGGATTGCCCAACACTTTCAGCATGCCGCAGGCACGTGCCGCGGCGCTTTGCATCGCCTGCAGGTCCAGCTTCGGGATATTGTTCATCGGCGGCTTCTCCTTGCGTTTCGTTTTGTCTGTGGATATTATATCGATTTACGTTTTATCTTTCAATAGATTGTAGTTCGATAGAATGAAAAGGAACACACAGGATCAGGCGGCTGCAAGGCCCGTATGCCGTGCCGGCGCGCACTCGCGCCGCGCTCGCCGACGAAACGGGCGGACGGGAAGCGTGAACATGGCTGAGCTTTTCGGATTCGATGCCTATTCCCCCGCGCAGATTGCAGATCGCGTGCAGCAGGCTGGCGTGGCCAAGGCGCGGCTACCTCTCCTGTCGACGCTGATGCTTGCTGTGCTGGCCGGTGCGTTCATCGGGCTGGGGGCCCTGTACTTCGTGCTGGTCCGTTCAGATCCCACCCTGAGCTTTGCACCAAGACAACTGCTCGGTGGGATCGCGTTTGCACTGGGCCTGATTCTCGTGACCATTGCCGGCGCCGAACTCTTCACTGGCAATAACCTGCTCGTCATCGCTTGGGCCGACGGGAAAATATCGACTGCGGCGCTGCTGCGAAACTGGATCGTTGTTTTTGCGGGGAACCTGATCGGTGCAGCCGGGCTGGCCCTACTGGTGTTCCTCTCCCGCCACCAGGACATGGACGGAGGCGCCATCGGCAGGGAATACCTGAGCATCGCAAGCGCCAAGGTCGGGATGCCTTTCTGGACGGCGTTTTTCCGGGGAATCCTGTGCAATTCCCTGGTATGCCTGGCCGTCTGGATGGCCCTTGCGGGACGCAGCGTCGTCGACAAGGCTGTCGCCATCGTGATCCCCGTATCGGCATTCGTCGCGGCCGGTTTCGAACATAGCGTCGCGAACATGTACCTGATTCCCCTGGCCATGCTGCTGGAAGCCTTTGACGGGCTGCACGCTGCCAATCCCGTTACATGGTCCGGCTTTCTCGGCAACCTGCTCCCGGTATTACTGGGAAACATCATCGGTGGAAGCGTACTGGTCGGCCTTGTGTATCACCTTATCTACCACCGCGTGGCTGGCGACGCTTCCTGAAACGGCTCACCTTGCCCCGAGGGCGGCAGCCTGCATGTCCTTCGGCGCGCCCTTACTGGCACTGCTGCCGCAGCATGTCCATGTGCCGGCGGCGCGCCTCGGCCGGCATGCCCTGCATGTGACGGTCCATCATCGCCTGCCGCGCCTGCTCGTCCGGCGCGTCGCGCATGTCACGGTACATGGAACACATCGCGTCCTTGTTCATGTGCTGCATGCCGCAAGCGCTGTCGGTCTTGCCGCTGCCCATCATGCCGCAGCCGCCCTGGTTCCCCATCCTGCCCGCGTCCATCATGGCGCCCGGTGGCGCCGGCCTTGTCGACGTACTGGAGACCTCGGGAGGCCGCGCGTCTTCCTCCTGTCCCCGGTGACCGCGCGCATGTCCGTAGCCGCCATGCGCGGCACAGCCGGCCAGGCTGGCGGCCAGCAGCCCTGCGACCAGGTGGTGGACGGACGGAATCGATTTCTTCGACATGGTCATGCTCCCTGTTCGAATGTGGCCCCCTGTTTTAGATGCGCGCGCCGGCAGAAAGTGCGGCGCGCCGAAAGGCCGTCGTTCGAAGCCGGATCGATCGCGCTGCTCCGCGTGCTGTCGTCGCGCGCGAGGACAAGGCCGGGGCCGCGCATGTCGAGGGCATGGATCGCGGCGCCCGGGTTGGCGGACCAGCCAGCCCCGCCGGCGCCGGCCCGCCCTC
>Ga0308169_10002524_pt1 | contig 18868 bp, 26 predicted proteins | sample PhyBR1_2_FD_202139 | JGI IMG/M metagenome (GOLD analysis project Ga0308169, IMG submission 202139) | Phyllosphere microbial communities from UC Gill Tract Community Farm, Albany, California, United States - DLSLSB.R1 | ecosystem: Host-associated > Plants > Phyllosphere > Unclassified | place...
GACCAGCTCGAACTCGGCCACTGGTATCCTGTTGGCAAAAAACCATGCATGTAAAAGCTAGACTGTGTGGAGCTTTGTGACTCCCCGCTGTCATCGAGCGCCGAAGCGCTCTACCGGCGAGCCAAAGAAGCGCCAATTAAACTTCCATCTAGAACACGTATACCGCTAGATTACACCGATGACTGTCAACTCTTGTCCTCGCGAGTCGTCGCAAGAGGGTCACGGCGGGCGTTCATGTTTGAAAATAAGTAAAGAACCAACATGGGACCCCCCCGTCACGCTCAAAAGCTGCAACACCTCTGCGGGATCAAAATGTATGTTTGCGGTGGCGAGGTTGCGGCAGCGGCGATGGCCGCCTCCGGTCGTCCTTCCACTCGGGACCGCCGCTCTCTGGACATTTTCAGCTTGAAGCAGACCGACTTTGCTCCCCTCCAACTCGCATCATGATCGTCCCGCCGGCATCCCAGGCAGAGCTGCACCTACTAGCCGTCTCGGCTATCGTGCGAGACCTGATCAACACCCATTCGGCCTCGTCGTCGACGTCCGAGCCGCCCAGCATCAACTCGCTCCGCATGAAATATGCCAAACAATACAAGCTCGAAGGCGTGCCAAGGTTGACGGACGTGCTCGCTGCTGTGCCAGAGGAGTGGAAAGATCGATTGAGAGGATGGCTCAAGGCCAAGCCTGTGCGGACGGCAAGTGGAGTAGCGGTGGTCGCGGTCATGTGCAAGCCGCATCGGTGTCCCCATGTTGCCATGACGGGTAACATCTGCGTGTGAGTCGACTGCTCACCGGCCTCGACTGACGACAGATACTGCCCAGGAGGACCGGACTCGGACTTTGAGTATTCGACGCAATCATACACTGGCTACGAGGTGCGCTGTCGCGCTGGTGCTTGACGCTCACGTTCAGCCTACATCGATGCGAGCTATCCGAGCGCGGTACGATCCGTACGAGCAGACGCGGAGTCGTGTGGACCAGCTGCGAGGGCTCGGCCACTCTGTTGACAAAGTGGAGATGATGTGAGGTCATGACTGGTCCCAACGCTGACCTCAGTCTCATGGGCGGCACGTTCATGTCGATGCCAGAGGATTACCGGCACAAATTCATTGCTGGGCTGCATAATGCACTCAGTGGTCATACAACCGACGACGTCGACGAGGCGGTCAAGTTCTCTGAGCAGAGCAAGACGAAATGTGTCGGCATCACCATCGAGACGCGGCCGGATTATTGCTTGAAGCCGCATCTGAGCCAGATGCTGCGGTATGGGTGTACAAGGCTGGAGATCGGTGTGCAGTCTGTGTACGAGGTGAGCTGCTCCGCTGCGTGCCAAAGCTGACGGGTAGGATGTTGCGCGAGACACGAATCGAGGACATACCGTCCGAGCTGTTTCCGAGTCATTCCACATGGCCAAAGATGCCGGTTACAAGATTGTCGCGCACATGATGCCGGACTTGCCAAATTGCGGTGTCGAGCGAGATATATGGCAGTTCCAAGAGTTCTTTGAGAACCCGGCGTTCAGGAGTGATGGATTGAAGCTGTACCCCACCCTGGTCATCCGGGGTACTGGTGAGCTCTCCGGGGGTCCAGCAAGATGAGGCTAACGCCCAGGTCTGTACGAGCTTTGGCGGACTGGCAAGTACAAAAACTACCCACCTAATGCTTTGGTCGACATCGTAGCGAGGATCATGGCGCTGGTCCCGCCATGGACACGAGTGTACCGTGTGCAACGGTGAGCTTGTCGGCACAAGGTGTCAGCTGACAGTCAGCGATATCCCGATGCCACTGGTGTCTTCCGGAGTCGAGAACGGGAACCTGCGAGAGCTGGCCCTGGCGCGGATGAAAGACTTTGGGGCGGAATGTCGGGACGTGCGGTATCGCGAAGTCGGCTTGCACGAGATCCACAACCGCATACGACCCGAAGACCTTGAGCTGCTTCGACGAGACTACGCGGCGAATGGCGGATGGGAAACGTTCTTGTCGTACGAGGACCCGGGCAAGGATATCCTGATCGGTCTGCTGCGGCTGCGAAAGTGTTCGGAAGACGGAACGTACCGAAAAGAGTTGGTCGGCATGCCAGGCGGGTGCAGTCTGGTCAGAGAGCTGCACGTGTATGGCACGGCCGCGCCGGTCCATTCGCGAGACCCCAAAAAGTTTCAGCACCAGGTGAGTTCATTTATCGCACGACGGAAGCCAGCTGACCGACAGGGCATCGGGACGCTGTTGATGGAAGAGGCTGAGCGCATTGCGCGTGAAGAGCACGGTAGCGGGCGAATAGCAGTCATCTCAGGTGAGAGCATAGTCGACTTATTGTGCTCAAGCTGACTGGCAGGTGTCGGAACGCGAGACTACTACCGCCGGCTGGGCTACTATCTGGACGGACCGTACATGGTCAAGGATCTGTTGTACGACGAGTAATTGTAGCCTTCAAATATGTATACATCTGGTACTGATACATCCCTCCGGCTCAGTCGAAATCTCGGATGTCCACACCCATGTACTCCCACAGTCTACCGACACACGAGTCGTCGGCGTCTTGCCAGCCGTATGATGCAGCGCGGATGAACTGCTGATGCGCCGCCGCCGCAAGGAAGACTGGGCAGTTTGCGCTCTTCGCCGCTGACAGGACGATGCCCAAATCTTTGACAAAGGTGGTCGTTGCGCTCAAGACCGGAGGGTTCTTCTGCCTCATGCGTGGGCCGCCTTCAAGTCAGCACGGACATCGCTTGCCATGCCACTCACGGTCCTTCATGCAGTACGAACTCGCCGCGCCCTTTGACACCACCTCGTAGACCGCCTCGAGATCCATCCCCTTGTGGCGGGCGAACGCGGTCGCTTCGGCCGTGGCGCATATGTGGATCCCCGCCAGGAGCTGGTTGACGGCCTTCATCTTGCTACCAAAGCCGACACCGCCGGCTGGTGGTCAGTCCTGGGGCTTGATCGTTGTGACTCACGGATAAAGTGGAGATTCTCGCCGTGTCCTGCTGATGCGGCGAGAACGTGCAGGACCGGATGAGCCTGAGACAAGGCTTTGTCGCTTCCCGAAGCCATGATGGACAGGTCACCTGTTGACGCCCTGCTCGGTCCGCCAGACACGGGTGCATCGACGAGGTGCAGATCTCGACCCGAGCCCCTCAACGCCGAGTCCAGTCGGACAGCATCGGCGGGCGCGATGGTCGAGGTGATGACGACGGTCGCGCCGGCCGGCAAGACTACACATGAGCTGACATACGATGACCGGATGCTCACCTTCTGCGATGCCGCTCTTGCCGTCGGGACCAAGCAACACCGACTCGGCCTGGGCCGCCGAGACAGTCGCGAAAACGACAACGTCTGCGCCTTCCGCGCCCGCCTTGACATCGCTCGTCGTTGCTCCTCCAGCCGCCTTGAACGCATCGAGGGCCTTTGGCGCGGTATCGTACCCGACAACCACCAGCCCAGCTTGCACAAGCGTGCTCGCCATTGGCAGACCCATGGCGCCGAGACCAATGAACAGCACCTTCGTAGGCTTCGAGCCAGCCTGGACAACGAGCTCTTTTGCCTTTTCAACCTCTTCCTTCTCGGACCCCGTGTCCATCACGGACGGCACACCAAACCGTTCCCAGAGCTTGACAACATTGCCGTCGTCCTCTCTGAACAGCCCAGCACCAAGAGCACCTGTGAAGACCTGTTCGGCGACGGAGCAGAGTGGAGCGGGAAAGGTTTCCAGCCGGGCTTCGTCCATCACGATGCCGACGTCTTTGGCGATGATGGTCATGGCCGATTTGGGGATGCCGTCATCCGTCCATTGCCACGGCACACGGTGTCCGACTGCTATGAGACATCACAACCACTAGATGTTGCTCACACATGAACGAGTCCCCTGTAGCGCCACGGATGATGTTGTACACCATCCTGGGATTGAGGCCAATTGCCTTTGCGAACGCCATGCTCTCGCTGACAGTCAGCCGCGCTACGCCCCAACAAGACCAACCCACCCGGTCACGCAGATTTGGATAGCGCAGTAGACTTGGTTGATCAACTTGAAGTCGCTCGCGGCGCCGACCTTGTTGCCAACAATGCTCATTCCCCCTTCGCCACGGGTCAGAGCCTTGATCATTGGCGTCGCCGTATCCACGGCTCCTTTGCTTCCAGCCACCATGATAGCGAGGGTACCTGCTGCTGCTCGGGTAGAGCCGCCCGACACAGGCGAGTCGACCAGCTGCACCACGTCAGCGCAAAAAGGGGGGGGGGTCATCGGACGTGACTCACCCCGATACCCTTGCCTCCCGCGTCCAGCTTCGCCTGTATAGCCGCCAGAGCAGAAGGCGGACAGGTAGAATAGACAACCACGCTCGCGCCTTCCGGAAGGGCTGCTGATCAGCAGAGTCGCGTCGACGCCACCTCACCTTCAGCCACCTTGGCCTCGCCAAAGAGCACATCCTCGACCTGCTTCACATTGACCACCATCAAGCCCAAGATGCGGACGCCCTTGGCAGCTTCGGCCGGAGTTGCAGCTGCAGTGCACCCGCCGGCAACCGCTTTCTCAAGTGACGGCGCCCAGACATCGTACGCCTTGACTTGGAAGCCTTGAGACGCTAGGCTCTGAGAGTCAGTGACAGGCCGGGACCGTGTTCGTCCGCCATGGTCTCACCGTTGCCATCCCTAGTCCCATTGCTCCCAGGCCGATCCATCCCACAGTCGGTTGTGACATGGCGGGCTATGCGTCGATATTCGGTTGCGGTTTCAGATAGGTCGTAGGGGTGGATAGTCTTGATACACCACGGAGAGATGTGCTATTGTCGGAACGGGCTCTATACAGGTGCGGAACACCTTATATGCCGGCGCAATGTGGACCCGATGGGCGAACGACAGCCATGATCCCGTCAATAACCGGTTACTCATCGGCCCGAGTGAGCCGCCGAACAAAGATGCCGAAAACTCAGCGAGGGTGGGTGGCGATTCCAGTGCGATCGTTTGTAATGCCAGCTTGTAATCGCGTTACAAGTGGGTCAAGCTGATTAGTGCTGTTGACAAGATCAGTGCGGCTGACAAAAGGTGACTCAACCACCGGCGCTTCTTCGTCATGAACCTCGCAGCGTATCCGTCAATGTCTCGTCCACCATGGCCGGGCTATACAGTGAGACGCTTCCCCGTTGAGCATAGCTCACGCCAGATGGTCATCTCTTGGAGTTCCCGCAAATCAGGGTCGACTGCTTCACCTCGCCCCCGCCCGCTTCGCGACCACAATGGACCCTCCCTCACCCGTTGCAACCTCACCTGCCGCATCGACCAGCGCCGCCCGCCCAGCTGTACCTCCTCACCCACGTCCACTCTGACCACTTGATTGGGCTGTCCGACAACTTTGTGGGGCATATCATTTGCTCTCCAGACACCAAGCGCATGCTGTTAAAACTGGAGTCGGAGAAGGAACGGGATTTGGTGGTCTGTGGCTCAAAGCAGAGGCCCAAGCGAAAGTATGATGGCTTGAGAGCGAGGGTGGAGGGAAAGGGCACCAAGGATGAGAGGATTGTGGACCGCATCGTGGGCTATATCAGCACCCTTCAGCGAGCGGAGCTCACGCCAGGAAGCTGTCCCGTATGGAGAGCCGAGGCATTTTGAGCTTGGTTACGAAAACGGCCAAGCCGTCGAGGTGACAATCACCCTCCTCGATGCGAATCATTGCCCCGGATCTACCATGTCTGCTTCTCTTTCTCGCTAGGACCAGAAGGAGCTGAGCGAACAGGTTTCTCATCACCTCCCCGCAATATGCCGTCCTTCACACCGGTGATATTCGAGCCGACGACCTGTTCTTGCGATCCCTCCGGCGTCAACCCGCTCTTGGAGAATTTCTGGTGCCATATGTCGCTTCTTTGCCAAGCGTCATGCAACCCGCAGCAAAGGGTGCAAGGAGACAGCTAGACAGGATATACCTCGATACGAGCTGCATGTAAGTGGACCGATGTGGATACCCGTCTGACAGGCATAGCTTGGGAACGGGCGACATGTCTGACAAGGAGACGGTCATCCGGGATCTGGTCGAACACATGGGCTTGTATCCTCCAGAAACCGCGTTCTTTCTCAATGTGTGGTGTTTTGGGTGAGCTTGCTTTCGACCACTGCTGGGTCGGGTATCTAACGCAAAGGTGGGAGGATGTTGTCAAAGAAGTTGCGCGGAACTTTAGCAGTGTTGTGAGCCCCCCATAGTTTCTCTTTGGATCCCAGCTGACAGAAGGTGCATGTGGACCGATACAAGCACCACATATACAAGGCTGTGCGTTCCGACCCGTTCCTGTCAGCCTGCACGACCTTGGATCACGCCGCTACTCGCTTCCACGCTTGCGAGCGCCGAGCAAAGTGCCCCACCTGCATCAAGTTTGACAAAAACGGTCAGCTCACCCACAACATCGACAAGCTCGTCGTCAGCGTCAACATGGTCGAGGTCAAGTCGGCTGCATGGGAGATTGACAAAAAGAACTTTTTGGACAGATTGGGAAAGGCGGCTTGCGGCGAGGGCGACTGGCCCTATAACATCGTGAGCTGCCTAAACGTCCATCCTCGGCTGATCTCAGGACATCCCCTTTGCTCGTCACAGTCCACTCCCGGAGCTTCAAGCATTGACAAAGATGTTTCGACCGGCGTCTATTTCGCCAAACACAATGTATCCGCAAGTCAACGGTCTCGATTTCTACCTCCTCCCCGAGCTGTTCAAAGACTGTCTTACGGAAGAGGGGCACGAAGTCCTTGCGCTGGAGCGCGACGCGTGGTTCGCCGCCAGTTCAACGTACGGACCCTCTTACCTTGACAGGATGAGAATGATAAAGTCGACAGGGACGGAACTGGTACCCAATCTAGTCAACAATACAGACCGGGACGAGCGATACCGCGAACCCTTCGATGCGTCGGATATTCCTGGCATCTCGGCGACGAACGGCGCAATCAAGCGGGGTCGACGAGCCGACGCTATCGAGCAATTATCTCGAGCCGGCGGTCTGCCGCGCATGTCAGGTCTGTCCTCGATTCTGGCCTTGATTGATCAGAACGGTCGGCTCCCGGGGCTGTCCGACGTGGTCAACAAGGGCAGTGTACAAGGTATGGTTGGGCCGCCTGGGAAGAGTCCGCAAGGGAAAAGTAGATGGGGCGGCAAAGCGGAATCAAGCGGGCAAGCGCGGCTCTGCGGGCAGGTGGAGGTCCGGGTCGCCGGAAGAATGACTAAGGAAGATGAAGACTACGATACCGAGGAAGAAACGGACGTGAGAAGAAAGCGGCAGAAGTTTCACTCCGCGAGCCGCGTCGCGCCGCCAACGAAGCCGAAAGCGAAGCCAAGTATGGATGTCAAGTCGGAGGCTGAGAACGAAGTTGCATCAATCCGCGGAGCACCGGTTCATGTGACTCTCACCAGGGACACCCGCCGTGTCTCCCCATCCCCGCTGTCCGACACGAAGCCAGAAGTCAAGGTCGAAGCGACATCCCCCATCTCTCCGTCATCCGGCTCGATCCCGCTGTCGTCGTCCAGCCAGTCACGTCCCGCCGTCAACACTCGACACCGCTCAGTCGCCCGATTTTCCATCGACAAACAACACCTCCGAGCGTATGCCCGGGCCGCCGCCCACGTTGACGATTTGTGACGACTATGCTGCCTCCTTTGACCGCACCGAACGCGCGTCTACATGCCGACACTGTACGATCTGACGAGCCTGACGAACACATACATGCTGTAGCACATGTCACTGCGCAACGGTCGTCGTCAACTCAGTCACAGCTTTGAATCCTCGACCACAGCCACTCTCCTGCCTCTCAGGCGCTCGTCGAAGCCCAGATTGTCGGTCATGTATCCGCCCAATCCTTCGGCGGAAATGCGCTGCAGAAGCCAGTTGTACACTGCGTTGAAGCCCAACCCGAAGGGGACGACTCGCGTCCATGGGAAAGGATTCCGCCATTGTGGCGGAGTGGTGATGGACTCGACGAGTGGGCCACAAGGCTACTGGTCAGCATATACGACTATATGGGGCGGCGGCTCACTCACGGCGCCAGCAGATACGATACCCGGACAGTTGATCGTCCAGAAGACGTCGCCCCCTTCTTTCTCCAGGAACTCGACGACGGGCTCGTACTCGGGGAACGCCGTGATGGGTAATCTAGCTTCAGCGCTCTGCTTCCTCGTCGTCGCGAGATACCGCCCAGCCATAGAGTCACACCGGCTGACCAACTCACAGCCTGCGAAGATATACGCCCCGCCTCGCGGGATGCTCCATGACAGCCTGGCTCATCATGACCCACACCCTGATTTTCCGCCCACTTTCCCGCTGCTCGGCCTGCACCGCCTTGATGATGTTGATGTTGATCTGCTCGTATACTCCATCACGGAACAAGGCTCCCGCGCAGGGCGCGGCGATCACGACGGCCTCGACGGGCAGATCTTGGTGCACTGCGGACCGGACGTCTTCGACCGAAGATGCATCGCCCTGGATGATCTTACACTCCGGACGAGATGCGAGCGACGCGGGGATTTTGGACGGGGTGCGGACAAATGCGTAGGCTGTGTGGCCTTTGTCGAGCGCTACGCGCAGGGTCGCGGAGCCAACGAGGCCTGAGATCAGTCATTGGCGCAGACTACAGACGGCGACTTGCCGGTTGCGCCGAAGATTAGAACGGTGGGCATGTCGCAAGCTGTGTGGATCCTAATGCGAAACGGGACAATGAGCCGTGGTTGCACTAGACGCTATGCATATAATAGCTTGGCGCCTCGGAAATATATGTGCATACCTGTGCTCACAGGGTACACGGTGCCGACCGGTCGCGCTGACCAAGCCCGACGGCGACTGTAACCAGGATAACAAAAGGATTCACCTCACGCAAGCCCGTCGGCGTCGATGGCGTTCTTGAGCCGACGTCTTACGGAGCGCGAGCACGGGTGCACATCGCCAGGCCGCGGGGCAACCAGGCTGCCACCTGTCGGCTCTCGGAGATCACCGTGACGGACTGTTCTGGTTAATGCTGTAGATCTAATCTTGACATAGCTACCGAAATATCAGATGCAATGCAATGCGTACAGGACTTCCCGGCGCCATCAACCTCAGTCTATCTCAATTCGCTCTTCCTGAGAGCTACTCGGCCCAACCGCCGCCGCCGGTTTTCTTCTGACGGGACTTTCCAGCTCGACCTCGACAACCGACTTGCGCTTCACCGTCTTTCCCTTGTACTCCTCCTGCGGAATCTCCACGTAATCCGGCTTGACCCTCTCCTCCGCTCTTCTTGCGTTGAAAATGGTCTGGTCGATCGTATCCACCGCGAGCAGCCTGTGCACGTGGACCTTTTTCTGCTGTCCGTAACGCCTCACACGCCCGATCGCTTGCGTCTCCGTCGCCCGGTAGTTGTACAGCGTGTTGGTGAACAGAGGTCCCATGAAGATCGCATGATTCGCGGTCGTCAGGTTTGAGCCCGCCGCCGAGGCGTCATTCATCCTCAGCAGCAGTACGCGCGCCGTGTCGCTGTCAGACTGCTGGAACTGGTCGAGCGTGTTCGCGCGCGTCTTGACGGCGCCGGAGAGGGTGACGTGCCTGATGTTTCCGCGGTCGAGGGCCTCGGACACCTTGTTCGTCAGGTCTTCCCACTGGAGAAAGACGAGCACGCGCTGGTCCCGCGGTATGGCATGAATGAGGTCGACCAGCTTCTGCAGCTTGGCGCCGTATCGTCCCGACGAGAGCTCGCCCTCAATGCCGAGCGAGTCGGTCTTGACGATGTTGGTGCGTCGCACCGCCGCGTGACATTTTCCCGTGGCGACACACGTCTGGTCGTCCGCCGCCTTCGACATGCACTCGAAGCACGCCACGTGTCCGCAACACGACAAGACCGCCATGGCCGTGTCCGGGTGGGTGCTGGGTCGATGGGAGCATTCCGACGACTCGAGCGTGTCGCGCCGTTGGTCCCCGCCTCGCTGGATCTTGCGGACAACTTCAAAGAATCGCAGCGATCGAACACGCGCAACGAGCTCCTTTGACAGCTTTCGCAGCAGATGCGTCTGCTCCCGCAACCGCCACTTGACGTCCTCCACCTTCTCCCCCTTTTCAGTCTTGGCGGCCTTGCCATCCGCCGGCTCGGCCGGAATACGCGACCCCTCGAAGCCGCACCTCTCCAACACCTTGGTCAACCGCTCGGCCGCCTCGGCATCGCCCTGATGTTTCGTCAAGTCGAAAGAGTGCTCGACCCACTCGCGGAAGAACTGCTTGTCCTCTTCGGGTTTGCCCCACCCGCCCTTCTTCTTGATCAAGGCGTTCATACCCACCGCGATGTTGATCGAGTTGTACAGGTCGGTCTCGCATCCCTTGAGCTGAGCGGATCGAGCGCCGGCAATGTGCTCGCACGCCTCTTGGGCGGATTTGGCGTCCCGCTTCTTGTCCGTCAGGTCGAGTGTAAAGTGGCAGCATCGCTTCAGGAGTGCCTCTTCTGCCGTGCGCGAATCAGCGAGCGCTTCTTCTAGTCGCGCGTTGCGGTCACCCATCGTGACGTTTTTGAATTTGGTCTCTTTGCGCCTGGCATCAGTGTCCGTCCGAGCCCCGGCGACACTCACGCTTGCATCTCCAGAGCCTGCAGATGGTGCTCAAGCTCGAGATATACCGCACATTCCGCCGCCGGAAGCCGGATGCTGTGGATATGCTCGACAGTGGGGATATCCTCAATCTCGGCAATGTTTTGCCTGACAAAGGTGTTCAAGAATTCCTGCGCCAGGTCGTCCCGTCGCTTGTGCCAGCTTGCCGAATGGACCTCCCGGAACGCATGGAATTTCTCCGCCGCAGTCTGCTCCTTTGCCCGGGCCTTTTGCGATTGCGCAGTGCCTTCTCCATCATCCTCGACACCGAGGTGGATGCCCATAAACGCCGCGATGGACCGAATCGAGGCAAAGTCACCAACGGGCGGCGTACCGGACAAGACCCACTTGTACGACGACGACAATCGCAGGAGCGACGCCAGCGCCCTCTTCTCGAGGTAGGTGAACTCGTCCGCAATGACCCGCTTGAATCTGCTGTAAGTATACGTTCCCCGTCCGGATCAGTCTCACCTGAACATGTGCAGCAGCGGGCAAGTCAACAGCTTGAAGTCTTTCTTGACCGACCCGCTCTGAAGCGACTCGGCCCCCGCAGCCGTCCTGAACTTTGGTACAGATACAGCCTCAACTTCTTCCTCCTAGGCGTCAGCACGATCATCAGTCTACTCGTCCGGCGACTGACTTCACTGCTCTCCTCGTCAGCCTCCCATCTGCTAGCCGCCGTCGTGCCGTCCGCCTTCTTCATCTTCTTCTTGGTCGGTGCACTGCTTTCCGCATCATATCGATCCCTGTACGCCTGTCCCTTCATCCGCTTCCCAAACTCGGCGCTCTTGTGCGCATCACGCTTGTCCTCGGCATCCTTTTTCGCCTTCTCTTGCGCCTCTTTTGCCTTGTCCGACGCGGCCTCTGCCCCCTCTGTCCGGAGCACCTCGACCTGGTCCGCCAAAGACGTCATGGCCGCATCGAGCCGATCGGAGAAGAACCGCCCACCCGCCTTGTCACTCAACCAGTCCTCGGGCTGGGCGGACAGGTACTCGAACCTCTGCCAGTACAGGTCTGCCTCGAGGATCTCGCTGGCGATGACGATGATGTCCGCCTTGGACATCTCGGCGATCGACTTGATCTGCAGGTCCCGCATGTTCTGGATCACAATCACCTTGAAGAGCTTGCCGGTGAATCGTTCAATCTCAGAGGGCCATTGCTTGGACAAGTGACCGGGAACGACGATGAGAGTCGCCTTGATATCGATCAACCCCTTTGGAGCCGGGTTGGGCGCCTCGAGATCCTTCGTTTCGGCGATGAGCGCGAGCGAGATGATTGTCTTGCCGTATCCGACTTGATCGGCGATGACTCCTCCGCGAACCATGACGGGTCGCTCAGCCTTTCCCTCGGCTCGCCAGCCCAGCGCAGGCAGAGCCGCTTCCGAGATCTCCTCCTCGATAAACGTGTGCGTTTTACCGGTAGCACGTTCCTGCTCCAGCATCCACCAGAGCGATCGGAGTTGCTCTTTTCGCAGGTCCAGCTTGAACCCGTTGGGCTGGGGGTGGGATGGATCTCGCTTGTTGCTGGGCAAGACGAACAGCCGTGGTGCTCGAGGGACATCGGCGACCTGCCCGGGCGTGAGTTTCCACGACAGCATGGCGTGGCCTTTAGCGTCGTTGGCGGGCAGACGCGACAGCGCCCGATGAGCGAGGGAGACAATGTTGAGGCCGATGCGGAATCTGCCGGTCCCCTTGTCGAGCCTCAGCTGGACGACAAACGGCGCAGGTCGGTTCTTCAGGGCCTAACAATGAGCTTCGCACAACCTCGCAGAGCAAACTCACATGCTCATACCGGCCCGCTTCGAGCTTGTCCTCAAACGCCACAATGGTGCTCTTGGTCTTCCCGCCGTTCTTGTTCCTCTTCCCCTCTTTCTTGATCCAATGGATCTTGGCCGCTCTCGGCGCACACCGCTGGCAGACACCTTTGCTCGCGTCCACGTCGACCAGGCGTGTCCACGTTGCAAGCGAATCGAGAGATGGCAGCCTTTCCGTGATCCACGCGAGGTTGGCGAACGTCGTGTTCCCCTGATGGAGCAGGTCAATCTCTCCCCATTGTCCTTCTCGCCACATCGCCTCGGAGTGGCCAGCATCAAGCGGGACGGTGCACGATAGCAGCGCCGTGGCGTGGGAGCACCCGTTTGAGTCGAGCGAGACTGATACCGCTTCCGCCGAAGATGGGACCGAGTATCTCGCCGTGTCGCGCTTCGTTCCATTCTGCGACGAAGACGGCACGACGGCGATATCGCTCCCTCCGACCGCGGTGAGGTGAGCCGCACCACATACGACCCATCCACCTTGGATATTGAGCCGGACGTGCTCCTCCTTCTTCGCCGACTCGCGCCACTTGGAATGCAGCGTAGCGACCACGGCGCGTTCCGTACCGAAATCGAGTCGTTCCGTCGACGTCGAGAAGACGTAGCAGTCGTCCTCTGCCTCGCCGCACCGCGTCGGATCAAGGAAGAAGAACAAGTCCGGGCTCGTCTCTTCCCCTTCCTCTGGCAGTCGACGATGAAGCGAGTTCATCGCCAGGCCGCATTTCGGCAAGAGCTCGTACGACCCATTCAAGTCCCTATCCAGCGCCTTGCTTGCTTCTTCCGGAACTGTCACGCGCAGCTTTGACCATCGCTTGGTCTGGCCATACTCGCCCTGCAAGCCCAACGAAGCATGCCAAGACGGCACGAGCTCGCCCTCGCCAGCGATCTGGATCTCAAAAGTCTGTCGTGTAGGCACGCACAGCTCCCAGGGCCCGCAGAGAACATCCTGCCCCGTCGTGTCGAAGCGCAACCTCGCCACAGGGTGGATAAGCAGGTTCCGCAATCGGCTGTTGACCGGTTCATCCGCCGGCGCCTTGATCGTCAAGCGCCATTCAGGTCGGCCAGCCTGTAAGACGAGGTCGAGCTCGGCATGCGGTGCCTCGTATACCGCCGTCCAGGTATATCCTCGCTTCAGGTACCTGAATCGGAACTCGGCGTCGTCCGTTCCGCCAATGACCGCCTCGGTCCAGAGCTTCCAGTCCTTTTCGTCGACTTTACCTTTGCCCTTCTTTTCGGCAAGGGCGCGAATCGTGTCGAGCGAGGCGGTGTGCACGCCGGCGATCTTGACGCGCATCGGTAATAGCTCCTTGAATCGCTTCTCAAAACCGGCTGGCTCCACCCGGACATTCGTGCAGGCTTGATACTGATGATCGGGCCGGCCACCGCATCCTTTGCAAGCTCGGTACCCGCACGCACCGCAGTGCATGATACCCTCGGCTGTCCCGCTTTGCCCTTCGCACTGACAGTGCCGGCTCGACCGTTCTGCCAGATCCAACATCTCGGCGAGATCCGCCGTAGCGACCTTTGCCAGGTCTAGCTCCTGTTCCTCCAAGACGCTTTCGCCGATGATGCGCGTGGCGATATCCTCGTCGACGACCGCGATCTCCTCCTCGATTTTCGCAGCATCGGCCTCTGCGTCCTGCCCCGGTGTAAACTTGTCCAAGGCGATGCAGAACGCCGCGAGCATCGAAGCCCCGACAACAGTGGTGGTCATAGCATTCCCAGCGAGGTCGGCCAGTTGATCTTCACTTTCGCTCGTCAAGAGCAGCTCCCGGACCGGGATACCCTGCAAGGCAAGCGCCTCCCGGCCAGTCACAGGTCCACCTCGGTTCGTCACCCACGGGATCATATTCGGCGTTAAACACGGCGCGAGGGCAGTCCTGCCCGATCCAGTCTGTCGATCGACATTTTGACTGACGTTCCAGATGCATGCTTTGAACCCAGAGTCGATACCGTCTTTGGCCATTCGCAGCGTCGAGATCTCGAGCAAGTCCAGCACTCGCTCCGTTTGCGCCAAGAGCCAGTCATTCCACGTCCAGTCGAGACCTTTGCAGACTCCGGCTTCCTGCCACGAAGTGAGGGGTCGAAGGATACCGAGCTGTTCTTCCTGCCGAGCACGCTGATGTCGCGACTCGCACCTGTTCCAATCGGTCGGCTTTCGCGATGTACCGTCCTTTTGCTCTTTCGCGCTGGCGAGGTCGAGTCGAGCACGATGTATGTGCTGATTGTCGGTATGCAAGAGGAACGCCTCGAACGGCGCAGACCAAGGACGTCTCATCTCCTTGACCGTCTTCTCCCACTTGTGGGCAAGGTGATTCTTGCCGCTGGTCTTTCGCGGTGTGGCAAAGAGGTAGACCCGCGTTCGGGTGTGCGGGATGTAAAACTCCTTCGTGTCAAGCCTGGAGTGAGCTAGAGCCAACAGTACCAGCTGCGAGTCGCTCACCGACAGTGCTGCGCATCATAGTCGATCTCGTCAAAGTACTGGACGACCTTGTCCCAAGGCGCATTGCACACGTTCTCAAGGATGACCACGGGTGGTTGGTGCTTGTTCACCCATTGCAACATTCCTCGGAATGTTCGCCCGGATTCTCCGTTCGCATCGATTTCCTGCTGCTGATTATTGAGGTTCGAGTAGTCGACACACGACGTCCCAGCGATGAGGATCTGGCAATCAGCCCACGTTGACAATCTCCGCCACTCACATCTACGTTGCCCGGCACCGGCACAACCGACCCATAAGCCGTATGGGCCTTCTTCTTGCCCAACTCGGTGACGTCTCGGAACAAAATTGGCGGGGCAAAGTTACGCTCGATATAAGCCTGCTTGAATGGCTCGATCTCGCATGAGAAGACGTGGTCGAAAGCGAGCGTCTTGTCATGTTGCTGCTTGATCGCCTTGGCAATCATGTTCAGAGCAAGCAGAGGGGATTCAGTGCCGCTGCGTGTCAGCTCATGAAGTGCTGCGTCCGTTACAGTCAGCTCACGAGCACATCGTAGCAACGCGTAGCTTGCGTCCATTCAGCTGGTCCACCAGTTTCGTAACGTCCGGGACGCGCGAGACGAGGTGATCGAACATTGCTTCGATATCGTTCATCGGCGGCAAGTCCTCCGACATGTTCTTGATCGCTTGTTTGACCTCGAGCTTCTGGCCGAGGGGAAGAACACTGGGCCTGAAAGACGATCTGGCATGAACATCGCGGTCTTTCCCTCAGGCTTACATGTCAGGCGCGCCCTTCTTCATCGGCGCTTTCGCTTTGCCCCATCCGCCATTCTTCTTCGGCTTGACGTCGACTGTTCTTAGTCGCGTCCGTTAGGCAAAGACGATCAGCTCACCAATGACATCGTCCATCTCATCCTCGCCAACACTCGCCAGATCATCACTCTGCACCTCCTCATCCGCCACTTCCGCTTCGCTATCGTCGGCATCCCCCTCGTCCTCCATCTGGAAGTCGCTGCCAGAATCGCTCTTTGCTTTCCGCTTGACTTGCTTCTTCGTCGCTGGCTTGGCCTCCTTGGTTTTAGGAGCCGGTTTGTCCTGCACCGGCTTGGGCGGGGCCTTTGCTCCGGGCGCCTCTTTCCGTCTCGACGAGATAGGTTGGGTGGCTGAATCGACATTCTCCTTGCCCTTCTTGTTGTTTGTCGAAAAGTAGCTCAGCAAGCTGCCGTTGCCTCTGATCAGCGACGATTTGACCGGCTGCGAGGTGTGACCGTTCACAGCGGATTTACGGGGTGAGGACCGATTGCCGGACGTGACCTTGGGCGTGAGCGGGTTCGGAGCCGAGGGGTTAGAGTCGAGCGCAACGATGTCAGCCTCGCTGTCCGAGCCCAACGTCTTCGACTTGGCGTCGTGGGTCCTGTCTCGACCGTTGGGAAACCTGCCGTTGGCGGCCTTGGACGGTCTTGCGACCTCTTCGTCGCTGTCGCTCAACGCCCACATAGGCTTGCGTCCCTTCGCCTTTGGCTTCGGCACCACCTCCTCCACCTCACTATCGCTCCTCACCTCATTCATCTTGTCCGCCTTCTTTGACAACTTCACCGACTTTGGCCCATTCGAAACGTTCTTGTCTCCCGCCGCACCCGGGTTCTTCCTGTAAAAGTCCAGAACGGGCGGGTCATCATCATCAAATTGGTCCGCCCCGGTCCAGCTATCCTCGGAGCTGTCGTAGCCCTTCCAGTGGATAAAGAATTCGAGGATCTTCTTGCCCCGGAACTTGCGATAGCGTGATCTGCGTATGCTGTCGATCTCGTACTCTTGCTCGTCGTCGTCCTCGCTACCGCCAGCAGAGGCACCATCGTTGGCGTCGGCCTCGCTTTCGCGGACCGCCCTGGCACTTCCCTTCAACTTTCCATTGGGCGTCGAGTTCCCGTTGGCTACGGGTCTGTCCGACTCGCTATCCGACTCGCTGAGCAGATACTAGCCTCAGCATTTCCTCGCGCTCATTCAGTGTTGGCTGCTTTGCAGGCAGGCCAATCGGCACTCACCCGCTTGCGTTTCGCGCCGTTCGCTCTCCTGGACGTCTGCGAAGCGACAGCCCCGCTACCGCTCGCCTCCCCGTCGCTCCCACTGCGCATCTCCTCGTCCGAGACGATCCGGTACGATTTGCCCGCATCCGTCACGGAGCGCCGGGGATGTTTGCTCTTCACGACGGGTGAGACGGACATCTTGGCCGTCACCGTGACCTGTGCGAGTCGTGCGAGAGGTCACGGGGCGGTCAAGCACAATCGTTGTAGAAGTCGAATTGCCCATGCAGGGTTGATCTAATGTTCTCGTCGCGTCGCGTGCTGGCCCGACGCGCGCCCAAAGGAAAGTCACGGGACTCGATGAAATGCGATTACAAATGGGTAATGACGCTTCTTGTAATCGGCCTCGTAATGCGATTTGGCGAGGTAGTTCCTGTGCGGACTGGGCGGACGAGCGTGGCTCGTAGGTATGACCCAGTTCATATGCCATGCCGGCTACACACAAACACGCAAAAGCGAGAGAAACGATGACGGAGCTTCGTGAAAGTTACACAGATATTTACGATGAACTGGTCATGCTTGATCCCTAAGTCGGCACTCTCAGAAAGGCGCATCGAACCGGCCGTCATCGACCACGACTCCGCCCTTGTCCCTCGCACCCAGCTCCCCACCCATCTTCCTCTTCATCCTGCTCTTTCTTCCTCCAAGTGCCTTGTAGTTCTCCCTAGCCGCGGCCTTCCGTTCCGTCGGCGTCATACCCCCTTCACCGTCCACCGCCCACTTTGCCGCTCCGCCACTGCCTAGCCCGGCATAAGAATGCCGTCCACTGGGCGTGTGTGTCCCGCTGCTCGCTAGCGAGTCTACATCCACTCGCAACGGATCGATCTCGGGCTCAGCGTTGGGGTCAGACCGTTTCAGCGTGGTCCGGAACGTCGACTTCCATGCTTTCTTGGACTCGGCCTTGGACCATTGAGGGGCCGTGTTGCTCGGTATGGGCGGTAAGGGCAGCGACGAGATCCGCGGCGCCTTGTCGTATGGATCAAAGAAGTCGGGCGTGTCGTCTCCCGTCTTACGGACTTTGCCGTTCGTTCCTGCCAGCTCGGAAATACGGGGCAAGACTAGCGCCCGGTTCTGAAGGAACCAAACTGGCGTAAGCCGAGGCCGAGCACACGAATCAGGGAGAGAGGCGCGCACCGTAGTTGAGCGTCGACGACTTGCGCCACCGCTTGCAGACCCGGTCACACCGGGCAAGGGTCTTCACGTCGAGCTGCAAGAACACCCTCACCGCTAGGTGAGTGGGTAGTGTGCGAAGCTGTTGTCAGCACTGTGATGCTGATACTTGCCACCAAGGCGGTGCGGCATGTCAGCAAACCCACCGGGTCCTTCTCCCTTGTCCTTGCCCCTCCCAATCCGCTCAACCGCTGGCCCAGCACCATGCCCTTCTGACCCGGTACCGGCGTGCCCGGCGCAGTGCCCTTGCCCACTTTCACCATAACATTGTCATCGTCCTCGTCTTCCGACTCGCTGAGCGGCGGGGTGACTAGCCCAGAAGCCGGTGAACCCGGGTCGCTCGCTGATGAAGGGGCCTTGGGCGTGTTCGAGCCGACTTGCTCGCGCATCTGTTGCGAGACGTGTAGGTTCTGCAGCGCTGTCTGGAGGAGGGACGAGGTCGTCATGGCGACGGATGGAAACTTGTTCGTCGGATTCAATCGAGGATGACAGCAGCCCGTCTGACAGATTTTCTGGTTGGTTTGGTGATTTGGCTGGTCGGTCCGGTTGGCGCTGCTTTCTGGACCGGTTGATGGCAGCGGCGAGGGCGTCTGTTGTTCGCGATACCAACCAAAACGGGGAGATTGTTGATATATCCAGCGTCGATACTTGTGTTCGACGAGTTCTGCACTGTGGGTAAGAAGAGGAAGGAGCGAAGAATGCAAGAGCGGTAATTGATGTTACCCGCAGAATGGAGCGAGCAACGTGACCCACCCCGACCTTACCGCAAGTGACGTCAGGACGTCCGACTCCAATCAA
>Ga0308169_10002525_pt1 | contig 18864 bp, 16 predicted proteins | sample PhyBR1_2_FD_202139 | JGI IMG/M metagenome (GOLD analysis project Ga0308169, IMG submission 202139) | Phyllosphere microbial communities from UC Gill Tract Community Farm, Albany, California, United States - DLSLSB.R1 | ecosystem: Host-associated > Plants > Phyllosphere > Unclassified | place...
AGTGAGCCTTCAAAGGGGAGGAAAGGGAGGAAAGGGAAGCAATACGAACTTGATCAAGAGGTTGTTGGAAAGCGCTCGTATCCTTGTTAGCGAAGAACGCTTCTACAGCGTCAGCGTCGGCTTCCGAAGTAAATCTATAAGTCGGCAATAGAGCGGTCAGCCTAGCTTGACAACGGAAGATGAGTTGCGAGCTTGGAAAAGCTTACGACTCGAAAGATGCGGCAGCAATCCGACCGAGCAACATCGACCCCTTGAACTGCTGTTCCAACATCGGCCATGCCTGTTGAAGGAAGCCCCATACGAGTCGACGCGATTGAGGGTTGTTTGCGAGACCCTGCCGACAAAGCAAAGGGTCAGTCTCAACTTTTCCGATATTGAGCGCACGAAAAGACTCACATAGAGGAATTTGGACATGTCTTCTTGAGCTACTGCGCCACTCGTGAGCATCATAGCGGTCTGTTGAAGCAGTCTAATATCCTTCGAACCGGTCAATCCCGCGATCGCGGCAGCTTTGTGTTGAGGCGTCGGAGGATTCGAGTAGATCTGGAGTGCGATCTGATACTCTCTTTCTGTTCCATGTCGCACAGCAGATGCAACGATTGCTAGTGCGGAATCAGCGGCAGATGAGGACATCTGTCCAGCAAGCATCTCTGCGAAACTCGACTTGATCCATTCAAGCGTTCTGTATTAACGAGTGATGGTCAGATATCAGTCATTCAGTAGGAGGAGGTAGCGAGAGACTTACTCAGGTACTTCAGCTGCCGCAGACGCTGCAATCCCCATCGTTCGAAACCTTCGTTTCGTCGAATCATCGGTTTCTCGATGTTCGAAACCGAGTTTTTCAACGAGAGGCGCGAAGAAAGACCTCGCAAATGATCGTAGAGTGTCGAGCACGTCTGGAGATTGTTCCCACCAAGTATCGAGGATTCGTCGGAAAGCGTCTGCGATCTCGGTCCAAACGAGGAATTCTCGTTCGTCGCGAAACTGCTGGAATAGCGAGAAGACCGTCGTCGTCTTGAGACATCCAGCTTCTGAGAGGACTATAGCGTCTTGAACGAGACCGATGCTGAGGCGCGAAAAAAAATCAGAACCGAATCGTCAAACTCGTCCTGCAGAGAATCGAGGCAGAGATAGATCTGAAACGTACCGATCAGCTAGGGGAAAAGTAGAGTCTGCTTTGTTCGCCTCGGTTGCGATTCGGAGGAGATGAGATTCAGGATATGCGACACGATCTGTGAACGAGTAATTGATGAGCGTTCGAGCGAAGCAACAACGAGTTGGAGAGAGGCGAGACTTACACGTTCCGACCGTTCCGACATTCAAGAAGTATAGCCCACAAGGTTTCGGTATCGTCAGCTCGCGGGTCGACATCGTGATCGAATCTGGTTCCGTTCTCGAATCGAGCGAAGCGAAAGTGAGAGGAATCGTCCAGATCGTCTCGTCTTCTTCAAGCTACATGTAAGAGAAAGCTCAGTCCTCATCCGAGCGCGAGCACAAGGAAGTGCTTACCTTGAGGTCTCCTGCAGCGAGGAATCGGTTTTGACGAAGTTTGATGTTACGACCACGAAGTAATCCTTACGCTGGAACATTCTAGCGTATTCTCGAAACCTTCTTTTATTGATTCTCGTCTCTCTTTACTCTGCACCCACACTCCTTCTATCTTGTTCTCTCAGATTCTACTTGCTTAACATCGAAACCTTCTTACATGATCTATCTCACACACTCTTTTGTTCTATCGCGTTCTATATTATTCTTCGTAGTTTTGCTCAAAGAGAGCACTTCGCTTCTCTCTTCTCTTTTCCCTCTGGTGCCAATCATTTCAGTTCTTAGTTCACCTTAACTAGCGAGCTATCATCGTCCCAGAGAGATTCCTTTCGAGAGATATCGAAAGACTCTTCTGTTCTCGTCAACCTCGTCCTCGTCGCCGGCACCCGACCAGACTTTCCCCTTCCTTGTTTATCGTCCTCGTCCTTCCTTCCTCGTCCTCGACCTCGTCTAGTCTCGACCTAGACTCTCATCGCTCTCGTATCGTCCCCTCCAAACCCAGCTCATAACATTTGAGCTTGTCGTTGTCATTTCCCGCACGTGTCTACAAAACCAATGGACAAAAAAGGAAGTAGAACTAATCGGGGGTTTATGACGTTCATCCACTCTCAAAGCCTCCCTCGACGACGTATCCGAGGGATTGCCCCTGATATGCGGAACGTATACCAGGAACTCGACCAAGAAAGGGGTTATTGTCTCATCCGGTTGCACAAAATTAGATCGCCCACTGAGCGACCTGAGCACCTGAGAAAAAAATGATGGCGGGAGGAGAGGAGAGGGACAGGGGAGGGAGCGTCGACGAACTAACTCACTACCAGCGACATTAGCTATGAAATAGATCTTGGTGAGCGAGAGAGCGGAGAACGTACACGTGTATGAGGACTCCAGGCATCAAAGGCCTCCTATTTGACGAAAGTAGAGAATCAGTGTCGAGCTCACGACGACGACGACGAGAGTGAGAAGCGAACATACCAAGATATCACCCTTCGGGGGAATGATAGAGGGTTCTCGGTCGTTTCGACGTTGTTCCAGTGTTCGGACTGTGAACCAAAAAGAGGCGTGAGCGCTGATGAGACAGTCGAAGGGAATAAGAAGAACGAAAGGGAAACGTACTGGTTGATGGTAGATGAAGAGAAGACATCACTCTCCATCCTCCTAGTCTCTTGAGGTTGAGGAAGAGTGAAGAGACTGAAGTGTGATGGGAAAGTGAGAAGAAGGGAAACAAGAGACGAATTCTCTCTCCTTTGCTCTTTATACCCCCCCAAAAACAGGTCCGCGGCAAGTCCGGTGCGGGGAAGAGACCACATGACTAGTCCCACGTTCGTGAGGAACGATAACAGCCGAAGGGCAAGAGTGGGCTCTTCTTCGCATCGACAGCGAAAGACGAGGGAAGAAGGTCACTGATTGATTACACCCTTCGCACTTCCTTGCTCATTACACTTTCCTGCGAGCGTACTGCGAGACCTTTCGTGAGTCGATAGCGAGTAACCATTGACGAAACAAGGGAGAGAGATAGCTCACAAACTACTCTTTGCGAATCGAAGTCTTGCGCTATCCTTCTCCATTCCAGTATCACCGCCTCGTGACGAGCGGGTACGAGCCCATAACACTAGCCGCAGTAGGCGTACCACCACTTCTCTACCCGATCCTGAGGCGAGAGACGAACGAACGAACGCAAGATACCTACTCCGACCATCGATTCATGCGAGCTGACCATCTTTCCGCACTTCTGGCGCTTCTACTGTACCGCACAGTCACCTAGTCACTTCACGAGTGTAAGCTATGGAGAGTTCGCGAGTGAGAACTACGAGAAACTCACATTTATCGGCTGAGATTGCGATTCCGGAACCTTCAAAACTTCGCTCGAAGGGTGAAACCTACAACAACACCATCCCTGTTCGTCAGCCCACTAGCAGCTCAGAGTCAGAGCTTCGTCTTGCGTCGTTTAAGAGACTAGAAGCTCGATCCGAAGCAGCAATTAAAGTTTGATCCAGGTCGAGACTTCCAACGAGCTACTGCAAGCATGTCCGCCCGTCACTAGCGGTCCCCCTGTAAAGACACGAGCATGGAAGGACTCTCGAGACCCTCACAATCCTCTATCTGCAGCTAACTGAAGTAAAGGGTTTGGAAATCACGTGCTGAGACCAGAGAAGAGCGAGAATCAGCCATCCGCGTAAGCCTACAGAGAGGTGAAGTGTTACGTACGAGCTACATCAAGTCCCTTATTCATTCGAGCTAAACGTGAGATCCATCAGATGAGAATTCGAAGAAACTCGTTGTAGTCTTTCGAGACGGGGCCTGAATAGGTTGATCTTGTCTAGAGTGCATTTGAGTAGACCCTGAGCGGTAGTATTGCGCGTTAAGAATCGCTACTAGTCGTTAGCGAATGGAAGGGAGGAGACAGAAACGCGAGGGATTCGACTCGCTGCATGCTGCTCCTCTGTCTCCTACCACTCCCGACTAAGTCATTCAGTGGCATTTACCTTTTCAAAGCACTCTTCCCACCAAGCTTACTCCACCTCTGATCACCAAGAGCTTCTCCTCTCTCTTCTCTCGCCTCTTCTAAACTTCATCAACTTCCCTTGCTTGCCTTCTCACAATCGACAATCTAATAGAGGATTCCAGTCAATAGTGGGAGGAGTTCAGAATGTTTTGATCTGAACTGTCACCCCTCCCGATCTTTGAACCACTCTCAACTCTTCGGCTTTCTCGAGGTTCAGATCGAATCCGACCAAATCTTTACTCCTCGACCTGCTTAACGAGTTCTCTAGTGGCGGTTTTCGCGTAAGCTCACTCGTCTCTTCAGACAAGCTCGTTCACGTCTGACTTGTGGAGGAATTGTTTAGTCTAAATTTCTTCATCGACTTCAAGTGAGGAATCCAGTGGTTTTGGGAATAGATTACGTATCTGAGTACACCAAGTGGGGAGTGCCGTCGTCACTGGCTGCTGTCGACGTAGAGGGAGCGGAGTGAGGGCGTTTGTAGATGGATTCCCATGCAAATCTTGTCGAACGCAACTCTCCTAGGTCTACGCTCTCGTCCTCATCTACATCGCGACTCGAAAACCTCGTTCGAAGTCATTCTACCTGACGATCAGGTTGCCAGTGAAGCTAGGCAGAGTCTGACCAAACCACTTTTCTCGCTCTTTGCGAATGCTCTTTCGCATTTCAACTCGTTTCACTGCTAGATTCTTTCGATTCTCTCCACCTCGTACCACTCTTTATCTCTCCTCGGCTCCTGACCCATATCGTCTCAGCACAGCAGACACGAGCTCCAATCACTTCTTCGACATCTCATCGAAATGACCTATTCTTCTCTGCCTGTTCCCCGACTTTCTCACTTTTGGCGATACTCGAAGTACTCTACGAGCGAACGAAACGAATGCGACAGTATAGCGTAGGAGAGCTATGTATAGTATATCAACAATGCACAAAAACTGAATGCGAACAAATTATGCTACTTCTTGACTCCAGCCTTTCCTCTGGGAGAGCGTCGACGTCCTGTGCCACTATCTTCGTTCCCTCCAGTCGAGTCCTTCATCCCAACTCCCTTTGAATTCTGACCAACTTTACTACTGTTCTTTCCTTTCCCACCTCGACTCCTAGTAATATCCTCTTCCTCCTCTTCCGACTCCTCGAGCTCGGTCAGATCAGAAGAATCATCATAGATCTCGATACTAGCTCCTCGTCTTGCTGCCTTCCTACTCGGTCCCACTCTCCTCTTCTTTCCACCGCTCTCTACCTCTAACTCGACTCCTCGCTCTCTCTTGTTCGTCACAGTTCTAGTCTTCGTCTTCTTCCTAGCGGTTGGAGAAGGTGAAGAACCTCGAGGGCGGGGGCGTTTTCGAGTTTTCGAGGTGGGTAGAGAGGGAACCGGTCGTCGTTGAGGAGTCGCCATCGTCCTCTTCTTCTTCTTCCCACCCTTCGCTTTCCCTTTTCCTTTCTTATCCTCTCCTTCGTCTACCCACGCTTCTTCTCCTTCCTCGTCCTCCTCTCCATCTACCTCCATCCTCATTACGGACTCAGCTTCCTCCTTCGCTCTCGCTTCCAATTCCTCATCCGAGATACCTCTCAACGCGTAACCATCTTTTGCGGTATTACCGTGTCGATCAGCGGGAACTAATGATCGAAAGTTGCAGGTCGAATGATGTGAAGGAAGAAATTGGAGTCGAGAATTCGAGAGGAGTCGAGTTGAGCGAGAAGTCGAAATGAGCGAGTTGTGTGAATCAATACGAGCGGAAAAGAGGCGATAGACAATCAAGTGAGTCAGTCCCGTTCCGATGAGTGCAGTGGCAGCATAGTCATTCAAGTAGGGAAGCGAAGGAGGACACACGGAAATATGGAATATCAATCTTTCGGCATAAATCTTGCTGATCTTCCACTGGTTCAAAAGTAGGGACGACAACCTCTCCTTGTTCGGATAGTTCCTTGCAACGGTTCCATTCCGCGAGAGGGATCAGACCAATAGGACGCAGAACATGTTTCCTGTCAAACATTTCAGAAATCGTCAACTCAGCCGACGAGCAGGAAAGAGGAAGAGTTCAAGGCCCACCTCTTGAGGGCAGCGTGAACTGCAGCATCCCCGATCGCCGCCGAGCTTTGGAGCATGAATCCAGCAGTTGCTTCTGCACTCCTCGGAGCGAAGAACAGATCTAAGAGGTGTCGTTTGTGTGGGAAGAGTGGATCCTTTGCGATTACTTGGCGATAAGCGACACCTTCTCCGAGCGGAGGTCTATTGTAGAGGTCTCGTTGAAAGTCGAACTCTTCAGCTTCGCGAGCGAACAATACAGTTTCGATCAAACCTGTTCGAAAGGGAATCATTCTCGTCATCAGTGTTGGATTTTGACGGATCTTTGACGTTGAAGAGTGAGAACGAAAGCAATTGAGAGACGTACCGCAATCAATCAGTTCTTTCGTATGAGAATCCACTTTTGCCGCATTCCAAGATTTGCTGAAAATCATCGCCTCTCCATCAGGAGCGGCCAAACGTCCTCTAATCAAGCTGTAGCGAATACCAAAGGAGCGAATCAGCGGCCAATCGACCTTCCGACGCAAGAGAGACAAGCTACGCACCTACCCGCTCCCAGAATCTTCGCGTCTCGCACTGATAGTCTCTTCTCCCGCACCATATACTGGTGCATTTGAATCCAATCCAACAGAGTATCGGCTGACATGAGACTAGTTCACGAGGTTCGAAAGTGTGTTAGCGAGCAGAAAATGATGAGAATCGAATGAAACTTGACGACTTACTCCTCAGGGGGATCATCGATACAGACAAGTTGACCTCGGAGCTTGAGCTTCTGCGATTCTGATAATCCTTCTTGTTCGAGCTCCTTCTCTATAGAGTCCCTCAATTCATCGAGTGTCTGAATCTGTTCCTCCCACATCTTCCTAGCGGTCGCAATCCCTACTCGCCAAGAGGTTGAGTCCAATCTCGTCAGCATCTGGCTATCAGTGACTAAAGCTGGTGAAGAGACTGACCAATCTGAGAAATTTTTTTGAACCGCAACTTCATTTTAAACTCTTCGTCCTCCTTGATCGATTCTGTACGCAAAGTTGTCAGCTTCCTTCACACTTTCTTCGACTCGGACAAGACAGTGATACTCACCGACATAACGATTAACTCCTCCCTCCAAAATCAACTCCTTGAGATCAAAATGTCGGGGACAAGAAATCTTTTCGCTCGACCAAGTTGTGTCAGCTTTCTCCCTTCCTTCCTTCAACCTCTCTCGTTACTCACATTATCAATCCAACGACTCAAATCTGACTCTACTATTCTTCTTTCCGTCCTCAGTACAAACCTCGAGAGTCCAACTAAATGATTCTTCTCAGCGAAGTGCCGTTTCTTCTTGTCCCCCTCTTCCACTGATCTCGACCTTACTGTGATCAGCTGATGCTCATTCGAATAGACTCGGAAGGGTGCTTACCAGTTTTCAAGTCATATGATAGAATCACTACTCCCAATTTATCCAACGCAGCCCGATTCTGATTCCTGGACATATTGTGCTTGTGTTGGAGTAGTTCAGCGGCCCTATGTTCCTTCTTTGATCTAGTATCCCTTGATTTGTGTGACATAGTGAGAGGTGAAGAGAAAGGAGAGATGCGAGTGAAAGAGAGAGAGAGAGAGAGTTGAGAGATTGGGGGTTTCTTCGACGCGTAACTTTATCTATCATCTCTATGATTCCTCCCCTCTAGTTCTGATATAGCTAGGTTTACCACTGCATCGCTAACAAAACTGATACAAGATAGACAGGAGATAGACAAGTTCTTCTTCCCAACCCGGTTTATTTCCATCATTCTCCCCAACCTGACCATTCCATCGCTTCAATCCGATCCCATGTCCCCTCGATACACAGAAGAGAGAATCGAGAGCGAGAGAGAAGTCAAGTCCTTACTCTCTTTCCTTATCAGGTGACTCGAATTCGCTCAAAGTGGGTTGCGACGGAATCTACTCGCTGATATTGTGCCGTATAGAGAAGCTTTTAGAGACGTACTGATCAAGTAATACCCATCCCTCCCTCTGCTCTATCTGAGTAAACAAGTTGAGGTTGTTGAAAGAGTCGATGAATTGGGAAGAAGAGAAGGGAGACGAATTGAATATGTTCAAGGGGTGACGCTTGCTGATATTGATTTTGGTGTATTTGTCGCCCTCACGAGGTGGATTGAAAGTAATCGAGTCGATTGAGTGGAGAGGTGAGAGGCAAAGAAGATATGCGAGATTCATCAAGTTTCAACCATTCACTTCACTTCAACCTGAGTAGCTCTCGATACCAGCAATCAGGTCGTGGAAGGATTCAGCACTATACTACATCTCTCTCGATTGTGGAAAATGAGGTGGAAGGCGTCAAATTACACTTCTTGCTGGAACATTTCGGTTGAACTCGTCAAACGCTCGATTGGGGCATTGTGAGCTCTTTTCTCTCATTGGCAAGGATACTTGAGGTGGTTACTATGTGTTCGGAAAGTCAACGGGTCAATCGAGGAGCGTTTCGTAGTTGACTAGATTCGTTCGCTCAATCTGGAATTCTACTTCGACTTTCTATCTCACTCTCTCGCAGGGCCAGCAGCGGAAGAGAGTGAGCGAGCAACAAACAAACTTGCACGAAAGTAACAGACAAAAGAAAGAGAAATAAAACGAGTGACAACGAAACCAATGAATAAGATCCTTCTTCGCTCTCCCTCCATCAATCACTCGATTCTTCGTATTGAGTAGGAGCTTGTAGATGAGGGTTTTGAGCGGCGATGGCTTCCATTCTGCGGTAGTCTGCAGGGGAGAGGTCACCTTGAAGACGTGCGATTTCAGGGCTACGAAAGAAACGAACGAGATCGTCAGTGATGATTTCCACAGTCGCATCGATGTAGATGTTGACTGCATCTGATAAGAGGGTACGAGAGAAGAGAGGGTAGAACTCACAGCGATTCGACTTTCTTCCTACGAATCTTGGGTAGCTTTTCGGCGTCATCGGGTGCCTCGATTGCAGCTCGAACAGCGTCTCGGTCATCTTGCCTCTCGCCTTCGACGGTTGCTTGATCGGCGGGAGGATCGAAAGCGTTGTTCTGCTTGCGAAGACAGTCGCGAGCCCAGAAATCCGTCATCAATTCGAGTTCCGTTCTTCGACATCTTCGGCGTTCGTCGTCTGAGAGTCGAGGTTCGATTACTCTTCCGTAGATATCGATCTCGTGAGCGGGCGAAAAGCTGAAGATCCCCGTGAGAGTCGTGAGGTACGCGGCCTGAACGAATAGTTGGGAAGCGAGTGCATCGCGGTGGTGAATCTTGGTGCAGTCTCGACAGATCGTCAGGCGAGGGAGAGGTTGTCCAGTCTCGAGGGATTCCGGATGGAAAACGCTGCGAAGAAGTGAAAGTTGAGTGAACGGTTTTCGAGCGTTTCAAGACCAAGAGAAAGAAAGAGAACAGGACGAACCATGACTTGTCGCAATAGATACAGTGAGAAGACGTGAAAGCTTCAGGCATCATGAAGACCCTGAGATCAATGTACTCCCTCGAATGCAACTCTTCACAGAGCATTCGCTCATAGGTCGAATACAGGTTTCGACCGTAGACTCCAGTAGTAGGCAACTTGTCGCAGCTCAGGAAGAAGGAGATTTGGTAGGTGCGTCCTCGTACGTAAGGGAAGGCGGTCGAAACTTGTTGAGCGACAATCTTGCGCATCTCTCGTTCGTGATCGGATTGACGTTCGTGATTGTAAACGTTGACGAGTTGGGAAGGTTGAGCGAGATTGGTCGAGAGAGGGTCGGTCGGATGGAGTTTGTTGTACTCGGCGATGCTCTTGAGGGCTTATCTCAGAGTAGGAAAGAAGAGTTAGCTTGCGAAACGAGACACTCGAAAGTGGAAAAGGTTAGGGGACTAACCACCATCCTTCTCTTTCTCGTGTTCGAGCTCTGTTCAGGCGGGAATGATGTCAGTAAAGGGAAGAAGGAGTCAAGGGAAGAAGACAACTTACTCGGATTGATAGAACCTGTTTTTCCAGAACAGCGAAACAGTCAAGATTTCGATAGCTAAGTGAAGAGTCGAGAGTAATGACGAGACGTACGATACTGAGCATCCCTCTCTTTCTCTTTGAGATCTGACGACAACTCATCTCGAACATGTTGAGCCGTCTTATCTCGACCGACGAAAGCGTTTCTCTTCAGCATGTCGAGGAAGCACTCTTGAGATTCAGGACAATACCAGGTGATCGCACCTAGAATCCATTGACCAGCGTCGGTACCGCAGATGATTCTGATCACGTTCGGAGGAAGTGGTCCATGAAGTCGGTATTGAGCCAATGCGAGATTCTGTTGCGCGACTTGGTTTGACGTATCCTCCTCCTCGTCGGTCCTGAACGGCCGGTTGAAGAGCCCTCGGTTGGGGAAATCGTGATCCTTGTAGTCGGGCCTGAGGAGGAGGGGTTTCAAAGGATCGACGGTCGAAGGAAGTTGAGCGGGTTTACGACGGCGAAGTTCACGGGCTTTCGTCCACTTCTTGGTCTTGTGGTCGATGAAAGGAGCGATCAGTCGTTGCGAGTAGACGATCCTTCCTTGTTTCGTGCGTTTGTGCGTTTTCACGGATTCGTAGATTACGTCTTTCTGAAGTGCGTTGTAATATTGATCCTTGACGACGTACTCGACGATGTCGATGAACGTCTTTGACTTGACGTCTTGCTTCTTCGGATCCTCCTCCATCGGTCTGCTGTTCCTCTTCTCGGCTCGAGCTCTCGAAGATTTCGTAGGATTCGGAGCTTTCGGCAAATCTATAGCAAAAGAAGAGACGAATAGTATCAGCGAGGGTGATCGAACAGCACAAGAGCTCAAGCAGAACTCACAGCTAACAGGAGCGTATTTTGCTCGTCGAGGATCGATGTATAACGAGTTGACCGAAGTGGGTGTTCGAGTGTACCCTTGAAGAACGAGGTTCCCTTCTTGAGCGGGATGGAGACGAAGAGGAAGAACCTCATGACGAAGCGCATTGAGGGCATCGTCACGCGTCGACGGAGTTTGGTGAGGGAGAATGGTCGTGTAGAACTGGTAGGTGAGTCGAAGATCTCGGCGGAGGAGTTTGTCGTTGATAATGAAGATCGCGTAGCCGTAACGATCCAATTGGTTCGTGAGTTTGTAATGAGGGTTTCCGGCGAGAGATTCGACGAATTTGAGTTCGGGAGCGAGATAACGAAGGGTGGCGATTCGCTCGACGGAAGAGAGGAAGGTAAGCTCGTTGAACGCGTCGGCGAGGGTCGAGGTTCGGTGATCTTTGAGCAATTCCCTTCCTCTGCGATGCTGTCGGTGAAGATAACGTGCGAACGCTCGAGGAGGTGAATACTCCGATTTCGATCGAATGACGACTGGATCCTCGGATTTGTCCTCGTTGATCCATGCATCGGCATCCGAAACGAAGTCGGGAATACTGAGAGGAGGAAGGGCTTGTTTGGAGGTGGAAGATTGATCTGTCGGAGGAATCGGATTCGAGGAAGGAGCGGTAGCGGAGGTCGAAGGTGCGGAAGGTGGAGGGTGCGAAGCGTGTTGTGCAGCAGCGAACGCTTTCTCAGTTCGTCGAATCGATTTCTCGGCGTTGTTCAGATGATCTCGTAGCACGTCGATTAAAGCGGGTCGGTTCTTGAGTTTCTTGCCTCCAGTTTTGAACGCTACCTTCTCAGGAACCTTGACGTACTGGTGAGTAGTCGATGCGTCATAGTTGAACGAGGTGGGACCGTAGTTCTGTCGGAAAGATCCAGATGAGCTCATGCGAAACGAGAGGAAAGCGAAGGTAAAGACTCACGATCTTCTGAGAATGAGCGATAGCGAGAATTGCCAATTTGAAACCTCTGGTACCTTCCCAGTACTTTTTACAGGGTTCGGAAGCTGCTGTACGAGTGACGAGAGCGTAGATGGTGCTGGAAACGGGAAGGAAGTCTTCGTCACTGAGAGCTGTGCGAATCTCGTCCTCACTCTTTGAGGGAACGGTGAAGGCGGCCATTTGTAGGTAGGCGATAGGGAGGAAGCGTTTGATCAAACAGAGTACGACACCAAGTCGATCTCGGGCATCGTCGAGAGTGGCTTGCGAAGTGAAGGCATCGTTGGTCGAAGAGGAATCGAGAGTGACAGGTCGACGGGAGAGTTGAGCGAAAGCCGTATCGATCGCATTCAAGAGATGTTGTGGCAGAGTGTCGTCGGTCCAATCGGTAAGGGTTTTGACATACTCCCGAGAGGTTTCGGAGAGGATGAACTGAACGAGAAGTTTGATGAGAGGTTCTCGGACTCGTTCGTTGCGATGTAGGCGTGACCATACAGCGGCACTCTCCGACGACAGTCCATTTGTAGCCTCCGAGAAACACTCCTTCTTGGAATGCTTGTTGAGAAGTACCTTGAAGAAACCGTCGAGACCTCGAAGAGTCGTTTCGGGCGAAGACAGTAGCGAGTGAAGGAGGTATTCGAAGGGTTTGATTCCGACGAGTCGAGCTGGGATGACTTGGTTCAGGTTCGTGACGAGGTTAGATAGAGTGACCTCCAATCGACTAGCCGGATCTCGCGAGCGGAATCGTTGACCCGAAGAGCGTTCCTCCTCGGTGCAAGCCTGACGAATGAGTTGTTTCTCACGAGCCTATTGGAAGCGAGCGAGAGTGAGAATCGAGTCTCATCGAGCGAGAGAAGCGAACAAAAATCGGGACTCACTTTTGTGTCGGATTCAGCAGTTTCGTCGACTTCAACGACTCCCGTTTCGACATCTACTCCAGCTCTCATACTGGCGACTGCCCTTACCAAGTTCTGCATGTCGAAGCCCTTGAAGTCCAACTTGGAGAGGTTTCGAGGCTCTTCCTTGACGAGAACGTCGAACCATTGAGAGACGGTTCGTCCGACTGCAGCGACAGTGACAACTCCGGTTGAGAGAATTGTTGCATCAGTACGATCGAAAGCGTCCTTGAGTTCCAGCTCTGTTCAGGAAGAAGCGAAAAAGTCAGACTTGAGCGTTCGAGATGAGAAAAAGGCCAGTAACTCACGTTGTTTTCGATTCAGAGTGAGGCGAGAACGTACACAGATCGCTCGAGATGCTGATCGAACCGAGCGACGTCGAACAACGTAAGGACAACCGTAGTCGCAAAGCCTAACCTTCTTCGCTTTTTGTCCGTCCTTCTTCTTCGGAGGTTTGAAAGGGAGGAGAGGAGGATCGAGAGGAGCTTCTTGAGGGATTGGGAGATTAGCGACCTGTATGTTGTGCTTGGCTCGATGAGTTTGAGAGTGAAAGAGTGGATGGCTGCGTCGTCGATAGCCCCATGAAGTCGATTTGGTAGGCATCTGGAATCCGATGGGAGCTTGAGTAGGTGGAGGAGGCGGAGGAAGCGGCGGTGCGATCGGCTCCTCGGGATCTTCATCCTCCCATTCGTCGTTGTCGTCCCTCGCTTGATCGGATGAAGGAGTCGACTCCGGTTCGGTTGCGAGAGGTTGCGAGAAAGTTACGTCTTGTTCTCCAGAATCCTCTTCGATAGCTTTCTCCTTCCCTTTCCCATTACTCTTTCTTCTGTCGCTCTCATCAACCTCGACTCCATCTCCTCCGCCAGCTCCCCCTTGCTGAATTCCCTCGTCGACAATTTCTTCTGCTCGACTCCCTTCTCCCTCATCTCGATCTTCACTTTCCCCTCTCTTCTCTCCTCGAATCTCCTCTTCATCCACCTCCATCCCATTTCGAGCGTTCGTCGATCCTCCTCCTCCATTTCGAGCGTTCGTCGATCCTCCTCCTCCATTTCGAGCGTTCGTCGATCCTCCTCCTCCATTTCGAGCGTTCGTCGATCCTCCTCCTCCATCTTGAGTGATCGCTTTCGGCCATTTGTGATTCGGAAAGTAAGGGTGATTGCGACGGCGACTCTTCTCGTTTCCCACTCTCTCCGTCTGTTTTTGAGTCCTCATCTGTCGCTCGGCTCGTTTCTGGTTTCCTTCCTCCTTGAGAGACTTGATGTAGTCAGTGACGTGCTGTAGTTTGTCCCAGATATCGACGTTGCGACCGAGATTGGTCTCTCGACTATCGATGAAGGACGAGAGTTTGAGATCCATGATGTACTGAGACTGGCGAAGTTGTCGAACGAGAACAAGGTATTCCTCCTCCATTTTGTCGGGAGCAGCTTGGTAATCCTCAACGAGAGAAGGTCGACTCGAGAGTTCCATAAGCTCCGAGTGCTTGCCGTTGGTGAAGGTACCCCAACCGATTCCGTATCCTCCTACAGCGGTATCGTTGCCGATATAGACGGGCATCGACGCACGGCACTCGATGGTCGGAAGAGGGAAGATTCTCACATCGTGAAAGAAGTCTTGTGTAATGATGACTCGAAAACTCTTGATACGTTTCGTCACGTTCTTCGGACGGTCGTAGTGCTGAGGAGAATCGGGAGGTGCTTCGATCGCAAGTCTCTGGAAGGCGATTCCTCCGAAATTCGGTTCGTTCATGATGAATCCGAAAACCGTTTCGGTGATGAGCGGGACTTGGTCACCATCGGGGGAGCAGGCGACCGTGTAGAGTGCGGGTTGAGGGAAGGAAGCGGGATCGGCGCCGGGAGCGTACTTGACGTACTCGATGTGCTCGAGGTCTTCCTTCGCGAGATCGAGAGTCGAGATTCGAGCAGCAGGGGTGAGACCACGTTCTCCTTCACCGTGTGCTTGAAGGTTGCGAATGCGTGTCTTTGGAGTGTTGACGAATTGTCGAGGGAGGTACTTCGTAGGAATGTTCTGCATCAACCGAAGTAGCGATTAGTTTCGAATTGAATTTGGAGATGAGACAAGAACAGAAGATTTCGACTCACGGTGACCTCAGGGGCGCGGACTCGAGGAACTTGGTGGTACTGAACACGTTGAGGAGCATCACTTGAGGCTATCGAACAATGGAGGAAGATCAGCGAGGTAGAGAGGTCGAAGAGAGAAAGAATGTTGACGAACCATTTTGCGGAGAGTTAGAGTTTTCGACGTCACTCTTCTCATCGACGTCCATTCCTCTTCCTCCTCCTTCAACTCCCTCAGCTCGAACTCCCTCACCCTCTCCTTCTCCTTCCCCAGATTTCTGCCCCTCCTTCGTAGGTTTAACTCCTGTTCTCTTCTCTACTCTCTTCCTCGCAGTCGCCTCGGCTCTCTTCTCGTACTTCTTCTCCTTCCTCGCTTTGACATAAACCGTTTGTTCAGCTTTCCATTCTCCCTTCTGTTGTCCCTCAACCAGCTTCCTCGCTCTCGCTTCTGCCTCCTTCTTCTTCTTGATCGTAGATAATCCTTCGAAGACGAAACTGAACATCGAACCCGGAAACGAACGACCATACTCATCTGCAATCTTGATCGTGACTGCAGTGACCTGATACTGATGCTGTTTGATGAATTTGGCGAGGGGTTGAGAGCTGGTCTTGAGATTCTTGAGCATCGAACGTTTTTCGTTTTCGTCGAAGGGTGCGGTTTCGAAGACGAAGTGGTAGATCGGTTTGACGGTTGCGATAGGACGATCTACATACGACGGACGACGAGGAAGTGCAGCAGCTAGGTTGAGGGAAGATGAAGGAGGAGGAGGATGGAGAGGTTGTCGATTCAAGTTTGAGGTCGAAGCGATAGGAGCGTATTGAGCAGTCGAGGTAGATGCGATAGGGAGTACAGGAGAAGGGGTATGGATATCTTGCGAGTCCGAGGGAGAAGGATTGCGGTTGACCGAGTTGGAGGGATCAGTGCTGGGATCGGGAATTGGTGGAGGAAGGGGAAGTGAGCGTTCAGCTGACACTCCATACATGAAGTGAGCTGCAGTGTCAAGTCTGTTTGTCACGTTGCACACTGTTGGCCCGGTCAAGCTGTTGGCAAGTGGCCACAACCCGTCGATACCCATTTTGAGAGGAGGAGCGAGCGAGGTTGAGGGAAGAAGAGAGGGAGAGTGGTAGTGCTTGAAGGTAGAGTGAGAATATAGTAGTAGTAGTGTAGAAGGTGGGGGAAGGGGGAAAGGGTAAGGGGAAGGGGACGGGCGAAGAGAGTTGTCGAGAAGGAAGAGAGAGAAAAAAGGAAATTTGTCTCCTGAAATTTTGCAAAGGACGAACAACGGACGAACTCGAAAAGTTCGCCTGCGGTACTTCATGGACTGGCGAATAGGATCATCGATAGGAGAGTAACGCTCGCTGACCAAACGATGAAGAACATGTCAGGAGATAGGGGGTTCGACAGATTCGACCAAATTTCCTCTTTTCCTGCGAATACAACCTTATAATATCTGATCAGCCCAAATAAGCGAACTAGCTCAGCATATTAGTGACCCCTCTGGCAAGTTCGACCAATTTTGCGCAAATTTGGGAGAGGGGAGAGCAAATTTGCCAGTCGCTCGCCTAATTTGCCTCGCTCTCGCCTAATTTGCTCTAATATCCGCCAGAACATACCCTAGACAGCTGTTCAGCACAGTATGAGCGTCTGTGAGTCCCTGTAGTGCTCTGTACTGTCAGGGAACGTCAAAATCGTCGAATACGTCGTCGTCGCGTTGATTTCTTGCGAATCGTAATTCTGCTTGATGGCGATTAAAGCGCTTGAAGCTAAAGCTTCTGAGACATCTCGTTAATCTTCAGATTGGTATGAGAGCAGGTCGAGGCCCGAGAAGTCGGTATAGCGAGCTTGACAACGATCCGAAATCTTTCTTTCGAGCTTTCACTCTGTCTAGCCTTCTCCAATGCGCTACCGACCGAATCCTTAGTTTCGCTACAATTCAGCAGGTCCAGTCCTATTGTGAAACGACCATCGGGGGCTTCGAGGTCTCAGAAACAGGTTAGAAATGTCGAATAGAAAAATCGGCAAGTGAGGAGGAGTTTTGGGTCATGATATACCTCAGCAAGCGGTATCGTCAGCTCATAGTTGAGACACGTCGTCAAAGAAAGCGTGCAGCCTCATGAGAAGTTCAGAAAGAGCTGTACCGGACGTTGTCGGCGAGAAGCTTGTCCGTTCATCAGACCGCGCTCTGGAGTTGAATGCCTGACTTCAACCACCACACAGATGTCACGTTTGTGTTCTACGATAAGAAGATTCCAACAGACAGACTCTGGGCGAGTGAAGTCGCTGTGAAAGCTTACAGACGTCGAAGAACTTTTCGCAAAGCTGGACAGCAGCATTTTCATTGCTTCTACTCGCTCCTGATGTCGCAGCATCCTTCCGGCGTCGATACAAGACGAAGCGAATGTCCCTGAGTAAGATTGAAAGCTGTAGACCGAGTTGCGAGCGGGATGCGAGCTCAGCAAGTTTGCTCAAATTTGGGCTAATTTGCTCAAATTTGCTTACACTCTGCCGAATTTGCCTTGGGGTGGGCAAATTTGCTCTCTGAGGAAGCAAATAAGGTCAAATAAGTCAATGGTCGAGCATATAAATATATAAGGTCAAATAAGTCTATTTTTCAAATTAGGGCAAATTAGACGAAATCTGCGAAGTCCGTGTTTCCTGACATTATATCGTTCGAAGAAGTTCGATGACTCTCTCGCAAAGGGACTAGACAAGCGGAAAGAAAATACAGAGATAGATCAGCTGCAATGCATGCATAGTTCTGAAAGCGCTACTCGCGAAACAGCTCCCCAAACATTCCCTCCAACTTCCTCCGCCAGGTGATTTGTCCGACCTCCCGTCCCAGTCGATCCAACTGTACTTTCTTCTCTTGTTCCAAAAACCCTGTAAAGAGCAACAAAACGAGAGATGAAGGGGAAAGATTGACTAAAGGGCGCTAAGATGGTCGAATCGATCTCCTCGACCATGGGCTCCTTTCGCTAGCTTGTGTGATCATTGTGTAGATCAAGGCGAAAGGGAATTTGACAAAATAGGTCGATTGCAGAAAAGAAAGAGAGGAAGAGCGAACTCGAGCAAGGCCGGAGAAGTGCCACGTATTTTCGCCGAATTTTGATCGAAGCGACGAGGCTGAGTCTGCGAGTGGTTCGCAAAAACTTCCCGTCGGCTCCACCCGATGAATTTCGACAGGACACCGCATGCTTCGCTTCTTTCCTTCTTTACAACGCCTTTCCGCAATAACAAGAGCTATGTCTACTACTACGAAACCTTACGGATCTTGGCCATCTCCTATCACAGCAGATCTAACTCTCGGTGCTACCGTTTCGCTATCCGAAGTTCAGGTTACCCCGGATGGAAAGGTAAGCCTTATCTCCCTCTAGCCATCTACGAGCTCTGTATTGATACCCTCAACACTCATGGCAGGCTATCGCATGGAATGAGAGTCGTCCTGATGAAAAAGGTCGATCAGCTCTCGTTTTCCAAACTATCGGTGGAGACAAGGAGGAAGTAGTTCCAGATCAGAAGTGGAACGTACGTAGTCGAGTACACGAGTATGGAGGAGGAAGTTGGACTTTTGCGAGTGACGGAAAGAGTATCATTTTCAGCGATTTCAAAGGTGGAGCTTATCGAGTCGCAAGAAGTGAGAATGGATGGGGAGAGCCAGAACAGATCACTCCTGGTAAGCTCGCATGTTGCTCTGTGGCTGCTCTTCAGACCGCTGACTGTAGTTCCCTTCATAGAGAGCGACGTTTTCCGTTTCGCCGATTTCCAATCTCATCCTTCCGACCCTTCCCTCATCCTCGCCGTTCTCGAAGATCACACGAAACCCGATCCCGCCAAAGTCGTTAACTCGGTCGTCCTCATTTCCACCGAATCTCGCACCCTCTCGACCGTCGCTTCCGGAAACGATTTCTATGCTTCTCCCAAATTCTCTCCCTCTGGCAAATCCATCTCCTTCCACACCTGGATCCATCCCGACATGCCCTGGGACGGAAGTGAAGTCTACGTTGTCGAAGCGAACGTCGATTCAAACGGAAAGATCAACGTCGAGAAACCCGTTACGAGTA
>Ga0308169_10002526_pt1 | contig 18852 bp, 13 predicted proteins | sample PhyBR1_2_FD_202139 | JGI IMG/M metagenome (GOLD analysis project Ga0308169, IMG submission 202139) | Phyllosphere microbial communities from UC Gill Tract Community Farm, Albany, California, United States - DLSLSB.R1 | ecosystem: Host-associated > Plants > Phyllosphere > Unclassified | place...
AAATGTACTCGTAGGAGCCCAGGGTGAACTGTTCGGGCCACACGAAAAATGCCCGCCGGGTGAGCTCGGCCTCCGTGGCAAAGGAGCCGGCGAAGACATAGACGAACGGCAGCAGCGTGATGATGCCGATCAGAGACAGGAAAACGTAGTTGACGGCGTCGAAGATCCGGCCGCCGCGGGTGTTGTGGATCTTCATTAGAACAGTCCGCTCTGGTTGAATCGCTTGGCCAGCCAGTTGGTGCCGAAGATCAGCACGATCCCCACCAGGGACTTGAAGAGGCCAACGGCAGTGGAGTAGCTGTACGCGCCCTGGGTGATGCCAACGAAGTAGACATAGGTGTCGAAAACGTCCGCCACCTCGCGGTTCAGGGCGTTGGTCATCAGGTAGATCTGTTCAAAACCGGTGTTGAGCATCTGCCCGATGGCCAGGATTAGCATCACGATGATCGTGGACCGGATCGCGGGCAGCGTGATGTGCCAGACCCGCCGGAACCGGCCGGCACCGTCGATGATCGCCGCTTCATACTGGTCCTGGTCCACGGTGGCGAGGGCGGCCAGGAAGATGATGGTTCCCCATCCCGTGTTCTTCCACATTTCCTGCAGCACGATCAGGGGACGGAACCATGCCGGATCGGACAGGAAGTCGATGTTGGTTCCCATCAGCCCGTTGAGCATCTTGAACAGGGGGCCGATGTCCAGGGCGAAGAGCAGGAAGCTCAGGGACGCCACAATGGTCCAGGACAGGAAGTGCGGAATGTACACCAGGGTCTGGACTGTGCGCTTGAGGATGGAGAGCCGGACTTCGTTGAGCAGCAGGGCCAGGACGATGGTCAGCGGGAACGCGATGCCCAGGTTCAGGAAAGCCAGGATCAGGGTGTTGCCCAACAGCCGGGGGAAGTCCGGGTTGGCGAAGAAATCCTCGAAGTTCTGGAAGCCTACCCAGGGGCTGCCGTTGACCCCCAGGAACGGGACGTAGTCCTTGAAGGCGATGGTGACCCCGTACATGGGGGCGTACCGGAACACCGCGAAGTACACCACGCCGGGCAGCAGCAGCAGGTACAGCCACTTGTAGTGTGCGAAATGGACGGAGAACCTGCCGTTCTTCCGTTCCCGCGCGGGCGGCCGGATGGCCGCCCGCGCCTCAGCCTCGACGACGGGGGCTGCCATTTACTTGTTGTCCTGCCAGAGCTTGTTGATCTCTTCCTTGACCTTGTTGCCGCCGCTGGTGTCCCACAGCTTGATGGCGTCCTTGAGGCCCTGCTCGTCGATCTGGCCGGCGAGGTACTTGATCCGGGCATCGGCCACGATGTTGTCCAGCTGTGCGCCCTTGGCAACATAGGTGGCGGAAACATAGGGCGCGGCCGGGTTGTAGACGGCGCTCTTGAGGTCGGATGCCATGACGTCGGTGCGCTTGTCGAAGACCTGCTGCTCGTAGTCGGTGGGCTGCTTGACGGGGTAGAACTGGTTGCCCGCGACGTTCATGCCCAACTGCGCGTAGCTCTTGATGTCCGTGGTGACGGCCTTGCTTTCGTCGGTTTCCGGCTTGATGGAGGCTGCCTTGCCGTCCTCGACCTTGAAGTTGACGCCTTCGATGCCGTTGTTCAGGAGGACCTGGGCATCCTTGCCGTTCATGGTGTTCAGGAATTCCAGCACCTTGTCCAGCTCAGCTTCGGTCTTGACGCTGGCCTTGGGGATGGACAAGAAACCCGAGTAGCCGTCGGTAGGGTGCGCACGGAGCTTGCCGTCCGGGCCTTCGAGGTTGCCCACAAAGCCCACCTTGTTCTGGAAGTTGTTCGGATCTGCCTGCCTGAAGAGGTTGATCAGGACGCTGACGCGGGAATCGACGTCCACGATGATGCCGCCCTTGCCGTTGAAAAACGGCTCGTTCCACTTGGTGGGGTCGAACGTTGCGAAGTCCGGGTTGATGAGCTTTTCGTCCACCATTTTCTTGATGAACCGGTCCGCCTGGAGGAACTCGTCCGTTTCGAAGCTCGGTACCAGTTTGCCGTCCCGCTCGGTCCAGCGGTTTCCGGCTCCGAACCATTCCTCGATCAGGTCGTATGGGCTGTTGGTGCCCAGCGAACCCCACTTGGGAATGGTGATGCCGTAGGTGTCGTTCTTGCCGTTGCCGTCCGGGTCCTGCTCCGTGAACGCTTTGGCCACCTTGTAGAGGTCCTCCACGGTCTTGGGCGGTTGCAGGCCCAGCTTGTCCAGCCAGTCCTGCCGGAACATGACCGCCGCCCGCATCGGGGCGCGGCCGCGGAAGATGCCGTAGACCTTGCCGTTGACGCTGGCGTTCTGCTGGATGTCAGGGAAGGTGGTCTTGAGGTTGGGATACTTATCCAGCTTGCCGGTGAGGTCCCAGAAGGCGCCGGCCTGGGCGTTCTTGACGAACCCGGGGCTCTTGCCCTGGATCACCATGACCTGGGGGATGTCCGAACCCGCCAGGGTGATGTTGGTCTTGTCCTCATAGGAGGCGTTGGGGGCCCAGTTGATCTTGACCTGCTTGCCGGTGATCTCCTCCAGCTTCTTTTGCACGGCGCCGTCCGCTCCGGGCGGCTGCGCCTCAAGGAAAGGCGCCATGATGGACACAGACGTGAGGTCGGCGGCCGGGGCGTCACCTCCGCTGCAGGCAGTAAGGGACAGGGCTGCGGCCGTGGCCACGGCGGCGGCCAGGGAAAGTTTCCTGCGGATCATATTCTTCCTTTTCCACTTCGTCGGGGTTCATTGGGCCTTCCGGCCCTAAGATTGATACGTTTCATTAATTGGGCGGGCATGGCGGAGCCACACCCGGCGGAAGGGTGGTCAGGCGGTGGACGCCCCCTGCAGCGCAGGCAGGCCGTCTGGATCAGCCGCGTGGGCCTGGGCCACGGATTCGTCATTCGCGGTGAAGAAGCGGTCGCACAGCCAGCCGGTCAGGAAGAGCCACGCGCCGATGCTGAAGAACGGAATGAGGCCCGGAAGCGCAGTGCTGGCGTACGCCGCGGCGGCGGAGACAAAGAGCAGGATGACCGTTCCCGCGAGATGCCGCACGGCAAACCGCGACGACGTCAGCAGATACTGCAGGAGCGGCAGTTCGTAGCGGGCGTACAGGGGAAAGACGTAGCAGGCTGCGCCGGCCAGGAAGATCGCCGCAACAAAGATGCCGGCCGCCATGAGTTGCGGGAAGAGCCCATGGCCGGCTGAAAAATAGTTCCAGTTCACGGCAAGCGCCACGGACACGGCCATGACAGGCAGCGCAAGGATGTTTGCCCGGCCAAAATTCCTGGTATATCCGGCAGCAAATCCGCGCACCAGGGGAGCCGCCTCCCCGCGGGACCTCTTGCGCACCAGGATTTGCGCCGCTGCCGTGGCCGGCCCGGCACCAAAGACGCCGCCGCCCAACAGGGTGAAGGCGATCCACAGCAGGTTCAGGCCCGCAATCCATGCGAGCGTGTCAAAAAATGCGTAGGCCCGCGCACTGAAGGTCCCGGACAGCATGGCAGGGCTCCCTTCTGTTCTCCATCGTTGCAGAGGCGAAGCGGAAAGTGTCCCGCATCACGCTGGTAATCGGTTTCTCGAAAATCTAGACCCGCACCCGCGCTGGGGTCAAGTGAAATTTTGAATCGTTACATAGCTGGACTGGCAACGCCCCCATGCCGCACACTGAAAGCTGGAAAGCGCTTGCTGGATTTCTGCGGGCGCCACGCGCTGGTGCCCGGGCGGGCAGGATGGAGAACCATGGGAACGGCAACGCAGGCCGCCGGCAAGGATGCCGGAACCCCCAGGAAGCCTGCGGCGCGGGCCGCGCTGGTGGGGGTGCACGGCTTTGGCACCCACCACCTCCGGAACCTTGAACGGCTGCAGGCGGCAGGCGCCGTCGAACTGGTTGCCGTTGCCGATCCGCAGCCCCCGGCACCCGGTGCAGTGCCGCCGTCGGCCGCCATCCACTCCGGGCTCGACGAACTCCTCCAGGCAGCCCCGGACCTTGACCTGGTCATCGTGGCCACCCCCATCCAGACGCACGCCCCGCTGGCCCTGGCTGCCCTCGCCACGGACGCCGAGCTCTACCTTGAAAAACCTCCCGTCGCGTCCCTTGCCGATTTCAACCGGCTGTGCGCTGCTGCGGCGGCGTCCGGCCACGGCGTCCAGATCGGCTTCCAAAGCCTCGGCTCGCACGCCCTGCAGGCCATCGAAGAACTGCTCGCCGCCGGAACCATCGGACCACTGGAGGGCATCTCAGCCACCGGACGGTGGGTCCGGGACCGGGCCTACTACAAACGCTCCCGCTGGGCCGGAAAACGCAGCATCAACGGCGTTGACGTAGTGGACGGCGTCGCCACCAACCCTCTGGCCCATGCCGTGGCAACCGCCCTCCGGATCGCCGGGGCGCGTACCACCGCGGACGTGGCCTCCGTGGAGACCGAGCTGTACCGTGCCAATGACATCGAATCGGATGACACCTCCGTGATCCGGATCCGCACCACGCGGGGGCTCCCCATCACCTGTGCCCTGACCATTTGCGCGGCAGAGTCCGTTGAGCCATACGTGACCCTCCAGGGCTCGGCAGGCACCGCCGTGTTCCACTACACCGAGGACCGGCTCAGCATTGAAACCGCGGCCGGCCGCACCGAGCAGACATACGGCCGCGACGACCTCACCGAGAACCTGCTGGCCCACCGCGCCACGGGCGTACCGCTCACCAGCAGCCTGCAGGACAGCGGAGCGTTCATGCTGGTACTGGAAGCCATCCGGACGGCGCCGCCGCCCTCCCCCATCGACCCCGCCCACGTCCGATGGGAAGGCGACGGCGACTCAGCCCACGCCGTCGTGGCAGGCATCGAGGACGCACTGGAACGCGCCGGCCGCCAGCACGCCACCTTCAGCGAACTGGGACTCCCCTGGGCCGCCTCCGCCCCGGCCACCTTCGATATACCAACCTCCTGATGGGCGGCCTGGACCCGGGCGCCGGGCACCTCCACGCCTCCACCCTCCTGACGGACGGACTGTCCCCCTGCCTGACCGCTTCGCCGGCCCCCGGCTTCAGCTGGCAGCTGGGCCAGGACGACGGCGACGATCCCGCCCTGGCACGTCAGACCGGCTATGAGCTCGAAGTCCGGGACGCGCGGGGCACGCTGGTATGGGGTTCAGGGGAGGTGGCTTCCGCGTCCCAGCGCGGCGTGCCCTATGGCGGTCATGCACTGCCGGACGACTTCGACTTCGCCTGGCGCGTCCGCATCCGTGACGCGGCCGGCAACCCGGGCCCATGGTCTTCCCCACAGCCTTTCAGCACCGGCCTCACGGATGCCTCCTGGCAGGCCCACTGGATCAGCCGGGCACCTGGCGGACGCGCCCCGCTGGAAATCCACCACCACGCCCTCCGCGTGGCCGGCTCCCCTTTCCTGCCGATTCCGTGCCCCGCGCCCCGCAACGTCCGGATCGAGGCCCGGCTCCGGCCCGTCATGGGCAAGGCCGGCATCATCCTGCGGAGCAACGGACCGGGGACCGGCCTGCTGCTCGAACTGGGTGCAACCGGAGACGTGGTGCTCCGCCGCACGCCCCACTGGGAAATCCCCTCCCCCGCCGCTCCGGATTCCGAGGTACTGGGCAGCGCCGTCCCCGCAGGAGGCCGGCAACCGGATCCCGGATCGTGGCAGGACCTGGCCGTCAGCGATGACCGGCACACCATCCGGGTGTCGCTGGGCGGAGAAGAACTGCTGGCGGTCGAAGAACCGGCATCCGCGGACAGCGGCGGAACAGCCGCCCTGCACCAGGGGCCCCGGAGCCAGGCGGAGTACGCCCGGCTCCGCATCATCGAAACGGTTCCGGGCCGGCCCCGGGAGGTCCTGCTGGACCACCGCTATGATGCCGGCGAGGGAGACGCGCTGGCCTTCCTGGCGCAGTGGGACCGCACCACCGGACACCGGCAGCCCGACGAGTGGACCTTGTTCCGGGGCACCATGGCGCTGGACGGGAGGGTCCGGCGGGCCAGGCTCTTCGTGGCGGCCCACCACCACGCGCAGGTGTCGGTAGCCGGCACCCCCTGCCTCAGCACCACGTCGTTCGGCTATCCGGGCGAGGGGTATTACGACGCCGCCGACGTCACCGGGGTCCTGGCAGCGCATCCGGCGGGTACGCCCGTGCCGGTGACCGCACTCCTCCACTGGTACGGTCCAGGCCAGGGCCGCGCCGCAGGCGTTCCCGGCCTGATGATCCGGCTGAGTGTTGACTACGACGACGGACGGCGCGCCGTCCTTGCCTCCGGCCCAGGCTGGATTGCCGGCGAGGCGCCGTACTGCCAATCGGGCTACCGCAATGACGAGGGCGACCCCGTGGAGCACCTTGATGGCGAGGCCGCGGCGTCCCTGGACATCACCGAAGGCTTTCCGGCCGCAGTCAGCGGTGGCCGGCACCCGTCGTCGGACTTTCCGCGGCTGCACGCCCGCCGGACGTTCCTGGCCGGTGAGTTCGTGGCGCCCCGGCAGTTCCTGGCCGCGGAGGACGGCACCATGGTGGCGGACTTCGGCCGGGTCATCCCGGCGCGGCCCGAGGTGGACTTCCTTGCCGGCGTCCCGGGGCGCACTGTCATGCTCCGCGCAGGCTACGTCCTCCGCCCTGACCGAAGGGTGGATGCCGGGAAGACCGCCAGCCAGAACACGGACATGTCCTTCCCGTACACCCAGACGGGCGGACCCCAGCAATTCCGCGCCTCGGTGCACCTGGGCTTCCGCTACCTTGAACTGCCGGGCGTCGCGGCCGCGGACGTGTCCCGCGTTGGTGCCGCGACCGTCTACGGCCGGCACCCCGGCGAGGGCAGCTTCAACAGCTCCGACCCCACCCTGGACGCCGTGGTGGAACTGCTGCGCGACTCTGCGCTCTACGGTGTCCAGGAACAGTTCGTGGACACGCCCACGCGGGAAAAAGGCCAGTTCCTTGCCGACGCCGCCAATATTTCCTACGCCACCATGGCGCTCTTCGGCGAACACTCCTACACGGCACAGGCGCTGCGGGAATTCGCCTGGTCAGCCCGCCGCTACTGGCACACCGGGGCGGACAAGGGCCGGTACAACGCCGTCTATCCCAATGGCGACGGCAAGCGTGACATTCCGGATTTCTCCCTGATGCTGCCCGAGTGGGCGGAGGAGTACCACCTGCGCTCCGGAGACCTGGCCTTGGTCCGCGAACTGCTCCCCCACCTGTGCGACACGGCTGACTACGCACTGCGGTACATTCCCGCGGAAGGCCCGACGGCGGGGCTGGTCACCAGGCTGGGCGGCGGCTCCGGTCCCTACCTGCACGGCATCGTCGACTGGCCCGCACCGGGCCGGTTCGGCTATGACATGGAGTGCGCGGCCAAGACCACCGTCAACGCCCAGGCCTACTCGGCGCTGGTGTCAACGGCGCGGCTCTGCAACGCGGCCGGCGACGAGGACGCAGCCGTCCGCTACGCCACGGCCGGCCGCGCGCTGGCCGGTTCCATCCGCACCCGCCTGCGCGTTGGCGGGGTGATGGTGGACGGGCTCCACGAGGACGGAACACCCAGTTCCCACGCTTCCCAGCACGCCACGTCCTTCCCTCTGTCCCTGGGCATCACGGATCCCGGCCACGCGGGACCGGATGCCGCCCGGATCGCAGGAATGGGCATGCGTCAGGGCCCCATGACGGTACACCGGCTGGTCCGGGCCTTGGTGAACCAGGGCCGCATGGACGCCGTCCTGGACCTCCTCACCGCCAAGGACCAGCCGGGTTGGGCACAGCTCCTGGACCGCGGAGCCACCTTCACCTGGGAAGCCTGGGACCTGGCCGAGGGGACCGATTACAGCCAGTCGCACGCCTGGTCCGCGTCCGTACTCAAGGAGATCCTTGAGTACGGACTGGGCATCCGGTACGCGGTCCCGGGCGGCACCGCGGTGGTGATCGAGCCGCCCCTGTGCCGGTTGGAGCATGCCCGCGGCAGTGTTCCGGTGGACAACGGCTACGTGCACTCGGGTTGGCGCCGGCGGGGTGGTTCGGTGGAACTGGAGTGCACGGTTCCGCCGGGAACCACGGCCACCGTGCGGCTGCCCGCCGGCACATACGGGGTCAAGGGGCCCACTGCGGATGCCGCCGTCGTAAATTCCGCCCCGGCCGGCGCCGCGGACGGCGCCACCAGGGACTTCCGTGTGCACACGGGTACCTGGACGTTTACGCCCCGGTAGGTTGCGTTGCGGGCCGGGTGCGCTGCCCGTGCCGCCAGAGCAGGAAGCCGATGACCAGGGCAGACAGCATGCCCAGGCTGCCGGTGACCACCAGGCCTCCCCGGACCCCACACTGTTCGGTCAGCCAGCCTGCGAGGAGTCCGCCCAGCGCGTGTCCGCCCAGCAGGAGCGGCAGGTACAGGGCCATGACGCGGCCACGGATGGCGGGACCTGCCTCAAGCTGGACGGCCGTGGCGGCGCTGGTGAGGAAGAGCAGCGTCATCATGCCCACCACCGCCAGCATGGCGGTGAAGAGGCCAAGGGTGGGCATGAGGGCGGCCAGCAGCTGGGAGAAGCCGAATAGGCCCGCCGCGGCAACAATGCCTTTCCGGCCCATGGTGCCAAGCCGGGCGGCCAGGAGCGCCCCGGCGAGGGCACCGACGGCGCTGACGGTGTTGAACAGGCCGAAGCCTTCCACCCCGTTGTGCCACACCCGGGCAGCGAACGCGGCCAGGACCACCGGCCCGTTCATCCCGAAGGCACCCAGGAGGCCGGCGAGCAGGATCAGGAGGAGCAGCCGTGGCCGCTCCCGGACGTAGTGGAGGCCGGCGAGCACCTGTCCCCGGCCGCGCTGGGCGCGCGGGCCCGGATGCAGGTCGCTGGTCCGGATGGCCGCGATCAGGCCCAGGACAACCACGCCGATCAGCGCATTGGCGGCAAAAGCCGCCGCCGGGCCGGCCTGGGCGATGAGCACCCCGCTCAACGCCGGGCCGGCCATGCCACCCAGTTGGGACAGCGCATTGTTCAGTCCGATGGCCGGCCGCAGCGCGGCGTCGCCCACCACTTCGTTGACGAAGACCTGCCGCGTGGGCTGGTCCACCGCCGCGGTGATGCCCAGGGCGATGCAGCCGGCGTAGACGACCCACACGGTCAGGGTGCCGCTCGCCGCCCACGCGGCGAGGCCAACGGCCAGCAGTACGATGACGGACTGGCACACCATCATGATCCGCCGCTTCGGAAAGAGATCCACCACCAGCCCCGCCAGCGGGCCCACCACCAGCATGGGCAGGAACTGCAGGGCGACGGCGGCCCCTACAGCTGCAGGACTTCCGGTGAGCTGCAGCACCAGCCAGTCCTGGGCCAGGCGCTGCATCCACACGCCCAGGCTGCCGGCGAGCTGCATGCCCAGGAACAGCCGGTAGTTGTGGTGCTTGAGCGGGTGGTACCAGCGGGCTTGGCCGGGCCGGGGGCGGACGCTTTGTTCGGTGCGGGCTCGGCGGAACGGCACAGCTAGCGTCGGGGCCGGCCGGAGCGAAGTTTTACTGCCGCCGCGGCCAGGATCAGGGTGCCGGGGACCACCACGAAGAGCGCCGCGAGCATCCAGACGAACACCACGGCACAGAACAGGGCGGCTGCGAGCAGCAGTGAACCGGTCCAGTCACGCAGCGAGATTGCTTGGCCGGCGTGGAGGGCCGCGCGCCAGGAATCCACGGCGGAGGTGCCTTGGCCGGTTGTATCGGTCCAGGCCGAGGCGGTGCGCAGCAGCAGGATCGCCGCCCCGGCGGCCAGGGCCAGGGTAGCGGGCAGCACCACCCCACGGCCGGGCAGTTGCCCCACCCAGGCGAGCAAAAGGTTCAGGACAATCACGACGGCGGCTGCCGCCGTGGCGATTCCCAGCTTCCAGCTGCCGGGCAGGGCAGCCTTGAACAGGCTCCAGAGTCCGCGGACGGAATCATCCCGGCCGGCCAGGTGCCGTTCCAGGTGGGCGGTCCCGGCCGCGTAGGCGGCCGGGATGGTCACCAGCGGGATGGACAGCACCAGCACCAGCAGGCCTGCCAGGAGGGTTTCGGAGAACAGGGCAAACCGGTTCACCGGGATGGGCTCGTGGCCGGCGACGGGTGTGGTGCTGTCCATGGCGCTCATATTTCTCTCCGTTGACCGTTAGCCTTTGAGGCCCTGGGTGGACACGCCCTCGACGATGTACCGCTGGAAGATCAGGAAGAAGATCAGCACGGGGAGCAGCGCCAGGACGGACATGGCGATCATCGCGCCGTAGTCCGAGGATTGGGTTTGGTCCACGAACAGGCGCAGGGCCAGGGGCAGCGGGTACTTGTCGGGGGTGTTCAGATAGAGCAGTGGGCCCAGGAAGTCGTTCCAGCTCCAGATGAAGGAGAAGATCGAGGTGGAGATCAGGGCCGGTTTCATCAGGGGCAGCATGATGGAGGTGAAGATCCGGACGTGTCCTGCGCCGTCGATCCGGGCTGCTTCGTCAAGTTCGGCCGGCAGGTTGCGCATGAACTGGACCATAAGGAACACGAAGAACGCGTCTCCGGCGAGGAACTTGCCGATGAGCAGCGGAACGTAAGTATCCACCAGGCCGAGCTGCTGGAAGATGATGTACTGCGGGATGATCACCACGTGGAAAGGCAGCAGCAGGGTGGCGATCATCATGCCGAAGAACAGGCTGCGGCCGGGGAATTTGATCCGGGCGAACGCGTAGGCGGACACACTCGCGGAGAGGATGGTGCCCACGACCGCGCCGATGGCCAGGATCAGCGAGTTGGTGAAGAACTGCAGGGTTGAGACCCCGCCGATGCCTTCCATCGCGGTGGCGAAGTTGTCAAAGCTGAAGTTGTTGGACCACAGCGAGGTGTTCTGGCCGCCGATTTCGGAGTTGGGCTTGAACGCGGAGGCGACCATCCACACTGCCGGGTAGAGCACCACGCAGGTCAGCACGAGCGCTGCGGCGTGGAAGATCGCGCTCTTGGCGCGTTTGGCGGTGGTGGATTCCGATTTCGGGTTGTAGGCCGGGGCGGTGGCGCCCGGGGCCGGCTGGATGGGGGTTGCCGTTGTTGTCATTTTGCATCACCGCTGTAGTGGACCCAGGACTTGGAGGTGCGGAAGAAGATCAGCGTGATGATGCCGACCACGATCACCAGGAGCCAGGCCATGGCTGAGGCGTAGCCCATCCGGAAGTCGCTGAAGCCGCGCAGGTAAAGGTAGAGGGTGTAGAAGAGGGTGGAGCCGGCGGGGCCGCCGTCACCGTTGGAGATGATGTAGGCCGACGCGAAGATCTGGAACGCGTGGATGGTTTCCATCAACAGGTTGAAGAAGATCACCGGGGAGAGCATGGGCCAGGTGATGTTGAAGAATTTCCGGACCGGACCGGCCCCGTCCATCGAGGCCGCCTCGTAGAGCTCGCCCGGGATCTGCTTCAGGCCGGCCAGGAAGATCACCATCGGGGCGCCGAACTGCCACACGGTCAGCAGGATCATCATGGGCATGGTCATGGCCGGATTCCCCACCCAGCCGCCGATGTTGATTCCGAAGAAGGACAGGCCCTGGTCCACCGGGCCGGAATCGCCGAACATCGCTTTCCAGACGATCGCGATGGACACGGAAGCCCCGATCAGGGACGGGGCATAGAACGCCGACCGGTAGAAGCCCTGGCCGCGGCGCTTGCTGTTCAGCAGCATCGCCACCGCCAGTGCCGCGGCGAGCTTGAGCGGGGTACCGAAGACCACGTAGGACAGGGTCACCCCCACGGACTGCAGGAAGCGTTCGTCCTGGAAGAGGGTGGCGTAGTTGTCGAACCCGATCCACTTGGGCGGTTCGAACAGGTTGTAGTTGGTGAAGGACAGATACAGCGATGAGATCATCGGCCCCACCGTCAGGGCGATGAATCCCAGCAGCCAGGGCAGCAGGAAGGTGTAACCGGCGCGGGCATCCGCCCCGCGCTGCCGCGACTTGCGCGGCAGCGCGGTACCGGAATGCCCCCGGCGCCTGCTCAGGGTTGGGCTTTGAGTCACGAGTTCAATCCGTCAGTCGTGAACACTCGATCAGGCACTGGCCGGATCAGGCGTTCTGCTTGATGAGGTCTTCGGCTTCCTTGAACCACGCGTCGACGGCACCGTCAACGGTGAGCTTGCCGTAGTTGAGGTCGGAGGCGATCCGGCCGAACGATGCTTCCAGCGTGCCGAAACCGACAATGGGCGGTTCGGGTGCGTCCTTGAGGTACTGCTCGATGGACTTCTCGTAATCCACCACCAGCTTGTCGGCGCCGTCGAACGTGGTGCCGTCACGCTGGGTTTTGGAGGCCGGAACGCCGCGGGAGGTCTTGAAGATCTGGCCTACCTCGGGATCATTGACCATGAAATCGATGAAGCGGGCGGCAGCATCCTTGAACTTGGTCTTGGCGCTGGCCACCATCAGCATGGAGGGCTTCAGGAACAGGCCCAGGTTGTTCGGGTCATCCGAAGGGACCGGCACCAGCTTGAGTTGCTTGGCGCCACTGTCAGCCAGGTAGCCGGCCATGAAGTTGTCCCAGGTAACCTCGGCAGCACTGACGTTGGAGCCGAACGGCGACTTGGGCTTGAGCTGGGTCACCCTGTCTTCCGGCACGATGGCCTGGGTGCCGCGCAGCTTCGCGTTGAGGTTCCACCAGGTCTTCAGGTCGTCCTTGCTGAATCCCAGCTTCCCGTCGCTGTTGAACGCCTGGATGTTCTTCTGGCGGAGCCAGATGTTGAACTGCCACCACACACCAGTGAAGTCCGTGGAACCGTACAGGGTGCCGTTGCCCTTGTCGCCAACTTCCTTCAGGAATGCCTGGAATTCGGACCAGGTCCACTTGCCCGTGGGCTCGGCGATGCCCAGGGAAGCCAGTTTGGCGGGATCGTAGTAGACCGCGAAGGCGTTGGTGCTGGTGGGGATGCCGTAGGTCTTGCCCTTGATCTGCCCGGACGGCAGGAGTGATTTCTCGAACGCGGAGGTATCGATCTTCACGGTGCCCAGGTCCAGGAGCTGGTTGCGCTGGCCGTAATCGCGCAGGTAGGACAAGTCCCACTGCATCACGTCCGGCAGGCCGCCGCCGGCCGCTTCGGTGGCGCGCTTCTGCCAGTAGCCGGCGAAGTCCGTGAAGTTGCCGTTGACCTTGATGTCCGGGTTCTTGGATTCGAAGAGGGCGATGGCCTTGCGGGTGCGCTCGGCGCGGTCGTCGTTGCCCCACCAGGTGTAGTTGATGGTCACGGGATTATCAGCGGATCCGGTCTGGCCGGAAGAGCTGGATCCGTTCCCACAGGCTGACAGGGCTGCGGCAGATGCGGTGCCGATGGCCACGGTAGTGAGGAAATGCCTTCTGTTGATCACGGGAGCCTCCTTGCTCAATGAGTGCCTGCCTCGCTCTACAACGTAAGTAGTGAGCTGGCTAACACGGCTTCTGAAACGATACAATAGCTGCATTCCGAGTAATGGGCAAGCGTTTTCCAATCCGCCGGGCAAGCGTTTTCCAAGAAAACGCTTCCTCACAGCAACCCAGCCCTCCAGTTGACAAAGGAGTCCCATGACACAGCAGGAAAACACAGGTCCGGCCAGCGTTTGGCGCAACGTTGGGGGCATCGCATTCGGCGGCGACTACAACCCCGAGCAATGGCCCGCGGACGTCCGGCTGGAGGATCTCGGCCTCATGCAGGAAGCGGGGGTGAATTTCCTCAGCGTCGGCATCTTCTCCTGGGCCCTGCTGGAACCGGCCGAAGGGCACTACGAGTTCGGCTGGCTGGACGAGGTGATGGACAACCTCGCCGGGATCGGGGTGAAGGTGGCCCTGGCCACCGCCACGGCCGCTCCCCCGGCATGGCTGGTCCGCAAGCACCCGGAGATCCTGCCGGTCACGGCTGACGGGACCATACTGGGACCCGGCTCACGGCGGCATTACACGCCGTCGTCGGCCGTCTACCGCCGCTACGCTGCCGGGATCACGCGCGTACTCGCCGAACGCTACAAGGACCACCCCGCGCTGGCGCTGTGGCACGTGGACAACGAACTGGGCTGCCACGTTTCAGAGTTCTACGGGGAGGAGGACGCCGCCGCCTTCCGCGCCTGGCTGGAACGCCGGTACGGGAGCATCGAGGCCCTGAACGCCTCCTGGGGCACCGCATTCTGGTCCCAGAACTACGCCTCCTTCGATGAAATCCTGCCGCCCGCCGTCGCCCCGTCAACCCTGAACCCCGGCCAGCAACTGGACTTCCAGCGGTTCAACTCGTGGGCCCTGATGGACTACTACCGTGAGTTGGTGGCCGTCCTGCGTGAGGTCACCCCGGGCGTCCCCTGCACCACCAACCTGATGGCCTCAAGCGCCACAAAATCCATGGACTACTTCAGCTGGGCCACAGACCTGGACGTCATCGCCAACGACCACTACCTCGTGGCGGCGGACCCGGAACGGCACATCGAACTCGCGTTCAGCGCGGACCTCACGCGCGGCATTGCCGGCGGTGACCCGTGGATCCTGATGGAGCATTCGACGTCGGCCGTCAACTGGCAGCCGCGCAACCAGCCCAAGATGCCCGGCGAGATGCTCCGCAATTCGCTGGCCCATGTGGCCCGCGGAGCCGACGCCGTGATGTTCTTCCAGTGGCGGCAAAGCTTTGCGGGGTCGGAGAAGTTCCATTCCGCCATGGTGCCGCACGGCGGACGGGACACGCGGGTGTGGCGTGAGGTGGTGGAGCTCGGCGCGGCCCTCAAGCGCCTCGAAGCCGTGCGCGGATCCCGGGTCCAGTCGCGGACCGCCATCGTCTTCGACTACGAGGCATGGTGGGCCAGCGAAATCGATTCCAAGCCCAGCGTCGACGTGAAATACCTGGACCTGTTGAGGGCGTTCCACCGGTCCCTGGTGCTGCGCGGAGTCTCCGTTGATGTGGTGCACCCGTCCGCGTCGCTGGATGCTTACGACCTGGTGCTGGTGTGCACGCTGTACGCCGTGTCCGATGACTCCGCCGCCAATATCGCTGCTGCCGCCGCTGCCGGCGCAACGGTCCTGGTCAGCTATTTCAGCGGGATCGCGGACCTGCAGGACCACATCCGGCTGGGTGGCTACCCCGGCGCGTTCCGCGACCTCCTGGGCGTTCGCGTGGAGGAATTCCACCCCCTGCTGGCCGGGGTCCAGCTGACGTTGAGCGACGGCACCACCTCGTCGATCTGGAGCGAGCACGTCCACCTTGCCGGCGCGGAGGCCTTGCAGGCGTTTACCAATTACCCGCTGGAGGGCGTTCCTTCCCTGACCCGGCGGGCTCTTGGATCCGGGACGGCATGGTACCTGGCCACCTTCCCCGACGCCGACGGCATTGAAGCCCTGGTGGACACGCTGCTCGCCGAATCAGGCGTGTCCCCCGTTGCCGCTGCCGACCGCGGGGTGGAGCTGACGCGGCGCCTGTCCGCAGACGGGCGCAGCTTCGTGTTCGCGATCAATCACACCAGGACGGATGCCGCCGTCTCCGCCACCGGCGAGGACCTGCTGACCGGCGCGCCGTTCCCCGGCACTGTCCCGGCAGGCGGCGTCGCGGTGGTGGCGGAAAACTAGCCGCGTACGTCAAAGACTTACGACGGCGGCGCCTCCATGGGGCGCCCCCGGTGGGCAATGAGGGGCGAGGGGCAGTTAAACAGCTACTCCCCGGAGGGAACCGTTGGTTCCCGCCGGGGCGCAGCTGCCACCCGCCGTCGGACGCCTGGAATGGGGAGGCATCCACCCATAGCGTCCGGAGCCGTGTTGGCGGTGAATCAGTTGCTGATGGCCGATTTCATCTCGTCGGTTGCCTTCTTGCCCGCATCGGCCGGTGACAGCCGGTCGAACAGGACTTCGGACGTGTACCGCTTGATGATTTCCTGGATCGCGCCCGCGCCCTTCGGCGGCGGTGCCGGAGCTTCGCCGAGCTCACCCTTGATCTGGTCGATGAAGTTGACCACCTTGACATCGGCCGGTGTCAGTTTGGGCTGGATGGCGGCCCGGACATCCGAGTTGGGGTAGACGCCGCGGTCCGCCAGGAGCGCTTCACCGGCCTTGACGTTGTTGGTCAGGAAGTTGATGAACTTGGCAGTTTCCTGCGGGTGCTTGGTGCGCGAGGACGCGGACCAGAACTGCGAGGCCTTGTACCAAAGCTCCGCGTCGGCCGCCGAGCCCGTCTTGGTGGGGAACCGCAGGATCTTGAGGTCTCCGCCGCTCGCTTTCTCCAAGGCCGGCGCCTGGTTGGACCACCAGAACGCCATCGCATTTTTGCCGGTGGCCAGTCCGCTCTGGTCAAGCGGAGCGGCTTCAGCCTCAACCACCTCGGATGCTGAGGGCACGGCCTTCTTCTGGCTCAGCTCCTTCAGGAACGCCCACCATTCCGCGATGTCACCGGACTCAAAGCCCAGCTTGCCGTCTGACGTGTAGAGGGACTTGCCGTCCTGCCGGAGCCAGACTCCCAGGGATGCCTCGTCCGTTCCGTAGGCTGCGGCACCGTAGGTGCCCTTGGGCGACTTGGCGGTGATTTCGGCGGCGATCCGGCCAAAGTCGTCCCAGGTCCATTTGGTGTCATCCGGCAGCGGAACGCCGGCGGCCTGGAAAACAGCGGGATTGGCCAGGATGGTGGCGGCGTTGATACCGGCCGCGATGCCCGTCAGGCCCTTCTGGCCCTTGCCGGCATTCAGGGCTGCCTCATCCAGCTTGGAGGTGTCGATGTCGTACTTGGACAGGTCCAGGAGCGCGCCGCGGCTGGAGTACTCCGTGATGTATTTCTCGTCCATTTGGATGATGTCCGGGGCGTCATTGGCTGCCACCTGGGTGGCGAGCTTGTCCCAGTATCCGCTCCAGTCGCCGAACTCGGGTTTGATCTTGATCTTGGGATTTTCGGCTTCGAACTGCTGGATGGCTTCTTGGGTGAGCTGGGCGCGCTTGTCGCCGCCCCACCAGGAGAAGCGAAGCTCGACGGTTCCGTCAGCGCTCTGCGGCGTGGCTCCCCCGCCGCAGGCACTGAGGGCCATGACGGCGGCGACTGCGGCTGCAACCGCGCCTGCTTTACGGGTTCGGCGCGATACGCGCGAAGGGGGTGCCCCTGCCGGCTGCTTGGCAGCTGATGCAGGACGGGGAAAAAGCGGCACTGTGTAACTCCGATCTTCTTTGATCCAGGTGCGGTGACGTTGGGGTTGGCAGGTGCCGCAGCCCTCGAGGTTTCGAAGGCCCGCCTTGCCGCGAAAGCGCTTTCTGTATCTAAGGCTACAAGTTAGCTACTTGTATTACAAGATGCGCTGCGAAATGCTCCCGCCCCGGGACGCGCGAACGGCCCGTCGCTGGGGACGGGCCGTTCGTGGGGTGGTGCAGGGTAATGCGTGGCGCCGGGTGACGCGTCCGCTATTTGATGCCGGTGGTGGCGATGCCCTTGATGAGGAACCGCTGGCCGAAGAGGAATACCAGGAAGACGGGCAGCAGCGAGACGATGGACATGGCGAACAGGGATCCCCAGCTGGTGGCTGACTGCGAGTCGACGAAAGCGCGCAGCGCTACGGGAACCGTGAACATGTCCGGGTCGGTGAGGTAGATCAGGGCGCCGAAGAAGTCGTTCCAGGTCCAGATGAACGTGAAGATCGTGGTGGTGGCCAGGGCCGGCACCATCAGCGGCAGGATCACGCGCAGGAAGATGCGCGGGTGGCCTGCCCCGTCGATCCTGGCGGCTTCATCGAGCTCCTTGGGGATGCCTCGAATGAACTGCACCATGAGGAAGACGAAGAACGCGTCCGTGGCGAGGAGCTTGGGAACGATCAGCGGCCAGAAGGTGTTCACCCAGCCGATCTGCGAGAACAGGATGTATTGCGGAACGATCACCACGTGGAAGGGGAGCATGATGGTCAGCAGCATGATGCCGAAGAACAGCTTTTTGGCGGTGAACTGCAGCCGCGCGAATGCGTAGGCTGCCATCGAGCATGAGACCAGGTTGCCCAGGATCGAGCCGATAACCACGATCGCTGAGTTGATCATGTAGTGGCCGAACGGGTGGGTCAGTGCCGACCACCCGGAGGTGTAGTTACTCATTTCCAGGCTGTTCAGCCACAAGCCCGGTTCACGGAAGATCAAATCGTTCGGCCGCAGCGAGGAGACCACCATCCACAGGAGTGGGTAGATCATCAGTCCGCCGGCCAGGATCAGGATGGCGTGCTTCATCAGCGATTTACCACGCTGGGCCCTGCTGAAGGCCAGCGTTCCCCGTGACTCGCGGACCCTGGGCTTGCGGTTCGTAGGCTTGCCGGCGCCCCCGGACTTCTTCTCCGGGGTGGGCAGCGTCTCAAGCTTAGTCGTCATAGAAAACCCAATACTTAGAAGCGATGAAGTTGATGGCAGTGAAGACGCCGATGATGAGCAGCAGCACCCACGCCATGGCTGAGGCGTAGCCCATGTCGAACTGGCCGAAGCCCTTTTGGTAGAGGTACAAGGTGAAGAACATCGTTGAGTCGGAGGGTCCGCCGTTGCCGCCGGAGACGATGAACGCCTGAGTGAAGGACTGGAACGAACCGATGATCTGCAGAACCAGGTTGAAGAAGATGATCGGGCTCAGCATGGGCATGGTGATCCGCCAGAACTGCTGGAGCGTGGTGGCGCCATCCACCCTGGCCGCCTCGTAGTACATATTGGGGATCTGGCGCAGGCCCGCGAGGAAGATGATCATCGGAGCGCCGAAAGTCCAGACGTGCAGCAGGATGATCGACCCCAAGGCCGTACTGGGGTCCGAGATCCAGCCCGGCCCCTGGATGCCGAACATGGCCAGGACCTGGTTGACCAGGCCAGTGGTGCCGAAGATCTGCTTCCACAAGATCGCGACGGCCACCGAACCACCCAGCAAGGACGGCAAGTAGAACACCGAACGGTAGAACGGAAGGCCGCGAAGCCCCTTGT
>Ga0308169_10002527_pt1 | contig 18851 bp, 25 predicted proteins | sample PhyBR1_2_FD_202139 | JGI IMG/M metagenome (GOLD analysis project Ga0308169, IMG submission 202139) | Phyllosphere microbial communities from UC Gill Tract Community Farm, Albany, California, United States - DLSLSB.R1 | ecosystem: Host-associated > Plants > Phyllosphere > Unclassified | place...
TCGTAGAGTACCATAGGAAGTTGAAGATGGCTCATCATGAACGAATGACCAAGAGGTTGACAAAGGGAAAAGAGAGTGATAGGGATGTCGATGCCGCTTTCGTTTCGAGCGTGATGGATAACTTGAAAATTGGGAGTGTCATGGATGATGTTAACGATGTAGAGAATGAGGATGAGTCAAGTGATGAGGAGGAAGAAGAAGTAGAGGAATATGTTGATTCGGATGCTTCGAGTCATGAACGAGTACCGGTATCGACGACAAAAGGAGGGAAAGAGAAGGGCAAGGAGGTACCGGAGGGATTACCGCAGATTCCGAGGAAGAGTAGGAAGAAGGATAGGGTTCATATCGAACCTCCTAAACTTTATCATATTCCTCAACTCGTTCCTATTTTCGTTGAACTCGTGAGTCCGAAGCCTTCTTCAGCTCTACCTGTGTATGAGTCCTGAAGTCTATCTTCTCACAGGTTCGATCTGAATTGAACGATGCCCGGAGAAGACAAAGACCCAAAACTCACCCTCAGTAACCTCTAACTCACAACATGCGCCTCTCTTTCAGCAGTCTTAGTAGCTCCTTTTCACTGTATGTGTCAACTTATGTCTGTTTGTCGTCGTTTGTGAGTGTAAATATTCTGGTTCTGAACGTAATTTCGAGAGAGAGAGAAGTTTGCGAAACCTTTTTCAGTCTTCTAGTTCTCGTTTGTCGCTACTTTCCCTTCTTCTTTCCTTCATTCTCGCTACTCTTGCTCTTTCTGTTTGCTTCGTCTCATGTGAGCGTTCACCTAGTCTTTGCTGCTCTTTTCTCCTCTTTCTCTCTCTCCCCCCGCTTCGGCCGACAACTCTCTTCTTTTCTCTCTTTCCCCTCTCAATGCCTCTACTCGACCCTTCCTCGATTCAATGGATCTTCAAAACTAACTTGATCACTTCAAACCCCTCCCGTTCTCTCTCTATCCACCAAAACGTTCTCCTCGGTTCGTTACATCTAACACTCTCCCTATCTCTCGTTAGCTGATACAGTGAGCTTGAGTGGAGTAGTGGTTGATTTGAAAGGGTTCATTGTGCATCTTGAGTCAGCGGAGAGTGAGGGAAGTAGGGAATACGTCAAGTTGATTCAAGAGGGGAAAGTTGAAAGTGATAAATGGTTTCAATTGGGAGAGGATGAATGGTTAGTACCTGGGTTTGTAGATACACATAGTTGAGTCAAAACGCTTTTCCTTTTTCTTTTTGAGTTGACGACAGCAGCTCGCAAGAACCTTTTTCGCTGATTTTCCTCGAGGTGTCTAGTTCACGCGCCTCAGTATGGGAATGCTGGAATGGCACTTGATAAACCTCTGATGGAATGGGTGAGCTCCCTCTTCCCCCCTTCCTTTTTTCTGCTCAATCCGAACCCCTGAACGAGCAACTGATTCCGAATGAGATTTCGCAAGTTATTTAATAGCTCGAGCATTACACTTTCAAAGCTGAATCCAGAATCGATTGTGATCCACAAGGGTTAGGGAAAAGAGTGTACGAGAGGTTGGTCAAGAGGATGATTGAGAATGGGACGACTTGTGCGAGTGTTTTTGGAACGATTTCAGTTGAATCAAAGTGAGCTCTTCTCTCTCTCTCAGCTGAAATCGAGCTGATGAGGAAATAAGGGAGAGTAGTATGGTTCTTGCGAAAGAGTTTCTAGAGATGGGATTGAGAGGACAAATTGGCAAAGTTTGTATGGATCAAAATTCTCCTTGTTATTACTCTGAATCGACCGATCAAGCACTCGATGAGACTCGTCGCTTTCTTAAACTCATGAGGGAGTTAGTCGAGGGTTTCGAGGTGGAAAGGAGAATTGTAGAACCGGTTTTGACCCCTAGGTTCGTACCGACTTGTTCGAAGGAGTTGTTGGAAGGATTGGTTCGGTTGAGTAGGGAGAAAAGGAACGAAGGGATTAGGTGGCAGAGTCATGCGGCTGAGAGTAAAGGAGAGGTAGAGTTGTGTAAAGAGATGTTGGGCGGACAGAAGTCGGATATTGATTATTTCAACGAAGTGAGCTTTTTTCATCTCTTTTTCTCCCTGTTCAGGGATCTTTTCGCTGATTCGATTACAAGTGCTTTGTTTGTGTCCTAGCTTGGACTATTGAATGAGAATTCGTTAATGGCTCATTGCACTCACGCGACTTTAGCGGATCTCGAACTCTTCGCGAAAACGAAAACTTCAATTTCGCATTGTCCTTTGTCGAACGTCTACTTCTCTTCAGAACGTCAATTACCACTGAGGGAAGCGTGGAATGCGGGAGTCGACGTAGGGTTAGGGAGTGATATCTCTGGTGGTTACCGAGTAGGATTGGATGAGAACATGAGGTGGAGTGTTGGAATTTCTAAATTACGTCAAGGATCTCGAACAACAGAAGAAGGAGAGTCACTAGCGATTAGTTGGAAAGAGTCATTGTATTTGGCTACTTTGGGAGGAGCGAAAGCGTTGGGATTGGATCGAACGAAGAAAGTTGGGAGGTTGGAGAAAGGTTGGAGTTTCGATGCGCAGTGGATCAAAGTTGGAGGGGAGAAGAGTAGGGTCGATTGGGTGGGAGGGGAGGTGAATTTTGAGGACAAGGTGGAGAAGTGGTGGTGTAATGGGAGTGAGGCGGATAGACGAGGAGTTTGGGTGCAAGGGAGAAGAGTTTATGGAACGAAGGAAGGGGACAAGGAGTATCGATAGCGTGAATTGAGCTCAGTTACAATATTCATCAGCGAGAGTGATAGCGACAGGACAGAAAGAGAGAGAAACAAAAAAGGAAGAAACAACAGAAAAAACAACCTATCAACAAAACCTTTTCAAAAACTCGTGTTCACTCCTTGAAGAACTTCTCTACCCTCTTGCCAATAATCCCCGTAGCCTCCCTCATCTGTTCTTCACTAGCCGTCGAGAACGCGATCCTAAAGAACCCATCTCCCGTCTCTTCTTCGATACTCGCATCGAAGTTCATCTCGAATTCTTGAGTTGGTAGTTTCGGGGGGAAATCTCGACCAGAGAACATGGAGCCAGGTGCGACGAGAACGTTGTGTTCTGCGAGATCTTCCCAAAGGGATTGAAGGAGTTGGGAGAGGGGGATGTGGGAGTAGGAAGGGTGAGAAGCGAAATGAATACGAAGCCAGACTAATTACCAAGTTCAGAATCATTTCGTCAACGTTTCAAGATCAAGGAATGGGAGGGAGGAAAGAGGGATGAGGGAGAAAGGCGTACTGAACATTCCACCTTGAGGAGCAACGAAACTCAAAATCTTTTTTCCTCCTACCTTCTTCTCATTCATGAGGGATCCTTGATCTTTCATGTAGATTCCCCACACTCTTTCGTTCTCATTTCGACTAGAGAGTTGTCGAGCGTCGAGTCCGGCAGAACAGTTTTCAACGAGTAAATCAACCATTAAATCTCGTCGATCTCGATATTGAGCTTTAATACCTAACTTACCCAACAACACTTGATCAGTTTAATCCTTTCACACTGACTTGGTAGAGAGAGGGAAGAAGAAAGAAGAAAGGGAGAAAGCTTTACCTTTCAACCAACGTAAATAACCCGTCATTCCCCATTCTTCGCACAAAAGTTTACCGACGAGCGCTTGAGAGAATCCACTCGCGGATTGAGTAGATGATTCATTCGCTTTCTCGAGGCGTTCGGCGATTATTGGTGAAGCAACCGTGAATCCAAGTCGTGATCCAGGACAAATCGTTTCTATACACAGCAACATTTCGATCGTCTACATCAGGTTCTCGATTCGGGAGATGGGGAGATGGGAGAGAAAAGGAAGGGGGAAAAAAGACGTACTGGAGAAAGTATCGATCCTGATTACTCTTCCTTGATAATCGACGCCGAGGTAAGAAGGGATCAAACTTTTGAGGAATTCTTCATCCGTCTCTGAACGGTTTGATGCGCTCTTCTTGATCTCGGTAGTTCGAACTGAAGGAGGTGAGTATGGTGGGGCTTGAAGGAAATAATAAGCTAGTTTCGTTTTTTGAGATTTGAAGGGATTTAGTTCGAATTTATCGAGTAAGGGAGAGAGGGAGAGAGAGACGAACGATCATCTTCGACTATAATGATATCGTATTTGACTGCTAATTCATAAATCTCTCGTTTCCTTCCCAAAGTCATCGTGACTCCAGTTGGGTTCTGACAAACTGGTACGGTGTAAAGAATTCTAGGTCTATTTGTTTCATTCTCTTTCCTCGTCAAGATTCGGTTCAGATGGAGAATGGAGAAAGAAGCGTACCGTCTCATTCCATCGTGTTGAGAGGGATCCCAGGATTCGAGGAGATCTCTCATTCCATTTACCGTCAAACCTTCTCCATCGATCGGGAGCGGAACGGGTTTGAATCCATTAGGCCAAGCGGTACTGCTCCTCCATTCAATGATTCTCAACATCAGCTTCCCCTTTTCCAAATCAAGACAAAGAGAGATGAAACATACGCTAGAGCAGAAGGATAAGTCCATTCCTCACATAAAACTCCATCTCCTTTCTCACACAATGTAGTCACTATCTTACCCCATGCATCGGTAGATCCAGCGTTGATCACTGTACGGTAATCCGAGTAGGCGGGAGAATAGACTTTGGTAACGAAGGAGTAAATGAATTGTGCGAGTGCTGGTAATCCTTGTGCTGTACCTATATTTCTTTCTCTCTCTTGTTAGTGAGATGAAGGAAAGGAGGGAAGAGAGAGAGAGAGAGAGAGAGAGCGTACCATATTGTAGAGCAGTTGATAATTGAATAGCAGTACGATCAGAAGGATCCTGAGCCCATTTCTCAATCTTCCATTCATCCGTCTCTATTCCTTTGAACCAATTCCATGCCCTCTGAACATAGGAACTTTGTCGAGTCGTTTTGAACGAGTTTGGTTTCAAGGTTGAACAGGAAATGGATTCGAATGGGAAATAAGTTGGGGGTGGGAGTCCTCCTGCTAACATGAGGATACCTGGTCTAGTGAAATATTTGTACATTCCCTACAGTAGATCGGGAGAAGAGTGTCAGTGTTTAGTCTTGCACCATGTGGTAATGTGGAGGTTCAATTTACTTTGAGGGGAGATGGAACTCTTGATTGAGCGAGTAGGGATAAATGATGAGATAAATCAATTGCGAGTGGTTTGTCGGGTTGATCAATCATTTGTACCGAGTCCATTTTGAGGGAGGAGTGAGAGTTGAAAGGGAGGAAGGGAAAAAGAGAGGAAGGGAAGTTCGGAATCGATTCTCGGGCTTATCAAAGCAATCTTCACTCCAATTCGCTCTCTTCGGACAAGTCGGAATCGGTGCTCTCAATGAGAACCGGAAAGAGTCAAGTCGATCCGAAGACTCGGCGAAAATCAAGTTGGAATTTCCCAAGTTTTCAACTAGAATTCAGAATCGCATTCAACCTTTTCTCCTCCTCTCTCTTTCGATCTATCCTGTTGAACAATCCATTCTGTACCAAAGTGAACAAATTTGAAGCGATCCAATATAAACAAACTGCCTATTACTCTCTCTCCAATCAAAGAACCGATCAGCTCCTCCATTTTTTCTCGTTCGAGGGTGAAGAGGGGAGAGAGAGGAGGTTACGTACAGAAGGAGCTAATCCAGCAACTGGAATGAAAGCTACTGAAGCGAACCTAAGAATGTTTGTAACGATCCTAGCAGTGTTGGGTTTCGTTCCTCCTACTTTAAATTCTACTCCTTCTTGTTCCTTCTTCTCACTCCGACTCAATGATGAGTATCCCCTCACTTTCACGTCCTCCCCCGCTCGAGCTCGTCGAGCTAATAATCTTCTTTTCTCACTAGCACTCACCGGTCCTCCCAGTTTCACTCCCACAACCGGCGGCCTACTCGGAGCGTGATCCATCGAGTTTGTTGCTGCTTCAGTTTGAGCCAATCGGTTCTTCGCACTCAATTCGACGTTGAGAAGTGCGGCGATTCCTACTCCTAGAGGTAAGAACATGGTTGGATCTGGGAGGACGAGTGAAGGACACCATAAGAAAGGAGTAGATGCTAATTCGTGTAAATGGGATAAGGCTGAAGGGGAGAGGGATTGAGTTGGAGTAGAGAGGGAAGAGAGAGAGGTCGAGGTTAGGGGAAGGGAAGAGAGGGAACGTGTACATGCGTCTCGGAGAGTTAGGGTTGCTGTGAGGAACAAGGGGAGGTGGATTAAAGGTGGAAGGATCAAGGTGAGTCGTGGGGAACAATGGAAGCGACGTGCGAGAGTGTAAGCTGCTTGTTTAGCCTGTTTTTTTTCCGAGAGAAGAGATCTTAGTTTCGAGTTTTGAAAAGGGGGAAAGGAGAAAGGCTCACGCGAGTTTGGAACACTTTTTGATACTCTTCGAAGCTTTTTCCGAGCCGCCTACATTCGTCCCGAGTCGTGAGAGCTAATTGACCTTGTTCTTTTTTGAGCAAGGGAATTACTTTCTCGGTGAATCGACGAGTTCGACGTCGTTGCCAGAGGACTACGGGAAGAGTTGTCGAAGATCGATATAGGAGAGTGAAGAGGGGAATGAAGGTTGCGTAGGACAGAGAGAGGGAGGGAGGGAGCGATAAGAAGAGAGTGGAGAGCGGCTCGAGATAGGTTGATGCGGGAACGGAGGCGGGAGGTAAGAAGTCGGAGAGAGAGGGTTTGATTGGATCTAGTGGCAGCTCGTCGGAGGGAGAGGGAGGAGTGGAGGAGGAAGAAGGAGAAGAGGAAGAAGAGGGCCAGAGGGAAAAGGAACGGATTCCGATTGAACGAGGTGTCGGTGTTCGAACGGCGATGGTTCGTGAGATGAGAGGCGAGACTGAGGTACTTGGTATCAGCATTGTCGAACGTGTAAAGCGAGAGATTCTGTGAGAATTAGGGTAAAAGAGAAGCAAGTCAGCGAAACTTTGTTCGAAAGTAAAGTACGAAGAGATTTGTTTGCGCTACACTGCTGCTCTCGAATTCCTTGATGCCCATTCCTTCTCAAGCTGAGAAATTACCGCTCCTTCGTGTTGTCAATCTCTCAATTCTCCCCGATTCGATGAATCGCTCTGAACCTTTGTTGAATCTTTTCCTTCGCTTCCTCCTCTCGAAAGACGTTTTGATACGCTCGTTGCAGCTTTGTAGCCCATGCTAGATGACTATGCTTTACCTGAGAGGGGTAGGATTGACTCACGTTGAGGTTGTCGGGTTCAATAGAGGGGGAAAGGAAATAGCGAGGAAAGGGAAACAGCTTGTTACTGCAACTCGCGAGGGAGAGCGCTTGTCGGGTATTGTCTAGATGATGTTGTGATTTGAGTTTACCGAGTTTGAACTCGAATGTAGGAGGGAGAGAAGGAGAGAAGCGAGGCAAACTTTCAACTTGTTTCTTGAATCCTCTTCAACAACGCATCCAGGTGAGTCAGTACTTCCACACCCAGTTTATATAAGGCTCTGTATCGATCTAGAGTCGCGAACAAGCAAGTCAGAGGTCGAGTTTGTTGATAAATTGGTCTGCTGGAATTGGCTGAATCATTCGACTCCTTTCCCCCTACTCCATTACTACCCGCTAGATACTATACTGACTCGTAACTACTCTCCCCACAGCTTATTATCTAGCTCGCCAACCTGTTCGTCTTTCCTTTTCTCATCTCCTCAATTTCGCTCCCTCTAACTCTCCCTCTCTCTTTGACAGTCCAATCGCCAAGCTGGATACAACAAGATGACCTCAGACCCTATACGACCCACGCCCAATCTCTCTCCACCCTCGAAATCCGACCTCTTCGCTCTCTCCCTTTCCTCGCGAATCTCGAATCCTCCTCCTCCCTCCGACCCTCGAGTCTCTCTCCGTTCATGGCCACACCTATCAACTCCAACGACGACTCAAGACGAAGACGAAGACGCTCAGACTTTGAGACAAGTCCGCGAGAATGAGGGAAGGTTTAAACGATTGGAGAGGTTGAGAGAAGTGTTTGAAAGTATTCCGGATCCACCTCCTCAAGGGCTTGTTTCGACGACAAAGGAATTACCGTTATTGGTAGATCATGAGGTATTACCGGAAGAAGGGAATTCGGTCGTGAAAGCTGCAGAGGTGTTGGAGGAAGAGAAAGATCAGTGGGAGGTAGAAAGGAATAGGTACATGAAAGAATTGTGGACGAAATGTGGAGCCGAAGTAGCGGGTTCAACCTCTTCAACAACAACATCTCCTTCAATAACAACGAATTCGATTCCTTCTTCTTCTTCGAAACTCTCAACTTCCATCCCTTCCACCTCAACCCCAGCGAAACCTTCCTCATCGAATCCGAATCCGAATTGTTTGAGATGGTCCTCTTTCGAGACTTATGCAGACACGCAAGAATCACTCCTCTTTTCAATTTTCACATCCATCTCTCAAAACAACCACCACGAACTCAAATTGACCCCTCTCGAATTGAAAGAAGCGTTTAGGAAAGCTGGAGTTGAAGTAGAGGATCGAGTGGTCGAGGGTTTCGTGAGGGATGTCGATAGGGATGGGGATGGATTGGTTGGGTGGGAGGAATGGAGAGATTTCTTAATCGTATGTGTTTCTTTTCCCTCACTTTACCCATCTCTCAGATGAGAGAGTCGTGGATGTGCAACTGATGGGATGTGAGGAAGAGTTTATACAGTTATTGCCGAGGAAACCTAGTGTCAAAGAGATTGTACATTTTTATAGGAGTCAAACTAGGAGTACTAGACCTAGTATGTCTAGATTAACTCAGGATGGTGATGGTGAGCTCCCCCTTCCACTCTCTTCCTCCCCTCCTCTCTCTCTCTCTCCTGCCTCGCTTTCTTGAATTGACTCGAAATTCGTTCCTCGTTTCAAAAGTCGTGATAGGTCGAGGAAAAACTTCATTTAACCGATTCCTCTCCTCTACGAAATCTTCATCTCCCTCTTCCTCCACCTCTTCGTCAGCATCGTCCAATTTCCCCTCCCTCGCAATTAGAGAACAAGAACGAAAACGAATTTTGGCGGAATGTGATTTACATCGAAGAGAGAGTGGAGCGGTCGAGTGTAGATGGGCGAGAGAGGAACAGGATAGGAGGAAAATGAGGAAAAGGAAAGGAGGAGGAGGAGGAGAGGGAGGAACGATTGTTGGGAAAGGATTGGATTTTGAAGGGAGTGGAGTGGTTCTCGTTGAGGAGAAGGAGGAGGATCAAGGGAAAGAGAACATGGGAGTTAAAAGCGAGGGGATGGAGAAGAAGAAAGTAAGGAATCAAGTCAAGATGGTAGAGAAGGAAGAAAGTTCGGTTCAATCTACTCCTAGTTCAAGTTCGACTCCTATACCTCCTACTAGAACCCTCTCATCGACGACGACTTCTTCAACGGGTTTGACAGCGGGAGGAACGAAGATGCAAGCTAGTGGACCGATACCTGTCGAATCTAGTGGTGGAGATATTGAGGAAGAGGAGGAAGAAGAGGAACATGGGATGTTTTCGGGCGCAGGGAAATTCTTGTTAGCTGGTGGAACAGCTGGTGCTGGTACGCCTTTCATTCTCTCTCTTTCCTCGTTGATGATGGGACTGTACTGAGTCGTCGAAAGTTGTTACATGTAGTTTCTCGAACTGCAACAGCTCCATTCGATCGATTAAAAGTTTATTTAATCACTTCCCCTTCTTCCCCTTTACCTCCTACACCGAAACCTCCAACTGATCCCTCTGCGAAACCTATGGAAACGCCGAGAAGGAACGCGGGAAGTCTTGCGAAAGCGGTCAAAGCAGTGTATAGTCAAGGTGGGATGAGGAGTTTTTGGACTGGAAACATGTTGAACGTTATTAAAATCTTTCCTGTACGTCATTCACTTCTTTTTTGTGAGCTGAGAACCGAAATGCTGATGAGTACGTACAGGAGAGTGCGATTAAATTCTTGAGTTATGAAAGTGCGAAAAGGGTTTTCGCTCAACATTGGGATTGCGTACCGGATCAAACTCTCATTTCGAATACTAGTCGATTCATCTCGGGTGGGATTGGAGGTGTCGTTTCACAATTGAGTGAGTTCAACTATCCCTCTTTTGAGCTTGCCGCTTTTCGAAAGACTGACTTTTTTCGTTCGCTTCTCGAAAGGTATCTATCCAATTGAATCCCTCAAGGTGAGCTCTCCTCTTTCGTCCTTCGTGACAGAGCAATCTACTCACTCTCATGATGCTTAGACTCGAGTAATGTCTTCAACAGGAGGAGCTAAATCGGGCAACGCTTTAATCCTTCAAACTTTTCTCGACATGTACCGAAAAGGAGGTTTAACCTTCTTCTTCCGTGGGTTACCAGCTGGTTTGATCGGAGTCTTTCCTTATGCTGCGATCGATATGAGTACGTTCGAGGGGATCAAGATTAGTTATACGAAATGGGCTGGAGAGGAACCTGGGATCGCGGGGAGTTTGTGCTTTGGTGCAGTCAGTGGTGGAGTCGGAGCTACTAGTGAGTGAATTCTTTCATGATACGACCGAGGGAGAGAAACTGATCGTATTGATGTTGAATCCACTCACAGGCGTTTATCCTTTGTTCGTCTTTTCGATTTCTCGTTTCCCTCTCGCATCGTTCTCGTATTGACTCTGTATGCGACTGTATAGGAATCTCGTTCGAACTCGACTACAAGCTCAAGGTACACCAGCACATCCTCAAGTTTACACGGGAATCAAAGATGCAGCGATCAAATGTTATCAGAGAGAAGGTTGGAGAGGTTTTTACAAAGGTGAGCTCACTCTCCATTGCTCATTTGGTACGTTTGACTGACTGAGTGGTGCGAATGGGCTCAGGTCTCACACCTACTCTCGTCAAGGTCGTTCCCGCTGTCGCTATTTCTTGTGAGTGACGATTTCTCACGAATCTCTCTCATCGACCGTAGCTGATTCGTGCGACTCGGTGTCCACAGATGCCGTCTACGATCAATCGAAGAAGTTCTTGTTTGGAAAGGAAGACGATCATTCGATTCTGACTTCGAACGATTCAAACGAAGAAGCCTGATCTTTCTCCTTACTTCCTCCCTCTTCACTCCACATTTGCCTTCGCTACCCCTCTATCCTCTCACTCTTCGCATCCTCCTCCATCTCTTCGCTGTTCACTATCATTCCCGTTCCCTTTCGATGTTGTATTCTTTCGAAACTTTTTTCCCTCCCTCCCTCGATCGATCTCTTCGTCCTTTCTTTCGGTCGAACCCTCACACCCGCTTTCAGACACTACTTATCTGCTCTCTACCTGTCACTACACTCTCATATCTCTTTTTCGTCCTTAGAAACCATTCATCTCCCTCTCTTCGCTGTTTTTGAGTTTCGAATCTTTCATCGTTTTCGCAATATCATCCGAATGCACTCTTGCTATTGTCGCTATCATTCTCTCTCATTCTCGCTCGTCCAATTCTTCAGGAGATCGACCAATCCGATTGCGAAAGTCCCGACTTTTTGAACTCTGCGAAATCTTCTCGCTTGTTTTCAATTCACTTCCCTCAGCACTTCCTCTCAAGCTAGACGATATGGCCGACACTACAGCACCTTCACCGGCTCTCTTATCCCTCATGTCTTCCACAGCAGCTCTCGATCCAGCCCGCCAAAGACCTCCGTCATCGAAGATCGCCACTTCCTCAAAGCCTTCTAAACCCTCTCCTTCGAACGTGACGGGTGCTATACCAATGAGTATGCCCGCTATCTTGCAACAACCGAAGAACAAGCATTTATTGGGTGCTTTGGGGAAGAGTTTGAGGAGGGATGAGAATGAGAGGAATTCGGGTGGGAGGAAAGCGGGAAAGGAGGGAGCTGTACCGGGTGGGAAGAGGAGGAAGAGGAGATGGGAGAATGGTGAGCTCTCTCTCTCCTTGATTGCGAGTTTCAAGTCGGGAGGGACGAGTTCGCTGATTCCTCCCTTTCGAATTCTTTGGGTTTTCTCGACAGCTCAACTAGCAGGTAATCCTCACTTGCATCGTCCTACAAGATCAGATTTCGCTCCTGGTCCATCCCTGAAAGATTTATCGACAGTCTTTGCACCCCCTCCGACCAATTTCTCTCGTTCAACTTATACTACTCCTCCTTCCTCTACTTCCTCCTCTTCTGATGCATTCTCGAAGGAATCAGGACAATTCTCAATGTCCCTGAGAGGTTTACGAAGGAACTTGAGAACGGGAGTCGTAGGGAACAAGGTTAGGAGAGGAGAAGGAGGGAGGATTGAGGAAGTTTTGGAGATTATGGAGAGGGAATTGAAAGGTTGGTTGGAGTTTCAAGGGAAGGTTGAACCGGGTTACTTTCATACCAGTTCGGTGATGAATGGGAAGTTACTCGATCCGACTCCACTCGAAGATTTCCAATTCCCTTCAAATACTCTCTCACTTCCAGATGAACCCGTTCGCTCAAATCCAGTTCTTCCTCCTACTCCTCCACCAACCCTCGTTGAACTCACTCGATTACCTCATACTCTCGTATGGCTCGCCCCTTCTCCTCAACATCGATACCTGCTCCACTCCCTCTCTCGATACTACAAACTCCAATCTTTCTCTCGACCCTTGTCTCCTCTCGATTCCGAAACTCGAGTCACCCACATCCTTCGACCTCAGCTGAACAAACCCGTGCTCGTCAATACGTTGGGAAGAGGATTCGAGACCCCTTCAGCAACGGATTGGAGTAGTGCTTCGGGAGTTTCGACTGAGGTGGAAACGACCGAAATCAGTGCTTCGGAGGAGAGTGAAGCAGAGTTTACAGAAGGGACATTCACGACGGACGATGAAGAAGGATTCACGACTGATGAAGGGGAGAGCGTCCGGGGGAGAGTTTTGGATGAGTTGAGTAGTGGAGGAGAGAGTGATTATGGAGCGGATAGGGAAACTGGATTCACAACGGATGAAGGAGAAGATGATTATACGGATTCCCTCGCTTCTTCATTCGCCAATCTCGCCGCTTCCTCTCCTCAATCTCAACCTGGATCCGCTGTACCCGCAACTCCAACTTCGATTTCGAGAACGGAAACTGCTACTCCTTTACCTCCTTTCATTCCTTACACTCCTATACCTCCTACTCCTCCTACTCCTTCGACATTAGCCAACGCTCTTTCGACAGCTCGACCGGTTACGAGAGCGAGAGGGAGAAGATCGTTACCTTTGAATGGGAGGGATTCGTTGGAGAGTAGTCCGAGTAGGAGTCCGACGAGGGGAACCGAAGCGTTGGAGCCCGAGGTGGCCGTCAACAAGGGTGAATGGAAAATGCCCGAAAGAGGATTCGTAGATTGGGTGTTTGAGGAGTAGATTCGGATAGAGTGAAGACGATTTTGGTATCATCATGATTGTAAGCACTCTACTGTATCGCTATCAAGGGTTGTGGTGGATGAGACGTAGAAGAATGCGGAGAACAATTTCGAATGAGAACGGGGAGGTTTCTGTCAAAGTTCGTCTACTTTCAACGTTCCTGCTCTGTCGTTTGATCTCTCCTACTCACTGCCTTGTAAGGACTGCGTGATCTTCTCGAGCGTGTTTGAGGAGAGCGAGAACGGGACCTTTCGCGACGAGGTGATTTATCGAGATTGACGAAAAGCTCTTCGGGATAGAAAGCTCTCGAATTGAAGAGTTCAGTGACAGCTTCAGATCCTGCTTGATGATGAGAAAGCTGTGTGGTCAGCTTGACTTGAACGGATCGTGCAGAAGAGAGATCAGAGAGGATTCTTACCTCGCTTCTCGCTTTGACTCGTTCGAGAAGCTTCTCCAAAGCCGCCTTGATCACCTTGTAATCGAGGTATGTTTTGATTCTGTCGTTCAATTCAGACTCGAGGCTGGGCCGGACTCTCTTGTCGTAACCGCAAATTAATTTTTTCGTCTTCTTCTCCCAATCTCGCAGAACTTTCCGTTTCGCTTCCGCTTCTTCCCCTTTTGATTCGATCATCTTGATCACCTCTTCTAGACTGTCTGACCATTCCTGCCTCTGATGGCTCACTCTGATGTTGTTAAGGATTGTTTCGAGATCCCAATTCGGCAAAAGACTCGTCTTGGTTTTGTCGAGAACCGCTTCAACGAGCGCCTCTCCCTATCACTTCTGCTCTATCAGCTCGCCTGTAACAAGGTAGAGATGGCGTTGGCTTACGTCTTTGTGTTGGATTGTATTGAGCAACTCGTTCAACCAATTCAACAACATTCGATACTTTGTTTGATTGTGAATCATTTCCCACGCTTCTTGACTGTCAAGGAAAGCTTCGACTTTTGTCTCCCAGCTCTTGAACTTTTCTTGAACGTCTTCCAGAAGAGGTTCGTTCCAAACCATTGAGACGGTGTCGATTACGATTCTCTTGAGTCTGTCTCGGTTGCGAGCGTGATCGATTGTTTCCATTCTTGAGAGCGATATAGGTGAGGCCTATGTGAGAGGGAGGATGGAGTAGGAAGAGCAGGGGCAGGGAGAAAGGGAGCGGTTTCGTTGAGGAATCTCTTACCGAGAACCGCGGAGTTTGAGGATAGGAGCTGTACATCTCCCACGAAGATGCGACGGATAGGAGGTAGCGGAAAACGTCTTTTGTGAGATCGTGGGAGATCAGACATTCAGCGAGAAGCGGACCGAGCGAAGAAGTGAAGAAGTTGGGGGTTGCGAACAGCAAAAGACGCAGAAGACAGCGCCACACAAAGCAGCAGATGAAGCTGAGAGTAATCAGGAGCATCTACCGTATGCCTGTTGATAAGGCAGAGTAGAAGCTAAAGCGAGAGAAACTTGAGCGAATTCGAAGGAACGAAGAGGAAACCTGTAAGAAGAGTGGAACGTCAACGAGTGATCTTCCCGCTTTGAGGGATCGATAGTATCAGCTCCAGCGTACCTCTCCGCCCTCCTCTACTCGACCAATAGCTCACCACCTTGCCCAAATCCAATTCGACTCGTGTGTTCGCTTTCTCTCCATAGAGTGAGTAGAAAGGATACAGGATGGCCGGAGCATAGCTGAGCATTCAATATCACCTTCTACATAGTCAGCAGTTTCTCGAGAGCCGCTGATAGCGCGAGAGTCAGCTTCGAAAAGATCCGGGAAGAATCGAAGAAAGTAACAGCGAGGACTCACTTGAGGGGACCTGTAGTGAGCTCTGAGTAATTGAGGAGTGTATATGATACTGTCGAGCTTGAAAGAGAGCATCTCGAGCATGGTGATGAAGTGTAGGAAGTCACTCTTGCTGGAGCGAATTTTGATTCGCTTCTTGTTCTCCTGCACTTCACTCCCGCTTCTCGATAGCTCGCAGATACGCTATATAGTGTATGAAAAGCTTCCGACATGCTTCACGTCTACCCTAACGGCTCCCTCGCTCTCAATTACCTCAACCACTCGATTCATCAACTCCTCCCCAAACTCCAAACAACGAGCTACTGTTCGATCGTAACGCTCCAGGGAGTATGTGAGGGAGTATATTAGGCAACGGTGGCGAAAGGAAGGCTAGAAAAGTTGTTGGAGGGAGTTTGAACGATTCAAGGCGAGTTTCCTTTCTCGAACTGCAAGCAGAGAAGCTGTATCGCTAGCTGATCGTCTAGCTCTTATCGGATCCACAGGCTACTTCTGCCGCTTCTGTGCTTCGTTCCAACCTCGTTCGCATTCGGCCGATTTCGACGCTTCTCGAACCCTCGCTTCGACTGCTTCGACGGCTTCGACTGCTCTCCCTTATCGTTCGCTCGTTCGCTCGTTTGCTCGTGTACTCGCTCTCCGCCTCGTAACAACTACCTACCGTAACTCGGGAATGCTTTCGTGGAACTCTGCGTTGCTACTCGATATTCCGCGGATAAATATCTTCGTCTCGATCGGTCTTTCTCTCGCTTCGCTTCCCTCGCATCTCAGCAATGGATGCATCTATCTGTACGCTCCATCTCTGTCTCTGGGCTACTCGAGGATACTGACTTCACACACTACAGCGCATTTGGACCCGCGACTCCAAGCGATTCGTGAGCCGATCTCTTGCCGGTCTCAAACACTTTCACTCATCACCATCCTGAGACAGTAAGCAGTCATGTTGCTGCCTATAGGAGAGCAGCGCAAAAGCGGGATGAGATCATACAGGCTTTGATCAGCGATCCTCAGAGTGAGCTGATTTTCTGCTTCTTTCTTAAAATCTCTCTTCTCAAGTCCTCTCGCAATAGATCCAGCGGAGACAGAGCGCCGCTATCAAGCCTTATCAAGCTCAGTGAAAAGGGTCTGGGCGGTCTGGGATGACTTTGCTCGTGAAAGCGCTGAACACGGCTTCTCGGAGGAGAGTTTTATCGATGACTGGCGCAGGCTCATTGCCGATCATCTGACTCCTCCTTGAGTGCGTCACAAATACTCTCAGATTCTGGAGCGGGGGTACTCACCATTGGACTCGACAACAGAATCTCGCTAGACAACAAATCAATCTAGCTTTGGAAAGGTATCCTCCACCCGTAACAAGACTCGCAAACAATCAACCTACTTCCTTCTACATCAGACAAGTTGAGCCGCTATCTGTCTCACCATTGCCTCCTACTTTACCAGCACCTTCCCCATTCCGGACCGTCCCTCGACAAAATCAACCTCTCAACACCTTTACCTCAGCCGCTGTCGAAACATTCCGCAATATGAGGGGATCTTGAATGACTGATTGAGTCAGAGTATCTGGTAGTGAAGGAATGAGTGTGAGCTAGGAGGGCAGAAGTGGTTCGATGGGATTCTGCAATCAACATCTTTGCCTTATCGTTTCTCACGTTCTCTTCAGCACTGCTGTGCGTCGCTTGATACGCTCTCAGTAGCAATTGTAGGCATCCGAGAGGCTAATCAGTCTCGAGATGTACGGATCTAGTCGACGACATGTGTCTTTTGAAACGACACCTCGAACGAGATTCTCATTCTTTCGGGAATCTTTCAGTTGTTTTGGTACCATTTCGACCGCTTTGAAGAGCTTGTCTGATGAAGTGCGCTCGAAACCGACAGCAGAGATTGTTCTTGAGATGAAAAGTTGCGAAAATGCGAAGTCGCGAAAAGGTGAAGAGAGGGAGGAAACGAATCACACGAAACGCGCTCTAGTTTGGCTCAGATCGTAGGGAGTACGCTACGGAGTACTACTGCAGGTTCAACAAGCTTCAGAAGGAGGTAGATCCCTCTCAATTGAATCAATCAACTCGCTCTCTTTCTAAACGCTTCTCCTGCTCGCTGTCAACCACCTCGGATACCTCGACTGCAAGCTTTGGATATCGGCAACTGGTACAGGATATGATCGAGCGCGAAGGAAGGATCGCAACGGATGAGAGGGAAGAGAATAAACTAGTGAAAGATGAAAGTTTTTGGTACGTGTTCAATCCTCTCTGAGACCGTGGGAAGCGGTGGGGGTAATGCTAGGGTATAGAAAATACTAGTGGGAAGTATAGGAATGAATGCTGACTCGTCTATCGCCTTGTACAGGTAGAAATGTTGAAACTCTGACAAACTCTCTCCCACCAACCTCTTCCTTTCGCTGCTTTGGAATGCTCGGGATATCGGGAATGGAATGGGAGATCGTACAGTAAGAGTGCTGGCTTGGTTCAAGTCGAAGTGAGAGAGGAATCACTGTAAGTTTCCCCATTTCCTCTCAAATTTCGTCTGTTTGAAGCCTGAACAAGCTAGTATTGACTCCCTCTTGATGTCAACAGTCTGAGCGTACTGTCTACGTATCGCTCTCCCGGTATCAGCGCTATCAACTCAGGTTTACTCACTCAATCTTGTCAACTCTTGTTTCCTTGTCCCCTCACCTCCTCACCATTCTCCCTCTAATGAGCTCTGGAATGCTTGAGAGCTGACTGGTACTACAGAGCTCAAAGGTCGACTCAAAGCGCGGTGAAGGAGAGGAGGAATGTCTGTGAGTTCCCTTCTTCTCTCTGAAAATGCCTCTGATTGACCTCTCAACAAGCTGATCTCGACTCTTCTTTGATGCGTACAGCAGTAGAGTCCTGTATGCGTTCTCCTCACTCGGTCTTGTCCATATCAGTCTACTTCTATCGCTCCATCATCACCAAGTCAGTTTTCTTCTCCATACCAATCTCCTCTAAACTTCCCTCCTATCAGCACATCTCCTTCCTCTTTCCTCTCAACCATCTTGGCACACTCAGAGAACTCTCTCAGCACAGAATCAGGCATCTAGAGCAGGAAGAGGGAAGAGCAAGTCAAGAATTTGAGCAGATTCATCAAGATCAAAAAATCAATTCGAAACAGTCAAAACCGCTTCACTCACTTCATCCTCAACCCCTTCAGCTTGCACCCTTTCTCGACACACTCTCCCCAGTCTTCAGCACCTCAGCACGACTCTTCATCTCCTCATCTCACCCCAAACACTGCCGAATTCGCTCTCGCTAGTTCCCTCAAATCTCAAGCTACAGTTCCCTTTTTCCGGAATCCGACTCTTCATATCCTATCGTCACCGCTCCGCTCATCAAGAACGGTTCAAAGTGAGAGAGAAGGGAATAGTAGGGGAATTTTGGAATCTTCTCCGACACAAAATCTCAACCTCATCCCCTCAAATCAGCCTGAATCCTGTCCGCTATCTCGTCATCGACCATCTCTACCGACTCGAGAGCGCTAAATCTGTGACCAGGGAAGTGAGAGGAGTAGAATGGTATTAGAATGAGTTGGGTAGGAGGAAGTTTCTGAAATGGTTTAAAAGTGCATAAGTCGGTGAGGGGACTGTGTCTCTGCAATGTTCTCGAGTGGACTACTCTTGAGAATGGAGAGAAAGTGAAAGGAGAGAGAGAAACCGAGTGGGAAAGGTGGAAACAAGCAGAGAAGAAGTTGCTCAGAATCAGCTCAAGTCTAGAGAGAGAGACAGCTGAGAAAGTGAGAGTGGGCCAGGAAGGAGGTAGAGAGTGTGAATAAAGTGTGAGTGAAAAGAGGAGAGGGCTGAGAGAGGTAGAGGTAAAGAAACAGCTGAAAATGTGAAAAAGTTCATTTCTGAAGCTCCCACCAACTAGCTTGAGAAAGAGTGGACAAGAGTTGCAGTTCTGTAGAGTGCACA
>Ga0308169_10002529_pt1 | contig 18844 bp, 22 predicted proteins | sample PhyBR1_2_FD_202139 | JGI IMG/M metagenome (GOLD analysis project Ga0308169, IMG submission 202139) | Phyllosphere microbial communities from UC Gill Tract Community Farm, Albany, California, United States - DLSLSB.R1 | ecosystem: Host-associated > Plants > Phyllosphere > Unclassified | place...
CAAGACAGAATTCGGGATTGAAATCACCCGCCAGCAGTGTGAATCCCACGACCCGACAAAGTTCGCGGGTCGCGCGCTGGGAGCGAAGTGGGCTGAGTTGTTCCATGCCGCCCGCAAGCGTTTCCGTGAAGAGACCACGGATATCCCGATCGCTAACCGAGCGTATCGGCTCCGCGCTCTGGGGCGCATGGCCGAGAAGGCCGAGAACATGAAGAACATGGCGCTAACTGCCCAGTTGTTGGAGCAGGCAGCCAAAGAAGTGGGCGACGTTTACGTGAACCGTCGCCTCGAACCTGAAAAACCTCTGGGCTCACAAGCGGACCAGCAGCACGCCGTTGCTGAGTACACCCTGGAGCCTGACGAGAATGTCCCCGTTACCCCGCACCTATGAAACTCCGGTCAGGCTGACGCCGAAGCAGGCGAACATCTACGTCTGGGGTTACCAGCGTAATGCACGCTTCCGTGACGCGGTGTGTGGTCGCCGGTTCGGCAAGACCTTCCTCGGCAAGGCGGAGATGCGCCGTGCTGCCCGGCTGGCTGCTGAGTGGGGCGTGAGCGTCGAGGATGAGATCTGGTACGCCGCTCCGACGCAGAAGCAAGCCCGTCGGGTCTTCTGGCGCCGCTTGAAGCAGGCCATCCCCCGTGAGTGGAGAGAATGTAAGCCGAACGAGTCGGACATGCTGATCACGCTGAAGAGCGGGCACCTGATCCGCTGCGTCGGCCTGGAGAACTACGATGACCTGCGCGGCTCCGGCCTGTTCTTTGTCCTGGTGGACGAATGGGCGGACTGCAAGTGGGCGGCCTGGGAAGAAGTCCTTCGCCCGATGCTTTCCACCTGCGAATACATCGTCCCGGGCTTGGGAAAGTGCAAGGGCGGCCATGCCTTGCGCATTGGCACCCCAAAGGGCTTCAACCACTGCTTCGACACATATCGCGATGGGCAGCCAGGCGGCGAGCCGGATCACAAGAGTTGGCTCTACACCTCGCTGCAGGGCGGCAATGTCCCGGCTGAAGAGCTTGACGCGGCGCGCCGCAAGATGGACCCGCGCACGTTCCGGCAGGAATACGAGGCCAGCTTTGAGAACTACGCTGGCGTCGTCTACTACACCTTCAGTCGCAGCGAGAGCAGGACAAGCGAGCGCATCAAGCCCGGAGAGGCGCTGCATATCGGCATGGACTTCAACGTCATGAAGATGGCCGCGGTTGTCTACGTGGTGCGTGAAGGACTGCCGCTTGCCCTGGATGAGTTCCATTCGGTGCGTGACACGCCAGAGATGATCGAGAAGATCCAGGCGCGCTTCCCAGGGCACGGCATTGCGGTCTATCCCGACGCCAGCGGCCAGAACACCAGCAGCAAGAACGCCAGCGAATCCGACCTATCCCTGCTGCGTAAGGCTGGGTTCACGGTAATCGTGGACAGTCAGAACCCGGGCGTAAAAGACCGCGTGAACGCCGTCAATGCCATGTTGCTGAATACATACGGCGAGCGACGACTGAAGGTCAACACAGACCAATGCCCGCAGCTGACGCTATGCCTGGAGCGGCAAACCTATGACAAGCACGGCGATCCCGACAAGGACCCAAAAAAGGGTCACGACCACATGAACGACGCCGCCGGCTACTTCATCGCCAAGCGCTATCCAATCAACGTGGATATGACCACCAGCCAGCCTCTGAGAATGTAACCATGAGCAATAACCCGAGTGACACGCTGCCGGCCGTTGACGCCATGCGCAAGTACTGGGACGTGATCACTCCGCTCATGGGCGGAACCATGGCGATGAGGGCGGCGGGCAAAAGCTTGCTTCCGCAGTATCCTGCTGAAGACGACGAGTCGTACAAGGAGCGCCTGCGCCTCTCTACGTTGCTACCTGCCTACTCGGAGACGGTCGGCAACATGACCTCCCGGGTGTTCGCCGAACCTTTGCAGGTCGGCGACGATGTGCCAGGGCAACTCTTAGAGATGACCGCTGACATCGACCACTCCGGCAACGACCTCAACTCATGGGCTGTTGAGTTCTTCCGCGAAGGGTTGAGCCACGGCCTGTGTCATGCGCTCATTGACCACTCTCGCACTGAGGGAGTGCGCACCCAGGCGGAAGAGATTGCTGCCGGAGTGAGGCCCTATGCCGTTCTGGTGAAGCCTGAGCAGGTGCTGGGCTGGAGGGCCAAGGGCGGACAGCTCACGATGTTCCGCTATATCGAGATCGTCGAGGAGGAGGATGGTGAGTTTGGCGCGAAGTGCGTCGAGCAGATCCGTGTTCTTGAGCCTGGAGCCTGGCGGACGTACCGCAAGGCGGAAAAAGGCGGATGGGGATTGCACGACGAGGGAGCCAACAGCCTGGCATACATCCCTCTGGTGACCTTTTACACCGGACGGACCGGCTTCATGACGGCCAAGCCGCCACTCCTGGAGCTGGCCCACCTCAACGTCAAGCACTGGCAAAGCCAGAGCGACCAAGACAACATCCTTCACGTCATCCGCGTGCCGATCCTGGTACGCATCGGTGTGCAGGCTACATTCGACAACCAGGGCAAGCCAGTCCCGCCAGAATTCAAGGTTGGGACTGGCTCACTGACCGACCTGCCCATGAATGGCGACCTCAAGTATGTCGAACACACCGGGGCAGCGGTAAAGGCGGGCAGGGAAGCGCTGAAAGACTTGCTCGACGAGATGCGAATGGCCGGTGCCAAGCTGCTCACGCCAGAGAAGAGCGCCACCAAGACCGCCACCCAGGCGGACGAGGAGGCAGCGCAGGAGCTGTCGCCGCTGGCACGGATGGCGAATCACTTTGCCGATTGCCTGGCCCAGCTTCTCCAGTTCATGGCCGATTATCGTGGTCTGGGTGATGGCGGCACGGTTGAGATGCGCGGCAACTTCGACGTCGACTACATGCCCGAAGTGTCGCTGCCGACACTCGTCGCGATGGCAAATGCCGGGATGCTCTCCAAGGAAACCCTGTTCGCCGAGATGCAGCGCCGCGGCGTCATCAGTGACGAATACGAATGGGCCAACGAACTGGCGAAGATCGAAGGCCAAGGCCCCGCACTCGGTGCCCTGTAATGAAGACCGCCAACGAGAAGCTACTCGACAAGCTGATCGGGCACGAGGTTGACCTGCAACACCTGAGTAATGCCCAGGTCGTGGCGATCATCAAGATACTCAACAGCAAGGACGCCGAGCTGCGTGCTGCGCTGATCGAGGCGCTCGACAACCTCGGCACCAATCTGTCGGCGGCCTCGGTGGATGGGGCTCTGTCCGCGGTGCTTCGCCTGAATCAATCCACGTTCGCGGAGATCCGCCAAGCGCTGGACCAGGCCACCGACAGTTTGATCGGATATGAGATCGCCTTCCAGCAAGGCGCACTCCAGGCGGTGATACCCGCCGTTGTGCAGGAAGCCTTCCCGATTGCGGCCGTTCAGTTCAGCCAGGTCAAGGCTATTGCCCAGGCCAGGCCATTCCAGGGGCGACTGCTCAGGGAGTGGATGAGTGGCATCGAGGCGTCTCGCGCTGCGTCGGTGCGCGATGCTGTGCGGTCTGGAGTCGTCGAAGGGCGAACGACTGCCGAGATCGTCCGTAACATCATGGGCACCCGGGCGGAGAAATATGCCGACGGCATTCTTCAGAAGTCGCGCCGAGAGATCGAGGCCGTTGTCCGGTCTGCTGTCTCAAGCACGGCTGAGGCCGCCAGCGACAAAGCCTACGAGGCGAACAGCGACATCATCAGCCATGTCGAGTGGATCAGTACCCTCGACACGCGGACTTCGACCACCTGCCGCATCAGGGACCGCATGCCGTACACCCTGGGGACCTACCTGCCGATCGGGCACAAGATCCCTTGGCTGGCCGGGCCCGGGCGAATCCACTGGTGCTGCCGATCGACGAAGTTACCGATCCTCAAGAGCGCATCGAAGCTCGGCTTCAGCGACGGCGCTACACGCGCCTCTATGGACGGCCAGGTGCCGCAGTCAACGACCTACGCCGAATGGCTGGGGCGACAGTCAGCGGCACGCCAGGACGAGATCCTAGGCCCTGAGCGCGGAAAGTTATTGCGGCAGGACAAGCTCAAGCTCGATGACTTTTACAACGACAAGGGCAAGTTCCTGACTCTGGAGGAGCTGCGAGAGCGGCTCGAGTAATCACGCGCTACGAAACAGAGAGCTTCGACTTCGTGGCGCACTTCTACTTGAAGCAATCGTTCCTCCGGCTTTCAAATTTATCCATCAGACCAAAATACTGTTTGGGCCAATCGGTCATTGCTGTGGGAGCCATGGATATCGATGCAAGCTTCTCTTCGGTTGTCTCAGCCATGAGTCCTATTTGAACCGTAGCTGCCAACTTGAGTGTCGGGATTACCAGCTCTGCCGGAGCATATGCAACGAGGCGCATGGATGTCTCCACCACTACCTGGCCGAGACTGTGAAATAGAGCCTCGTTGTCTGCGGCGCTGTTCGGCGCCTGGATCTTGCTGCCGAATGATGCAATTGCGCTGAGCACGGCCTCAGACTTTTCTCGAATGATTGCTTCCTGCTTATCGACCCGCTGCATGCAGGTCTCAATGGCTACTTGGCGGGTGGAAAGATAGCTGGCGTAGTACGTCAATCCCGCCGCGCAGATACTAGCAAATATGCCTAGCACGCCAATCGCAATTGTCCACCGGGCGGTTGTGGATGAGCCTAGATCCATCTGATGCTCCAAGGGTTCTGTGATTCCAAGCTGCGGATCCTACCCTAACCAATGAGTTCTCAACTAACAGCCCTGGCCACAGCCGGGGCTTTTTTCTGCCTGCGGTTCGGATGGACGGGGCGCGACAGGGCCGGATGGCTCACCAACTGGCCGGATGGCCCAGAGAGACGAGATGAAACTGAAGACTGTTGAAGTGGATGGCAAGCAATACGCTGAGATCCAGGATGGCAAGCCCGTGTATGTCGAAGACGACGGCAAAGAAGTCGCTTTTGATGCGGTGGGCACTCGCAGCACCATCACCCGCCTGAACGCTGAGGCTAAATCTCATCGTGAGCGCGCTGATGGATTTGAGAAGGTCGCCAAGGCCTTCGAGGGCATCGATGATGCCGCCGCAGCCAAGAAAGCCCTGGAAACCGTCGCCAACCTCGACGCCAAGAAGCTGGTGGATGCCGGCGAGATCGAGAAGGTGAAGGGAGAGATCAGCAAGGCCTTCCAGGCTCAACTGGATGAAGCCAACGGCAAGGCGCAGACCCTCGAGCAGCAACTGTACTCCGAGAAGATCGGTGGCAGCTTCGCACGCTCGCAGTTCATCGCCGAGAAGATGGCGATTCCCGCGGACATGGTTCAAGCCGCATTCGGTAGCAACTTTAAGATCGAGGACGGCAAGGTTGTGGCCTATGACGGCCAAGGCCAGAAAGTCTTCAGTCGTGCGCGCCCGGGTGAGCTGGCCGACTTCAACGAAGCGCTGGAAACCCTCGTTTCGCAGTACCCCCATCGTGACCACATCCTGAAGAGTTCCGGCGCCAATGGCGGCGGCGCTCCCAATGGCGGTAGTCAGAACAAACCCATGAAGGGCAGCTTCGGCGGCTCCAAGGCTGAACGCCTGGAAGCCATCAAAGGCCTGACCGCAAGCGAATAAGGAGGCCCAATGGCCCTTTCGAACATGAAGGTATTCAACGAATACCTCAAGCGCACCACCATCGAGACCCTGGCGCAGGACGTTGAGAAATTCAACGCTGCTTCGGCAGGTGCCATCCGCCTGACCACCCAAGGTATCGACGGCGACTTCCTGCAAGAGTCGTTCTGGGCTGGCCTGCACGGCGCCCAGCGTCGCGTGGACCGTTATGCGGCCAACGGCAACCAGGCAGCAACCCCTCTGGCCCAGAAGCAGTACGACTCCGTGAAGATCGCGGGCGGTTTCGGTCCGATCTTGTGGGAGCCTTCCCAGCTCTCCTGGATCCAGAAAAACCCGGAGGAAGCGCTGGAGGTCATCAGCCGCAACCTGTCCGAAGCCATCATGTCGGACCAGCTGAATACCGCCATCGCTGCCCTGGCGGCTGCGATCGGTAACCAGCCGACCGCAACCAACGATGTTTCGGCCACTGCTGGCGTGAGCTACATCGCCATTAACAACGCCCACGCGCTGTTCGGTGATGCCTCGCAACGCCTGGTTGCCCAGGTCATGACCGGCGCCATGTACCACAAGCTGCTGGGCCAGAACTTGGCGAACGCCGAAAAGCTGTTCACCTTCAGCGGTGTGCAGGTGGTCGACATCCTCGGCAAGGCGGTGATCATCACCGACGCCGCGGCTCTGTACGAGGCCGGCACGCCGAACAAGCAGAAGGTGCTGAGCCTTGCCGACGGTGCTGCGGTGGTGATGGACGGTTCCGACCTGATCACCAACATCGAGACCTCCAACGGCAAGGAGCGCATCGAAACCACCATGCAAGCCGACTACACCTTCGGCCTGGGCCTCAAGGGCTACACCTGGGACACCGCCAACGGCGGCAAGTCGCCAACCAGCGCCGAGCTGGCAACCGGCACCAACTGGGACCTGGTTGCGAACAGCATCAAGGCCTCGGCTGGCGTGCTCACCATCGGCGACGCCGCTCAGTAATCGAGACGGCGGCCTTCGGGTCGCCTGATCCACCTACAAAGGAGTCCACCATGGACGAGAAAATCGTTTACGAGAAACATCCCGTCACCGCTGAGCGCAAGGCTGAACTGCGCCAGAAGGGCTACAAGATCATCGACGCCAAGTTCGCGCCGGATGACTACAAGCACCCGGAGCCGATGAAGAAGGGGGCTTCGGGTGGTGACAAACCGTCCAAAGGCCTGCGGATCGAAGAGATCAAGGTGAAGCTGACCGAGAAAGGCATCACGTTCGACGATAACGCCGAGCGCCCAGCCCTCGCCGAACTGCTCGACAAGCCGCAGGAGTAAAGCCCCGTGACGACCTACATCACCGTGGCGGACGTGGATGCCCTGCTTGGGCCGACATGGACAACTGAAGACAAGAAGCCGCGCGCGGTGCTGATGGCGAACACCTGGCTTACCAACCTCGGCCTGCCAGAGTTCGACCCGACCCCGGGTGACGTGATCCAGGCCGGCGCTGAGGTTGCCACGGAGGCAGCCGCCGGCAGGATCTACGGCTCGAAGGAAACGGGCGTCACGGAGAAATCCGTGAGCGCCGACGGCGTGTCGAGCAGCAAGTCGTTTTCAGAATCATCCAGGACCATCACCGCCGGCGAGTCTTTCGCCTTGGCGCTGCTGTCCCATTACCTTGGCTCTGGCCAGGTCAAAGTCGTGAGGGGCTGATATGGGGCTGCGCGACGATTTACAGCGGGATCTGGGGGAGGCGTTCGATACGGATCTGGCGGACGCCGTCAAGCCGGTCTCCGCTGTCCGCACGGTGCAAGGCGAATACGATCCCGATTCGCCGACGCTGGGCGAGACGGTGACCAACTACGTCGGGCGCGGGGTATTCGGCAAATACCTGAGCAAGGAGATTGATGGGACGCTCATCCAGACCACGGACGAAAAGCTCACCATCCTGCAAAACGAGCTTTTCATCGCGCTGCTGGGTGAACCAACTGAAACCCGGGCTGTGCCGGAAATCAACGATATCATCGGCGGTAAACGCGTGATGAACGTCAGCCAGGACCCGGCCGGCGCAACCTGGACTGTCCAACTGAGGAAATAGCCATGCCGCGCGGATCGCACATGACGGAGCGTTACGGCGGCCAGAGTGGCAGCTTCGAGCTGCAGCTTGCCGAGTTCGCTGCCCAGGCAAAGGATGCAGTCGACGCTAGCCTGCGGGAAATCATCATCGAGCTTGGCGGGTCGCTGATCCGCATGTCACCCGTGGATACAGGTCGGTTCCGTGGCAACTGGCAGTTCAGTATCGCTTTACCTGCCGGCGGCACGCTGGACGCGATCGATCCCACCGGAACGGAAACGGCCGCGCGCATTGTTGGCGACTCAGTACAGTTTCAGGCAGGGACCACTGCCTTCATTGTGAACAATTTGCCGTACGCCATCCCACTGGAATACGGCCACTCCGACCAAGCCCCGGGCGGGATGGTGCGCATCACGCAGGCACGCTTCCAGCAGATCGTCCTCGAAGCCATCAGGAACAACCAGGTATGAGCCACAACATCATCGCCGCGGCCTTCGAGTCGCGTCTGCTGGCCTGGGCCAAGACTCGAACGAAGCCGCTGAAGGTGGTGGTGGAGAACGAGACCTACAGTCCTATGGCCGGCGAGACGTACCTGCGAGCGTTCACGCTGCCTGCGACTACTGCCAGTAACACGCTGAGCGGCGATCACCGACTGTATACCGGCGTGTTTCAGGTCAACATCGTTGCGCCCTCGGGCAAATACCGGACCGAGGCGAGCGGCATCGTCGACGAGCTGGCCGCGCTGTTCCCTCTGAATCTGCGCATCCCACGCGGCGGACTGGTCACCCTGGTGATGACGCCGGTTGCGCCAGGTCCAGGTATTCCAGACGGCAACACCTTCACGATATCGACCTCGTTCCAGTATCGAGCCGACACCAACTAATTCGCCCGTTGGGCAACCCCTGAACCCGCCAGTGAGCGGGTTTTGTCATTTCTGCACAGAGGAAACATAACCATGGGCTTTCGACTCCCCAACGGCGCCACCCTTGAAATTGCCTCGACCTATGGCACCGCCATTCCGGTGACAGCGTTGAGTAATGCGAATCCAGCCGTGGCGAGTGCTGCTGCGCACGGCCTGAGCGATGGCGACATTCTGGCGGTAACCTCGGGTTGGACGCGCCTCAACGACCGCGCCGCGCGTGTCTCGGACAGCCTGACCGGCACCTTCGCACTGGAAAACATCAACACCACCAACCTGCAGCCGTATCCGGCGGGCTCTGGCATTGGCTCGGTCCGTGAGGTAACCGGTTTCGTTGAGATCTCTCAGATCACTGACGTTGCCACCAGCGGCGGCGACCAACAATTTCTGACCTTCGGCTTCTTGGCTGACGATGACGACCGCCAGATCCCGACGACGAAGAACCCGATCAGCATGTCGGTGACAGTGGCGGATGACCCGGCACTGCCGTACGTGGCGGTGGTTGAAACCGCTGACGAAGACAAGTCCACGCGTGTTCTGCGCCTGAACCTGCCGAACGGTGACAGCATCCTCTATAACGCCTACGTCACCATCACCTCGACCCCGGCCCTGTCTCGCAACAACCTGATGACCCGCGTTATCAGCCTGTCGCTGGCTGGCCGTCCTACTCGTTACTCGGCGGCGGTGTAATCCATGGCGAAGATTAAAATCTCCCAGAACCCGACCTTCAAGACGAAGGTCGCCATTCCTCGCGTGGGCGGGAAGCCTGAAGACGTGGAGTTCGAATTCAAATATCTGGACCGTCTAGCCCTTTCTGCGCTCTTCGACAAATGGAACAGCGCGCGCGACGAGCACGCCAACAAGGTCAAAGAAGATGGCTTGAGCTGGCAGGAGGCCACGGTCTCGGAAATCGGCATTCAGGTCGCCCAGCTCCGAGACATCGTTGCGGGCTGGGCCTTCGACGAGAAGCTGTCGGATGAATCCCTGACGGCACTGGTCACCACATGCATCGGCGCACCTCAAGCCGTTCTGGATGCGTACCAGAGCGCTTATAACCCAGCCCGCCTGGGAAACTGAGCGGCGCCGCCCGCGTCATGTACGAGCGAGGGCCATCCGAAGCGGATCTGGCGGCCTTCGGTATGACGCTCGCCGACATCCCGGATGAAGAGTACGAAGTCTGGCCGGACAACTGGCCGGCTGTCCGCCTCTTCGAAGCAATGTCGACCCAGTGGCGCACGGGCATGGGCGGGGCGTCCGGCCTGGATTACAACGCGCTCCCGCCAGTCGCCAGCATGCTGGGCATCAAGCGGCGCGAACTTTCAGAAGCCTTTCACGACGTCCGCGTCATGGAAGCAGAAGCCATGCTCGTGATGAGCGAATCGAAATAACGGAGCCCGCATGACTTCTATTGCTGAACTCGGCATCAAGGTCGACTCGACCGATGCCGCGCAGGCGAGCTCCGACCTCGACAAGCTCACGGCGGCGGGTGGCCGGGCGGAAAAAGCTGCCGAGGGTGTTGCCCGTGGCGCTGACAAGGCCGCGGCTTCGATCAAAAAGCAGAAGGATGAGCTGGGCGACTTGCTCGGCGAGATCGATCCGACCGTAAAGGCTCTGGGCCGGTTGGACGAACTCGAAAACAAGCTAGCGAAGCAGAAGAAGCTCGGCGCGCTCGACGCATCGACCTTCAGCGAGTACCAGGCCAAGATCGATCAGTCTCGAACCAACCTGACCAAGTTTGACGACTCGCTGACCCGCACCGGGAACACTGCCAAGCAGACCGCTGCTGCGCTGCGTGGCGTGCCTGCGCAATTCACAGATATTGCCGTTTCGCTGCAAGGCGGTCAGAACCCTTTGACTGTTCTGCTCCAGCAGGGCGGCCAATTGAAGGACATGTTTGGCGGCGTTGGGCCCGCGGCGCGGGCCATGGGCGGCTACGTCCTCGGCCTGGTCAATCCGTTCACGGTAGCCGCTGCGGCGGCTGCGGCTCTGGGTCTGGCCTACTACAAGGGCAGCCAGGAGGCTGACGAGTACAACAAGGCGATTATTTTCACCGGCAACTCGGCGGGGACCAGCGCAAACCAGTTGCGCTCGATGGCTGACCAGGTATCGGCGACCGTGGGCACCACCGGCGCGGCTGCTGAGGTTCTGGCGAAGCTGGCCGGTAATGGAAGGATCGCCACCAGCAGCTTCGAGGAAATCACCGAAGCAGCGCTGGAATGGGAAAAGTCGACTGGTCGCGCTATCGACGAGACCGTCGGGGAGTTCGCCAAGATCGCGAAAGACCCAGTGGTGGCAGCGAAGGAGCTGAACGACCAATACAACTTCCTGACAGCCTCGGTTTACGCACAGATTGTCGCGCTGAAGGAGCAGGGCAACACCATCGGCGCGGCCAATCTCCTGACCGACACCTATGCCGAGACGATTCGGTCCCGCTCTGGCGAAGTTACCGCGAACCTCGGCCTGATCGAGGGGGCATGGCGCAAAATCAAATCAGCCGCCTCCGAGGCGATTGACGCAACGCTGGATGTTGGCCGGACCCAGTCGATCGACAGCCAGATCGCGAATCTGGAAAAGATAGTCGCAGGGCGGAGAACTGGAGTACTTGCGCAGCTGTTCCCGGATGACTTGGGCGCCGGTAGCCAATCGACCAAGTTCATTGAAAGCCAGATCGCGGCGCTCAAGCGCGAGAAGGCGCAGATCGACGCCAACAGCAAGGCCCAGGGCGACAGGGCGAAGATTGACCGCGATGGCATTGATGCAAGCATCCGCCTCAAGGCAATCAGCGATTCCAACCTCACCAACGAGGAAAAGCGCAACAAGCTGATCAAGGAGTACAAGCGGGACGTCGAGGCGCTGCGCAAGGCCAACCCGAACGATCCGCTGGTCCAGGAAGCGGTCGTCACGAAGACGATCCAGAACATCCAGGACAAGAACAAGGACCCGAAGGCGGCGACAACTTCCGTCAACCTGGCCGAGTTCAACGACTCAAAGAACCAACTTTCGCTGATTCTTGGCGAGTACAAGAACGCCCAGAAGGAGCTGGAGGCGGCGCAGAAGGCCGGCCTGGTCACCCAGGAAGATTTCCTGCTCAAGCGGCAGGCCTTGATCGGAAACGAGCGCGACGAGGTCACGGCTGCCTACCAGGCAGAGATCGATGCCCTCGAAGCATCGAAGGGCAAGGCCAGCACTTCAGCCAACCAGCGCATCCAGCTGGACCAGAAGATCGCTGACGCCCGGGCCAACATGGTCAAGGCGCAGAAGGAGGCTGACAGCGAGCTAGAAGTAATCGCCACCAACGAGCAGGGAAGGCTCGCCAAGCAGGCCCAGGCCATCAAGAGCTACACCGATGCCCTGGACCAGCAGAACGTCGCCCTGCGGCGAGCTGGTAGCCGTGCGGCGGATGGAGTAGGTCGGGGTGACCGCGAGAACGCCATCAATGGCGAACTCAACGGCATTGCCGACCGGGCCAACCAGCAACGCCTAGACCTGGCCCGCGACAAGGCAGACGCATCGCGCAACATGAGCGCCGAGGAATACCAGGCCAAGCTCGACGCCATCAACAAAAGCGAGAGGGACCTGAGCGAAACAGTGCTCAGCAACTACGACCAGATGTCGGAGGCTCAAGGCGACTGGCGCAAAGGGGCGACGTCGGCCTTCAGCAATTATCTGGAAAGCGCGCGCAACGTTGCCGGCCAGACGCGCGATCTTTTCACCAATGCCTTCAGCTCGATGGAGGATGCAGTCGTCAACTTTGCCATGACCGGGAAGTTTTCGTTCGCCGACTTCACCAAGTCGATTCTGGCGGACATGGTGCGGATCGCAACTCGAGCAGCAGCCTCATCCGCGATGGAGGCTCTATTCGGCCTTGCTGCATCTGCCGCCGGTTCGTATTTCGGTGGCGGGGCGTCTTCGGCCGGATCAACCCAGGCCGGATACACCGGCACCGACCTTTCAGGCTTCACCCCGGGCAGCATTCAGGCCAAGGGCGGCGCCTGGTCGGGCGGCGTGCAGATGTTCGCAAACGGCGCAGCGTTCACCAATTCCATTGTCAGCAAGCCGACGGCGTTCGGTATGGCGGGCGGTGAGGTTGGCGTGATGGGCGAAGCGGGGGAGGAGGCGATCATGCCGCTGACCCGCACGGCCGGCGGCAAGCTTGGGGTGATGGCGATTGGTGGCGGTAGCGGATCCAGCAGCAACCAGGTGGTCATCCAGCAGAACTTCGCTGTGCCCGAGGGGCAGGGCGCTGGGACTGACGATTCCACCAGCCAGGCCGTCGCCCAGGCTTACGCCAGAGCGGCAAAGCAGGGAGCGCAGGAGCAAATCGCAAGGGATCTGCGTCCGGGCGGCCAGATCTGGCAAGCCATCAACGGTCGGTAACGAATCCCCGCTTCGGCGGGGTCATCTTTTTCAGGGAGGCGTTAGGCAATGGAAACCTTCACCTGGGTTCCGGACAAAGAGCCTTCCGGGACCGTGGCGTTTCGCGTCAAGTCCGCAAAATTCGGCGATGGCTACGAGCAGGTCGCCGAGGACGGTATCAACAACAAGACCCAGTCTTGGCCGCTGACCTTCACTGGCCCCAAGTCGCGGATTACTGCGATCAAAGCATTCCTTGATGCGCACAAAGGCGCCACGGCTTTCTCCTGGGCTGAGCCATTCGGAGAGCAGTTGCTAGTCCGGTGCGGCGAATATCAACCACGGCACGCCGGCGGAAATGTCTACAGGCTGGCCGCAACCTTTGAGCAGGCATTTCACCCATGACCATTGTCCCACTCAACCTCGGTGCATCGGAAAACGATGGCAGTGGTCAGAATTTGCGCTCGGGCGGCCAAGTCATCAATGCGAACTTTGCCGAGCTGGATCAGCGGACCACCGCGGCACAGGCATCCGCCGACGCCGCAGCAGGTGCTGCAGCCAATGCGGACTCAAAAGCAGACAATGCCCAGGCCAAGGCAGATGCCGCTATCCCTGCTTCTCAAAAGGGGCAGCCTGGCGGCGTTGCAGTTCTAGATGGTAGCGGAGTTGTGCCGGCCAGTCAGTTGCCGAGCTATGTGGATGACGTCCTTGAGTTCGCGAATCTGGCTGCATTCCCTGTCACCGGCGAGACAGGCAAGATTTACGTCGCCATCAACACCAATAGCCAATACAGATGGAGCGGCACCCAGTACATCCTACTTTCCGCATCTCCTGGCTCTACGGATGCGGTGCCTGAAGGCGCAGTCAATAAATATTGGACCAATGCCAGATCCATAGCGAGCGTCCTCACCGGGCTTCTCACCACAAACCCGGCTGTGGTGACTGCAGCAGACACCATTCTCACCGCAGTAGGGAAGCTGCAACGGCAAATCAGCGATGCAGTAGCCGCGCTCGGGAATAAGGCCGCGAAAGGGGCCAATAGCGATATCACCTCGTTGTCCGGACTGACCACAGCTGTCTCGATTGCTCAGGGCGGTACAGGGGCGACTACGCTCGCAGCCGCTCAAGCTGCCCTTGGGATCAACTCAGCGATCAACCTTCCTACCGGGACTGACCTGAACAATATTCAGGCCACTGGCCCTTACATGCAGCAGGCGAATGTTAACGCGACGTTGGCCCTGAACTACCCAGTAGCCAAGGCTGGATCGCTAACTGTTGTGCATTTGGCGAGCATAACTACCCAGTTTTATCTGGTCTACGATAGCGGAGATATTTATTCAAGGTCCAGATATTCGACAACTTGGTATCCGTGGCGAAAGATGTCAACTGCCGAGTTTGTATCCCAACAATTGGCGGACGTAAATCCAGTCTCACTTGGAACGTTTTCGCTGACTCACGACTTGGGCTTTGTACCTCAGTTCGTTAGCTATTCCTACCGCTGCAAAGTGGCTGAACTGGGTTATGCAGTAGGCGATGTGGTACTGCCGCAAGACTTAAAATACGACAGCGCATCGACGTTCGCGAGGGGGTTCTTAATTAAGTCTTTAACTAGCACTACATGCTCTGGCATTAATGGTAGTACGGGCATAGTTTTGCTTCATAATACAACCAATGTTGCCAGTACTGCTACGATTGCTAACTGGGCCATTCAAATAACGGTAGGTGGAATTCAGCCATGAATGAGCTTGTTGTTATCGAAGATACTAAGCGGGTAGATGTGGCGGTTTATTACATACTTCCCGACGGAACCCACCTTGGTTTTTACGACTATCAGCCTCCATACGATGGCGCAATTATTGTGCCAGCTCCAGATGTATCAGACCAAGTATGGGACTTCCAGACTCAAACCTGGGGCCCAAGCTTGTTTCTCGCTACACAAATAGAGCAGCAGTGGGTGGCGGCCGAGATGGATGTGATAGCTGAACAACTTTTGAGGCTTGAAGATGATGACCCTTCCGCGCTACCAGGCACCGAACGTGAATGGCGAGACCATAGAATTAAGTTACGAGCGTGGAAAGAGGGCAATCCAGACTTTCCAGATCAAGCCAAACGTCCAAATCGACCGAGTTAAACATTCCACCCCCTCGCGACTTGGACTTGCCTAAGGTAACCCTATGCCGATCACAGCTGATATCCAGACCCTGGAGCCTGGCGCGTGGGTGGAGCTTTTTGAGCTCGACGCAACGATGCTGGGCGCCGAGCTTTACCGCTTCCATGGATACCCACAGCAAGCCTCGATATTTTGGCAGGGCGAAGAGTATTCGCCATGGCCGATCAAGGCCGAGGGTTTCGAAATGACCGGGCAGGGCGCTCAGCCGACCCCAACCCTTTCTGTAGGCAACGTCGGCGGGTTCATCACCGCGTTGGTCCTTTACTTCGAAGACCTGGTCGGCGCGAAGCTGATCCGACATCGGACGCTGGGCAAGTATTTGGACGGCCAGCCCGAGGCAGACCCAGAGGAGGAGCTGCCACCTGACATCTGGTATGTCGAGCGCAAGGCGTCGGAGGACAACCAGGTCGTCCAGTTCGAGCTGGCTACTGCGCTGGACTTCGCTGGCGTACAACTTCCTCGCCGACAGATCGTGGCGAACGTTTGCTGGTGGCTTTCCTGTGGCGGGTACCGCGGGCCGTATTGCGGCTATAACGGGCCGCCGGTGGCGGACGAGAACGACATCATTGTCACCGACGCGGCGAAGGACAAATGCGGCGGACGCCTGACCAGCTGCAAGCTTCGCTTCGGTGAAAACAATCCGCTGCCTTACGGCTCATTCCCTGCCGCCGGCCTTCTGCGTCAATAACACCTCAGCGAGCGCACCCCATGAACAAAGCAAACAAAGCGGCGGTTGAGGCTCATGCCTTGGCCGAGTATCCGCGCGAGGCCTGCGGGCTGTTGGTGCGCGAAGGCCGCAAAGAGGTGTACGTGCCCTGCCGAAACACGGCCTCGACGCCCAGCGAGCATTTCCGCCTGGCGCCCGAGGACTACGCCGCTGCAGAGGACCGAGGCCAGGTATTGGCAGTGGTGCATAGCCATCCGGATTACCCGGCCACGCCCAGCGAGGCGGACCGCGTCTCATGCGAGGCCTCGGAATTGCCCTGGCACATCCTTGAAGTGCGGAAGGGGGACGATGGTGTTGTGCGCGCCGGGGAAATGGTGAGCTTTGCGCCGGTGGGATATGAGGCTCCATTGATCGGCCGTAAATTCGCCCACGGTGTGCACGACTGCCTCAGCATCATCCTGGACTTCTATCGGCGCGAGATGGGAATCGACCTGGGCAGTTACGAGCGGGAGGATGGCTGGTGGGATAAAGGCGGAAACCTGTACCTCGACAACCTTCCAGCGGCCGGCTTCGAAAGGGTTTCAGCGCCTCAGCATGGCGATATCGTGCTGATGCAGATCCGATCACCGGTACCCAATCATGCAGGGGTCTACCTGGCCGAAGGTGTGCTGAAGACCGAGCCCGAGCATTACCCTGCGCCCGGGTCGATCCTGCACCACCTGTACAACAGAGACAGCAAGCGAGACGTCTATGGCGGTTACTGGGCTGAGGTCACGGTCGGATACTGGCGGCACCGGGACGGAACAGGTAATCAGATATAGCAGCAGGCTCAGCCAATCCGCTGGGCTTTTTCATTTCTGATATCTTGTGGCCATCTTCCACAGGAGTGACCCCATGAGATTGTTTGTAGGCGCGGTAGCTGTTGCTTTGCTGGCAGGGTGTGTATCGCCCGGCGACCTTGAGTCGAAAGATCCAAGCATCTCGGCTAGCACCGCGAAAGATCCCAAGCGGTATGCCCTGTGCGTGCTCCCTCGGTGGCAGGACGCCCGCAGTGATGTTTCGATGTCGGAGACAGAGCATGGGTATAGATTGATTGCGGCAAGCAGCAACATGACGGATGAACTTCTCAGCATAAAAAGAACATCAAAAGGCAGCACGGTAAGACTTTATCAGCGCATGGCATGGGCCCCCGGGTATGGGCGGGGTGACATGGAACAGGCGGTTAGAAACTGCCTATGATCGAAACACTGAAAGCCGCCTTCGGGCGGTTTTTTATTGCCAGGAGAAAAACATGCTTCAGCAGGTCGAGAAAATGCAAACCGTTATTGTGAGCAAGCAATTGGCGAGGATCACAGGTAAACGCGAGCATCGCATGACCACCGGCGCAGGCTGGCGAGACATCATGGGCTACTTCAAACAATTCGCCGGGTTTGAGAGTTTTATGCTTGAGAGCAAGGCCAAAGGTCTTCGCTTTGCTGTATTCAACGGCAAGGAGAACATCAACGAGGATGATCTTGAGAAACCCACCGGAAAAGACGTGATTCGAATCGTTCCAGTTATTCATGGCTCGAAGCGCGCCGGCCTGCTTCAAACGATCGTAGGGGCGGTACTGATTGCGGCTTCGTTTATTCCAGGCTTCCAGGCACTAGCGCCAGTCGGCATCGCACTGGTGGCTGGTGGCGTTATCCAAATGCTCAGCCCCCAGGCAAAAGGCCTGGGTACTCAAGACAGCCCGAACAACCGACCCAGTTACAGTTTCAACGGCCCGGTGAACACCAGCGTCCAAGGCAACCCTGTGCCATTGCTCTATGGACGAATGATCGTCGGCAGCGCCGTGATCAGCGCCGGAATTTACTCCGAAGACCAGATGTAAACCTAACCCCGCCAAACAGCCCGCCGCCGAGCGGGCTTTTTTTCGCCTGAAGGAAAGACATGATCAATCCAGCTATCGCCGGCAGCAAAGGTGGCGAGTCGAAGCCGCGCCCCTCCGTTGAGGCGCCAGACAATCTGCAAAGCACGGCGTTTGCCAGGATTCTTGATCTGGTGAGCGAGGGGGAGATCCGCGGCCTCGTTGACGAAACGCCACTCGCCAGCGCTGATGGGACAATCAACTTCAGTGGCGTCACTCAGGACGTGCGCACCGGCAGCCAGGATCAGTTGCACATTCCAGGATTCCCTGCGGTCGAGAGCGAGATTGGTATCGGCGTCGAGCTGCGCTTCGATCAGCCCTGGGTGAGGGCTATCACCAACCTGCAGCTTTCTGCTGTGCGCATTCGCCTGTCAGTCCCACGCCTGGCGCAAACCAATACCAGCAATGGCGACACCAACGGCTACACGGTGCGCTACAAAATCGAGCTATCTACCGATGGCGGCCCTTATGTGCAGGTGCTGGCAGCGGCATTCAGCGGGAAGACTTCCTCCAAATACGAGCGATCCCATCGGGTAGATTTGCCCGCGGCTTCCAGTGGATGGCAGGTTCGTGTCGTTCGGATCACCCCAAACTCAACGAGCGGAACCATCGCCGACACGACAAACGTAGACGCGATCACCGAAGTCATTGATGCCAAGCTGCGCTATCCAGGCTCCGCCATTATCGGCGTCCAATTCGACGCGTCGCAGTTTCAGTCGATCCCCACCCGGGCGTTCGATTTGTATGGCCGCATCATCAAGGTTCCGAGCAACTACGACCCAGACACCCGAATCTACACGGGCATCTGGGACGGGAGCTTCAAGAGCGCCTGGACCGATAACCCGGCCTGGATTTTCTACGACCTACTGCTGCATTACCGCTACGGCCTTGGGCATCTGCTGAATGCTGGGCAAATCGACAAGTGGGAGCTCTATCGGATCGGCCAGTACTGCGATCAGCCGGTTCCGGACGGTAAGGGCGGGACAGAGCCGCGATTTACCTGCAACCTCTATTTATCCGTCCGCGCCGATGCGCTGCGCGTGCTCCAGGACCTGGCAACCACGTTCCGTGGCATGGCTTATTGGGCGGCTGGCTCGGTGATGGCCGTGGCCGATATTCCAGAGGATCCGGTGTACACATATTCGAATGCCAACGTCATAGACGGCAAGTTTGGTTACAC